>OLPS01000002.1_pt1 | contig 367327 bp, 388 predicted proteins | sample 1673071 | NCBI WGS metagenome assembly OLPS01 (sample SAMEA3136752, study PRJEB25190) | human gut metagenome | reverse complement strand
CTGCTCCTTTCCCCATTCCTTTCCTATCCGGGGTTTTCCACAGGGAAAATCCCGCAGAAAATAGCTCGGATAGGATTGGAATGGATAGAATATAAATCAATCTTTTTATCTTTGTATTTCTATATACCGTCCGGTTTCCGTACTTCCGGGGAGTGATTTCCATACTTCATGGGTACGGTTTTCAGCCCTCCGGCGTACCAAAACGGGATTTCTTGAAGTCGGTGTTTGAAACCGCTTCATAGGATTTTGGGTAAATACAGTTGGGTTTTCCACAGCCCTGCTTCTTAATCTCAATCAACTCCGCATACTGCAATTCCCGCAGGGTGTTGACGGCTTTCTGCCGCCCACAGTGGAGCAGGGCGACCACCTCGCAGATTGGATAATACAGGAAAATGCGCCCGTATTCGTCCGCCCAGCCGTTCTTGCGGGATAGCTCTGTCCGGCGCAGGATAAAGGCGTACAGTATCTTCGCTTCGTTGGACAGGGGCGTAAATGTAGGTGCTTCAAAGAGAAAATTGGGAAGCCGGGTAAAGCTGACCGCTTTTTCCGGCTGATGGATATAAATCGTGTTTGTCATACTGTGTTTTGTGGACGGTTAGAAGCCCGTTTTCTGGGGCAGACGGTAGTTTCTATTGCCTGCCCTTGTTCTGTCCTTGTAAAGCCTTGTAAATCAAGGACTTTTCAGCCCCTAACTGTCCACACAAGACCTCCTTTTCCGTTCACTTTCTGTTTTCTGCCGCCTGTGAACTCTGGCGGCACAGCCGGGGCAGTATTTTGCCCGGTTGGATTTTGGGAGAAAGGCTTGTCCGCATATAGCGCAGCGTTTCGTGTCCTTATCCCGGAAAATCTCCGCTTTCAGCGTCCCGTCCAGCGGCAAAACCGCCCAGCGGAACCACTTGCAGCAAACCGAGAAAGAAATGGTCTGGGGGCAGGTATGGGTGTTCCCATCGTCAAGGAGCATACAGTTCCCGTCCTCGCAGTTGCAGCACTCCCGGCGGATCAGGGCGTTTGCCTGTTTCCTCTGTGCCGGTGTCATGCGGTAAAGGGAACCGTCCGGCTTGCGCTCTATGGGCGGCAGTCGTTTATATGGGTTCTCTCTCATGTGTTCCCTCCATTTTTCCTTAGCCGTTCTCCCCGAAAAGGCTTCCTGCCCCATTCCTGCGGCGTGTTCCGGCGTTGGCACGCTCCCCGGACTTCGGGACATTTTGTCCCGAAGTGACCTCTGGACAAAGTGTCCAGAAGTTGGCTCCTTGCGGTGCTTCCCCTGCCGGGGTATTCCTTTTCGGACGGTCATTCTGTTTTCAAGGTGCCGTTCATCGATGAACTACCCTAAGTCTACACCTAAATGACCGCCCGTCCCGTATATCCGAAAGGTAGGAAATCCGCCCAAAAAACTGCCTATTTCCACGCTCTCGGAATTGTGGTAGAATGAAAAAGCAGAACAATAAACGATAATTTTGGAGTACATACCGATATGGAAATTATAGAAATCAAAGAGAATAAAAAACAATTTCTCCCCTTATTACTGTTAGCCGACGAACAAGAGAGCATGATAGACCGATATATTGATAGAGGAATGATGTATGTATTAGTCGATAATGGGGTTAAATGCGAGTGTGTAGTAACCGATGAGGGCAAAGGCATTCTTGAAATTAAAAATATTGCAACTGCGCCAGAATATCAGGGCAAAGGTTACGGCAAGGCACTAATTGACTTTGTTGCTGCGAAATATAAAGGGAAGTATTCGATACTACAAGTTGGTACAGGGGATAGCCCGTTGACCGTTCCTTTTTATGAAAAATCTGGTTTTGTCCGCTCACACAGCATTAAAAATTTTTTTATTGATAACTATGACCACCCTATTTTTGAAGGTGGGGTTCAACTAACAGATATGATTTATTTACAGAAAAAAATATAAATTCCCATTTATCGAGCAGACAAGGAGGTGATAGCATGGAACTATCCATACAGGAACGATTGAAAGACCTGCGTGTGGAACGAGGGCTGACGCTGGAACAGCTTGCGGAGGAAACTCATCTTTCCAAATCTGCTTTAGGCAGTTATGAGGGAGACAATCTCAAAGACATCAGCCACCATGCCCTTATCCAGCTGGCAAAGGTTTATGAAGTGACCGTTGATTACCTGCTGGGACGCTCTAAAACAAAAAATCACCCAAACGCCGATCTTGCAGACCTGCGCTTGAGTGATGATATGATTGAACTATTGAAAAGTGGGCGGGTGGATACTTCCCTCTTGTGTGAGCTGGCGGTACACCCGGATTTCCCCCGGCTGATGGCTGACCTTGAAATCTATGTGAACGGAACGGCAGTCAAGCAGGTACAGAGCGCAAATGCCATTGTGGATATTATGAGCGCAGCCATTATGAAGCAGCACAATCCCGGCTTGTCCGACCCGCAGTTAAGACAGCTTATCGCCGCCCATATTGACGATGACAGCTTTTGCCGCTATGTGATACAGCAGGACATAAACAAGATAGCTCTTGACCTGCGGGAAGCCCATAAGGACGATTTTTTCAGCGTCCCAGAGGACAATCCGCTGGAAGATTTTTTACAGACCGCCGAGGAAACCGCTAAAGAGGGCAGCGACCCGGAGCAAGCGTCGCTGGCGTTTATCTGCAAGCGGCTTAAACTGAATTTGAAGAAGCTGTCCGAGGAAGAAAAGAAGTGGCTGAAAAAGATTGCGCAGAAATCGGACTTGCTGAAAAATCCAAACCCACAGCGGGGGAGAAAATAGAGAACGAGAAATTGGAGGGAGTAAAGGTGCAGGAGGCAATTATAAAATTGAAACTTCTCGGTCAAATGCCAGACGCAGTGAAAGATGACCCTACAGAAGAAACCATCAACATGTATGACGAATTGCTCTCCAATGTAAAAACGCCATTGACAAGAGAAGAAGTAGGCGTATTGATTGACATTTTCCCCGAAGGTGGAATGTATGGAGTAGAGTGGGATTTGCTAAAATTGGTAGAGTCTTATCTGATAGAAGCACCATCAAGTGAAGAGTATCGAAAATTGATTACTGCTTGTCCAAGTGAAGAATGGCGAGAAACTATGCAAGCCCGTTTAGATAATTGGGAAAACAACAAACAATAACTTGTTGGGGAGATAGCAAAGCCAGCCGAGCCAGTCAACGGTCAAGATGAACGGCGCTTTCAGCGCCGCCGTTGACAGCCCCGCCCGTCTTTGCTAATGGGCAATCAAGGCGGGAAAGCCCTAAAATGGCTTCCCGCCCATTTCTAAGAACTGATAAGTCAGATTTGCTGAAAAATCCAAATCCACAGCGGGGACGGAAGTAGAGAACAATAAATAAGAATTTACAGGAGGAAAATCAATGGAGAACTTGATTAAGTTTTTAGAAGATAAGATAACGGATAAAATGTCTGTGGAAGAAATAGTTGATGTTTTTGAGCAGATGTGCAGCACACCGCTTGAAGAAGATATGGTTTTATTTGAAACCGGAACATTTACTGCTTTTTCAAAAGAACCATTTTTTCAAATTTCATTAGTTCGACAGTTTTCAAATGATGATGAAGAGTTTTATCAAATCCATGTAGTCATCTTGTATAAGCCAACCGCTGAAAATAAAATTTTCAGCGAAACAACATGGGACGAAGATTTAGACGAAAATATATTTGACTATATCAGAAAATCAGCGTCGTTTGCTTATGCAAGAAATCATGAATACATCGAGGTAAAAATATATATGGACGAAACTTAACTTCTCATTTATCAGGGAGATAGCAAAGCCCTAAAATGGCTTCCCCGCCCATTCCAATTTTGAGAGAAAAATCTGTTTGCTTTTTGTGAGTGTGTCCACAAGTTCGGGACATTTTGTCCCGAAGTCCGGCGTGGGACGAGGAACGGGGGCTTTCATATACGCCCTGTCTGCTGACGAAACCAGCCCTGCGCTTGCGGCTCCACGACACGCAATCACAGCCCTGTTTTCCTGCTGCTTCAAATGCCCTTGCCCGACCCGGCGGCAACCTCATTTTCGCAGCAACGCCGACAGAGCGTATAACACACTACACTTTGCAAGCAAAGTCGTGTGCCAAGGGGCAAGCCCCTTTGGAAACCCCGGACAACAAAACAGGCTGAATATCTCGCACTTTCCCGGTGCTTGATACTCAGCCTTTATTTGTTGTCAGCAGCCCCCGTTTCGTGGTCTGCGTGTAGTTCCTTGTAAACTGACCTAATGAATAAATTATACATATTTTTTCCATTCAACACTTATGCAGCTGTAAAATAGAGGAATTTTTTTTCATTTTTCCGCATCTGAACAGGTGGAAACAAGCCATCTATCACAATTATCCTTTTCCCTTAATATCTTAAATTGATATTGGAAAGGGATACCTGCGCATCATAGCCTTTTTCTGCTATCATATATTCCATACCCTTTTTTGCCAAATCAATATGGTTTTTCGGCGCTACTACAATTTCTTTAATCGGAAGCAATTTATCCGTCAGTTGAATTTGCACATAGGGAATAAGAAAGCCGTCCTTCTCTCTATAAAGACCCGTCCCCTTCTTTTTGAAGATAAACCGATATTCCTGCTCCTCCCGAAAGGCACTGTTTTTGAAAAACATGGCATAAATCGCTGTGATTTTCTGGAATTTTCTGCATGCCTTTTTATATTCCTCACAATCTCTGTTTTTTGCACCTGCCTCGATAATCTCTGAAAAGGAAAGCTGCATTTCATTCGGAATCCCTTCGTTTAAAATTCTGCGAACAATCTTTTTCTGTTCTTCCATTTCATACAGCACCAAGCCATGATACTCAATGGTATTGTTTTCTTCAATGCGTGCAATCAGCCGCTTGCTGTCAAAGCCGATGTTATAGCCGGTTTCATTCCCAAATTCAGACCACATGGTAATGCTGTCTCTGCAATTAGAAAAGGACAGCACGAAATATTCCTTGCTCCTGCCGCCGCCGCAGAGAATATTTTCCTCCAAAACATCCTCTAAAAACATATCGCACAGGGATTTTTCCTCGATTAACTCACAGCAGACCTCACGAATAATCGTTTCAATATAAGAAAACTCCTTGGGGTCATTCAAAAAATCGCTTTTGGTTGCCCAAAAACAATTTGAATGTAAAATCCCGTTGACTCCCTTGCTTTTTGTGTAATGATAAAGAACTGACGCATCAGCGACGTGCTGCAGCTTCACCTGTTTATTTGACATATTCTTTCCCTCTTTCTTCTCCTTACACCCTTGCAAGCAATCTTTCCAGTCTCCACAGGAAACCGTTTTTCTGTATCTCAGATTTTGCAAACTGGATGGGATGGTCAATATAATACTGCTGCACACCAATCTTATCTCTCCCGTTTTTCCCCTTCTTCACATAAGTACCCAAGGAGGTCAATTCTCTTGCCTTCACATTATCCATCAAAATCAAATCCAGATAGAAGGAAAACCAATCCTTGTGCTCCTTGGAAAGAATCGGGGCAGCAATTTCCACCCTGCGCTGCTGGTTTCTTGTCATGATATCTGCCGAGGAAATATAAATCTGCCGTGCCTCTCCCTTGCCAAAGCAATAAATACGGGAATGCTCCAAAAAGCGCCCGACAATGCTCGTCACGCGAATATTCTCGGTTTTTTCGGGAATCCCTGGTAAAATACAGCAAATCCCACGCACGATTAAATCAATCTGCACGCCTGCACAGGAGGCCTCGGATAGCTTATCAATCAAATCCCGCTCTGTGATGGAATTTGTTTTAATGATGATTCTGCCATTCTTCCCCTTTGCAATCTCATTGTCAATCAAGCGAAGCAGTCCCTTTTTCATATCATAGGGCGCAATCAGCAGGCGGGAATAGCTTTCCTCCAAATTCCCAATCAACATATTGGAAAAAAATGCAGCCGCATTTTGTCCTAGCTCCTCATTCGCACTCATCAAGCAAAAATCCGTATAAAGTCCTGCTGTTTTTTCATTGTAATTCCCTGTGCCGATTTGCGTGATGTAGGAAATCGTGTTCCGCTCCTGATATGTAATCAAGCATATCTTGGAATGACATTTAAAGCCCTCCTGCCCATAAACGATGCGGCAGCCTGCCTCCTCCAGCACCTTTGCCCACTCGATATTATTCTTTTCATCGAATCTGGCTCTCAGCTCTACCAAAACCGTAACATTCTTCCCATTCTCCGCAGCCTCAACCAGATACTTTACAACCTGAGAATTTCGTGCCAATCTGTATAATGTAATATTGATGGAAACAACCGATTTATCCCAGGCCGCCTCCTTCAGCAAATTCAAAAACGGCTGCATGGAATGATAGGGATAGAACAGCAAAATATCTCTTTGGCGAATCTGCTGCTTCATCGGCATATCCTCCGTTAAATAGGTAGGCTTTTGCGAATGGAAGGCAGGATAAAGCAAATCCTTTCTATCCTCCGCAAGCTGATATGCCCAAGAAAGCACTGCGGGGCATTTTGCATAATACACCTGATATTTTTTCAAGCCCAATTTTTCAGCCAGCAGCTTCCCTAATTTATGGGTATTCCCTTCCACCTCAAGCCAAACGGGTGCCAAGCGGTCTCTTGCACGTAGCAGCTTAGACATTTGCTCTCTGTAGTCGGGTGCCTCCTCTCCCATTTCGTCATGCTCCAGACTGATATCCGCATTTCTGGTTACGCAAATAATCGCCTGCTCCTCTGCGGTATAAATTTTAAAAATTCGATTTAAATTTTCCAGCACAATCCTTTCTGTTCTTAAAAAGCGAACCCCCTTTTCTGTCGGCAAATAGACCAGAGCAGGCAGTGCATCCGGTACACCTACGATTCCCAAAATCTTCTTTTCTCCCGCGCGCAGCAGTGCCGCCGCATATAATGCCTTATTTTTCAAATGAGGAAACGGATGGGAGCGGTCGATAATTTGCGGACACAGCAAGGGACGAATATTTTTATCAAAATACTCCTGCACAAAGGCTTCTTCCTTTCCCTTTAATTCAGAAATATCCACCTCTGTTATCCCCTGTTTATTCAGCTGCTTCATAATATGCGCATAAGCCTTTTCTCTGCGGCGCAGCATCGGCGGAACCGCCTCATAAATCCTTGCAAGCTGCTCGGCAGGTGTTAAGCCGCTTTTGTTATCCCGCTCATCCGGCTCCACAATGGAAAGGTCAATCAGGGTGCCGACACGAACCATTAAAAATTCATCCAGATTTGTTGTAAAAATCGAGGCAAACCGCAGTCTTTCCAGTAAAGGAACCTCCTCGTTCTCCGCCTCCTCCAGCACTCGCAAATCAAATTGCAGCCAGCTTAATTCTCTGTTTTGCGTATAACTCAAATCGTTGTTTTGATAAACTCTTTCCATAAATAACCCTCTCTTACACCATATTCACTAATGTATAACCGTTCTGCCTTCATTTTTTTCGCCAAGGCCTGCATCAGCAACGCCCCCGGTATAATCGTATGAATCCGATCCGGACATTTCTTCAGCACCGCATCCTTGGCATTGGTATCCCTTTTCAGCAGAAAGGAAACGCATGTATGCAATTCCTCCATTGTAATTTCCCTATGGGAAGCATCCCGCTTTTCCCGCAGATTGATAAGCTCCAGCAGGCTCCTTGCCGTACCGCCGACACCAATCAGCAACGGCTGTGGATGCTCCGGCAATGCCGCCTCCGCAAGATTTCTTTCGATAAACAGCTTCATCTCCTCAATTTCAAGCTTCTTTGGCCAAATTTTTTTGACATATCGTTTATAAAGGTTTAAACACCCAATATTCATGCTCTTGGCATAATAGGGCTTCCTTTCCCGAAAGGCGACAACTTCCGTACTGCCGCCGCCCAAGTCGAAAAGACAGCCATCCGCAAACGGAGAAGCATGAACCGCTCCCGAAAAGCTCAAAATCGCCTCCTCCTCCCCCGAAAGCAATTCTACCTTCAGCCCAACCGCATGAAAAACGCGCGCAAGCACCTGTTCGGAATTGGCAACATTTCGCAGGGATGCCGTTGCAAAGGCATTGATGCTATTAACGGAAATCTCCTCTAGGGAACTGCAAAATTGTTGAAGCACATCAATAAGAACACCAATGCCCTCCTCGGACATTTCCCCCTCTGTGATATAATTGACCAAGCCTGCCGTTTCCTTTTTTGAAAGCAGAACCGTAAATTTCTGTCCTTCGATTTTATATACAGACATCCGCATTGTATTTGAACCGATGTCAATCACTGCAGCAATCATTCTTTCCCTCCTTAATATATATAAAAGATCGCACCCTTCTGCTTCATGGCAAAAGGATACAGTCTTATGATAAGATTTTTTTGTAAAATAAAAGCCCTTCTTTCCGTTAAATGTTTGTAAAGCCAACGCAAAAGCACCCTGCAAAAGGGATGGATACAGCTATATCAAAAAAGCAGAAGGCCTTTTCCAAAAGCGAAAAAGACCTCCTGCTTTTATTTTTCTTTCTTTTGCGTTTGCGGCTTCATGCCCCAAAATACAACATTCATCAGAATAACAATCCCGATTACCACAGCCATGGATACCCAAAAGCCGATATTCAAGCCAAGCCATTCACAGCCTCCGAAAAGCGATACCCAGATTTCTTTCCAATTCATCATTTCCTACACCTCCTATAACAGCTCGCCATAATGACGAACATAGGCCTTTTTCAAGCTGGTTGCCAATATCATATACAGCAGAATACAGGGAATCAAATATGCAAAATATGCGGCAGGCAAAGCCACAAACCCAAGCACCCTTCCGAATGCCGTGAAGGGAATCACTGTCAAAACGGCAATGCCTGTCATGGTCAGAAGTGTCACAGAGGCAGAGGCACGGCTTTGCAAAAACGGCAGCTTGGGGGTACGAATCATGTGAATAACCAGTGTTTGGCTCCACATGGATTCCACAAACCACCCTGCCTGGAACAGCCCGATATACCGCGCCTGCATTGCCGCAAGCTCTGCGCCGCTATAGTGCGCCGCCAAGTCATTGAACAAAATCCCCTTCGAGATAAACAGCGGGCAGAACACAAAATACATAAAAATGTAGGTTGTAAAATCAAAGATGGAGCTGGTAGGCCCAATCCAAATCATAAAGCTGCCCACACTGGAGGCATCCCATTTTCTCGGCTTTGCGATAAATTCCTCATCCACATTATCCCAAGGGATTGCTGTGCAGGATAAATCATAAATCAAATTCAGGAAAATCAAATGCACGCTCATCATCGGCAGGAAGGGCAGCAGTGCAGATGCCGCCAATACCGAAAACATATTGCCGAAATTGGAAGATGCTGTCATTTTGATATACTTCATCATATTCGCATAGGTTTTGCGCCCCTCGATGATTCCCTGCTCCAAAACCATCAAATCCTTTTCCAAAAGAATGATATCTGCCGATTCCTTTGCCACATCAACCGCAGTATCTACAGAAATGCCGATATCCGCAGACTTCATAGCGGCGGCATCATTGATGCCATCCCCCATAAAGCCAACCGTATGCCCGTTTCCCCGCAGAACCGAAACCACGCGGGATTTCTGGTCGGGTGTCAGCTTTGCAAAAACATCCGTTGTCTCTGCCGCTCTTGCAAGGGCTTCATCCGTCATGCCGTCCAAATCAGAGCCAAGGAGCATATTGCGTACCTCAAGCCCCACCTGCTTACAAATGGTGCGTGTTACCTTATCATTATCGCCCGTCAAAATTTTTGTTGTCACGCCATGCGCCTGCAATGCACGAATGGCATCTGCCGTGGATTCCTTCGGGGGATCTAAGAAGGCAAGATATCCAATCAGCACCATATCACACTCATCCTTCACGCCAAAGGCACCAACGGGAGAGGGATTGCTTTTCTGTGCGATCGCAAGCACACGGAAGCCCTTTTCGTTCAGCTCATCCACTGTTTTCAAAATCCGCCGACGAACCTCCTTCGTAAGCGGCTGCACACCGCCGTCGCACTCTGCATAGGCACAAATGGAGAGCATTTCCTCCACAGCCCCTTTGGTTACCATCTGCGTCTTTCCGTTTTTATCCTGCACCACGGTTGTCAAGCGGCGGCGTGTGAAATCAAAGGGGATTTCATCCACCTTCACATAGTTTTCGGATAAATCAAGCAATCCGGAATCGGCCTCCTCCGCCTCCTCTGTTTTATGGATAATCGCTACATCCATCAGGTTTTTATAGCCTGTCTGGAAATAGCTGTTTAAGTAGGCATGGCGCAGTACTCTTGTATCATCCTCGCCGTTTACATTCCAATGATATTCCAAAACAACTCTATCCTGCGTGAGTGTCCCTGTTTTGTCGGTGCAAAGAATATCCATAGCACCAAAATTCTGAATCGAATTGAGATTCTTCACAATGGTCTGCTTTTTGCTCATCGAAACCGCACCTTTGGCAAGGCAGGTTGTCACAATCATGGGCAGCATTTCCGGTGTTAAGCCGACAGCAATCGAGATGCCAAACAAAAAGGCATTCAGCCAGTCCCCCTTCGTAATCCCGTTGATAAAGAAAACAAGAGGCACCATGACAAGCATAAACCGAATCAACACCCACGAAACCGCATTGACCCCCTTGGTAAAGCTCGTCTCCACAGCCTCCCCTGCAATCGCAGATGCCATAGAGCCAAACAGCGTAGCGTCTCCGGTGCTGACAACAACCGCAGCTGCACTGCCCGAAATCACGTTGCTTCCCATGAATGCAATATTGGTGTAATCGGTTATACTCTCCTTCTGCATACTTCTGCTCGGTGTTTTTTCGATAGGCTCACTTTCGCCCGTCAAGCTGGATTGGCTGATGAATAAGTCCTTCGTCTCTAAAATGCGGACATCCGCAGGAATCATATCCCCTGCCGCCAAATGCACAATGTCGCCCACAACCAAATCGTCCATCGGAATTTCTATCTTTTCCTGCTCTCTGCGAGTAACGGTGCAGGTCGTTGTTATCATTGCCAGCAGCTTTTCCGCTGCATTGCCGCTTCTGGATTCCTGCACAAAGCGCAGTGTGCCGGAAATAATAACCATTGTCAAAATGATGACTACGGTTAAGGGATCAAAGTCCTCCGGCGCGCTCCCCAAAAGTGCAAAATAAGGGAACACCATATCCGTCATAGTGGATACCACAGCCAGACAGAACAAAATCGCCGTAAATGGATTGATAAAAGCACCTGCCAGACGTTTCGCCAGAGATTGCTCTTTCTCATGTGTCACTTTATTTGAGCCGTACTTGGTGCGGCTGACCGCCACTGCCTCTGCATCCAGTCCCCGCAGGGTGGTATGCAGGCTTTTCAAAACCTCCTGCACAGGATTGGCAGCCGCAAATTGAATACGCTGGTTCTGCTCATCCCGCAGCACTGCCTTTTCCACCGTCTGCCGCACAGCCATGCGGTTTTCTTTCTTGTTCATTTCTCATACCTCCTTTTTCTGCGATTATTTTCTGTAATACCGATTGCTTTTTTCGATATACCAAACATCAAAGCCTGCCACAATGAACCATGCAATCATGGCAATCGCAAACCAATGGCTTGTAGGTACCATTTCTCTCGGTGCCTTTCACAGAATACAAAAATCGCAAGGAAAATCACATGATTAAAACCTTGCGATTTCCTTGCGATTTAGCAAGAATTTTGGCGGACAAAAATATGCCCGCCAAATTTGTTACACCCGATCATTAAATTTATAGCCAATGCCCCAAATCGTCAGAATATATTTCGGCTCATCCGGATTGGGTTCGATTTTCTTTCGCAGCTTTCGGATGAACGCCATGATATTGCTATCATCCAAAAGATAATTTTCAGACCAAACCGCTTTATAGATTTGCTCCTTTGTAAAAACCTCTCCTCTGTTTTGTGCAAGAAAATAGAGGATTTCAAACTCCTTCGGCGTAAGAGAAACCTCCGCTCCCTGCATCCTCACTCTCCTGCTCTTCGGATAAATTTCCAGCGCACCGATTCGTATTTCATCGGAGGGCGGGAGAGAGGACTCCGCCTCCTTCGAGGTACTCAAAAGCAGTGACGTTGCCTCTCCGCTGAGCATATCATGTATGCCCGAAAGCAAATCCTCCGCACATTCACTTTCCGGCGGCTCCTGTATCAGCTTCTCCAGCAGCCATTGTGCAAGGACAGAATCCATTGAAACAAAACCAATCTTCTTTTTCACGACGGATTCCTCCTTTCAAATCAGCTCATGATATTTCTTCTGATAAAAGGCCTTAACCACCGTTGTCAGAAGCATATACAGCAATGCCACAATCAACAAAAATATGAAATACCAAAATGGCAAATGCGTCAGGCCGAAAAATGCCGCCCCCTTGGTAAAGGTAATTGCGGTAAAAGCAATGATACCCGCAAGGGTAATGCAAATCACCGGTGCAGATGGTCTGCTTTGCACAAAGGGAATCTTTCGTGTACGCAGGAAATGCAAAATCAACACCTGTGTCCACATGGACTCCAAAAACCACCCCGTCTGAAACAGAGCTATATATTGCAGCTGCATTACAGAATCGGTAAGGCTTTGATACGTCACTCCGCCGCACAGCATCGGGCAGAGAATATAATACAAAAACAAAAACGTCACGATATCAAACAAAGAGCTGATTGGCCCAAAGGAAAGCATAAACCGCCCCAATGTCCTCCCGGACCAATCCCTTGGAGAAAGAGTTTCCTCCTCATCCACATTATCCCAGGGCAGAATGATACACAGCACATCATACAGCAGATTCAACAGCAAAATCTGCAAGGAGGTCATTGGCAAAAACGGCAAAAACGCACTGGCACACACAATGGAAAAAATGTTGCCGAAGTTCGAACTTGCTGTAATTTTAATATATTTGAGCATATTGGTAAAAGTTTTTCGCCCCTCCAAAATGCCCTGCTCCAGCACACCCAAATCCTTTTGCAACAGCACCACATCCGCCGCATCCTTCGCCGCATCCACGGCAGTATCCACCGAAATGCCTACATTTGCCTCACAAAGTGCAGGAATATCGTTAATGCCATCCCCCAAAAATCCGACAGTATGCCCATTTTGGCTCAAGGCGGAAACCAGACGCACCTTTTGCCCCGGTGTCAGCTCCGCAAAAACATGGATTTTTTCAACGGCTGCGCCAAGTACTGCATCCGTCATCTCATCCATCTGCGCACCTGTCAGCACCGTTTCGGAGGGAATCCCTACCCTGCGGCAGACGGAAACTGCCACATCTGCTTGGTCTCCCGTCAGAATCTTCGGGGTAACCTTCAGCCTTTTGAGCGCCTCCACAGAGGTTTTTGCGGTTTTCTTGGGTGCATCAAAAAAGGCAAGATAGCCCATCAAAATCATGCTTTGTTCATCCTCCGGCAAAATCTGATTTTGCTTTTCTATCCTCTTTCGTGCAACAGCAATCACCTTCATCCCATCCTGCAGCATTTCATCCACCACAGAGGCCACGCTTCGCATCTTATCCTCATCCATCGGCAAAATGGCATCCCGATATTCCACAAAGCCGCAGCGCGCCACAACATGCGCAATATCCCCCTTGATAATAAGCTGCCCTGCTCCGTCTGCCTCCGTCACAAGCGTGCTGACAAATTTACGGGCATAATCAAACGGAATCTCGTCCGTTTTTTGATACTGCGCAAGCAATCGTGTATAGTACGCACTGCGCCCCGGCATTGTCTGGCACGCAAGAATGGCATTATCTATGGGATTGCAGACACCGGAATGATAGACACTATTCAAAAAGGCAAAATCCAGCACCCTTGTGCTTTCGTTCCCTAGCACATCCATGTAGTATTCCAGCAAAATGCTCTCATTCGTCAGTGTTCCCGTTTTATCCATACAAAGCACATCCATACTGCCAAAACCCTGCATAGCGTTGATATCCTTGATGATGGTCTGCTTACGGCTCATGCTCAGGCTGCCCCTCGCAAGGCAGGCGGTAATTACCATCGGCAGCATTTCCGGCATCAGCCCTACCGCAACGGAAAGCGCAAATGCAAAGGATTCCAACCATTTTCCGCCCGTCAGCCTTAACAGCACAAACACAATGGGAATCAGCACCACAATAAAGCGAAGCATTACCCATGCAATCGAATTGGCACCCTTTTGGAACGACTGCTTCTCCTCTGCATCCGATTTTTCAAAGCTGCCGTATAACGTATCCTTCCCAACCGCAAGCACAATTCCCTCGCCCTTGCCGCCGATAACCGTTGTTGCCATAAAGGCAAGGTTTTCAAGCTGTGTCAGCGTTTCCGTACTGCCATAGCTGAGGGTATTGCAATTTTTTTCCAGAATCGCACTTTCACCCGTGATGGCAGCCTGCGAAATAAATAAATCACTGACCTTCGTCAAACGGATATCCGCAGGCACGCGGTCTCCCGCCGAAAGCAGAACAATATCCCCGACCACCAATTCTTCCGCCGATATTTCCTGCAGATCTCCCGCTCGCCGAACCGTAATGCTTTCGTGAATCAGCCGTTCCAGCTGCTGCGCCGCATTCTTCGCCCGCAGCTCCTGAATCAGACGGATTACACCGCTCGTCAAAATCATGGAGAAAATGATGATAGCAGTGGTGGCGTTTCTGGCAAAATTAGAGGCAAGCACAACATCGGTTGCCAAGGAAATCATCCCAAGCACAAAAAGAATAATATGAAACGGGTTGATAAAGGCACGACGCAAGCAGCGCAGCATGGTATCCTTCTTCCTTTTTGCAAAGCTGTTTTCGCCGTATCTCCGGCGCATGCCATCCACCTGTTCGGGAAACAGTCCCTGCGGGGAAGCCCCAATCTCTTTATAAATTTCCGATATTTCACGATAAGCGTATTTTTTGATACAACAATCAATCAAGGTTGTTTTTGACACGAAATAGCTCCTCCTTTGCGATACATATATTGCTATTTTAACATCATTCGCAAAAAACGCCACGCTTATATTCTTGCTTTTTTCTTGCATTTACACAAAACAGCCCTTTGCCCTCCTGTATACGCAATTTTTCAAACAACAAAGACAGCTGTAATTTTTTCGTCAGCTGCCTTTGTTTCGTTCAGATATTTAATTATAAGCCCTTCTCTGATAGCAAATTATAATGCAGCATACAGAGCATTTTCTTGTCACCACTTTTTGAATCATGCTTCGGAAAGCAGAGCACACCATCAGCCTTAGCTCTCAATCGCAGCATTCGCAAGCCTACAATACTTTATTCCGTTTTTCTCATAAATCTCAAAGGTTCCTGTGACTGTTATCTCTGCGTTTAGCTCCGGATAATCGTCCGGATAGGTGTACTCGTCGGTCGGAATAAAATCCAATCCCTGTGAACAGCAAGCCATCGCATCGGCAATAATGCAGGCAAAATATTGCTCCTTTGTTTCGGGGTCCTCGTAATATGCAAAAGCACCCTTCATTTTAACCATTTTCCCAATGTAGTCATCAGGGGTGTAGAGCATATTGTAAACCTCAGAATAGACCATCGTACTGCTGAGCTTTGTCAGATCAACATCAATGCCGTCTGCGCTTTGCACAGACTCAGAGGCAGCAGGCGCAGACACCGATTCCTTTTCCATCGGTTGATTTTGTGAAGCAGAGGTATTCGGTGTCTGATTATCGGCTGTCTCTTTATCTTCCTCACCTCCGCAGGCGACAAGAGAGCAAAGCATCAGGATAATCAATACTACGCAAAACAGTTTTTTCATTTTCTCACACCTCCGATAGCCGTACCTGCCAGCCACGATAGACCAAAAGCGACAATCTGAACAGCAACGATTGTCGAGCCTACCGGTGTTCCGGCGAGGATAGATGCCAGAATACCAATCAGCGAACACAACACCGACAAAACTACGGCGCAGATCGTCACGCTGCGGAAGCTCTTGAACATCCGCATAGCGGACAATGCCGGGAAAATTACCAGTGCGGAGATGAGCAGAGAGCCGACAAGGTTCATTGCCAGCACGATGATGATGGCAACAACGATTGCAATCAGCAGATTGTAAAGCCCTGCCTTTGTGCCGGTTGCCCTTGCAAAGTCCTCATCAAAGGTCACAGCGAAGATTTTATTGTAAAACAGGATAAACACCACCACAACCAGCACCGACATTCCAACGCAAAGCCACACTTCTACAGGAGACAGTGTCAGGATGGAGGTGGAGCCAAACAGTGTACTGCACACATCGCCCGAAAGGTTGGATGAGGTGGAGAAAATATTCATCACCAGATAGCCGATGGCAAGCGCTCCCACCGAAATCATGGCAATCGCCGCATCGCCCTTGATTTTCGCGTTCTGCCCTGTACGCAAAAGCAGCACGGCGCTGCTGATCGTAATGACCATTACCAGCGGCATTTCATTTGTGATTTGCAGCACGGCGGCAATCGCCATTGCACCAAACGCCACATGGGAAAGCCCGTCGCCGATAAAGGAAAACCGTTTCAGCACCAGCGTCACGCCCAGCAAGGACGAGCATAGCGCAATCAGCACACCGACTACCAGCGCATAGCGGACAAAGGGATATGTCCAATAGAGGGTCAGCTTTTCCAAAATAGCGGTCATTGTTCATCGCCCCCCTTCTCTGCGGCAAACAGCCGCCCCTGCGGGCTTCTGAGATATTCCGCTTTTGTTCCGAAAAAAACGGTGTCTCCAATATGCAGAAGATGGCTGGCATATTGAACTGCGGCAGTAATATCGTGCGAAATCATAATTACCGTAATGCCATCGTTTCGGTTAAGCTCTTCGATAAGCGCATACATTTCCGCTGTCGCCTTGGGATCAAGTCCGGAAACAGGCTCGTCGAGAAGCAACATTTTTCGGGTGGCACACAGCGCACGAGCAAGCAGAACCCTCTGCTGCTGTCCGCCGGACAGCTCCCGATAGCAGCGTTTTGCAAGCTGTGCAATCTGCATCCTGTCCATAGCCGCCGCCGCAAGCTGCTTTTCTTCTTTGCTATAAAAAGGACGGCTGCCACAGCGTCCCTGACACCCGGAGAGAACGATTTCTCTCACGGCTGCCGGGAAGTCCTTCTGGACAACGGTCTGCTGCGGCAGATAGCCGATTTCATTTTTCCTCAGCCCATCGCCTGTCAAAATTCTGCCGCTGATAGGTGGCTGCAAGCCGAGAATCGTTTTCATAAGTGTACTCTTGCCGGAACCGTTTTCTCCTACGATGCAGAGATAGCTGCCTGCAAAAATCTCAAAATTGAGTTCTTGCAGAACGGACTTTCCCTCATAGCCGACGCAGAGCCTTTGACAAGTGAGCTGAGCCATGAACCTACCTCCTTATCTCAATGCTTCCTTCAGCACGGAAAGATTTTTCTCCATAACGGAGAGGTAAGTCGTGCCATTTTTCACATCTTGAGTAGTGGTGGATTGCATGGAATCCATCGTCAGCACCTTTTGATTTTTCGTTGTCGTGTTCCAGACAATGGTTTCGGCAATCTTGTGCTGTGCGCCCTCAATAGTCAACACGCAGGGCAGCTTCCATTCGTCCACCCTCTTGGCAAGGAACGAAATGGTCTCAAAGCCGGCTTCGGTTTCAGCGGAGCAGCCCACAAAAGCGGCATAGTAGCACAGACCGTAATCATCCACCAGATAGCGAAACGGAAAACGATCGCCAAACAGGATGGTTTTATTGCTTGCTGCGTCCACGGCTGCCTGATACTCTGCGTCAAGAGCAGACAGCTTCTTTACATAAGCATCGGCATTGGCGGCATAGATATCCTTGTTATCGGGGTCAAGCTCCTGCAAGGCCTTGGAAATCACCCTGACCAGCATTTTGACATTTTTCAGGGACAGCCAAACATGCTCGTCAGCTTCCTCCTCGTGCTCGTGTTCCTCTGCATCCTCGTGCTCCTCCTCCTGCATCCCCTCAACGATTTCTTCTGTTTTTACGGAATCACCCAGTACCTCCAGCAAATTGATAACCTTCATATTCCTGTTGGCGGCATTTCTCAGGGCATCCTCCACCCATTCGTCGGACTCGCCGCCTACATAGATAAACAGGTCGCAATCCGAGATTTTAACAATATCATCTGCCGTGGGCTGATAGCTGTGCAGGTCAACGCCGTTGTCCAGCAGCATTGTGATTTCTGCGTTGTCAGCCTTGTCACCAAGGATTTCCCTAACCCAGTCATATTCAGGAAAAATGGTGGTGACAATGCTCAGTTTATCAGTCTGATTGGTATCATTCTGCTTTCCGCAGCCGGCAAGAACGCCGACAAGCATGAAAAGCGCAAGCAGCAGCGCAGTTATCTTTTTCATGATTATATTTACCTCCGAATTATAATAAGAACTTAAAAATAGGCGCAAAAATACAAGGGTAACGGCAACGCCGCAAAAGCCTATCCGAAAACAGATAGACTTCACCCTTGTAAAAGGCTCTTATTTAATTCGAAAGCTTCACCTTGAGAGATACCAAGGTATCTCTTTGTGCATAGTCCGTGCAGAGAGAAATACACCTGCACAAAATATATGTAAACGCAACAGCAACGGCTGTAACGCATACAGCAAGCGAAAGGCTTTTCAGTGTGTTTTGGCAAGCATCAATCTGATAGCAAATCGGGCAGCCTTCGCCCACGCAATCGTGGTCGGCTTCTGCCGCAACAAAAAAAGCAGAGTAAAGCATGATGACCAGAATGGTCACGGCAAGAAGCAATGCTGCAATTCTATTTCTCTTTTTTCTTTCCATTCTGCTCACCACCCTTCTATTTTCTGCTCTTTTATTTTCTGCAATCGGCGCAAACGCCATACAGAATCGTTTCCGTTTTGTCGATTTGAAAGCCTGTGCTTTCCAGCGTGCTATGCAGAAGCTGTTCCGTTTCCTTTTCTCCAAGATGAATGCTTTTCCCGCATACCCGACAGGATAGATGCAGACTGTCCTTACATCCCTCTGCGGCAATATATTGATAATACACCTCTCTGGTGTTCTCTCGGATACTGCGCTTCAGAATTCCCTCCTCCTCCAAGGCGGATAAATTACGATAAACGGCGCTGATGCTGATGCTCTCTGCCGTCAGTGCATCGGCTATCTGCCGTGCGGTCATCTGTTCGTCTGTATGCTCTGAAAGATATTTGAGAAGCTGCTTGCGCTGCCGCGTCAGATACCTTACCATCAGTCACCCCTCCAATTTGCAACTTATTTGCAAATTAGTATACCGTACTGTTTTGCATTTGTCAATATGCGAATTGATTGCAAATAGAGGGTATTCTGCGAGGTCAGGCACAGTGCAGAGAGCGCCATCGAACGGCAATCCGTTTCCAAGAGCCACATTGTTAAAAAAAATTGAAAAAATTTAAAAATATTTGCATTTTGGGTGAGAGTTTTTCCGATTTTATGTACCTATATAAGTGAAAAGACTTTTCAGCCACAGCTTCACACAAACGGAGAAAGGAGGTTCGAACGATATGTACGATACCGCAATACGAGTCGCGCTCGTCAAGCAAAGAGTGCGCGAAAACACCCGTTGGATGCAGCTTCGGCACGATACTGCTGTGGGAGAACGCGAGCGACCATGTGCCGATGACCTTCGTTTCCTTTGCAGCGGCGGCAGCGATTATCGCGCTGTGCATTCGGCTCAGAAACAAAGAAAATCAGAAAAAAGGTGGGACGAGCAAGTCCAACCGAAACGAACAGGAGGAGAAAGCCTATGAAGAAACGAATACTCAGCATCCTGCTCACCTTGTGTATGGTGCTATGCCTTGTGCCGACGGCAGCCTTTGCCGAGGACAACGAGGATACGCCTACGCAAGCGTTGACAAACGTCGATATTACCTTCCCCAAACCGGAGGAAGGCAAAAAGATAGGAGATGGATCGGCAGCATCCGCCAACGCGGACAGCGGCTTGAACCTCTATCTGTTTGGTCCTGCACTGTGGAAGCAGGGCAGCGAGCCCAAAAAGCTGAAAGCGGATGATACTTACGAGAAGGACAGCATCTATCTGCTGAATTTCACCTTCTACACGCAGAAGCCCATCACAGATGAGACTGTCTTGACATGCAACGGCAATCCTATTACGCGCTATCCAGATTATCCGGCATTTGAAAAGGCAGCAAGTGACTATGACGGGACGCAGGATGCCTACCTTGGCTTGGTTATGTTTAGCGAGGAGGGTACCGGCGATCCATCGATGAAGGATCTGAAAGATCTCTATATTATCGGGCTCTACGCCATTATCCGTGCGCAGGAGGCGCAGACCCCTGAGGATACGGTCAAGGAGCAGTTCAACCTTGATCCCGGCGGCACCTATTACTTTGACCTCTCCGCCGAAAACATTCTCGGCACGGTGAATGACGCACTGCCGGACAAAACAATGCACTATGTTCCCTTTACCTACGCCGGAACAGTGGATGCCTACAAGCTTACATCAGCGATGGCAACCACCGAGGAGTATGCAAAGAACAACAAATATCCCCACAGCCTGTTTGTGGCGGATTATGCCGTAACGAAGGATGTAAGCAGGGATGCCCTGAATACCGCAAAGCTGATTTTCGGCAAGGACTATGTCGCCGGCGGCGTGGGCTATACGCTGCGTGCGCCGTCCGTGGGAAGTGGTCATACAGACTCGGATGGTGTAGTACTCGTCACGCCCCAAAACAACGAATGGGATAAGATACTGGACAAGGACGACAAATATATCAAAAACTGGGGCAAGATGTTTTCGTGGGGACAAGATACTTGGAGTACTTCTGCGCCGCGCTGTGCGGTCCGTGGGTACGACTCTGCCCGCTACGGGGATCACCACTCGTCCTGGTATAATTACGTCGGCCTCGGTTTCCGCCCCGTCCTTGAAGTTCTGAACCCTGACACACTGGACTCTGACGGGCTGAAAGCCGTTACCCTTGCCCTTGGCGGCGGCAAGCTGGGTAATAGCTCCGAGGATATTCAAATCATCGTGAAAAACGGCGAGAGCTTTACCGCGCCTGCATCCCATGGTCTGACCCGCCCCGATGGAAATAACGAAGATTACTTTAAGTGGCTTGACAGTGACGGAAACCTTTACGCGCCCGGCGATCGCGTTCCGGCGGATGTAACCAAGCTGACGGCACTGTTTTACGAGCAGTTCAACCTTGCCCTCGGCGGCAGATATTACTTTGACCTATCGGCAATGGGTATTCCCGGAACGGTGAATGACGCACTGCCGGATAAAACAATGCACTATGTCCCCTTTACCTACGCCGGAACAGTGGATGCTTACAAGCTCACATCGGAGAGGGAAACCACCGAGGAATATGCACAGCAGAACAAATATCCCCACAGCCTGTTTGTGGCAGATTATGCCGTAAAGCATACGGTAAGCTGGAATGACCTGAATACTGCAGATCTGATTTTCGGCAAGGACTATGTCGCCGGCGGCGTGGGCTATACGCTGCGTGCGCCGTCCGTGGGAAGTGATCGTACAGGCTTGAATGAGTCCCAGCGTGGCACGCCCCAAAGCAACGAATGGGATAAGCTACTGGACAAGAACGACGGATATATCAAAAACTGGAATTGGATGGCTTCCTGGGGGCAAGACACCAGACCCGATAATTCGACTCCATTCCGTGCGGTTCGCGGGTTCCACTCGGCCCGCGGCTGGGAGTTCAACTCGTCCTCGTACCAGAACGGCATCCTCGGTTTCCGCCCCGTCCTTGAAGTCCTGAACCCTGACGCGCTGGACGCTGACGGGCTGAAGGCCGTTACCCTTGCCCTTGGCGGCGGCAAGCTGGGTGACAGCTCCGAGAATATTCAAATCATTGTGAAAAGCGGCGAGAGCTTTACCGCGCCTGCGTCCGATGGTCTGACACGCCCGGACGGAAATAACGAAGATTACTTTATGTGGCTTGGCAGTGATGGAAACCTTTACGCGCCCGGCGATAGCGTTCCGGCGAATGTAACCAAGCTGACGGCGAAGTTTGCAGGCGGCAGTAGCGGCAGTGGCGGCGGTGGCGGCAGCCGCAAACCGTCCGTCACCTATTACACGCTGCACTTTGAAACCAATGGCGGCAGTGCTATAACTGACATGCGAGAAGCAAACAACACCCGCATCAGCCTGACAAAATACGTTCCGACTCGGCATGGGTATACCTTTATCGGCTGGTACAGCGACCGCAGCCTGACAAATCAGGTTTCCGAGGTTTCTCTGACGAAGAATATGACCGTATACGCAGGCTGGCGCGCGGATGAAAATCCGGACATAGTCGTAAACCCCTTTACTGATGTTTCCGAAAAGGACTGGTTCTACAACGATGCGATGTTCGTTTACAAAAATGGTCTGATGCTCGGCACGAGCAAGACCCTGTTCGGTCCGCATGGGACAGTGACACGCGGCATGATGGCAACCATTCTCTGGCGCATGGAGGGCAGTCTCGCGCCGAAGGGCGAAAACAGCTTTACCGATGTGGAAGCCGGAAGGTGGTACGCCGACGCAATCACATGGACGACAGAGAATGGCATCTTTGCAGGCTACAGCAAGGACAAATTCGGCCCGGACGATCCCATTACCCGCGAACAGCTTACCGCCATCTTCTACCGCTACGCGGACTACAAGGGCTACAAGCTGACCGTTACGGGAAATCTTGATAAATTCGAGGACGCGGACAAGATTACGGATTACGCAAAAACAGTAATGCAATGGGCAGTCGGCAACGGATTGATAAAGGGAAAATCCGAAACTCTGCTTGATCCACAGGGTACGGCGACCCGCGCTGAGATCGCCGCCATGCTTCACCGCTTCGTTGAGAAGGCTAAGCCGATGCAGATGGACTGATAGTCCGGAAATCATCGAAAAGGAAACCGACTCACCTTTAAAGGTGCGGGCAAATAGCCCGCACCCCTTTTTTTATCAATCTGTTGACGTGTACATAAAATCCATGTTATGTTATCTTTAGGTGAATAAGCTTCCATCATAAATAAATATGATTTATCTCGTAAAAATACTATTCTAAAAGGAGTACCCCGAAATGGATAAATGCAGCACCGCCGTAAAAAGAGCCAAAAAGATATCCCCAAAATTGCCTTACCGTTGAATGTGGGATTCCGAACGATACCTGGTAGGTGGATATTGCCCCGACTGCCGGATGGATTCCGACTGTCTGGTGGGTAATTGATTGCCCGCATCGAAAGCGGAACAGCCACCCTGCGATTAGAGGCTGAGGATATAGAGGCGCTGTTCCATTCTTTGTATACGATTTTTGAACACGCCGCGGATGGTCAGATGTGTGTGGATATGCTTAGTCATGCAGAGGATGGCTATTATGACTTGATGCTGATGGATATTCAAATGCCGATTCTAAACGGCTATGAGACAACGAAAAAAATCAGGCAGCTGGAAAATCGAAAAAAAACAGAAATACCCATTCTTGCAATGACAGCGAATGCTTTTTCCGAGGATCAGCAGGCCGCACTGGAGGCAGGCATGAATGACCATGTTGCTAAGCCTATTGACATGAATGTTTTGCTTCAGGTTATGATGAAATATCTAAGCAACTAAAAAACAATAAATAAGGACGTTCTTTCTTTTTTGATGAACGTCCTTATTTGGTTATTACCAAAAAACGAACTCTATGCTGCCATAGAGTCCGTAAGCTGTCAAATAATTTCTCTCATGCTTCCTGTTCCCTTTCCATCAAATTGTGATAGCATAAATAATTTCTTGCAAACACTACGCCTGCCAATGCCAAGGCACAGCCCAAGCCGGAATAGAAAAACGCAACAAATGTATCCGGAAAAGCCCTGCGGCACACAGACCAATGCCGCCACCCATCATGCAAGCCATCATAATATAAGCCTTTTTATCAAAAAAATGCCAAAACGGACGATATTCCTCATAGGCTATAATGCGCTTTGTATGCTTTTTGCTCATCTTAAAAAACATTCTTCCAAAAAGAAAAACCACAAGCATGGACAGCAAATATAAATACCACTGCCTTTCAATCTGCAAATAGGACAGCACACCCAATCGGGCAACATTAAAGCCTGCCATCAGCCACACAATGCCTGCAATCAGCAAAAGGCTTTTTTTCTTTACAAAAAATCTATTTTTCATTTGCCTTCTCCTTTTCCAAAAATAATCCGCAGTGCTGCAAAGCTATGAAATACGTTCCTGTAAAGCTGCTTTTCCTCCTCAGCCAAGCCGGATAAATTATTCTTTGCAAATTTTGCAAATAAAAAGCATCGGCCTTTATCGAAACCAATGCTTTTTCTTTATTTCATAATTATCCTCTGCGGAACAGACCCTTTTTCTTCGGTTCTTCTTCTACCGGAGGTGCTTCGTTGGACATATTGGGTTCTGCTTTACCGAAAACCTCTGTTTTCGCAACAGGGATACGAATTCCTCTGTTCAGACCGAATTCAACAATCAGTGTATCGTATGTTGTATCAACAACCTTGCCGTAGAATCCGCTGTTTGTGATGATGCTGTCACCAACCTCGATTGCATTTCTCAGCTCAGCCAGCTTTTTCTCCTTCTTCTGTGTGGGTCTGATGGACAGGAAATACATGATAACCAGCAGAACAACGCAGTAAACCACAATCAGCATAACGGGGTGGTCTGTCATCCATGTGCCGAAAAGGCCTGTGCTCTGTGTTGTGCCGGAGGTTGCTTTTGCTGCCTCGCCGGCAGGTTTTACGACTGTGTCAAGTAAAAATGATCCCATTTTTTTCTCTCCTAACTTTTTCTAAATTTAATGTTACATCTAGTAGATAATTATATAGAATTTTTCATTTTCCGTCAAGTAGCCTATGTGTAAGAAAGCGCTTATTTCCCGTTTTCGCGAAATCCATCCAGCTTTGCAGCCTTATATGCGTGGAAGCGGTCTTCCTCAATCGCCTGTCTGATTTCCTCCATCATGCTGTTGAAGAAATACAGATTATGCATCACACAAAGGCGCATGGCAAGCATTTCCTTTGCTTTGAACAGATGGCGGATATAGGCTCTGCTGTATCTTCTGCACGCAGGACAGCCGCAGGTATCATCAATGGGCGAATCATCCTTTTCATATTTCGCATTTAACAGGTTCAGCTTGCCTTTATTCGTATACACATGAGCATGGCGGCCGTTTCTTGCAGGCAGGACGCAGTCAAAGAAATCAACGCCGCGTTCTACCGCCTCCAGAATATTTTCAGGTGTACCAACGCCCATCAGGTAAGTCGGCTTCTCCTCAGGCAGATACGGCACAACCTCATCCAGAATACGATACATTTCCGCATGGGATTCCCCTACCGCAAGACCGCCGATGGCATAGCCATCCAACTCCATCTCGGAAATCCGTTTTGCATGCTCGATACGGATATCCTCGAAGGTTGCCCCTTGGTTAATGCCGAACAGCATCTGCTTGGGGTTGACGGTATCCTCCAGCTGATTCAAGCGGTGCATCTCTTTTTTGCAGCGTTCCAGCCAACGGGTTGTTCTGGCAACGGATGCCTCTACATAAGGGCGTTCCGCAGGCAGCCCGATACATTCATCAAACGCCATCGCAATCGTGGAGCCAAGGTTGGACTGAATCTGCATACTTTCCTCCGGCCCCATAAAAATCTTTCTGCCATCAATATGAGAGCTGAAATAAACGCCCTCCTCCTTGATTTTGCGCAGAAGTCCAAGGGAGAATACCTGAAAGCCGCCGGAATCGGTCAAAATCGGTTTATCCCAGACCATGAATTTATGCAGACCGCCCATTTCCTTGATCAGCTTATCCCCGGGGCGCAGATGCAGATGGTAGGTATTGGAAAGCTCCACCTGACATTTCAGCTGCTCCAGATCCTCTGTGGAAACAGCCCCCTTAATCGCCCCCGCTGTGCCGACGTTCATAAAGACGGGTGTCTGGATTACGCCATGAGGGGTATGGAATTCGGCACGCTTTGCTCTGCCGCATTTTTTCAATACTTTGTACATAATTTTCCTCGCTTTATCAAAATTTTTCTATTCTTTCTATGATACCCTTTTTTCGCGCTTTCTTCAAGAGGTGGCAGCAAAATTTGCAAAAAATGCGGAAAAACCTGTCAGGAAAAATCTGCCGATTAGCCTTTTCTTTTGGCAGGAAAAATGATAGACTGTTCCTTAGGAAATCATATCGTTACAGAAAAAAGATGGGAGAGAACAAATGAGCATCAATCTGATTGCAACAACCACCTTCGGCTTAGAAGCCGTAGTCAAGAGAGAGTGTCAGGCTCTCGGTTTTCAGAATATCAAAACCTCAGACGGCAAGGTTGAATTTACAGGGGACGAATCCGATATCGTAAAGGCAAACCTCTGGCTGCGGTGTGCCGGGCGTGTCTGGGTGAAAATGGGCACCTTTACCGCCGTTACCTTTACGGAGCTATTCGACCGGACGAAGGCACTGCCATGGGGAGATTGGATTCCGGAGGACGGGAAATTCACCGTTGTAGGGAAATCCGTAAAATCCACCCTGTTCAGCGTTTCGGACTGTCAAGCAATCGTCAAGAAGGCTGTTGTCGAAAAGCTGAAGGAAAAATATAAAACAGACTGGTTTGATGAAACAGGCGCATCCTATACCATTCAGGTCGGGATTCTAAAGGATGTTGTCACCCTTGCGATTGACACCAGCGGCAGCGGCTTACACATGCGCGGCTATCGTGCGAGTGCGTTGGATGCCCCCTTGAAGGAATCCCTTGCATCCGCCATGGTGCAGCTCAGCTACTGGCGAAAGGATCGTATCCTGTTAGACCCCTTCTGCGGCTCAGGAACAATTCCCATTGAAGCCGCCATGCTCGCGCGCAACATTGCCCCCGGTCTGAATCGCAAATTCGCATCCGAGGAATGGGAACGCATCGGCAAGGAGCGTTGGAAGCAGGCAAGAAAAGAGGCCTATCAAGCAATTGATTATGATGTTATGCCCGAAATTTACGGCAGTGACATTGACCCTGCGGCAATCGAGCTGGCAAAGGCAAATGCAGAGCTTGCAGGCGTGGATGACTGCATCACCTTCGAGGTAAAGCCCTCGCAGGAGATTGTATTGCCCGGGAAATATGGCGTGCTGATTTCCAATCCGCCCTACGGGGAGCGTATCGGGGAATTGAAGGAGGTTGAAAATATGTATCGTGCGCTTGGCGCAACCATGCAGACCGACCCCACCTGGTCAACCTATATTATCACCTCCATGGAATATTTTGAATCCCTCTTTGGCAGAAAGGCAGACAGAAAGAGAAAGCTGTTCAACGGGCGCATCAAAACGGATTATTATCAGTATGAAGGTCCTCGTCCGCCGAAAAAGCAGAAGGCAGAAGAAAACTGAACATAAACGCATCAAAAAAAGGATAAATCCTCATTTCTCAGAGGACTTATCCTTTTCCTTTTGTCTTTATAAAATTTCACAGAAAGCCTTTATCAGAATCTTCTTCTGCCGCCTCTGCGTCTTCTGCGTCCGCCGCCAAAGCTCAGCCCACTGCTGCGACGCGGAGAACCAAAACTGTAGCCGCGTCTGTTTCTTCTGCCGTTGATGAATTTGATAATCAGAATGATAATCGCAATCACGATGATGACGATAACCAGCTTCAGCAGACCCTTCACTGTAAACAGATTCTTGAAGAAATCACCGATTGCACTGAAAATGGTACCCTTAGAAACATCTCTGCCTGCGTAAACGGGAGCCTCCAGAACGGTTTTGCCCTTCACCTCATACGTTGCCGTACCGATTTCCGCACCCTTTTCGATGGGAGCCTTCAGGGAAACATTGCCCTCCTTATCCGTTACCGCATAGGTATCGTTATAGGAAACGGTCAGCTTCATATCCTTTGCGGTATCCTTCGGAAGAATTGCCGTAACCTCCTTCCGGAATACAACAGGAACCGTATTCCCTTCGGATTTTTTATGCTTTGTCAGAGGTGCATCTGCAATAGCTTCCTCTGCCTTTGCAACTGTAATCTTTTCATACTGGTTATAGCCGTATTCAAAGAGATTTTTTGCATCCAACCAACGGTTCGGGTCTTCGGATTTGAAGATAACCGCTATCAGCTCCTCGCCGTCCTTTTCCGCCGCTGCTGTCACGCAGTCCCCTGCTTCATCGGTGAAGCCTGTCTTAATTCCGATGGCATAGGGATAATTATATTCCCCATCCGTAATCAGCAGGTTATGGCTGCGCCAGTTGTAATCCTGTGTTTTTACGGAAGTATCCTCCGCTTTGACTAAACCCTCTGCTCCGTTGCCGGAATAGCTTTTTTCCTTCGCAATTTCTGCCAGTGTTTTATTTTCCATGAATGCTCTGCCAATCAGCGCAAGGTCGTGCGCGCAGGTGTAGTGGTCATCGGAATGGTAGCCGTGCGCGTTTGCAAAATGGCTGTTGGTTGCGCCCAGCTCCTCCGCCTTTTTATTCATCAGGTCTGTGAAAACAACCTCACATTTACCGAAGGTCATGTTTTCGTCATTCTCCGCCTTTTTCGCAACTGCTGCCGCAACCACATTTGCAGAGTCATTGCCGGAGGGGATAATCAGACCGCGGATGGCATTTTCTACTGTCAGCGTTTCGCCCAGCTCATGCCCCGCCTTGCTGGAATCCAGAGAAACCTCGTTGATTTCAGAACCAACCACAATTAAATCCTCCGGCTTGAAATAATCCAACGCCACCAGAGCGGTCAGCATTTTTGTCATGCTGGCAGGATACATCTTCTGGGTGGCATTTTTTTCATACAGAATTGTCCCCGAAGATGCCTCAATCAAAATTGCAGCTTCCGCCTGAAGCTCAGGTGCCTGATCCGCAAGCATTACTGCTGTCTGCAAGGCATCCGCCGCTTTTTCGGTTTTCTTGTCTTCCTTTGTATCATCCGCTGCCACAGCATTTTTATCCTGCTGTGTCTCCTTCTTCTCCTTACCGCAGCCGGCTGCACCAAACGCTACCGCCGCCGCCAGACATAAGGCAGTCAGTTTTGCGAAAGATTTTTTCATTTTGAAACATCCTTTCTGCTTTTCTTACTTCTCTTTTCCATAAGCTCCCGTTTCCACGCCTTCAATTCTTCATCAAACCGCTTGGAATGCATACCGGGGTATGCACGCATCAAACGGCGCTCGATAAGGCTGCTCTTCTGCAAAGCATTGATACGGGATTCCAGTTTTTCCTTGATTTCCTCCTGAACCAGCTGCCGCCGCAGACGTTCCTCCTCGCGCAGCTGCTCCAGCCTTTCATTTTCCTCTGCCATGCGTTCCTTAAATTCACGCAGAAATTCCGCAGCAGGCATGCTCTCGAAACGCGTAATGATTTCCTGTCGGGAAGCATAAAGCCTCGTTCCCTCGAGCTTTTTCTGCAGCGCATCGTGCGCTTCGCTGAGGGATGCCAGCTTTTCGTTGAACCGCAGGATATGCAGCACCGTAATCGTGGTATCCACAGCCAGATATGCAAGCAGCAGTGTTGCCGCAAATTCGCCCCATGCACGGGGAATTGCCGCCACAAAATCTGCAATCACAGGCTGCACCACACGCATCACGAAGGCTGTCAGAACGCCCCACTCCACGGAACGCTCCAGGCAGACGCGCCCCTTGATATTAAAGGGCTTTTGGGAATAATCCCACCATGTGGCATGGAAAAGCTTTTCCAATATCAGCCCGATGAGATATTCCACAACGGTTGCAATCACAAAGCCGCCCAGAAACAGCAGCAAAATCGAATCCGAAACAGGCTCCAGTGCCAGAAGAATCAGCAGTGCGCCTGTGCCGTAAATGGGGCAGAACGGACCATTGATAAAGCCGCGATTCACCCATTTTTTCGTATTGATAGAAACATACGTTGATTCCATTGCCCATCCCAGAAAGCTGTAAATCATAAAATACGCATATAATTCAAAAAAAGTAAACGAAAACCAAACGGTTGACCACATCGCAATCCCTTCCTTATGAATTGTTATTTGTCTGCAAAACGCCCTGTTCCTTTAAATATGTCATCGTCTGCGCCAGTGCGCCTGCCCCGTCTGTTTTACTCATGTCTATCCAAAGCCCTTCAATCTGCCGCCGGAACCATGTCAGCTGTCGCTTTGCAAAGCGGCGCGTATTGGTTTTCAGCTGCGTAACTGCTTCGTCCAGCGTGCAGTCTCCGTTGAAATACGGCACAAATTCCTTATAGCCGATGCCCTGCATAGAAACCAGCTTCGGTGAATAGCCCCTGTCCAGAAGTCCCTTCACCTCTGCCAGAAGCCCCTGCTGCATCATCAAATCAATCCTCTGCTCAATGCGTGCATATAGCGCTTCCCGCTCCATCGTCAGGAGAATCACCGCCGCATTGTAGGGGGTTTCCCTTTCCTTCTGCTCCGCATTATGCTCGGAAAATCTCTGTCCCGTCAGGTAATGGTATTCCAAGGCACGCGTCACACGCTTGACGTTGTTCGCATGAATCGTTTCCGCATAGGCAGGGTCGATTTTCCGTAAGCGTTCATACAGCACCTGCGGCCCCTCCTCCTTGGCGATACGGTAGCACTCCTCCCGATAGGAGGTATCATTTTCCGTTTCGGTAAAATCATTATCATACAGCAGGGCATTGATATAAAACCCCGTGCCGCCGACCAGAATGGGAATCCTTCCCTTCGCCCAGATTTCCTCCATATACGCCTTTGCCTTCTGCTGAAAGAGCATAACATTATATTCCTCATCGGGGTTCAGCTCATCAATGAGATAATGCGGCACACCATCCGCTTCTTCGGGTGTCACCTTCGCCGTCCCAATGTCCATATAGCGGTAAATCTGCATGGAATCGGCAGAAATCACCTCGCCGCCGATTTCCTTTGCAAGCCGAATCGAAAAGCCTGTTTTGCCGCAGGCGGTTGGGCCGCCGATCACAATCAATGGTTTTTTCATCATTTCACCTGCTCAATTCTGGATGCGTTTAAACATCTTTTCCATTTCATATTTCGTCAGCTCGATAATCGTCGGTCTGCCATGGGGGCAGGTAAAGGGATGCTCCAGACCAAGCAGTCTGTGGATCAGCTCCTCCGCCTCTCTCGTGCTCAGCACATCATGCCCCTTGACTGCCGCCTTACACGCCATCGTTGCCACCGCCAGTATCTTTGTATCATACACATTGGAAATGCGCTCCTCTGTCAGCCTGTCCAGAATATCGGTAAAAAAGCCGACCTCTGTCGGGTTCTGCAAGAGATACGGCGTTGCGCGCAAGGCATATTTCTCGCCGAATTCCTCCAGCTCAAAGCCGAAGCTTTCCAAAAGTGCCAGATTGCGCCGCAGTACCTCTGTTTCCATTGGTGTCAGCTGCAGCATCAGAGGTGTCAGCAACCGCTGCGAGGCGACCCTTTCTTCCTTGAATTTATTCATAAATTCCTCATACAGCACCCGTTCATGTGCGGCATGCTGGTCAATCAGATACAGGCAATCGCCCTGCTCCACAATCCAATAGGTGCGAAAGACCTGCCCGATGATTTTATAATTCTGGAAAAACGGCTGCTTTTCTTCTGTCGGCTTTACCTCTTCCGTTTTTTCATCAGAAACAATCGGCTTCAATTCTATCGGCTGTTCCTCTTTCGGCTTCAGCTCTTCCCTGCGGTACGGCACTGCCGTCTGTGCAAAGCTCTCCGCCTTTGGGGTGCGCTTCAGCAGCTCATCCACACTGCGTCCGCCCGATGTGGGGGTCTGCGGCTTTTCTGCCGCACGCAGGAGCTTTTCCCTTTCCTCTTTGGAAAGAATCACGCCCTGCGATTGCGGGAGCGGAATTTCTTTAGAGGGATTTGCTGTCGGCTCTGCCTTTGGTTCGCTTTCCTTCAGGATGCTTTCCTTTGGCTGCGCCGCTTCCTTTGGCATATCCGCAAGGGTCTGCTGTTCCGCCTGCGGCAGTCTTTCCTTCGGCTTCTTTTCCAGAACCGCCTTGGGAATCAGCACCGTTTCCTGCAATGCCTTCGCAACCGCGTTGTAGAAAAATTCATACACCTCATCGTCATTCTTAAAGCGAACCTCCAGCTTCGCAGGATGCACGTTTACATCCACCTGTGCAGGCTCAACCGCAAGATTCAACACGAAAACAGGAAATTTCCCAATCAGCAGCTTTGTTTTATACGCATCCTCCACCGCAGCGGAAACCACGGGGTTTTTGATAAATCTGCCGTTGATGAAAAGATTTTCATAATTGCGGTTCGCGCGGCAAAATTCGGGCTTCCCAATCAGTCCGCTGACGGCATATTCCCCCTTGTGGTAGGAAACGGGGAGCATGCTGTTTGCCGCATCCTTCCCGTAAACATAAAATACCGCCGTTTTCGGGTCATTGTTCCCTGCCGTATGCAGAACAGTATTGCCGTTATTGATATAATGAATCGCAACCTCAGGATGCCCCAGTGCGATTTTGTTCACCAAATCCGAAACATAGCCGCTTTCGGTCGCAGGCTTTTTCAAAAATTTTCTGCGCGCAGGCACGTTGTAAAAAAGATTCCGCACCGTAATGGAAGTGCCCTCCCGGCAGGCGGTATCCTCCAGCTCCTGTATTTCTCCGGCATGAATCACAATGCGCGTACCCGTTTCCTCGTCTCTGGTTTTTGTCAGCATTTCCACCTGCGCCACCGCCGCGATACTCGCCAATGCTTCGCCGCGAAAGCCCAGTGTAAAAATATGCTCCAAATCCTCAATCTGTGACATTTTGCTTGTAGCGTGGCGTAGAAAGGCTTCCTTCACCTGCTCCTTGGGAATCCCTGTGCCATTATCGGTAATGCGGATATAGGAAATGCCGCCTTCCTTGATTTCAATGGTTACACTGCCGGCGTTTGCATCAATGGCGTTTTCCGTCAGCTCCTTTACAACGGATTTCGGAGATTCTACTACTTCCCCTGCCGCAATTTTATTGATGGTTTTTGCATCCAACAGTCGGATTTTCTGCATAGACCTCCTCCTTTCCTCGGTTTACAACCCTTTTGCCTTTTTCTGCAATTCAAAAAGCGTTTGCAGTGCTTCAATAGGGGTCATCGCCATCACATCCAGTTTGGAGATTTCATCCGCAAGCTGCGTTTCCGCAATATGGAACATATCCATCTGCTGTGCGGTTTCCTCCTGCTGCTCCTTGGATTCCACTGCAATCTGCTTTGCTTTTTTCGTAATATCCGCCGCGTTCAGCTGCTTGAGAATCTGTCCGCTGCGGCGAATCACCTTATTCGGCAGACCCGCCAGACGCGCCACCTGCACGCCGTAGCTATGGTCTGCGCCGCCGCGCTGAATTTTTCGGAGGAAAATAATATCCTCGCCCTGCTCCTGCACGGCAATGCAGTAATTCTTCACGCCGGAAAGCTTGCCCTCCAGCTCGCTTAATTCATGATAATGCGTTGCAAAAAGCGTTTTCGCGCCAATCTGCTTCGTATCCGCGATATATTCCAGCACCGCCCACGCGATGGAAAGCCCATCAAATGTGCTTGTGCCTCGCCCGATTTCATCCAGAATCAGCAGGCTTTTGTTCGTTGCGTTATGCAGAATGTTCGCAACCTCTGTCATTTCCACCATAAACGTGCTCTGCCCTGCGGAAAGGTCATCCGATGCACCGACACGGGTGAAGATTCTGTCTACAATGCCGATATGCGCCTGCTCCGCGGGAACGAAGCTGCCAATCTGCGCCATCAGCACAATCAGCGCGGTCTGCCGCATATATGTAGATTTCCCCGCCATATTCGGGCCTGTGATGATGGCAAGTCTGGTGTCCTCCCGATCTAAATAGGTGTCATTCGGGATAAACTGCCCGTCCATCATTTTTTCCACAACGGGGTGTCTGCCGCCCTTAATTTCAATTACATCACCGTCATCCACAAGCGGCTTCACATAGCTTCTGTTCTGCGCCACCTCTGCGAGGGACTGCAGGCAGTCAATAACAGAAACGATATACGCACAATATTGAATCCGCTCCACCTCTGCCGCAACGGCATTGCGAATTTCGCAGAACATATCGTATTCCAGAGTGGTAATCTTATCCTCCGCGCCGAGAATCAGCTCCTCCAGCTCCTTTAATTCGGGTGTAATAAAACGCTCCGCATTGGCAAGCGTCTGCTTACGGATATAGCCTTCCGGCACCAGCTCCAGATTGGATTTTGTGACCTCAATATAATAGCCGAACACCTTATTGTAGCGCACCTTGAGGTTTTTAATGCCCGTCTTTTCGCGCTCCTCCTCCTCAAGCTGATGAATCCATGTGGTGCCGTTTTCCTTCGCCTTGGTGTAGGTATCCAGCTCCTCATTGAAGCCCTCGCGAATCATGCCGCCCTCGCGCACGGAAAACGGAGGGTCTTCGACGATGGACTGCGCAATCAGCGCATGGATATTCTCCAGCGTGTCCAGTCTGTCATGCAGAGTGGACAGATATGGACTCTTGCAGCGAGAAAGAATCTTCTTCAGCAACGGCAGATTTTCCACGGAATTTTTCAGCGCCGCCAAATCCCTTGCGTTTGCATTCTGATACACCACACGGGACATAATGCGTTCAAAGTCATACATGGAATGGAGAATTTCCTTAATTTCCTCTCTGAGGAACAGGTCTCGGAACAGCTCCTCCACCCCATCCAGACGCTGATTGATTTCTTCTTTAGAAAGCAGGGGCTGCTCCACCCATTTGCGCAGAAGCCTTGCGCCCATCGCAGTCTGGGTTTTATCCAGCACGCTCAGAAGCGAGCCTTTTTTATTCTTCTCGCGCATGGTTTCCGTCAGCTCCAGATTTCTGCGGCTGGAAACATCCAACAGCATGAAATCCCCTGTTGTGTAATATTTCAGGGCGGAAATATGGCTCAAATCGTTTTTCTGCGTTTCATTCAGATACCACATCAGCGCACCCGAAGCCGAAACCGCCAGCAGCTTTTTCTGCAGGCCGAAGCTTTCCAGTGTTTTCACCTTGAAATGCGCAAGCAGGGTATCCTTTGCGGTATTATATTCATACATGCGGCTGTCAATATCATTCAGATACAGGTGAAACCGTTCCTCGATTTCCTTCGCCAAAGGGGTGGAAAGAAATTCGCTGTTGCAGACAAGCTCCGCAGGGGAAAACCTTGCCGTTTCATCCAGAATTTTTGCCGCCGCCTGCACGCTGCGAAATTCCGTTGTCTGAAATTCGCCTGTCGTCACATCACAGACCGCAATGCCATAGCCATTTGCGCTGCTGAAAACGGAGAGAATATAGTTATTTTTTGTTTCATCCAGAACAGTGTTATCCACAACCGTCCCCGGAGTAATGACACGCACAACATCGCGCTTGACCAAGCCCTTTGCCGTCTTTGGGTCCTCCACCTGCTCGCAGATGGCAACCTTATAGCCACGTTCCACCAAACGGGCAATATATCCATCCGCAGAATGGAAAGGTACGCCGCACATAGGGGCTCTTTCCTCCTGCCCCCAATCCTTCCCCGTCAGGGTGATTTCCAGCTCCTTCGAGGCAATGACCGCATCCTCGAAAAACATCTCATAAAAGTCCCCTAAACGAAAAAAAAGCAGACAATGCTTATATTGTTCTTTAATTTCAAAGTATTGCTGCATCATGGGTGTGATTTTCGCCATGGATGTTGTCCTCCTTCTCCTTTTTCTGCAAGCAAACCCGAATAAAGAACGGATTCTCTATTCGGGCTTTTCTTCCTTTATTTCTATTTGAATCAGTGGCAGCCGCCGCCGCAGGAGGAGCAGCAGCTGGGATCGCAGCCGCCGCCCTGTTCGGGTTCTTCGCCTGTCAGGGTTGCTGTGATGATGTTGAATACGGAATTTACGAAGTTATTGAAATTCTGTTCCGCAACGTACAAATCAGATGCCAGCTTATTGGTTCTGATTGCTTCGCCCTTTGCCTTCATCTGTTCATTGAAGGCTCTCTGCTCCTCTATGGAAATGCCGCCTGCATTCATCTTTGCTTCAAAATCATAATGCAGCTTTGTGTATTCCTCTACCAGCTTTGCAATTTCGGGGTCACTTTCGTATGCAGCCTTTGCCGCTACCAGTGCTTCCACCTGAGGAGTTTTCTGCAATTCCTCACCCAATGCTCTTGCCATTTCAAAAATCGTTGCCATAATGCTTCACCTTACATCCTTTCGCCTATTAAATAAAATGTTTTGTTTTCTGTAATCTTCACAGGAACCATCTGCCCGATTAAGTCCTCCGTGCCCTTAAAATGCACCAGCATATTGTTATCGGCACGCCCTGTCAGAACAGTCTTATCCTGCTTGCTTGCTTCCTCTGCAAATACCGTCATCACCTTGCCCAGCTGCTCCTCATGCACCTCATGCACGATTGGGTTAAGAATATTGAGCATCCTGTCGAAGCGATCCTTAATGACATCCTCCGGCACCTGATTTTCCATAGTTGCCGCAGGGGTGCCTGTCCGCTTGGAATAAATAAAGGTAAACGCGGTGCTGTAACGGGATTTGCGGATGACATCCAAGGTTTCTTGGAAATCCTCCTCCGTTTCCCCGGGGAAGCCCACGATGATATCCGTGCTCAGGGTGATATCCGGCATTGCCGCTCTTGCCTTGCGCACCAGCTCCATGTAGGATTCCTTTGTATAATGGCGGTTCATGCGGCGCAGAATTTCATCACTGCCGCTCTGCACAGGCAGATGCAGATATTTACATACCTTATCACAATCCGCCATTGCCTGTATCAGCTCATCGGACAAATCCTTCGGGTGAGAGGTCATGAAACGAATCCGTTCAATCCCCTCCACCTCGTTCACCATCCGCAGAAGCTCTGCAAAGGAAACGGGTGTTTCCAGATTTTTGCCATAGGAGTTTACATTCTGCCCTAAAAGCATAACCTCCTTCACGCCGTCCGCCGCAAGCCTTCTTACCTCCGCGAGGATATCCTCAGGGGTACGGCTGCGCTCTCTGCCGCGCACATACGGCACGATGCAGTAGGAACAGAAGTTGTTGCAGCCAAACATAATATTGACCGATGCCTTATAGGGGAAATGCCGAATCGCAGGCAAATCCTCCACAACCTCACGCTGCTCCTGCCAGATATCATACACCGTTTCGCCGCTTTCCATGCGTGTTGCCACAAGCTCCGGCAGCTTGTAGAGATTAAATGTGCCGAAGACGATATCCACATGGCGATATTTCTGCCGCAGGGTCTGCAAAACCGTTTCCTGCTGCATCATGCAGCCGCAAAGCGCAATCACCGCATCGGGATTTTTTGTTTCCTTATAGTGCTTCAGCCAGCCCAGCTTGCCATATACCTTCTGCTCCGCGTTTTCGCGCACACAGCAGGTGTTGTAGATGATAAAATCGGCCTCTGTTTCCTCGTCTGTTCTGTCAAAGCCCATTTCGTCAAGCATACCTTCCAGCTTTTCGGAGTCATGCGCGTTCATCTGACAGCCCATCGCAAGGGAATAGAATTTTTTCTTTCTGCCGTTTTCTGCCGCAAAGGCATCATTTTCCGCACGAATGGCGCGGATATATTCCAGCTGTCTTGCCAGCTCTGTTTCGCCCGGCTTAACAGCAGTTCCAGCTTTCCTTTCCATTCTTTCTTCCTCTCGAAACTGAATTCTTATGAAAAGACAGTCTTTCACAAGTATATTTCAGTATAGCATACCTTCCCTGCTTTCTCAATGATTTTTCCCCAAAACTTACAGAAAAGGCTTACGCAAAGGAAAGCACCTCAAGCGAGTTGCCATGCTCCTTTATAATTTGCATAAGATCCGCCGTTTTCAGATAAACCGATGCCGTATTGTCATTGGGATGCACCCCGATTTCCTCCTTTTCCAGAAAATCCCTGTCCAGAAAAACCTTTACGGCGCAGGCAGTATCATTCAAAATGCCCAAGGGTGTCACTGCCCCTTTTTTCAATCCAAGATATTTTTCCAGACGCTCCTCCGATGCAAAGGAAAGCCTTACGCCGCCAAGCTTCTCGCCCAGCTCCTTCAGATTCGCCTGCTTATCGGCACGAATTACCACAAGAAAATGATTTTTTCCCTTCTGGTCTCGCAAAAAGAGATTTTTTGCCGTCTCCTCCATTTTTTCCAGACCTAGCTCCTCCATCTCCTCAATGGTATAAACCGCTTTATGCTCCACCCAACGAAAGGGGATTCCTTTTTCCTTCAGAAATACCTTTACTTCTTCTTTTCCAAACATTTTCATCTGCTCCCTTCCTGCCTCTTTCTTTTCCTTCGTCTTTCTTCTTTTCCTGCGTCTTTCTAAGGAAGATAGTATCATATTTTCCGCGAAAAATCAGCAAAAGCAACGGGGTTTTCAAAGAGATTCCCTCATTGTTTACAAAACGTTCATATTTCAGCCACACCAGATTCATATTGACAGGATATGATAAAGATGTCCTCAAAGAAGAGGATAATGAATAAACATAGTATACATACCCTCCCCTTTACAGAGAGCCACTTCCCCGGTGGCTCTTTTCCCTTTATATACGCCTTATATACGCCTTTTTCGATTGTTTTTTCCCCTCTGATTTGCTATACTTGAAAAAACAAATATAAAACCGATATACAAAAGAAAGAGGTGCATTTTCTGTGAATGAGATTTTATCTGATGCAAAAAAGATACTCCATACTGCCATTCAGGCATCCCTTCCCGATGAAGCCGTAAAAAAGTTCATCGGCGGCAAGACCTTCGCTTTTGAAGGAAGGGTGATTGTCATTGCCATCGGCAAAGCGGCTTGGAACATGGCAAAGGCGGCGGCGGAAAATATCCCCCACAGGATTGATACAGGCATTGTTCTGACGAAATATAACCATGCGAAGGGCGAAATCCCCGGCTTTACCATCCTGGAAGCAGGGCATCCCCTTCCCGATGAAAATACGATTCTCGGCACACAGAAAATCATGGATGCCGTTTCCGGTTTAACTGAAAAGGATACGGTGTTCTTTCTGGTTTCGGGCGGCGGCTCTGCACTTTTTGAATGTCCTGCCGGCGAGCTGACCCTTGCGGATTTTCTGGACATCACCGACCAGCTTTTGAAATGCGGCGCGGATATCGTGGAAATCAACACCATCCGCAAGCATCTTTCTGCCGTAAAGGGCGGCAAATTTGCGAAGCTTTGCGCCCCTGCACAGGTGTACTGCATTGCTCTGAGCGATATTCTGGGCGACCGCCCCGATTCCATTGCCTCCGGTCCTGCCTGCGCGGATGCGTCCACGGTGGCAGAAGCATTTGCCATCTCGGAAAAATACAAGCTCAAGCTGACAGAGGAAATGCGAAAGCAGCTTGCCATGGAAACACCGAAAACGCTTGCCAACGTCACCATGGAAATCACAGGCAGCGTGACACAGCTTTGTGCCGATGCGGCAAGGGCGGCAGAGCAGCTTGGCTATACCCCTCTGGTTCTGACGAATATGCTTGACTGCGAGGCAAGGGAGGCCGGCAGATTTCTTGCATCCATCGCAAAAACAATCCGGAAGGACGGTCTGCCCCTCTCCTCTCCCTGTGCCATTCTCTGCGGCGGCGAAACCGTTGTGCATATCACCGGGAAGGGCAAGGGCGGCAGGAATCAGGAGCTTGCCCTTGCGGCGGCGGAGCGCATTGCCGGCATGGAAGGCATTGTGATTGCGGCGGCAGGCTCTGACGGTACGGATGGGCCGACCGATGCCGCAGGCGGTATTGTGGACGGGAAAACCTGCGGTATCCTTGCGGAAAAGGGCATATCCATTCCTGCGGTTCTTGCGGAGAACGATTCCAATGCCGCATTGGCGGCGGCAGATGCCCTTCTCATCACAGGAGCAACCGGCACAAACGTAAATGATATTTATCTTCTTCTCTGCCAATAAAAACTAAGTCGAAAGCAAATCACCTTCGTGGGGCGCGCCCCTGCGGAGGTTTTTGTTTTTTGTTCGGCGCAACAGCTGTTTCTAAAAAAATACAAAACAATACAACTTTTCTTTCATCTGTCTTGTCACTTGTAAATAATTGTGCTATACTTAATTCCACTGCAAAAAAATTTATTTACAATACTTATTTACAAAATACAGTAGAATCGAGGAAAAGCATGAATATCAAAGATGAAATCAAAGCCTTAAAGGAACAGAAAAATGCAGTCATTCTGGCGCATTATTATGTAGCGGATGAAATTCAGGAAATCGCCGATTATGTCGGGGATTCCTTCGCGTTGAGCAAAACGGCGGCAACCCTGCCCAACCCCATCATCGTTTACTGCGGTGTCTCCTTCATGGGGGAAAGCGGCTGTCTGTTAAGCCCCGAAAAGAAGGTGCTGATGCCGGATGCAAGCGCGGACTGCCCCATGGCGCACATGGTAACAAAGGCAGAGGTGGACGCGGCAAGAGAAGCCTACGAGGATTTGGCGGTTGTCTGCTACATCAATTCTACAGCGGAAATCAAATCCTGGTCTGACGTAAGCGTGACCTCCGCCAACGCGGTGCAGATTGTCCGCAACCTGCCCAATCAGAATATCCTCTTTATTCCCGATCAAAACCTCGGTCGCTTCATTGCGGCGCAGGTGCCTGAAAAAAATATCATTCTCGTCAATGGCTACTGCCCCATCCATCAGAATATCTCTCCTGCCGAGGTACAGGAGCTGAAGGACGCACACCCCAATGCAGAGGTTCTGGTGCATCCCGAATGTCCTGAAGCTGTGACAAGGCTGGCAGATTACATCGGCTCCACCACAGGCATCATCAAGCATGCGACCGAAAGTGAAAAGCAGGAATTTATCATCGGAACGGAAATCGGCGTGCTGTATGAGCTGAAAAAACGCAACCCCGATAAGACCTTCTATTTCCCGAAAACAGCACCCACCTGCAGGGACATGAAGCTGATTACATTGGAAAAGGTGCTGCATGTTTTGCAGACAGAGGAAAATCAGGCATCCGTAGACCGGGCACAGGCAGAAGCGGCAGGCAACACCCTGACACGCATGCTGGAGCTGAGCAAATAAGGAGGAGCATAAAATGGAAAAAGAGCTTACCTATAACACCGTCATCGTCGGCGCAGGAGTCAGCGGCTTATATGCCGCACTCAAGCTGCCCAAGGAGCAGAACATTCTTCTCATCTGCAAGGAGGATTTGCCCAGCTGCGATTCCATGCTTGCACAGGGCGGCATCTGCGTCCAGAGGGATGAAACCGACTACGATTCCTTCTTCGAGGACACCCTCAAGGCAGGGCATTACGAAAATCGCAAGGAAAGCGTGGATATCATGATTCGCAACAGCAGAGCCGTGATCAACGACCTGCTTGCCCTCGGCGTAAGATTTGACAAGGAGGCGGACGGTAGTTTAAAATATACCAGAGAAGGCGCACACGCCAAGCCCCGTATCTGCTTCCATAAGGACATCACAGGGAAGGAAATCACAGAAACACTGCTTAGAAATGTGCAGGCACTGCCCAATGTCACCATTATGGACTATACCGTGATGGAAGACCTTCTGGTGGAGGGAAACACCTGCCATGGCATCGTTGCGAAGGCAGAAAACGGCGATATCCTGCGGATTCATGCGGAAAACACAATTCTGGCAACGGGCGGCATCGGCGGTCTGTATGAACATTCTACAAACTTCCCTTCCCTGACGGGGGATGCACTCCGTCTGGCAGAAAAATACGGCGTGGAGCTGGAAAATATGGACTATGTGCAGATTCACCCCACCAGCCTTTACAGCGAAAAGCCCGGCAGACATTTTCTGATTTCCGAATCTGCCCGCGGCGAGGGTGCAATTCTGCTCAACAGCAAGGGCGAACGCTTTGTCAATGAGCTTCTGCCCAGAGACAAGGTTTCTGCTGCCATCCATGCAGAAATGGAAAAGGAAGGTACAAAGCATGTATGGCTTTCCTTTGCTCCCGTTCCTGCGGAGGATATTGAAAATCATTTCCCGAATATCTACAAAACCTGTCTGGAGGCAGGCTATGATATCAAAAAAGAGCCTGCGCCCGTTGTGCCGGCACAGCATTACTTTATGGGCGGCATCCATGTAGACCGCCATTCCAAAACAACCATGGAGCATCTCTATGCTATTGGCGAAACCAGCTGCAACGGCGTACACGGCAAAAACAGACTGGCAAGCAACAGCCTTCTGGAAAGCCTTGTTTTCGCAGAAAAAGCAGCACAGCACATTGCAGGAAAGGAAGGATTAGAATGAACCCGATTACCATGCAAATTGTAGCAGATAAATATATCCGCATGGCTCTGGAGGAGGATATCAACAGCGAGGATGTTTCCACCAACGCAGTCATGCCGCGGTATCAGCTTGGCACAGTCGATTTAATCTGCAAGCAGGACGGCATCATTGCCGGTCTGGATGTGTTCGCGAGGGCGTTTCAGCTTCTGGATGAAAAAATAGAAATTGCCTTTCATGCCGCCGATGGAGATGCTGTGAAAAAGGGGCAGCTTCTGGCAACCGTGACGGGAGATATCCGTGTTCTGCTTTCCGCAGAACGCACCGCCCTCAATTATTTGCAGCGCATGAGCGGCATCGCAACCTATACGAATGCCGTTGCAAAGCTGCTTGCGGGTACAAAAACAACCCTTTTGGATACAAGAAAAACCACTCCCTGTATGAGAGTGTTTGAAAAATATGCCGTAACCGTCGGCGGTGGCTCGAATCACCGCTATAATCTTTCCGACGGCGTAATGCTGAAGGATAACCATATCGGCGCAGCAGGCGGCGTAAAGGAGGCCATTGCCGCAGCAAAGGCGTATGCTCCCTTCGTCCGCAAAATCGAAATCGAAACGGAAACTCTGGATATGGTAAGAGAAGCAGTCGAAGCCGGTGCAGATATCATCATGCTGGATAACATGAGCCCTGCGGAAATGGCGGAGGCCATCCGCATCATTGACGGCAGAGCAGAAACCGAATGCTCCGGCAATATGACAATCGAAAATATCAAAACCATCACAGCGCTTGGGGTAGATTATGTATCCAGCGGTGCGCTGACCCATTCCGCACCTATTCTGGATATCAGCCTGAAAAATCTCCATGCGGTGGAATAAGCAGGAGTGATTGAAAAAATGACTGGCACAGAAAGACGAAAGAAATTATTAAATCTGATGAGGGAATCAAAAACACCTCTCTCCGGCGGTGCGCTCGGCTCTGCCACGGGGGTCAGCCGTCAGGTGATTGTCCAGGATATTGCTTTGCTTCGCACAGAGGGCTATTCCATTCTGGCAACGGCAAGGGGCTATCTTCTGGAAGAGCCTGCGGATACCATGCGGCTGTTCAAGGTCTTCCATGATGCCGCGGCAACAGAGGAGGAGCTGACAACCATTGTGGATTTAGGCGGCTGTGTCGTGGATGTCATGGTAAACCACAGAGTCTATGGGAAGGTTTCCGCTCCCCTGCAAATCAAAAACCGCAGAGATGTACAGGCGTTTCTGAAAAATCTGGAAAGCGGCAAATCCACTCCCCTTTTAAATGTCACCTCAGGGTATCATTTTCACCATGTTTCCGCCGAAAGCGAGGAAATTCTGGATGAGATTGAGGATGCCCTGCGCCGCAAGCATTTCCTGACAGAGGTTTTCCCCTATGAGCAGGAGGAAATCCGAAAATAAGACGATTTTTGCCAAATTCTATAAAAAACAGGCTTTCCGATACGAAATTCCTTGAATTATGCAGAAAATAATGATAAAATATTTTGGTGAAATTTTAAGGAGGAGGGTTCCTAATGTCAGGACATTCTAAGTTTGCAAATATCAAACATAAAAAAGAAAAAAACGACGCAAAAAAAGGTAAAATCTTTACCATGCTGGGCAGAGAAATTCAGGTTGCGGTAAAGGCCGGCGGTCCCGACCCCGCCGTAAACGGCAAGCTGCGTGATGTTATCGCAAAATGCAAAGCCAACAACATGCCAAACGATACCATCGACAGAAGTATCAAAAAGGCGGCCGGCGGCGGTGAAGACGTAGAATACGAAAACGTAACCTACGAAGGCTATGGCCCCAACGGCGTAGCTGTTATTGTAGAAGTGCTGACAGATAACAGAAACCGTGCAGCAGCCAATGTCAGAAACGCCTTCACAAAGGGCGGCGGCAACATGGGCAACAGCGGCTGTGTATCCTTCATGTTCGATGAAAAGGGTCTGATTGTGATTGATAAGGAAGAAATCGATATGGACGAGGAAGAGCTGATGATGGCTGCTCTGGATGCAGGCGCAGAGGACTTCGCCGCAGAGGAGGACAGCTACGAAATCACAACCGCACCCGATGATTTCTCCGCAGTGCGCGAAACACTGGAGGCAGCAGGCATCCCTATGGCAAGCGCCGAGGTAACCATGATTCCCCAGACCTATACGGAGCTGACAGACGAAGAGGATATCAAGAAGATGAATAAGCTTCTGGAAATGCTCGACGATGACGATGATGTTCAGAACACCTACCATAACTGGGATGAATAATTTTTTCTGATAATAATAAAACCTCTTTCCCTTAGCATTTTCATACGCTTTGAGGAAAGAGGTTTTTTATTTCCTTATTTCTTTTTTATTCCTGCCATGCAATGCTGCTGCCGGCACTGCCCTTTTTCACGATAATCTTCTTATCAATGCTTTCCTTCAGTTCGGAAACATGGGAAATAATCCCCACCAGACGATTCCCATAGGAAAGCCTTTGCAGCACCTGCACCGCCTGCTCCCTTGACTGCTCATCCAGAGAGCCGAAGCCCTCATCAATGAACATCGCATCCACACGGACACCGCCTGCGTGCGCCTGAATCACATCGGAAAGCCCCAATGCCAAGGAAAGCGAAGCCTTAAACGCTTCCCCACCCGAAAGTGAACGCACCGAGCGGCTTTTGCCCGTATAATGGTCAAGCACCTCCAGCTCCAAGCCCGCCTGCGAGCGTTTATTCATCGCCTTCTCTGCGTGCAGCAAAAGATATCTGCCCTCTGTCATATCCTGCAAACGCAGATTTGCCGCCTGCAAAATCCTTCGGAAATAAACCCCCTGCACAAATTGTTCAAAGGCGATTTTCTCCTTACCGGGCAATTCCCCGTTGGCAGTGCGAGAAAGCTCCCGAATCGGGAGATACGCCGCCGCAGCATGCATCCTCTCCTGCCATTCCTTCCTTGCATTTTGCAGGAGATTTGCCAGAACAGCAGCCTGTTTTCTTGTTTCATCTGCCATCTGCCTTTTCGCCGCGTGTTCCGTCAAAAGCGTTTTTCTCTCCTCCTCCAAAGTGGAAACATCCTTCCGCTCCTTTTTCGCACAGCTTTCCGCAAGCATTTCTGCCAGCTGCTTCTGCTTTTCCAAATCTGCGAAAAACTGCCTGTTTTCTTCCTCCGCACGCTCCAATGCCGTGCGCTCTGTGAGATATGCTTCATATTCTGTCTGATTTGCAAAGCTCTTTTCCCGCAAAACGGCAAAAAATTCTGCTTCCGCTCCCTGCTCCGTCTTTGCGGCGGCTTGGCTCTCCTGCTCTGCCTGCTTGCGCAGGGCAAGAAAACGCTCCTTTTTCTCTCGTGTCTGCTGCAAAGTCTCCTGCAGGTCGAATTCCTTTTTCTCCGCAAGAGAAATTTCCTTCTGCAAAGCGGTGCATTTCTCTGTCAGCACTGCGGCAGTCAGATTTCCAAGCTGTGCCTGTAACAGGCTATATTCGCCCTGCTTCTGCCGCAAAGCGGTGTTCGTTTCCTCCGCCCTTTTCTGCAATGCTGCCAAGGCGGCTTGGCTTTTCGCAATGCGTTCCTGCAAGCCTTCCTTTTCGGGGCGCAGGGCTTCTGCTTCGTCTATCCTCCTTTGCTTCTCTGCCAGAAGTGCCGTTTCCTGCTTGAATGCGACTTCTGCCGTTTCCTTTTCCGCATAAAGCCCCTCCGCAGCTGTCCCCAGCCTTTCACAGCCTATGCGGAACGCTTCCTGCGCCAAGAGCAGCTTTTCCCCTGCAACCTTCGCCTGCTCGGATGCCCTTCGCAGAGCCGCGCTTGCCGTTTCCTCCTGCGCCTTTTTCTCCTGCCATTCCGCCTGCGTGATGGCATTTTCCGTCAGCGCCGCCTTATGGGGATGGTGCGTTGCGCCGCAGACAGGGCAAGCCATCCCCTCCGTGAGGTTTTCCGCTAGAAAGCCTGCCTGTTCGCGCAGATAAAGCGTTTCCGCCTGCGTTGCCGCTGCCTTCGCCGCCTGCCATGCCTCCTCCGACGCGAGGTATTTCTTCTGCATGCCCTGCAAATCCCTTTCCTTTTTGGAGATATCTGTTTTCTGTTGCAGAAGTGTTTCGATGCTTTCGATAAATTCTTTTTTTCGGGTAATCGTCTGCTCCTGTGCTTTCTTCTCCAACAGCAGCTTTTCCTGCATAAAAAGCATCGCCTGCCATTCCTGCTGTGCCGTTTCCTGCGCCGTGAGCATTTCCTGCAACGCCTGTATCTCAGCTTCCGCCGCGCTTTTCTCCGCAGCAAGCCGTTCTGTCTCCTGCTTTGTTTTTTCCCTCTGCCAAACCCGTTCTTCGTCCGCCTTCAGTCTGCGCAGAAGGCTTCGTTTTTCCTCAAGCTGTGGCTTTTCTGCATCCAGAAGCAGCTTTTCCGCCTGTAAACGGGCAAGTATTTCCTCCGCCTGCTTCTCCTTTTCCGCGTTTTCGATGGCACCTCTCTGCCGGTTTACCCGCATTTTTTCCGCCGTTTTCCAAGCCTGCTCCAAGGGGAAAACAAAATCAAGCGCATCTCGCTGCTTTCTCAGCCTTGCCGTTTCTGCCTGTTTTTCGGGCAGAAGTGCCGCCTGCGTTTCCAAAAGCCGCCGTGCTGCCGCCGCCTTCGCAAAAAGCTGCTCCGTTTCCGCGCCTTCGCTGATGGCATGCTCCAGCTCGCTAAGACGTTTTTGCTGTGTTGTCAGGGCTTCATCTGTTTCCTGTAGGCTCTGCTCCATTTTCTGCAAGCGTTTTTCCTGCACGGAAAGCAGCTCCTCCCCGTCGAAAAGCGCTTCCTTTTCCAAGGCTTCCCCCGTCATTTCGCTGAAATGTCTCAACAGCTGCTTTTCGCTGTCCTCCAAGGCAATGCGTTTTTCTCGCTCCGCATCCTTCAGCCGTTTCTGAAAGGCGGCATAGAGGTCGGTATGGAACACCCTGCGGAAAATATTGCCGCGCTCTGTGCTGTCCGCATAAAGCAGCTTCAGAAATTCCCCCTGCGCAATCATGGAAATCTGCTTGAACTGCTTTGCATCCACGCCCAAAATCGTTTCAATCTCGTTTTTCACAGGCGTAAATCCGGTCGCAAGTGTTGCCCGCTCCGCGCCCGATTCCTGATACAACGCCGCATCCGCACTCTCCGCCGTCATGCCCTCGCCGCGCAGCTTGGGTCGCTGATACGCAGGGTTGCGCACCACGCGGTACTGTCTGCCCTGATGGGAAAACGTCAGCGACACAAAGCTTTTGGTCTGCGGCTTCGCAAAATCGCTCCGCATACTGTCCACGCCACGGTTCGAGCCGCTCGCCTCACCGAACAGCGCAAAGCAGATGGCATCAAAGAGCGTAGTTTTCCCTGCGCCTGTGTCGCCGCTGATGAGAAAAAGCCCCTGCTTTCCCAGCCGTTCAAAGGAAATCTCCGTTTGCTCCGCAAAGGGGCCAATGGCGGAAATCGTCAATTCTAATGGTTTCATGCCTTCTCCTCCGTTCCCTTCCAGATGCACTCCAATAGCTTTTTCTGCGTTTCATCCAGTTCCTTTTCGTTCTGCCTTTCAAAAAAGCGCGCAAACAATTCCTCCGGGCGGGCAGTCTCTGTATCCAAAAGCACCTCATCGGAAAACGAAGCTGCCTGCTGTTCAAATTCCAGCGTCATTAAATTCGGGTAAATGCGCCGCAGCTGTCCCACAGGGTCAAGCAGGGCTTCGCTGTTCGTCAGGATGCAGCGGATATAATCCTCCGAGCCGCCCGTTTCCCTTCCTGCCGCAAGGATTTCCTCCAACGGGCCCTTGATTTCCCGAAACTGCCGCTTTGTTTCCAGTGGGATAAAATCCAGAGAAACCACACCTTTTTCCTTGAGTTCAACAACCGTAATGCCCTTTTTCCTGCGGATTTCCGAAAAGGAATATGGCATGGGAGAGCCGGCATAGCGCACCGTTTCCCTTCCCAACTTCTGCGGATTGTGCAGATGCCCCAGTGCAACATAATCAAAATCAAAAAACAGCCCTGCATCAATTTCATCCACGCCGCCCAAGGAAAGCGTTTCGGAATCACTGCGCTCCGCCGCCCCTCTCCACGTCACAAACTGATGCACCAGAATCACGTTTCGCTTGGAAAAATCAATCTTCTCTCGTTCCAACAAAAGCTTTGCCGCCGCCGCATAGGAAGAAGCCTCCTCCTCGCGCAGCAGGGCGTTCACATGCGCCGGCTTGAAAAACGGCAGCAGCCAGATTTCCACCGTACCATATTCATCCGTTTCCGTAACATGCGCCAATCCCTCGCCAATACTGCCGCTGATATGGATGCTTTCCCTGCCGAAAATTTCCTTGCCGAATTCCAGACGCTGTGCGGAATCATGGTTGCCTGCAATCAGATAGGTATGCAGTCCTCGTTTGGATACTTCCGTCAGAAAATCATCCAACAGCTTCACCGCCTCTGTCGGCGGCACAGGCTTATCGTAAATATCACCGCTGATGAGCAGTGCCTGCGGCTGTTCCTCGTCTATGCTCCGCAGAATTTCCAAAAGCAGCTCCCTCTGCTCCTCCAGCATGGAAAATTCATATATCCGCTTGCCTAAATGCAAATCACTGATATGAAATAGCTTCATAGTTCCTCCCGCATCCTTCCTAATAAAAAACGGTATCACAGAAAACCCCTTTCGGAATCAGAGCCATGTCATACCGTGTTTCTTTTATTTAAAATGCCTTTGCGACCTCTGCCGCCTTCTCCTTTGCCTGCTCCATCAGCTCCACAACAGGCCATGCGCCGATATCCAGCCCCTCCGCGGCAACGCAGTCGAATTTTGCAATGCCGAAGAATTTCGCCATCTGCTCCAAGTAGCGTGCGCCCTGCTCCATGGGGGAATCCGTATAAATGCCGCCTCTTGCCGTCAGGAAAACCATGTGGTCTGCCTTACAAAGCCCATGCAGCCCCGTTTCATCCGAATGAAAGGTAATACCATCCACGCAAAGGTTTTCAATATACACCTTCAAAAGCGCAGGAAAGCTTAAATCCCAGAAGGGCGCGGCAATCACAATTTTATCCGCCGCCGCAAACCGGTGCGCATAGCGGAAACGCGGATGGTCGAATTTTCCCTCCGCCAGAAGGGCTTCTCTCTGAAAAAAGAATCCATCGGAAAAATAAGATAAATTTTCATCCATCAGGCATAGCCGCTCAATTTCATACGCACCCGTTTCCTCTAATTTTTGGATAAAATACTCCGCCAGCTCCTTGGAGCGGGAAGCCTCTCTGCGGATACAGCAATCCACAAACAATACCTTTTTCATGCTTCTTCCCCCTTTTGCACAGAAATTCTTTTTTCGGTATATTTTTTCCAGTATAGCATACTTTCTGCGTTTCTTCAAAGGGACTACACATTCTTCCCCCACGCGGTTTCGACAAATTTTACAGCTCTTTGCGGAACAGACTCTCCTTCTCTCTTATCTTACTTTATCCGCCTTCCGAAAGCAACAAACGCTCCGTAGAGTGATTTTCCCCATCAAAAAAGCCCTCCAAATCTCATTGGAGAGCTTCGTCTTTCTTATGGATTTACGCACGGGGATGCGTTTTTGCGTATACATTTTTCAGCTTCTGATTCGTCAGCTTCGTATAAATCTGCGTGGTGGAAATATCGGAATGTCCCAGCATTTCCTGCACAGAGCGCAAGTCCGCACCGTTTTCGATTAAGTGCGCCGCAAAGGAATGCCGCAGAATATGCGGTGTGATATCCTCCTCGATGCCCGCTCGCCTTGCGTAGGATTTGATAATCTTCCAAAAGCCCTGTCTGGTCATGGGTCTGCCGTTGCAGTTGACAAACAGCGCCTCCTCCTCCGGAACGGAAATCATGTGCTCCCGCACCCGTTCCATATACTTATGCAGAGATGCCTTCGCCTGTGCGCCGATGGGAATGAAACGGCTTTTTGCTTCGCTGCCGCAATGGATATATTCCAAGGGCAGATTCAAATCCGAAACCTTCAGAGAAATCAGCTCAGTCACGCGGATGCCGGTCGCATAAAGCAGCTCCAGCATGGCTTTATCGCGCACCTCCTTATCCTCTTCCCCTCTCGGCTGCTCCAAAAGCAGCTCCACCTTTTCCAGAGAAAGAATCTCAGGGGCTTTTTTCTCCACCTTCGGCAGCTCTATATCCGCCGCAGGGTTTTCCGTCACCATGCCCTTCCTCTGCAAAAACTGGTAAAAAGAACGAATGGACGCAATATTTCTGGAAACCGTTGCCCCTGCCTTTTTCTGCTTTTGCAGCTCATAGACATACGCCATCACATTCGTGCGATTCACCTTTGCGGCATCCGAAACTCCCGCCTCCTGCATAAAGCGGCAGAACCCCTTTAAATCTCTGCTGTAGGAGAGAACAGTATTTTCCGGTGATTTTTTTTCATTCCGTAAATATGCGGTAAAATCAGCAATACATTGTTCCATTTCAACAATCCCCTTCGTCTTTAGTTCTTTAAATTATACTTATTTTTCCATGGCTTGTCGATATGATTTGCTGAAAAATGTTAATTTTGTGAACTTTTTGTGAACAATTTGCAAAATTTCACATGAATTTTTTACAAAACAACGTTTATTTTTTTCGATAAGAAGCCCTCACAGCAGTAAAAGCATCCGTTCCACCCCAGAAGCCGCCGCAAGCAGCAGCACAGATCCCCCAAAGAGAATACAATATTCCAGCTGCTTTCGCCTTTTTTCTCGCTTCAGCGTCCGCTTGCCGCCCTCCTCCTGCCAGGAAAGCAGATAATACACACAGGCTGACATCATCAGGATATAGCAGGGAATCAGCAGAAGATTCTGCGGCAGAAACGCAGTCGCTGAAAGAAGCACCCCCTTCATGCCATACGCCGCCATCATCATGGCAGAGGTGAAGCCGACACAGACGCTCCGAAACAGGAACGCCGCCCCCGCAAAGAAAAGCCCCAGCTGCATCCATCCCCCTAACCAGATGATGATATCATATTTCAGATATTTCCAGAAAATTGCCGCAAAGCCGATTTCGTCTCCATCTGCCAGCGCCTGCTGCAAAAATGCAGAAAGCTGCCCCTGCTGCCCCTGCGGCAGAAGATTCGCCAGAAGCGCGCCGCCTGCCGTCCCCAATAAAAAAGAAAGGCAGACAATGCCTATAATTCGTTGCAGCTGTTTGTCTGTCCTTCGTTTCTGCCTTTTCATTGCCATCCCCCCTGATACAAGGTATGGCTCGTCTGTTTTAATTATGCGTTTTTTCTTGCCTGCCATGCAAAAAGCGCCGCAATGGTCTTTCCGTCCTTGATTTCGCCCTTATGAATCATTGCAATGGCTTCCTCCAAAGTATATTTTTCAATCTCCACAAATTCATCCGCATCCAGCTTCTGTGTGCCTGCGGTCAGCTCTGTGGCAAAGAAAAGCTGAATTTTTTCCGTACAGAAGCCGACAGAGGGATACAGCTCGCAGAGAAATTCCGCTCTGCCTGCCCTTTTGCCCGTTTCCTCCTCCAGCTCGCGCAGCACGGCTGCTTCGCCGCTTTCGCCCTCCTCTATCACACCGGCAGGGATTTCCAGCAGCATTTCCCGAAACGGATGCCGATACTGGCGGACAAACAGAAGCCTCCCATCCGTATCCACCGCAAGCACGCCTGCGGCATTTTTCTTGCGGATTACGGTTTCGCGATAGGCCTCACTGCCATCCGGCATCCGCAGCTTATCGACCGTAATCGTCACAATCTTCCCTTCATAGGTTTTCCTGCTTTCCAAAACCTCATAGCTCATTGGCTCGCTTCCTTTCTCCTGAAAAAGGCGGCACTCCCTTTATCGTTCAGATATAAGATGCACCGCCTGCGTTTTCTTATTTCAATTCCTTTACCATTTCTTCGATTCTGTCCATGCCTTTTTTAATCAGCTCCATGCTCGTTGCATAGGAAAGGCGGATATAATCGGGCATGCCAAAATCGGCACAGGGCACAACCGCCACATACTTCTTTTCCAGAAGAATGGATGCGAAATCCGCCGCCGATTCGATTTTCTGCCCCTCGTATGCCTTGCCGTACAGTCCGGAAACATCCACAAACAGATAGAAGGCACCTTCGGGCTTGAGTGCGGAAATGCCGGGGATGGCTTCCTCTCTTTCATAAATGTAATCTCTGCGTTTTTTAAATTCCACGCACATTTCTGCCACACAATCCTGCGGACCATTCAGCGCAACCACCGTTGCCGCCTGTGCGATGGCGTTGGGGTTAGAAGCCATGTGGGACTGCAGGGATGCCATCAGCTTTGCAATCGGCAAGGGTGCCGCCGCATAGCCGATTCTCCAACCTGTCATAGCGTAGCTTTTGGAAACACCGTTGATGACAATGGTTCTGTCATAAATATCCTGCCCAAGGGATGCAATGCTGATGTGCTGCTTATCATCCTCGTAAATCAGCTTTTCATAAATTTCATCGGAAACCACCAGAATATCATGGCTGACTGCAAATTCCGCCACCATTTCCAGATCTGCTCTGCTCATCACCTGCCCTGTGGGGTTGGAGGGTGTTGTCAGCACAACTGCCTTTGTTTTTGCAGAATAGGCATTTTCCAGCTCCTCCTTGGTCATCATGAAGCCGTTTTCCTTTTTCGTATGAATAATCACAGGCACACCGCCGGCAATACGCACCATTTCCGCATAGCTTAACCAGAAGGGCGCAGGAATAATCACCTCGTCCCCCTCATGCAGGATTGCCATGAAGGTATTCATCAGGGAATGCTTTGCGCCGTTGCTGATTACCACCTGTGCCGGTTCGTATTCCAGACCATTATCCCGTTTCAGCTTATCGCAAACCGCCTGTCTCAGCTCCGGTGTCCCTGCCGCAGGGGTATAGCGTGTCTGCCCGTTCTGAATGGCATCAATGCCTGCCTGCGCGATGTGTGCAGGGGTATCAAAATCGGGTTCACCTGCGCCGAAGGAAACCACATCCACCCCCGCTGCCTTCATTTCAGCCGCACGGGAGGAAATTGCCATTGTTGTAGAAGGTTTGATGCTCATTGCTTTTTTCGATAATTCCATTTTCTTCACCTCATTATTTTCTTTTGTACTCATGCCTGCCGTCTGCCAAGGAAGATACGCACCCCGAAGATGCCCATTGCCGCAAGGCAGACAACCATGAATTTGAGATACATCATCGGTCTCACCTCATCGCTGAACTGAATCCCGATGTCATTGCCAAAGCGAACCGTTGCCTGATAGGCAATCGCGCCATCGTTTACGGAATAGGTGATGCTGTCACCCGTTATGGTGTCGTTCCTCTCCGCATAAACAATATTTTCCGCAGGCTCCTCTCCCTGCACGCCGGTATAAAATTCCAGCTCCTTATATTTATCAAAAAACATGCTGCGTCCATAGGTTGCACATGCCCGCTTGCCGTCTGCCGTCTGCATGGCAAAGGTAATGCTGTTGCCATAGGTTTCGGAAATTATCTCACCCTCGCCGCTGACACTGCGCGCGGCTGCCTCCTTGCGGAATACGCCCTCCAGCTCATCCGGCTGATAGGGATGCCGCCCGATGCCATTGAACAGCAGAAAGCCTGCCAATGCAACAACCACCATCGTCAAAACGCCTTTCAGCACTGCTTTTTTCGTATCCATCCCAACCGCCCCTTTTCTGTTTTTCTCAAAAATACTCTTTCTAGTTTCTTATTTTATAATGATATGGCAAGAATTACAATGAAAATTTGTGAATTTCGACCGAAAAAAAGAACGAATTGTCATACAACAAGCTTCGTTCTTTTTTCCTTCCTATTTATTTTCAGCTGATTTTTTTCGATTTTCCTTTTTCCTTAATACGAAAATATTCCGACAGGGCGGCAATGAACTGCCCATTTGTGGGCTTTTCGGTCGGCAGATAGCCTGCAATCTCGAAATAAATCTGCGGCCCGTTCTTTTTCCAGACGCTTTCAATCGCGTGGCGAATGGCACGCTCCACCTTGCTTGCGGTTGTTTTATACTGCTTGGCAATATCGGGATACAGCCCCTTCGTAATGCCGACCAGCACGTCCTGATTTTCCACTGCCATCATCACCGCTTTGCGAATAAAGTGATACCCCTTTATGCTGGCAGAGATTCCCATGCGACTGAGCAAAATGGAAATTTCGCTTTCCAGCTCCTCGAAAGGATTTTCCCTCCGCTCCGCTGCTTTCGGTTTTGCTGCTTCCTTTGTTGGCGTTTCCTGCTTCAGCATCTGATGGATGCGCTCCAGCAGAAGCTCCCCCTGAATCGGCTTCGCCATATAATACTCCGCACCAAGGCTGATTGCCTGCCGCACCAGCTTATCGCTGTCAATCGCGGAAATAAAAATGCAGACACACGGAAGTCCCCTCTTTTTGATGTTTTCCAGAACCCATAAGCCATCCCGCTCCCCTAGCAGGATGTCTGTCAGAAGCACAGCAGGCTTTTTCTGTATCACCAAATCCAGCAGGGCTACACCGTTATCCGCCATGCCTACCACTGTCATATCCCCCCTTCTCTCCAGACAGCGCTTCAAGCGTTGCAGATAAAATCCGTCTCGATCCGCCAGTACCACTTTTGTTTTTTCCTGTTCTTTCATAAAATACACCCCAATTCTTACTTTGCTGCTCCTTCTCCAAAAGAGAAGGAGGAAGATGCCCCTCTTCCGTTTTTCATTATAAGATAATTTATCTGATTTTGCTACAGATTCCGAACGAAATACACAATTTTCAAACTGAAAAAGGCACAAAATAAATTGTTTTGACAAAAAAACAATCTTATCTTTATTTACTATCTGCTTTTTTCTACAAAAGAACAATATTTTTCCTCTTATTTTTGTGCTTTATTTCGGTTGTTTTCCACAAAAAAACCTCATACCGCAGAACAGACTCCACGGATATGAGGTTTAAAAATCGAATTATGTAATTTTTTGTCTGAATTGATTGCAGAAAATCAGAATTTCTTTCTTGTCAGAAAATCGGGAATCTTGATTTCGGATTCATAATCATAATCCAAATCTGCGAATCTTCTTGCGGCAGGACGTGCGTCCTCCTGTGCAGGCTCTTCGGAAGTCTCCTCTGTTTCCGCAGCATGTTCCTCTTCTCTTTCTGCTCTTTCGCCTCTTGCAGCAATGGTTTCCGCAAAGGAACGTCTGGCAGGTGCTTCTGTGTGCGCTTCATCCTCCAGACCTGTTGCGATAACCGTAACCACAACCTCGTCATTCAGCTCTTCATTCAGTGTAGTACCGAAGATGATTTCTGCTTCGGGGTCAATAGCTTCTCTAATCAGCTCTGCTGCTTCCTCTGTTTCCATCAGACCAAGGTTCATGTCACCGCTGAAGTTAATCAGGATATGCTTTGCACCCTCGATGGTTGTTTCCAGGAGAGGGCTCTGGATTGCCATTTTCGCAGCAACCTCAGCCTTATTTTCACCGCTTGCGCGACCGATGCCCATGTGTGCAATGCCTCTGTTTGCCATGATGGTTCTGACATCGGCAAAGTCCAGATTGATAACGCCGGGCTTGGAAATCAAATCGGCAATGCCCTGTACACCCTGCAGCAGAATTTCATCTGCCTTGCGGAAGGCCTCTGTCAGGGTTGTTTTCTTATCAATAATGGAAAGCAGTCTCTGGTTGGGGATGATAACCAGCGTATCTACGTTCTTTTTCAGCTCTGCAATGCCCTTTTCCGCATTGCCCATTCTTTTCTTGCCTTCAAAATTGAAGGGCTTTGTCACAACGCCGACTGTCAGAATGCCCAGCTCCTTGGAAATGGACGCGATGCGGGGAGCCGCACCTGTGCCTGTGCCGCCGCCCATGCCTGCGGTGATGAATACCATATCGGAACCACGCAGTGCCTGCGCGATATCATCCTGTGTTTCATCCACGGAGCGCTGACCGATTTCAGGGTTGCCGCCTGCGCCCAGACCCTTTGTCAGCTTTTCGCCAATCTGGATTTTCGTTGCGGATTTGGATTTGGACAGAGCCTGTCCGTCTGTATTGATGGAAATGAATTCCACCCCATCCAAGCCGTCTTCAATCATTCTATCTACTGCGTTGTTGCCGCCGCCGCCAACACCGATTACTTTAATCTGCGCCATATTACTCATAGGGATATCTAATTCGAGCATGCTATAATCTCCTCCTAGGTTGTTCTGAAAATTTATCAACTTATATTATACACGAAAGAAAAGCCGATTGCCATAGCAAAAACAAGTTTTCCTACGAATTTTTGCTTTTTTTTAAACGCCTTTTTCCATTTTTGTCAGTTATATTCTATCATAGTATCTTTTCTCTTTTTATTCAAGCAGAAAATCACAAATTCAGCAAAAAATATTTCAGTGCCGCTTTCTTTTTTCTCCGTCCCATCAGGTCAGGTATTGAAAGGTAACATTCGCCTTGGGGTTGTCCAATCCGCTGAGGTCTAAAATCCCTCTGTCCTCCTTGGGAATCGTTTTTACAATCTGCTGCATATACTGAATTTTCATATCGCCGTTCGTCATATTCCCCAGATGAATCTGCACCTGGTTCACATAGGCATAAATATCCTTCGGCTTGGAAACATCAATTTCCACCACCTCATCCAGAAGCTCATATTTTTCCATCAGCTGCGAAATTTCCAGAATCACTGCAAGCGCATCCGTATTCTGCACGGGAAGGATTTCCCCCTCCGTAAAGCTGTCAAATTTCAGCCCCTTGACCAGCGGCAGTGCATCCCTGCAGCTGCCTGCCACCTCAAGCACACGCCCTTCCTCGTCTATGTAGAGGTACGACCCCATATAGGGCACATACCCTCTCGCCTTTCTTTCCTTTATCGTGATTTTCATGGTATGGGGCAGCTTGGCGGAAAGCTTTGCAGAGGCGATATACGGGCTTTTCTCAAGCGTTTTTTCCGCTCTGCCTTTGCTGAACAGAAGCAGATTATCCCCCTTGGAAAGACCGATTTTTTCGCAAAGCTCGGATGTCGTAAACTGGCTTGCGCCCTCCACCTCTATTTTTTTCACCGAAAACAACGGCGAAAACAGCACGCATGCAGCCACAACCACCACAAGCACCAGCGCAATCACGATTTTCTGGTCAAGCCCCTTTTTCTGCGGCTTTTTCTGATAGTAGCCGATTTCCTCCATCAGGTCAATATCAAGCATTTCCTGTGATTTTTTCTGTCGTTTGTTCTTCCGATGAAACATATCGTATCCTTTCTGTTCTATCAGCCCTGCTCTGTCAGCCGAATCTCGCCGCCCAGAAGTGAAAGCGCAGTCTCTATTTTTTCATAGCCACGCTCCACATATTCCGCGCCATGCACAAGGCTTTCGCCCTCCGCCGCAAGTGCCGCGCACAAAAGCGCCGCCCCACAGCGCAAATCCCTGGCAAAAACCTCCGCACCAAAGAGCCGCTCCACGCCGAAAACCGAAGCCCTTCTCCCCTCGATGCGGATATCGGCTCCCATGCGGCAAAGCCCCTCTGCCTGCGAAAAACGGGCCTCAAACACTGTTTCACTAATCATACAATGTCCTTTCGCCAATGTCAATAAAGCCATCAGCAAAGGCTGCATATCCGTCGGGAAGGCAGGAAACGGCCCCGTTATAATCGAAAAATCCGACAGCAGCCGCCTTGGCGGACGCATCCACAGGAGACCTCCCTCCTCCCAGAAAAGCCGACAGCCCGTCATCCGCAGGGCTTCCGAAACCGCGCCAAGCTGCTCCCGTTCCAGTCCCTTCAAGCATAGCTCTCCCCCTGTCATGGCGGCGGCGCACAGAAACGTACCGCCCTCGATACGGTCGGCAGGAATCGTGAAAACCGCACCATGCAGCCGCTTCACCCCCTCGATCAAAAGGCTGCCCGTTCCCTCGCCGTAAATCTCCGCCCCCATGGCACGCAGAAACCGCACCAGAGCTACAATCTCCGGCTCTCTTGCGGCATTATGCAGCACCGTTACCCCCTCCGCGCACACCGCCAGAAGCAGAATGTTTTCCGTTGCACCCACGCTCGGAAACGGCAAATCAATCCTGCATCCCTGCAGCCGCTCCGCCCTGCAATCAAGAATCTCGTTCTCCTCCGCAATGGAAACGCCCATCCTGCGAAAGGCGGCAAGGTGCAAATCTATCGGGCGTTTGCCAATCGCACAGCCACCGGGATACGCAATCCTGCCCGCACCGCTTCTGCCGAGCATTGCCCCCAGAAAAAGGATGGAAGAACGCATTTTTCGCACGGCTTCGCCGCAAAGCGCGGTCGCCTGTATCTCGCGGCTGTCTATCACCGCCGTCCGCCCCGTCAGTGTAACAGAGCAGCCAAGCTCCCGCAAAATTTCCAGCGTCTGCGAAACATCCCGAATCTGCGGCAGATTTTCCAGAACCACCTCATCCGCCGCAAGCACGCACGCCGCCAGAATGGGCAAAGCGGCATTTTTGCTCCCCCGCACCGCAAATTCTCCCTCTATCCGCTTCCCGCCCCGCACCAGATATGTCCCCATGGCGTTCCCTCCAAAAATTCCTTTACCCTCATGCTATCGGCAGAGAGCCTATTCGGTGCGTGTTTTATATTTACAAAAAAGAGAAAAACAGCTAAAATCAAGAGAAAACGATACTTTTGGACAAAAAGGAGTGCTTCAGATGGAATTAAAGAGAAATATCCTTGATATAAAGGGCATAAAGGTGGGACAGGCGGAAAATCCGACTGCGAAAACAGGTGTAAGCGTTGTGCTTGCGGAGGATGGCGCGATTTGCGGCGTGGATGTGCGCGGCGCAGGCCCCGGCACGAGAGAAACCGACCTCTTAAACCCCATCAATACCGTGGAGAAGGTGCATGCCGTTGTGCTTTCGGGCGGCTCTGCCTTTGGCTTGGAGGCGGCAAGCGGTGTCATGAACTGGCTTGAAAAAAGGGGCATCGGCTTTGATGTCGGCGTAACAAGCGTACCCATCGTCCCCTCTGCGGTGCTGTTTGATTTGGAATATGGGGATGCCTTCGTTCGCCCCGATAAGGAAATGGGCATGCAGGCATGCGAAAACGCCTCCGATTCTGTCCTTCTGGAAGGTGATTACGGCGCAGGCTGCGGCGCAACGATCGGCAAGCTGCGCGGCATGGCGCATTGCACAAACAGCGGCATCGGCTCATGGAGCGAGGAAACGCCAAACGGGATTCGCGTGGCAGCGCTGATTGCGGTCAATGCCATCGGGGATGTTTACGAAAACGGCAGCATCATCGCAGGCACAAGGGCAGATGACGGCAGCTTTACCTCTACGGAGGAGGGCTTTTTGCAGATGGCATCCAATTTTTCCATCAGCGGCAAAAACACCACCATCGGCGTAGTCGCAACCAATGTGAAGCTGACAAAGGCACAGGCAACAAAGGTGGCAGGCATGGCGCACGACGGACTGGCACGCTGCATCCGCCCGATTCATACCTCCCTTGACGGGGATACGATTTTCTGCCTTTCCACAGGCGAGCTGGAATTCCCCGAAAACCCCGTAGATACGGTCGGTATCCTTGCCGCAAGGGTAGCGGAGCAGGCAATTATCCGCGCGGTGAAGGCAGCAAAATAATTTTTCGGAAAATATCGATTTTCTGTTTTCCGATTCCCTTCGCTATGGTACAATAAAATATCATAGTAAATATCATACAGAACAGTTACATGGTTATCAGCATTAGGAGGTACTTATGAAGCAGGACATGATTTTGATTCTGGATCTGGGCAGTGAGGAAAATCCCAAGATTGCCCGCGAGATTCGTGCATTAGGAGTTTATACGGAAATTCATCCCCACGATATTACCGCAGAGGAGCTGGCAAAGCTGCCCGGCGTAAAGGGGATTATCTTAAACGGCGGCGTGAACCGCGTGGTGGATGGCGTGGAAATTGATGCATCCGAGGCGGTTTACAACGCAGGCCTTCCTATTTTAAAGGCAGACCATAAAGGCGGCGCGGCTTTCCCTGCGGATGATGCAGAAAGAGAAACAGTTCTGAAGCATTTCGTATTCGATACCTGCAAGGCAGAAGCCAACTGGAACATGGAAAACTTCATTGCCGACCAGATTGAACTCATCAAGCGTCAGGTTGGCGATAAAAAGGTTCTGCTGGCGCTCTCCGGCGGCGTGGATTCCTCTGTTGTTGCGGCGCTTTTGATTCGTGCCATCGGCAAGCAGCTGACCTGCGTGCATGTAAACCACGGTCTGCTGCGCAAGGGCGAGCCCGAACAGGTGGTTCAGGTGTTCCGCGATGAAATGGATGCAAACCTGATTTATGTAGATGCCGTTGACCGCTTCCTGGATAAGCTGGCAGGCGTTGCCGACCCCGAACAGAAGCGTAAAATCATCGGCGCGGAATTTATTCGCGTATTCGAGGAGGAAGCAAGAAAGCTGGAAGGCATTGAATTCCTCGGTCAGGGAACGATTTACCCCGATATCATCGAATCCGGCACAAAAACCGTAAAGGTAATCAAATCTCACCATAACGTCGGCGGTCTGCCTGAGGATCTGGATTTTGCACTGGTAGAGCCTCTGAAAATGCTGTTTAAGGACGAGGTGCGTGCCTGCGGCAAGGCTCTGGGTCTGCCCGACAGCATGGTTTACAGACAGCCCTTCCCCGGTCCCGGTCTGGGCGTGCGCTGTCTGGGTGCCATCACAAGAGACAGACTGGAGGCTGTGCGCGAATCCGATGCCATCCTGCGTGAGGAATTTGCAAAGAACGGTCTGGAGGGCAAGGTTTGGCAGTATTTCACCGCTATCCCCGATTTGAAATCCGTTGGCGTGAAGGATAATAAGCGCGTGGATGAATGGTGCGCCATCATCCGTGCCGTAAATACAATCGATGCTATGACCGCAACCGTAGAAAATGTACCCTTTGAGCTGCTGCAGCATATCACCGACCGTATCACACATGAGGTTAAGGGCATAAATCGCGTGCTGTTCGATTTGACACCCAAGCCCACCGGTACGATTGAATGGGAATAATCTGAACAAATTCCAGAAACCCATTGAAACTTAAAAAGGCCTTGCTCATCTGCTTGGATGAGCAAAGTCTTTTTTTATGTCCTTATTTTTCTCCTGCCCTTTTCCAATACTCCAGCTGAGGCAGCAGCTGCCGCAGATAGGCGCGCACCTCCTCCTCTGTGTATGTATCCTGTGGCATATTTTTCACGCACACCTCAATCAAATCCTCCATATTGCTATACAGATATACCCCCTCGGCGTAGCACCATTTGCAGTAATCCTCATTCAGAAAGCCGTCCTTTTCCCTGCTGATGCTGTCATCCGCAAGCGGCATGCCGCAGCATTGGCAAATCAGCTCTCTCGGCGAGCCAAGCAATGTGTTGATGGACACATCGAACAGCTTGGATAGTCGCTTTAATGTCTCGGTATTCGGAATCGTATCTCCCCTTTCCCAACGGGATACCGCCTGTCTGGTCACAAACATCCTTTCCGCCAGCTCATCCTGCGAAAGCCCTGCCTTTGTGCGCAGCTGCAATAAAATATCCTTTGTTTCCATGCTTTTTGTTTCCATATCCTTCACCGCCTTTTCTCCAGTATACTCGAACCGCCGCCTTGGCGCAAGCAACGCGCAGTTGCCGCGGAGGGATTGCCCTACACCACGCCCTCCTCTCTCGTTCTGTAGTTCCGCCCTTCGCCCCATCCGATTTTCAGCTTATATTTGCCGCACCGCTGATAAATTCTGCTGCCCATGGCTTCGTCAAGCTCCATGATTTCATTCAGGCCTCTTTCCCCCGAAAAAATCGTCCGCAGGGCGCGATTATTATACCGTGCGTTGATGATTTCAAACGCAAGATTGATGTCCCCATCGGTCGGCAGTGCGCCGTTTCTGGTTTTCAGAAAATCGTCGATATACAGCACCTCTGCCGTTTTCCATTTGTTGATTTCGCGCGCATAGTTTTCATCATCCGTCTTGAGGGCTTTTAGCTTGGTGGCTTCTTCCGTCCAGATCATGTAGCGCACGCCCTTGCCCTGTAGCATCAGTCGATTCGCAATGGCGGTGCAGATGTGCGTTTTCCCTGCCCCGACCTGTCCGCCGATATAAAACCACCCCTCTCTTTCCTCACAGAAGCACTCCGCCGCCGCAAGGATGGATTTCTGCCAGCTTGTTTTCGCCTCGTAGGTCTCGAAGCGATACCGCTCCGCCATGTCCTGCAAGCCGCTTCGTTTCAGCCGCCACTTGCCCCTGCGCTTCTCCATGCACTCGCACTCCATGGTGTATTCATACCCATCCTTCATCAAAAACACAAACCCCTTGTTGCGGCAAATCGGGCAGTCATACCCCGTCAGGTCGCCCCTTCTGCTGTTGTATAACGCCATCCGCTCCTCACAGGACGGTGCCGTCGTATTTTTCGCTGCCTGCATCAGCGCCTTCACATCTACCATACCCCTTCACTCCTTTTCCGCTCTCCTGACGGCAATATCCACTCACATTCTCCGTCTGCTTCGCTTCCTGTCTCTCCCAGTTTCGCACCACTGCCTTCCAGTCCTTCATCTCGGACTTGCCAAGCCGCCAGCCGTTGGCGGTGTAATAATCCATAAACCGCTCCGGACTGATACGATAGCCCTTGCTTTCGCAGTATGCCCGTACCTCCTCCACAGAAGGGGGATGAAAGGGGTGTGATTGTCCGTCCTGCGAAGCATTCTCATTCCCCTCTCCATTACCCTTCTCATTCTCATTACCATTACCCTTCTCATTTACATTACCATTACCATTTACATTAGGTTTTGCATCCCGTAACCTATGGTTTTCCGTCTCAGAACCATCGGTTTTCCTATCGGATACCGCCTGCTCCTGTGCGGAGGGGCTTGCTTTTGGTCTGCCGCCCTTTGCGCCGTTTGCTCGTCGTTGGTTATTCGCATCTATCTGCGGCTTCGCCATCTTCAAAACCACCTCCGCCAGTGTGCCGCCTGTCTGCTCCGCTCCATTCAGCCCATATTCGCACAGAAAACGCATACATTCAGCAAATTCCGCGTCCCCTAAGCCCTTGATGGAATCGTAAAAGCTGCGGTAGAAGATAAAGCTTTCTCTCTCCATTTTTTCTCCCCCCTTTCGTTGCTTCTCTTTCTGTATACCATTTCTGTAGTCTCACATAGTCTCGATGTGAAGAAAAGCGCAAAAAAGGCAATAAAAAATCCTCCTTCTTCTGTAAAAAGAAAGAGGATTGGATTTAGCTTTCCCGCGTCAGCAGGCAGACGTTTTCGATATGGCTCGTCTGGATATGCAGAATGTCTTTGCTATTTTCTTGTTTACGGAAACAAATCCACAGCCGTTTCCTTGTTTGAGCCTTTTGCGGGAATATGTCTACTTACTTTCACTTACAAAAACCATGTCAGGATGAATTACAAACTCATTGGCATTGGCTCTAATTATTTCATTATACTTCTTTACCGCAGCATCCGTAATATGTGTAATAAAGTATTTATCGGCATCTTCAGTACACTTTCCCTGTGCCATAAGTATGCGTGGTGTGATAGGCATTAACCCCTCTTTCAATCCGTCATCCCTAATAAAGGTAAAAGACGGATTGTTGGATGTGTCGAAATATGTTGGTCCATCTGCAACCAAAAAATGAAAATTCGTATGTTTCAAACTTGCTATCGAATGTGTATAAATTACACCATCGTCGTTGAGATACTTTCTATAGTACTTTAAAAGCAAATTGTGTTTCATTTCATCCGATGCAGTTTTTAAACAAGGTAAAAACCGTTCTTCTTCTGGTATCTCTATCTCATCAAGCAATGCATCTGCAAAAGGACGAAAAGCTTTTTGAAACTCATCATTAGACTGAATACTTCTCCAATCCAGTGCTATAAAGAATTTCATCAAATATTCCTTATGAATAGCTGTCATACTTTCTGACTTCGAAGTTAGTATTATCGACTCCAGATCAGTTACAACTATGCCCCATTTATTCTCATATTTGGCAGACCAATTTGATTCGATATCTTTAACCTTTATTTTCTCAATTTCACTTTTGAGTGCTTTTTTACTTACAAGTGAACCATCTTTTCGCTTAATTATCCAGGTATCAAAATCATAATATTTTTGATTCATTTCCAATGTGTCTGTAACAATATGCCCCTCTATTTCTACAGTATAATCCGCCAGTGGAGCAAATATTTTATCAGCATCATCTTTTGTACAGATTACCATCCCAGCCTTTATTGTATGGTAGTCCGTTATGCCTGCGATTTTTTCCTTATTTCTTTGTTTGAGAACTCCTGGATTATTCAGAAATTCGATTTGTAATGTACCTGCCTCATTTGCCCACGCAGACATATATGTTTGTGGTATTAAGTGATGATACTTTGCTTGTGTTTCTTTCATACTCCGACCTCCGTTACAAATCAATTCCAACAGATTTCAAACCATCCATTAGTCTGGTATGCCCAGTGATTAAAATATCTCCATTGAGAATAAATTGCAGATCCCAAAAGGGGGATGTCTGTGACATCATCAATGATTCTGTCCAGAGCCTCATGGTTGTTTGCTGCCTGTCCATATCTTTCAGAAAAAGTGTGCCCACAGTCCATTTCAAAACCGAGAGCAGCACAATCGTCAGACATCCAATGGTCGACAAGTTCTATATAATTAATATTCTGGTCACGAAACTTATCGTACCATTTGACAGCAAGGTCATGTATTTGTTTCATCTCTGCCACTGTGGTACACCTCCAATCCATCTAATACTATTTTTATCCAAGTATCTGACGGATTTTTACCGCCAATAAGTCCTTACGTTTCTCATAGAACTCTTCAAAATGCTCAAGTTCTAACCCTACGTTATCCGGGATGAACGCCTCCTTACGGAACTTTGCCTTCTGATCATCGTTCATATCATTATAGTACTCAATCAACGGCATATCATTTTTACTGCCGTTGCTGCGGCCTTCAAGAAGTTGGAGATTGGGGAGACGGTTACGGTTTCCGCGCCATCTGCGCCACGCATCCATAGTTACAGAAACAGGTTTGCTACCGTCAAATCTGTCATACGGATGCAGGTGATCCTGTTCGTACTTGAAGTTCTTGTTAATCCAATCCAGACTGAGATAGTAAAGAGCCTCTCCGGCAACACGGCTGCCTTTTTCAGAATTGAGAATATCCTCAATCTTGCCATCGGTTACACGAAGTTCATTCATCTGGTTCAGCATATCAACAGTAATCTCATAATCGTTTTCATTGATATTGCTCTTCATCTGCTGCAACTTACTTGTAGTGCCTGACTGGAAATAGGTAAACAAAATGGCTCTTACCAGGTAAGCACGAATGCCTTCTGCATTGTCTTTATAATCAGGATTATAATAAATGAAATATACAATAGGGAGCAGGACGTTCCAACTGCTTGAGAAACGGCTGACTTCAATCTTCATTTCCTTGAGGAGTGATTCCAGGTTCTTAAGTGCCTTCTTGAACTCACTCCAGTTATTTTTCAACTCTTCAGCAATCTGCTTGTTGATGTTCGACTTGATGACATCACCATAAAGCATCAGCGCTGCTCTGATGATAAAATCGGAACCGAATCCGGCATAAGAGTCTACAAGCAGTTTCCCAAACTCTGTCTTCGCACTTGGCCAGTAAGCCTCCAAGATCGACATAGTGATTTCCGACTTACGAAGTGCCTTACCACCGCTATTGAAACGAACGAACATCTCCAGAGCATCGTCCTGCTTCATATCCCGGATTTCGGTATAACGAATAAGCTTTTCGACAAAAATCTTCTCATAGAGTTTATTTAGGATACCTCTCGCATAATCTTTGCTGTCTGCCGGAACATTTGCTATTGCATCTTCGATAGCGTTTTCTCTGGTAGTTTCATCCTGGAACTTCGGTTCAAGAATCTTTCTGATTTCGAACTGAGTTGGACTCAATTTACCTACTTTTTCGCTGAACTTGATGTCATATTTCTTGCTGTTGTATTCTTCTTCATCTACGGTCAGTTTGTTCTTGTTAAGTTCAATCAGAAGTTTTGTAACGATGCCACCGCCGGATTTCTTCCGTGCGTGTTTCTGACGGATGAACGCATCACCAAACAGGGACAGATAGAGAGAGGTGAGTCTCTGCTGCCCGTCAAGCACTGCCGTATCGGTCAGTTTTACATCAATGCTCGATAATTCGTAATTTACGCTGTCAGCCTGCTTGCGGCTATCAAATGTAACAGAGGATAGGAAATTACAGAAATAAGTATCCCATGTTACATTATCATCATCGACATGCCAGAATAGGAATGTAGCAATCGGATAATCTAAAAGAATGGAGTCCCACAATTTTTCAATCTGCTCCATGCTCCACACATACTGTCTTTGGAAAGCAGGCATTACATACTTTCCGTCTTTTATATTCTGAAGAGCCTCATAAATCGTAATGCTGCTGTCAATTAATACGCTCATATTTACTCCTCTCCCTGATAAAAGCTATTTTTGTATTGCAGTAAGACTGTCTCAACCTCACTCCAAATCCATACTCTTTCACCATCATCTTCAAAAACTTTTCCATGTGATTTAGGACCGTCAATCTTCATCTGTGAGTAGTTGTTTTTGAAAGTCGGAACATACAGGTCGGGATGATTCTTATCACTACACAGCCTCTCCATCATTGTCAAAGTAGCTTCTCCGGCAATATCTACTGCCTCGAAGTATGCTCTGATAATTTTGTGGTTGTACTGAGTAGGTTTTAATGACCATACAGGAATACGCTGAATTGCTTTTCCGTAATAATCTTTGCTTTCATTAGCCCTATTTGCAGCCTTTGGATTGTATTCCTGAGAGGCCTTTTCAAACGATTTTGCAATATACCAACGCATACAGGTTTCAATAGCTACATTCTCACTCTCATTTGTAAGGTTTAATGCAAGGCAAAACTTCTCATATATATCAGAATCTACAGTAAAACAAATTTTCTTTTCCATACTACACCGCCTCTCAAAAGGTACAATAATCTACCATCCAGTATAACCGTTTTATTAGTGTTTTGTCAATACTAATCGACTCATGAGTATATACAAAAACACCTCGCCGAAGCGAGGTGCCAATAATCTGAACTGTATTTACCTGTGGATATCCACATTTGTGCCGGATTTGAATTCCACGATAACTTTCTCATCGTAGACCGTGATTTTCTCAATCAGCCTGCGAACCAACTGCTCATCGTATTCAGTGATGTCCTGCGTCTGCTCTGCGAGAAACTGCTGCATTTCACTGATTCGCTGTTTCATACCTTCACGTGCCGCTCCCTCCACCTGGGCATTCTGTTTTTCCTCACGAAGCATATAAATCTCATCTACAATGCTGTCATAGTTTCCTTTGGCATTTGCCACATTCAGTAGCTCTTTCTGCAATTCTTCCAGCCTTGCGTCAATCTCGTCAAGAGAAATACCGTCTGTTCCCGTAAGCACCGCCTCTACATTTCGCTGCAGGACATCGTACATGGTATCCTTTTGACCAAGTGCCATGTTAATGGCTCGAACCACAAGGTTTTGTAATTCTGATTCATGGATAGCATCGGCATTGCAGGCTCCCGGACCGTGTTCCACCCTGGTGCAGCAGCGCCACACGATAGATCGCTTTCCTCGGTTATTCCATACAACCCTGCGATAGATGTCCCCGCATTTGGAACAATACACAATGCTGGACAATGCATACTTGCTGCTATAAACACGTTTCTTTCTGTTCTGACCGCTGCGGAGATTGGCTCGTCTCACCATCTCTTCCTGCACCTGTATATAAAGATCGCGGGGAATAATGGCTTCGTGGCTGTTTTCCACATAATACTGTGGCACCAAGCCATTATTTGGAACACGCTTTTTCTCCAAGAAATCCACCGTGTAGGTCTTCTGAAGAAGGGCATCTCCGATATATTTTTCGTTTTTGAGGATTTTCTGCAGGGTTTCTGCCCGCCATTTCTTTTTCCCGGCACCCGTCAAAATACCATCCGCTTCTAAACCTCTGCCAATCTGCTGCAAACTTGCACCCTCAAGGTACTCTCTGAAGATTCGTTTGACCACCTCCGCTTCATCTGGTTCGATAATCAACTGTCCCTTTTCATCTTTGGTATATCCAAGAAAACGGTTGTGGTTCACAGTAATCTGTCCCTGCTGATAGCGGTACTGAAATCCCAACTTGACATTCTGTGATAAGGACTGGCTTTCCTGCTGTGCAAGACTCGCCATGATGGTAAGCAGTACCTCGCCCTTGGCATCCATCGTATTGATGTTTTCCTTCTCAAAATAAACGGGAATATTCTTTTCCTTAAGCTGTCTGATATATTTCAGGCAGTCTAAAGTATTTCTCGCAAATCGGCTTATGGACTTGGTAACAATCATATCGATTTTGCTCGCCATAGCCTCGTCAATCATGCGGTTGAACTCTTCTCGCTTTTTGGTATTGGTTCCGGATATTCCGTCATCCGCGAATATTCCAGCAAACTCCCATTCCGGATTCTTGCGAATGTAATCCGTGTAATGCTCTACCTGTGCCTCATAACTGGTTGCCTGCTCATCACTATCGGTGGAAACTCGGCAGTAGGCTGCTACACGTAGTTTCGGTATTTCAGATTCTTTCGCAGTGTTGCCAACACGTCTACGTGCCGGAATCACCGTTATGTTTTTAACTGTTTCCATTTGCATTCATCTCACTTTCTATCAGACTATAGGCATATTCAGCCTGTTCGAAAGGATCATAGAAAACCTTTGTCTGTCGACCCATTGTAAAACACAGGGGAACGGCAGGCATTTCTTTGCCCTTCAGTTCTCTGACCCTGCCAAGCTGACTGGCTCTGGATTGCCTTTCTTTCTCGGCTTTGTCGAACAGTTCCTGATCAATAATGGCGGGGTAATAATCATCCCCAAGATAATGGGTATTTCGAAGCATCCTTCCGGCACTTCCGTGAAAAATCTTTAGTCCCACATTTTCTGCAGCAACCTTTAGTGCCTTACCGGAAATGTACTCTTCAAAAAAGCTTCTGACCTGTTCTGCCTGAACCTCATCGACAACAGCCTTTCCGTCTACAATGCGATATCCGTATGGGATATGTGCTGTCATTTAGTTCACCAACCCTTCCGTTAGATTCAATCCGCATTTTAGGTGGAACACAATCTTTGTCCTGGACTCCACCGTGATGCTTTCCACAAAGGCAAGAAAAGTTTCATCCTCAAATGCCGTCAGCATCATGTCCTTGGATGTAAAAGCCATCAGTTTTTGCAGTTCCTTAATTCGTGTCTTATCACCGCCAACGAAATTAACTAACTTTTCTTTTTCTGCCCGTAGCCTTTGTTCTTCTATAACAAGAGCGGCATTTTCTTTATTGAATACAGTAGGTTCTAATACCCCTGTTGCCATTAGGCTTGTAAGAATCCGTTTCCTGTCGGTGTTTCCTTCAATGCAGATATCTAATTCCTGAATACGAAGCAATCGGTCTTTGTCATCCATCCCGCGCAGTGTTCGCAGCAGCGGCTTCAATATCACTTGGTGACTGTAGGTCAGCTTATTCATCATGGTCAGAAAAGCCAGCTTAATGCTCTCATCAGAAATGTAGAGCATGGAGCATTCTTTTTTGTTTTCCAGGTGCTTTCCGCAAGTCCAAGCCACATAATTGCCGCTTGGCTTATAATGCTGCCTGCGCTTAAAAGTAGTACCGCATTCACCACATTTAATTTTGCCGGAGAAACAGTAACGGTTCTGATATCGGTATGTATCTGTGCCGTTGCCTTTCTCCATTGCTCTCTGGTCAAGCACTGCACGTACCTTTTCAAAATCCTCATGGCTGATAATCGGCTCATGATGGTTCTCGCAAAGGAAACGATCACGCTCACCATAATTGATGTGACGGTTAAAACTGCTGTCACTGTAGGTCTTTTGAAAAATCACATCACCTGTGTACTTTTCGTTGTTAAGAATGGCGTTCACTGTGCCCGCACTCCATTTACCGCTCCTTTTTGTCTTGATGCCACGGGCATTCAATTCCCTGGCTATCGCATGAGTGCCTTTACCTGCAAGGCAGGCTGCAAAAATCTCTTTAACAATCTCTGCCTGCTCCGGCACAATAACCATCGTACCGTTATCGTTTTCATATCCGTATGGTGGATAGGAAATGATAAAGGTCCCGTTCTGAAAGCGTTTCTGCACCGACCATTTGCTGTTTTCGGAAATGGATACCGACTCGCTTTCTGCCAGACTGCTCAAAATGGAAAGCATCAGTTCACTCTCCATTGAACCCGTGTTAATATTCTCTTTTTCAAAGAAAATGGAAATGCCCAGATCTGTCAGTTTTCGTACCATCTCCAGGCAATCCGTAGTGTTACGGGCAAATCGGCTGATGGACTTGGTAATAATAAATTCAATCTTACTGGCCTCACAGTCAGCAATCATGGAAAGAAGTCCGGCACGAACATCCTTTTTGGTACCCGTGATACCCTCATCATAATAAAGGCCTACATACTCCCATTCGTCATTGGCACGGATGTAGCTTTCGTAATGTGCCTTTTGTACCTCAAGACTGATAAGCTGTTCATCACTGGCTGTGGATACACGGCAGTATGCGGCAACCTTTAGCTTTTTCTTTTGAACCAGGGTTTTGTTTCCCTCGATTTTCGTTATCTTTTTCATCAACTCACCTCGCTTCTTGGGCAGTGACATATTCCCGTACTATCGCAGAAATATCAAGTCATTTAGCCTATAATCTCCGCCAGAAACGGTGAAAAAGTTTTGCGGTTTACAGCCGATATTTTGTGGAATTCATCCACAGAAATCATGCCGAACATAAACATGGTTTCCAACACTTTCTGTGCCCTGTAATAGTCAAAATCTCGCTGCAATTCTTCCTGTGTAATCTCATGTGCCACGGCATTCGGTATCTTAAAGTTTTCTATTCTTTGCACTTCCATTTCGATTCCTCCAATCTTTAAAACAATGGAAATGTTCCCTCTGCCTATATGCGAAAAGACAGGATAAATCGAACCCCCTTGAAGGCAAAAAAATAATGCCTGCCCACACTCCGAAGAATGCAGGCAGACACAATGCTCTGTTCCTAATGTTATTTTAAGAGTTCATTTACTTTTTTCTGTACTGCTTTCCAGTCATATCCTTCAGCAGACAGTTTTTTCTTTCGTTCTTCACCGTTACCCCATTTACCGTCAATGACTTCTTTTGCAATTTCGTCTACTGACTTCTTTTTGTCATATCCGTTAAAACCGCCGTTTTTGATAACAGATGGATAGTTCTTGTAGCAGTAATTCATATCGCAGTTTTCACCGATTCCGTTCACCTTTCCTTTTGAAGAATACTGCCACATACCGTAATCACCATTATATCTGCACCTGCTGTTATATTCTGCAACCCAAAGTGCATATTTTTTTGCAGTGCTTTCCGAAATAAATCTCTCTAACGGTGAGCGTGAAATATAAAGTCCGGCAAAATACCCGTTTTTCTCAAGTTCACCGCAGAAGGTATTTACAATGCTGTCACAAAAAGTTCTGCCTTTTGAAAACTGTTTCTGCTCCTCCAAATCAAAATACACAGGGTATTCAAATTGCTTCCCTTTTATGACGGACAGGCAGGCTTTTGCTTCTTCCCTTGCCTCATCAACCGACATCGCATAAGAATACCAATACGCACCAACATCAAATCCTGCCACTTTTGCCTTACGATAGTTCTCCTCAAAGCACTTATCCTTCTGTGACGTCAAATTTCCATACCCCGCACGGATAATTACAAAACTGATACCGCTGTCTTTTACTTTTTGAAAGTTAATATTCCCTTGCCATTTGGAAACGTCAATACCTTTTATCATTTTCTCTCCTCACTTTCTGCCCTGTTATGAATCTGTTCCAACACTGCTTTTATGTTTTCCGGCACAGGCAGACCGAGATGTGCGGCATTTTCCAGAAGGCTCACACCTTCATTGGAAATATAGAAGAAAATCACCGCTGTCCTCAAAACACTGCCTGTCCCAATGATGTCTGCATCCAGTATATTTGCGATGCCTACCAACATAAAAATCAGCACTTTGCGGCAGATACCACGGAAACCGACCTCACTGGAAAGCGTTTTATCGTTTACTGCACACATAACACCTGTGATGTAGTCCATTGTCGTAAATGCAAGCAAGGTGTAAAGCAAACCGTCACAGCCACCGAGGAAGTACCCAAGCCACCCTCCCAAAGCGGAGAATATCAGCTGAATTACATTCCAAAAGTCCTTCATTTTCATCACCTCCAATAAAAAAAGACGGTCACTCCGTCTTATATCCGTTTAAGTCATATCCCCGTTCTTCAAGCAATGCCTTTACTGCTAAAAGCTGTGTTTTCGGCACAAGCCTTACGGCTTTATTCTTTTCATCACAGGTTCTTCTTTGGTTAATTACAAGCTGAAAATACATCTCTGTCATTTTTCATTTCCTCCAATCATGGTTTCATAAAAGTCAGCCAAAGATTCCATTAAGGTTAAATTGCTCTGCTCCTGCTGTTCATACATATCCGCCTGCATTTCCATAATGGCAAGTTCTGCGTCATTTGGCTGATACACTGCAGGTTCTTCCTTTGGTTTTGGAACAGTGAAACAGCCGTCTGTCACAGAATATTCCACACCGTTATAAAGATAGGTTTTACAATCCGTAAAAAGCAGATATTCGCCTTTCTCCAAGTCAAAGCGTTTCACCGCAAATTTTTCTTTTTCTATCGGCTCGGCAACAACCATGAACCCATAATGAACCCAGTCCGGCATTTCTTTAGCCTTATACCAGATTTCCGTTTTATTTCTTACTTCAAACATCAAATCACCTTCCTTGATATGTAACAGTTACGGAATGAATATAATAGGACTTTGAGCCGTAATAGTATTCCACAAGCTGTACCTGTTCTCCGGCTGTGCAGTACATACTGAAGGTTTTGGATACGGTAGCGGATGTGCTTGTCTGAATTGTGCCGATACACGGCATAAGGTAAAAAAGCGTACTGCCTCGGTCTGAAATATAATCACCCCAAGATACAGAGGATGAATCGGTTTTGCTTACATAGCTGGCACTGTTTACCGATGAGGCATCATAAGACGCATTTTGGTCAATGGTTCTTCCGCCTACATAACTGTAGTTATTGCTTGTAGCATTATAGCAATAGGACGCTGTTGCGGTGATGATTTTTCTTACCTCAATATTTGAGGAATAGCTTTGTGCATTTGATGTCACTGTTACCTTATAAACACCGCTGACAGGAGCGACAAACTTTGCAATACAGATATATCTGTCAGAATAGGTAGCGGATGTTATCGAACCCGAATACACCGTTGTTCCTGTTCCTGTCTGGCTTGCCTGCCGTTGGGAAATGAGATAACTAAGTTTTTGGCTAAGAACTCCCGTACTGCTTGCACTGTTGTTGGTAATGGTGTAGGAGCGGATGTTGTCAAGGTATCCTGCTCTTGCCGCTGTCCATGAGGAAAGCAAAGCATTCAGCTTGCTCATAACCGTTCCCGCTGTGGCACTTCCGCCTGTTGCATTGGCTGAGCCGATTAAAGTGCTGATGATATAGCTTAATTTCTGGCTTAATGTTCCGCTTGAGTTTGCCGAAGTGCTTGCGGAGGTATTGGAAATAACGGCATTTAGTTTGCCGTTTACCGTTCCGTCAGTTGCAGTTCCGCCTGTGTCATTTTTCTTTCCAATTAATTTTTTCAGTGTTGCAAATACTGTTACATCCAATTAACATTCCTCCTTTAGTTCTGGCTGACAACACTTGTTATCACATCATCTATAATGGTTGTTTCCGTTGTGCTGTTCAAAAGCAAATGACTGCCGTCAGCGTTCCATGCCTTTGTGACACAGCGGATAACGGTATCCCCGACATTGGTAACTCTCTCCGCAATCTTTACTTCATTTAACACCATAGTTTCCGTAATTACCGTATCGGTTATGTTTGATGTAACTGTCGCACCGATACGATAGGCAATGTTGTCAAAGTCAAAGGTCTGTAATTGAGAAATATCATTCAGTACGCCTTGATACCATTCATTGATACTGCTTTGCAGATGTGAAAACTCCGTCTGCTGATTTGAAAGCTGTTCATCAGTTTTTTGTTGTTGATTTTTAAACTGCGTATTCATTTTACTTTGTACTTCATCACTGAACTTCTGGTAAGCCTTGCTGTATGCCGTAAAATAGTCACTTGCCGTAAAGCCTGTCAGCGTGCAGTACACACCGACTCTTTCATCGGTAATGTTGTACTGGGTAAGGCTTGTGGCACCGGACGCAACGTAGATTGTGGCAATAGGAATTTCAAATCTATCCGCCGTCTGAGTAAGGGAAGGAACAACAGGATTTGCACTTGGCATTCTCTCCAAAACATAAACACCGCACATTCTGTTTACAAAGTCCGCTCTTGCCACCACTCGGTCATATCTGCCGTAGTTGATATTACCTGTTGCAAGCAAGATATTTTCGTCCTCATCATTGGCATAGAATCTGCCGTTGATGAAAAAAGCACCTGCCGCAACCGTGATATACATATTTCCGTTTAAGGCTGTCACCTGCAATCCTGTGGAGTCGGCACCATAAACACCATTTGAAAACAGCTTGCTGAAATACAGAGCAAACTGTTCACTGGTATAGGTTCTGTCATAGTTTCCCTCACTGTCCATAACGGCATCGAAGGGAAAATAGGTTATACTCATAAAAGCACCTCATTTCTTTGTAAAAATCGTAGGAATCGCATCACCATAAGTAATCTCCATTTCATAGGTCTTTTCGTAAAAATGCGTCACCTTCTCAATAGGCTTTGCCAAGGAAAGGCCGCTGTCTGTATCCGTCAATAGCACCGTATCCCCAAGAAAATAGTCCTTGTTGTACTGATACTGCTCGGAATTTAAAATCACAAACTCTGCACCTGTGGTTTTGGATTTCTCCTTCAGTCCCTCCAACAAATCCTCAGCGGAACTGCCTTTCTCCACGTACTCTCTGCGAAGCAGTCCTTCCGCATCTGTTTCACCGTAAGCTGTGTAGCTTTCTTTCTCCGTTTCCGTTTGGTCGGTATAAAGATATGCCACATTTTTATAGTCCGAGGTTTCCTCGTAAATGTCGGTTTCGGAAATGTTGCTAAACTTATCTCCGAAAATCACTGTACTGCTCCTGTCGGAAACAGGCACACAACAAAACACAAGCTTTTTCCCTTGAATGTCATACTCAAGCCGGAAACCGAAACCGCCAAGCTTGCTGATGAATTTCAAAATACTCAGACAGTCATTTGCTTCATAGATACGCTTTACGGTATTCTTGGCAGAAAGATTTTGTTTCTTAACTGTCATACAATCTATTTTTCGTTTTGTATCCGAAGGGAAAATAAAGTTTTCCTGTACCAGACGGATACAGGCATCTTCGTAAGTTTCGCCCACAGGCACTTCAAAGCCTTTGACACACCGCCAAGAAAGCACAGAAGTAATATGTCTGCCTGTGATTTCGTATTTTCTCAAATCCTTGCTGTCGGTTTTATGCTTGTTTTCCGCCAAGTAAGCATTATTTCCCACCACAAGAACATCCTCCGTTACATTGATATTTCGGTAAACATCACCGTCTGTAAAGGACAGCTGAATATCTCCCACATCTCGGATACATTCCGAAAACTGAATACTGCTGTAGGACTGGAGAATGTCCTTCAATACAAAATCAGAATAAATGTCAACTCTCATATATCCTCCTTACAGCACCAACGGATTGTAGTTAAAATAAACCTCCAGATTGGTTACATTTTCCTCCGCACCGTATTCAATCTCATTTTCTCCTACAAAGAACTTGAAAAAACTACTTTTGAGTGCGTTTAAAACAGAAAAATCCTTTTTGCCGTTTTTATAGATAACAGGCTGTTGTTTTGTAAAATCAATAAGCAGCTCATCACCCTTAGTCATTTCCTCTGTAAAATACACACCTTCTCCTGTTTTTCGGTTGATGATATACGGATTTTTTACAGAACCGAAGGAGGATACAAACCGTACCGTCCAACCGCTGTCTGCATCACCTGTGTTATTGATTTTCGTTACAAGCTGTGCCGCCTTTACTCCGAAAAGGGTGTAAGGAGTGAAGTGTTGTGGAAAGACAAAGGAGGACTTCATACTGGCAAGGTTATCGGTTATGGTCTGCTCCTTCCAATAAGTGCCGTAGCAGATCAGTTCCGTTTCCAGACTGCCTTTACCGTTTGTATATGAAAATGTAGGTATGCTTTTCGGATAACAGGAAATAGACTTTGTATATTCTCCGTCAGAATATTTCAATAAGCCTTCCGTTTTCGGATTGAACACACTTTTGATGTGTTTTTCAAACAGACGGTAGTTGCTGTCAGCTTGAAACACAGCCTTTATAGTGATTTCTCTTGGCTCCAAATCAAGGTTTTGTAGAGTTTCTCCATCCTGTCCGCTGTTTTTATCGGTATAAAAAGAAGCATCCACATCTTCATCAAATGCTGTTGGTATCAGATTTGATAAAAACGAGATGCTTACGCTTTGGTTTGTTGCCGTATTGGTATAGATTAAGGTTTCCGTGGCTTTCATTTCATCACACTCCCGTAAAGCCAAGTTTTCTGAAGGTTCTTTGCAGTTCTTTCTGCTCCTTTCGTGCGGTGTTTTCCGAGGAATTGTAAAAATTCTGCGTCACTGTTACATTGGTATCTCCGCTTTTTGTGGTTACATTGCTTTGATATGTCTTGTTTTCCTGCGCCGTCAAAACTCTTTCGCCCTTATGAAGAATTGCCTTATACCCATCAAAAGGAACATAGTCCAGACCGCCTGCATGAGAGCCGTCTGCATCGTCACTCATTTCCCGATTTGCCGACCGCCAAAAGGCAAGCTTTTCCTTCAGCCAGTCAATGGTATCCGTTACCCAATCCTTCAGACTACTCCAGATTTCCTTCATGCCGTTCCAAAGACTACTGAAGGCGTTGCATCCTGCGTTATAAAATGAAGAACCCATATTTACGAGAGAGGTTACCAGTTCATTGAATTTGTTTACCGCATTGGTTTTGATTTCCGTCACTTTCTGCAAAACCGCTGTTTTTATGGTGTTCCAGACAGACACAAGCTTCGGATAGAGAACATTTGTAATCAGATTTAAAATACCGTCCTTTAATACGGTAAACAGGCTTAAAATTCCGTCTTTCAAAACCGTAACGATATTTGTAATATCACCGCTGATGTTTTCCCAGTTTCCGCTGAAAATATCGGCAAACAGCTGTGTTGTGGCAACAATTAAGTTGAGTGCTGTTTCTACAATGACTTTCACAGCATCCCAGACAAAAGAAAAGTTTGTCTGTATTTCCGACAGCACTGTATTGAAAAAATCCTTTATGCTGTTCCAGATGATTTGGATGTTATTCCGAAAATCCTCATTGTTTTTATATAAGTCAGCAACAATCAAAATCAGTGCCGTTACTGCGGCAACTATTGCGGCGATTGGTGCAAGGGGCAATGCAAGTCCTGCGGAGAAGGAAGAAACAGCCGTCACCGCCGTACTGAACATTGGTGCAAGAGAACCAATACTTGTCATCAACGTTCCCAACACAACAAGCAAAGGGCCTGCGGCGGCAATCAGTGTACCGATAACAACAATCACCGTTTGTATGCCTGTGGGGAGGGAAGAAACCCACTCACATAATTTTTGAATACCTCCTGTAACAGCTTCTATGGCAGGGGAGAAGGTATCCAGAATTACACCACCAAGAATAATAAATGTATTTTTCACCGCATTGACTGCTTTGTTGATTTTAGAACTGTTGGTCTGAAGCTTTTCAAAAGCACTTTCCGTTGCACCTGTGCTTTCACGCATTTGAGCAAGAGTGCCGTTGAAGTCCTCGGCACTGTCACCCAAAAGAATCAAGCCTGCCTTGCCTGCCTCGGCACTGCTCCATAAATCACCGAAGGAAAGGTTCTGTTCATCTGCGGAGTCCTTTAATATTTCAAGAACATCCGCAAGACTTGCACCGTTTTCCATCAGCTCTGCAAAGCTTTTGCCTGTTTTCTCTTTCAAAACATCGGATACCGTTGTACCGCTTTTTCCTAACTCATTCAGCATGGAGTTCATGTAGGTGGTGCTTTCCGCTGTGGCAACACCGTTTGCCGTCATTTTGGCATAGCCCGTGCAAAGCTGATCTAACTGAACATGATAGGCATTGGCAGTAGGGATAACCTTGCCCATGGAAGAAGATAGTTCCGCTACAGTCGTTTTGCCAAGGTTCTGTGTCTGAATCAGCATATCGGAAACATTGGTAACTTCCGATGCTTCCATACCGTAGGCATTTAAAATGGTTGTCAGTACATTCAAAGCCGAACCGGCATCGGCAAAGCCTGCCTTTGCAAGTTTTGTGGATTTGGTTACGAAGTTCACCGCATCTCCTGTTTTCTGACCTGCGGAAATGGCATTGTATACATTGTCTGCGATTTCATTGGCGGAAATGCCTGTCTGGGAGGACAACTCCAATATCTGAGAACGGAGAGAATCCAAAGGTACTTCCGTAGTATCGGCAATGGTGCTGACCTTTGCCATGGCGTCCTCAAAATTCACAGCCGATACAGTCGCCGCAGTGCCGATTCCCGCAACAGCGGCGGAAAGGGGCATAATTGTTTTGCCTGCGGCTGTCAGCTTTCCGCCTGTTTCCTTCATTTTCTCGCCAAAGGAATTGATGGTGACATTAGACCTTGCCACATCCTTTTCCAACTCCTTCAACTGATTTTCCGTTGTAATCAGTTCTCTGCGGAAGGCATCATATTTGCCTTGGTCAATTTCGCCGTTTCGGTACTGCTCCTCAACCTGTGACTGTGCGTCTTTTAAGGTTTGGAGTTTTTTCCTTGTTTCGTCTGCCTTTTCCGTAAGCAGTCTGTATTTTTGTGCCAACAACTCCGTATTGGAAGGGTCAAGCTTTAATACCTTCTGCACCTCGTTCAGCTGTTTTTGGGTAGTGCTGATGGAACGGTTGGCACTGCTCATGGCTTTGCTTAAGTCTGTTGTGTCTGCACCGATTTTTACAGTAATGCCTTTAATGTCATTTGCCATACATTCACCTCCTTTAGGGCATGAAAAAAGCACCTGCGATTGCAAGTGCTAAAAACAAAATTTACCCAAACACTTCCTTCAGTCTTTTTATATCTGGCTTTTTCTGCGTCATCAAATAAGCATTTTTCAGATATTTTTGTCCTTTTTCTGTCTGCTCACAGTTGAAGATAAAGGAATCCCTATGATACATCAGCCATTCATCAAGGGAAAGTGCTTTTACGTTTGTAATGGGCATATTGCAGTAATCCGCAATTATTTTGTTGCTGTAGCTGTAAATCTCCCAATGAAAGGCCCCGTTATCTTTTATGGGATAATAGGGCAGCATTAGTTTGGGTCTTTTTGAATGGAAAGCACAAAGTCCATATATTCGTTTGCAATAAAGTCTTGGATTTCTTCCACATCATAGATTAAAACATCATTTCGGCTTATTTTAAAGCCGTTTTTATTTTGGTTTAAAAGCTGCTGAAATACGGAATAAATATTTTTCACAGCCTCGGTTTCTTCCGCCGCCTGCATCTCGGAGATGGCCTCCAACACATATCCGTTTGGAGGAAGAAGAACAATAATCTTTCCGTTTTTCAGCTTAACAGGCAGTGTTTTCTGCTTTGGTTTTGTAAAATCGTACATGGCAATTCTCCTTTATTCTTCTGTGTTTTCTGCACCGACACCCCAGTTGATTAAAAGCTTATGGCCTTTGCTGTCAAGCTTTTCCGTTGCCTTAAAATCAAGGTCACAGACAGTCATACTGTCTTTCTTTCGCTCAAGAGTAAAGCCGCCTTCCAACTGACCGATAATCATAGCGGACATGCTTCCGTCTGCCGCAGCAAAGACAACAGCGTAATATTTATCTTTGAAGTTCTTAATACCACCAATATAGATGTTGGAACTTTTATCGGTGTTGTCTGTTGTAATTTCCGAGTTCGGGGCCATAATGCCGAAGGTATCCGGCATAAATGTACCGATACTGCCTTTGATGCCAATATCCTCACCGGATAAAATCTTTCTTGTGATTTCTTCCATATCGTCCTTATAGGTGTCAATAGTTGGTGTATAGTAAATGGACGCACCGCCGGAGAGATAGCCCTTTCGGTTTTCTTCGATTGCAACTTCCGATATTTTCGGAATGGCACTGCCTTTTTCATACTCCTTGATATACATATATCCGGAGCCGATGGCAATGTCCTCTGTCTGTTTTTGTGCTGTTTCGGGTATTTTCATATTTTTCACACTCCAATCTTTTTATAATTGCTGATGTTATAATAGGTTACATATAAATCTGCGTCATCAAGCCAGACCGTTTCCGAAGAAAAAGGAATGCCTGCCTCATTTAGCAGACATTCCAGTTTTTGTTCGGATTGTATATCCTTCTTTGGTGTATACAGTTCTATGCTGTAATTATAGCGGTACAGGTTGTTCCTGTTGTCACAGCCTTCCGCTTTTTTATTGCCGAGAAAACAAATAAAAGGCAACTTTTGATTATCCGGAAAATAGCTGTAGGCAACGGGAAGTTCTGTTTTATCCAAAAATGCTTTCATTTCTTTTTCATCCATCTCGCAAAACCTCCTTAATCCGCCGTTCTACCGTTTCCTTTGCTTTTTCCTCATTTGGCTTAATGTGCGGATAAGCGGCGGTTCTTCCGCCTTTGGTGTGTACCTGTTTTTGCTTTCCCTTTGTTGTACCAACAAAGTTTTGATGTCCTTTTTCCAGAAGATGTGTTAAATGTCCCTGTGTATTATAAATCTCGTACTGTACATAGCCACTGCGAGAGGTTTTCTTGATTTTCCAGCCACGGGAATATTTTTTGTTTCCGACTCTTTTCCCCTTTGGACTGTCTCTTTTCAGATTTTCTTTGAGAATTTCGCTTTCTTCCTTACAGACCTCGGCAATTTTCTCGGATGCTTCTTCGGTGTATTGCTTGATGCAGTTTAAAATTTCATTCGTCATTTCCTGTACCGATACTTCCATATTTTTCTGACTCTCCTTTTATCCGAATCATTTTTCCGCCGTAATCCGCAAAATCCACCTGCACAATATTATAAAATTTCTCACGAAACACAACTCGGTACTCCACGGAAGAAAGTTCCGCAAGTTTCCTGCAAAAACGGACAGTAAAAGATACCGTCTGCTGTTCTTCCGTATCGCCTTTCTGCCGTTCCTTTCCGCCTGTGGTTTTAACAGACGCAAAGCAGGAATAAAAATCCTGCCACTGCCTAAGTACATTTCCAACTTCATCTGTTTTGGAAACACCTTTTTGAATCAAAATCCGCTGATTTAGCTTTGAAATATCCATCAGAAACCTTCCTTTCTGATACCGAAAAGCAGTGAACGCAGAGAAAGTGTCAAGGCTTTATAGTCTGCATTTTCTCTGTGTTCATACAGATAAGCAGCAGCATACATGACAGCAATCTTAGAGCAATGGCTCTTTTCAAATTCATCTTCGGATAATCTGGCTACATCAGCACACAAAACTTCTGCGGATTTCAGCAACTCTTCAATTACTGTGTCATCATCATCAAAATCTACTCGCAGATATTTTTTCATTTCATCAAGAGATACTGTCATTTACTCCACCACCGTTAGTCTGCTTTCAATCTTAAAATCTGCACTGCCTCGGGAAGAATCAATTTACCGTCCACACGTTCCTTTGCCACGTAGCCAATCATCCCGTTGCCTGCAAAGAGTTCAGTGAGCTGCTTGAAGGAGCGAGTACCACGATCACCAATGTTATAATAGCTGTAATCACCAAAAGCAATGGCATCCTCCGGTGCATATGCGGAAGTATGAACATCATATCCTAAAATTTTATCCGGCTCTCCTGCCTGATAGGAAGGCTGCCACATATAAGCACCGTTGTTGTCCTTCAATTTTCGGATTACAGCTAAGTTTTTATCATTGATAATAAAGGACGCATTTTTGCGGTAAGGACGCTTTAAGGCATAGATTAAGTTTAAAATATCATCCGCTTTCAATGCTGCGGTCAATGTTTCCGCTGTTGTGCCGCCGCCTGTTTTTGCAAAAAGTCCCAATGGCTGACCGACACCAGTACCATTGAGGAATGCGTCCTCCTCGGCATTGGCAAGTGCTTTCCCGAACTGGTCAATGATGTAGTTCTCAAGACCAAAAGCATTATCGTAGAGAAGTTCCTCCGTCACCTTGATAGCTACATGGAGTTTGTGCGCATCCAATAAAATCTGGCTGAATGTGGCATCACCGAAAGTCAATGCACCGCCTTCCTCAACCCATGCGGCGGCAGGCTTTGTTGCCGCAATATTGATTTTGTGTTCGCCGGAGGTGGTAATGACACGACCAAGCTTTCTCATGATGTTTTCTTCTTCCAAGGTATCAATCAAACGGCTGTCATACTCCTCCGGAACAAGATAACCGCCGTCAGCATCCACGCCTTCCTGCAAAATGTCAGATACCTGACGGAAGTTGGTACGAAGTGCAGTCAGCATACCGTTTTTGTACTCATCAGACGCACGACCCATTTTCGGCTTTTCATTGCCGTCTACGGTCATAGGCTTTGCAACAATGGGCGTATTCACAGGCTTATTCATTTCCTTTTCCATTGCCTCCATCTGCTCCATACGCTCAATCTCGGCACTGTAATCCTTTACTTTCTTTTCCATCTCGGCATAGGCTTTTGCGTCCTCCGCAGAAAGCAGACCGTCCTTGTCTCGTCTGCGCTCTACAAATGCCTTTGCACCTTCCCATGCCTTATTTCTGAGTTCTCTCAATTCTAAAATCGTCATACTTCTTACCTCCAGTTTTTGATTAAATCCAAGCGTTCCATAAGGGAATCTGCCGTTGTTTTCGGTTTCTGCTCAATTCTGCATTTTGCGGCAATTTTATCCATCAAATGATTTGTAACAGCAGTGCGGGAATATACATTGCTGACCTGTGGCACTTCCACAGCATCGGCTGTATTTCTCTGCATGATTTCATCCGCAAAGCCCATCTCGATTGCGCTGTTGGCATCCATCCAAGTTTCTGCATCCATCAGACGAGACAGCTTTGCTCGGCTCAGTCCCGTTTTGATTTCATAGGCATTGATGATGGATTCCTTTACCTCATCAAGCATTGCAATGGCTTTCTGCATATTTGCGGAATCACCGAAGGCAATCGTCATAGGGTTATGAATCATCATCATAGAAACAGGGGACATGATAACCTTTGTGCCTGCCATAGCAATTACGCTTGCGGCACTGGCTGCGATACCGTCGATCCTGACTGTGACAGTCCCCTTGTAGTTTGCGAGCATATTGTAGATTTGTGCCGCCGCCACGCAGTCACCGCCGGGGCTGTTAATCCAGACTGTGATATTGCCTGTCCCTGCATTCAGTTCCTCCTTAAAAAGCTGTGGCGTAACATCATCGTCAAACCAGCTTTCCTCAGCAATGGTGCCGTTCAGAAACAGCGTTCTCTCCACCGTTTGTTCCTGCGTTTCTTGATTTGTCACTGTCCTGTTTTTCCAATTCCAGAACTTCTTCATCCTTCTCGTTCTCCTTTCTTTCAGCAGTAGTTGCTGCAAATATTCCTGCATCGGCAAGCTTTGTCATGTTGCCGTTGATGAGATAAAGGTCACCGCCGTCCTCGACAGAAATACGGTCAAGGTTTTCAAGTTCTCTGATGTCATTTGCACTCATCCAGCCGTTCTGTCTTGCAGTGGCATAACCACTCATGCGGCTTGCATAGTCCCCACGCAAAAGGCCGTCTACATTGAACTTGATGAAATATTGAGATTTGTTATTCGGAGAAATCAACACTCTTGCCATTGACTGCTCCCATCTGACAAGCCAAGGCTCCAAGGTGTATTTCACGAATTCGAGTGACTGCTGCTCAATATTAGAAAAGCTCGACTTCTCAAGGTCACCGACCATGTGAGGAGGGACTCTGAAAATTCGAGCAATTTCGTTAATCTGAAATTTTCTTGTTTCCAAAAACTGTGCTTCATTTGGTGAAATGGAAATCGGCGTATATTTTAGACCTTCTTCCAAAACAGCCACCTTATGACTGTTGGAAGAACCGCCGAAGGCTTCATTCCAACTGTCACGCACCTTAGACGGGTCTTTCAGTGTTCCCGGATGCTCCAATCACCGCTTGGTGCAGCACCGTTTGCATAAAACTTACTGCCGTATTCTTCAGCGGCAATGGCAAGACCGATAGCATTCTTCGCCATTGCAATAGGACTGTATCCCACAAGACCGTCAAATCCAAGACCTGGGACATGAAGTATGTCTGTCGGTTTCAAACGAACCGTTCCGCCCTTTGTGGTCTTTGCCTCATCAGTCGAGGTCTGATATTCATAGTAAAGCTGACCTTTATCATCTCTGTTCACCGTCATGCGGTTTGGCATAAGCGGATACAGAGCCACAACCTCACCCTTTCCGTTTCGGATAATCTGTGCATAGGCATTGCCCCACAAAAGCAGATGCGTCATAAGTGTTTCCCGGAACACAAAGCTTGTCATTTCCGGGTTTGGCTCATCATGCAGTACAAAATACAGCGGATGTCCGACTGCCTTTTCCTTACTTCCGTCATCTGTATATCTGTATAAATGAAGGGGCAGTCCTGCCACCGCCTCCGACAAAATACGTACACAGGAATACACCGCCGTCATCTGCATGGCAGAACGCTCATTTACGTTCTTGCCGGATGCGCTTGTGCCTAAGAAAAATCGGTATGCACTGCCTGCCGTACTGTTCTTTGGAGTATCTCTGGTACGAAATAATCCGCTCAAAAGTCCCATAGAATCACCTTCCTTTCTGAAAAAACGGTATAAGAAAAGCACCTCCGAAGAGATGCTTAACCTTATTTACATATTCTTTTCCTTATTTTTATATTGTTTTTAAGGTAATAATTGAATATTTACGGAAATCATTTCAATCTGTAATAGCAAATGTTCTTCCCTGCTCCTTCTCTTTTCAATTCACCTGATGATACTAACTTTCGAAGTGAACCTTCAATAGAACTAATGCTGAGTGAAGGACAAAGTTCACGAATATCCTGTTTAGTAAATCGACCAATCTTATTCAGAGTGGCACGTCTTACCATTTCAAGAGCAGGAAGTTTTGTTTCCACTAAAGCAAATCGATCTTCAAAGTCTTTATAAGCCGCAAGAACTGTTCCAAGCAAATATTTGATAAAAGGAACTGCATCCTCCTTACCTTCGTGCCAGCCAATCTGTGCTTGACCAAGTGCGTTATAATATAAATCTTTATTTTTTGCAATTTTTGCTTCCAAAGATATATATTTTCCTACATAAAACCCATTTCTATACAACAAAAGAGTTGTCAGCAGTCGGCTCATTCTTCCGTTGCCATCGTTAAAAGGATGTATACAGAGAAAATCATGAATAAACACAGGAATTGCTATTAGCGGCTCAACTTCCATATTTCCGATTACTCTGTTATATTCCTCACAGATTTTGTCCAGTGCCTCCGGTGTTTCGTATGGAGCAAGCGGAGTAAATAATGTTTCCACATGACCATCAGGGTATGTGGCACTGATATAATTCTGCACACTTTTAGTTCTGCCTGCCATCGGATTATTCATATGACTATACAAAACCTTATGCAGCTGCAGAATGTAGTTCTGTGAAATAGGAATCGCATCAAAGCTTTCGTGGATAATATTTAATACGTCACGATAACCAGCAATTTCCTGTTCATCACGATTTTTAGGTGTTGTTTTTTCTTCCACCAACTGTCTGATACGAGTACTTGTTGTTACAATGCCTTCGATGGCATTTGATGCCTCTGTACTTTGTATCTTTGCAATCTCAACCAGTTTCTCCAATTCCTCCGGACGCTGTTTCAGATACATCTCCTGTTTTCCGGCTTCTTTGTATATTGCGGCAATCAAACCAAGAATGTCCGAATCCCACTTTTGATTTTTGATTTCAGAATAATTAAAGGTTCTCATTATTTCACCCCCTTTCCCCTTAAATAATACCATAAAATAAGGTTAAAAGCAATGTATTAAGGGAATATTCCATTAATATCATGCCTATTTTAAGGGAAATTATTCTAAAATCATGTAACGAACGGCATAAGAAAAGCACCTCCGAAGAGATGCTTTCTCGATTTATTATTTCATTTGTTACATATTATCTCGGATTTCTTCCGTTACATCTGCAAGTGTTCCACGAAGAGAACTTCCTGTGTTGCAGTATTTTTCCATTAATTCCTTCCAAAGTGGGTCATTTTCAGGAATTTCAGAAAACCAAACCGAATAATCATCCTCGCCGTGTTTTTCCAATACAGTAATCACTGAACTCACTCCTTTTAGCCATTTCCGATTGCTTTATTTTTACCATAATAGCATCTTTTTTCACATCTATCAAGCTAAGTATAAATATATAAAGTATACTTTCATATCAAAAAACAAGCAGTCCCCTTGTGTCATATACACTTTCGCCTGCATCATTTCCACAGCGAATTGCTCTGTCCAGTGCCATAATCGTTGCAATGGCACCATCGATTTTTTCAGTTGATTTTTCCTTATCCGCCTTGATGTTTCCCGCAGGATCGGTACGGATAAAGATGTTGTCCATATTCCACCTTAGAACCGGATGACCGCCATGTGCAATTCGCTTTTCCAGAACAAGTTTCATCAGTTCCTTTGTCGGAGGGCTCATATCCTTAAAGCCCTGTCCGAACGGAACAACCGTAAATCCCATGCCCTCCAGATTTTGCACCATCTGCACCGCACCCCAACGGTCGAAGGCAATCTCCCGGATATTGAAACGCTCGCCCAGTTTTTCAATGAACTTTTCGATATAGCCGTAATGCACTACATTTCCTTCTGTGGTCTGCAAATAGCCTTTTCTCTCCCACAAGTCATAAGGAACATGGTCCCTTCGTACTCTTAGGTCAAGAGTATCCTCCGGTACCCAGAAATAAGGAAGAACAACATATTTATCATCTTCGTCAAGTGGCGGAAATACCAAAACAAAGGCAGTAATATCAGTTGTAGATGAAAGATCAAGACCGCCATAGCAGACACGCCCTTCCAGTTCATCCTCATCCACAGGGAATGCACAGGCATCCCATTTTTCCATAGGCATCCATCGGACTGCCTGCTTGACCCACTGGTTCAGACGCAGCTGTCGGAAGGAATTCTCCTCACCGGGATTCTGCTTTGCCGAGTTGCAGGCGGCTTCAACTTTATCAATGCCGACTGTGATATCAAGGCTCGGATTGGCTTTCCGCCACACCTTTGGGTCTGTCCAATCATCTGATTCATCCGCACCGTAAATCACAGGATAAAAGGTGTGGTCAATCTTCCTGCCTTCCAAAATGTCCTTTGCTTTCTGATGTGTTTCATAGCAAATGCTGTTTGTATCTGTTCCGGCTGTCGTAATCAGAAAATACAATGGCTGCATACGGGCATCCCCGGAGCCTTTGGTCATAACATCAAACAGTTTTCTATTCGGCTGCGTATGCAGTTCATCAAACACCACACCATGAATGTTAAAACCATGCTTAGAGTATGCCTCTGCGGAAAGCACCTGATAGAAACTATTTGTCGGTGTATAAATAATTCGTTTCTGCGATGCAAGGATTTTCACACGCTTATTCAGTGCCGGACACATCCGCACCATATCAGCCGCCACATCAAACACGATGGTTGCCTGCTGACGATCAGCCGCACAGCCATAGACCTCGGCTCGTTCCTCACCGTCACCGCAGCAAAGCAGAAGTGCCACAGCCGCCGCAAGCTCTGACTTGCCTTGCTTTTTCGGTATCTCCACATAGGCGGTATTGAACTGTCGGTAGCCGTTTGGTTTCAGCGTACCGAACAGGTCACGAATAATTTGTTCCTGCCAGTCGATAAGTTCAAATTTCTTTCCTGCCCATGTGCCTTTGGTGTGGCACAGGCTTTCGATGAACATCACCGCAAAATCAGCGGCATCCTTATCATAAATGCTGTCCTCAGCTTTGAACTTGGTGGGTATGTATTTCTTTAGTTTTCTCAAAAATCTCACCTTCTCGTTAACGAAAAACACGCCCTTACGGGCGGTTCTTCGGGAATCCTCTGCTTTAGTTGTATTCCTTCATCAAAATGGCAAGTGCCGTCTCGGTTGCTTTGTCAGTTGGGGCGATGTCCAGCCCTCTGTCGTAGCTGTAGGTGATTTCACCGTCACGCTTTAACATCAGTTTGGAAATCCTGCCGCCGTCAATGCCGTAGTATTCGCTCGGCTCTTCGTAGTGCTTGACCCAGTAATGGAAAATGCTGTTCTGAACCTTGATGCTGCCTTCTGCCCACATGGTTTATGCCTCCCTTGCTACCAAATTGAAATCCGTAATGCTGTAGCCGTTCTTTCTGCAGTAATCGCAAATCCAATCGTCTGCGGCTATTGCACTCTTGAAGGTTTTGAAATCCATCCAGACCAGCTTGCCCGGCTCGATTGCTGTCAATGCGCTTACTACCCAAATCGTATTCTTTTTCATGGTGTGTACCCTCCGTTTTCCTTTGTTATCTTGTCTGCCGACTCGGTCGGTGCTTCTTGCTCCGCAAGAGGTTGCTACCGGCAACCCGCACCCCTTTCGGTAGGTACATATTCGCTCTTTACGGCAGATATAGCAATACGATTACTACACGATCTTACAAGCCATAATTGTGTAGTTTATGACTGCATAGAACGGTGGATGGCGTCCAAAATCTTCTCCTGTTCTGTCAGTTCAACACCGATACTGTCCAATGCCTCTCGTGTACCGCAGTCGGGACAAATCTGTATCCGACCGTCTTTTCTCGAAAGAGCAGGCACGCCATGATAGGCTTTATGACAGCGTGGGCAGATTTTCAAATCATCTGTATTTTTATTCTTCATGACTCATCCTCCTGCTGTTTTTAATAGCTTTCATTAGAATTTTTTCGTCAAAGCCAAAGTCTCTGTAACCGTCCAAACAGGTTCGGACATAAAACTTGCTTGGACTGCCAAGCTGTCTGTCCTCGTGCATAATGTAAACATAGCACTTTCTGTTTTGAATTTTTCCTGTGCTTATGTCCTTGACAGGCAGTTCCATTTCGGCTTTGTAATAGAATGTCGGGAAACCTTCATAGCGGTCAAGTGATGCCTCGTCTGCGTCTGTTGTTGCCCACACAGCAACAGGAACACTGCCGCCCTTCTTCTTTTCAACGGTAAGGTAAGAGCCTGTCTGACTGCCCTTGAACAACAGCTCGTAGTCTTTGATTTCGGATGTTCCGATAATTTTTGCCTGTGGGCATCGCATCCGCATCTGTGGAATGTTCAGGTTGCTGCCGTAAGCGATGTAATATCTTGTTTTCATCTATTCCTCATCCTTTCCGAAGGGCATACCCTTCTACCACCTTAAGACCACCGAAGTGGTCGACTCTTTTTATTAAGGTGCTACAAGGCTATGCTCTTGCGGTTCTGAATGCCGTATCTCCTGCAAGTCTTTTTGTAAGAATTTCTCTCGCCGTTTTGAACTCGTCACCAATAAAACCAAGTCTTAAAAGCCAAGTTCTCATGGCATATTTAGGGTTTTCGTTTTGCTGTGGTTTCGAACTTGCGGTTTTTACGGTTTTTGCCATTTGGCTGAGTGCAAGGCAAAGCTGAATATAGCTTTTCAGCTGTCCGGCATGAAGTCCATTCTGTCTGCCGTTCGCAGGAGCGTCAAATTGAAAAAGTCTGAATTCGATTGTTCCCTTTGTAAAGGTAGCATGGTAGTTCAGCATATGGTATCGGCTGTCATTGTAGTGGTGGTTTCTGCCGCAGCCTGCTCCGTTGGCAGTGTGCCAAATGTCTGCGAAATCAGCCATTGTCTTTGGCTTTTTCCTGTTGACTTCTGCAAGGAAGTTAGGGTTTACCGTTCTGCAGTAGCGGTGCATTCTGCCTCGATCAAGGTTTAAGGCATCTGCAATCAGGCTTTCGTGGCTTGCCATAATGTTTGCAAGGTTTCTCATAGTCTGTGGAGTGTGTCCGTTTGCTCCGATGTGGATGTGAACTCCGCATCCCCTTGTTGCATCGCTCTTGGCTCCTGCCTTGCGAAGTCTTCTGATAAGTTCCTGCAAGCTTTCCATGTCCTCGTATTTAAGGATTGGCGTTACCAGTTCGCATTTTTCGCTGTCCGGTCCTGTAATACTGACATCCTTTTGGAATTTCCATTCTCTGCCGTCCGCATCCCATGCGCTCCATGTTTCGTAGCCATTTCTTCTTGCTGTGTACTTGTATCTGCCTGTGCCGAAGAAATCAGCGGCAAGCTTGGCGGCTTTCTCACGGGTAATGCTGTTCATCTCAACCTCAACGCCGATGGTCTGTGTTTTCATTTCTTCAATCTGCTTTGTGGTTTTCTCGTTCATGGTGTGTACCTCCGTTTTCTTTTTTCGTTGTACACATATTCGCTCTTTTTGGCAGATATAGCAATACGATTACTACACAATGTTCTGCACAACATCTTGTGTATATCTGTTGTTGACTTACTATATTTTGCGTACTTCATCTTCGCCATAAACCACATTTAAACGGGAGCCGTTATCCCAAGCCACAAGGAGTGATACCGTATCATCCACGCCTTCAACAGTTCCTTTGGTGCCGATTGGCGGTGCCTGAAAATCATCCATTTCCACAAGCTCCACCCTTGTACCGACAGGGTATTGCCTGCGTACCTGCTCCACAATCTCTTTACTCGGAAATCTCATCCGCTGCCGCCTCCTTTGTTGTTTTGAATGCACTGCTGCCTGTCAGATTTTTCAACAAAATCTTTCGGTCTGCCTTATATTCTGCTCCGATGAATCCGAGGCGGAGAAGAAAACAGCGGAATGCGTATTTCTCGTTGGTTACTTCCTTTTCTGTGGAGTTGATGCGTTTCTGCTCCTTGCTCATCCTACACAGTGCGGCAATAAAGTCGGTATAGGCTTTTGCTGTGTCTGCATCGGGAATGGTGTCAAACCAAGGGAATGAAACCGCATCCTCAGTAACTTCTATAGGTAGTTCAGTAATGCCCAGTGCCTTCTGAATCAGCTGTCCCTTAACTTCCAGAAGTCTTGTAAGGTTTTCGACTGCAACTGTTTCAAGCGGAACTGCCACTGCCAACGCAGTACTTTCACCCTGTGGCTCGGTATCCGTTTCTTCGGCTACTTCCTCGGCAAGTGCTTTTTCTTCGCTGTCGGCGGTTGTAAAGCCACGCTCGGCAAGCTGATACAAAAGGTCATGGATATCCTTTGGGAACACGTTGTCTTCAAACTCCAACGCTCCGTTTTTATCAACGATAAGTCCTCCGAAGTCATATGACGCAGTCGGCATTCCCATATATTTTGGCTTTGTTCCAAGAATTTCCGCAATAGCCGTAACCAGTGCTTTTCTTTCTGCTCCCGTTCTGTTAAATTCAATTCTCATTCTGAGTACCTCCTTTGTTTTTTTCGGTACTACATATATCACTCTAAAAGGCACATATATCAAGCATTTTAGGTGTAGAATAATCTGCAAATTATTCTGTAGGAAACTGTGAGTAGTACACAATACCAGAAAGCACAAAGCAAACATTGGGAAGTGCCACACCATTTCCCCACATCTTATATTCCGCAGAATCGGAATGTGGATTTTTCAGCCACTTTACTATCTGATTTTCCGTTTTCGGCTTTTTTGAAGTTCCAACAAGCTTTCTGTGCGTTTCAAATACCTCAGTCCAGTACGAAATATCTTCATCAGTTGGGTTTTCCGTACCGAGATCATCACACCACCAGTCGGGAAATCCCTGCAGCCTTGCACATTCCGTTGGAGTCAGACGGCGAACAATGTAATCCATAGCATTTTCATCATTCACAATGGGCGAATCTTTATAATCCGTAGCCACCAGTGTGTTTGTCATCTCCTCAGAAACCTCTGTAAAAAAGGATGCTTTACTGGAAGAATAGGTGTAATGTGCGACCGCACCGGGACCCTTTGCCACAATAGTCGGTTCCAGTTCTTCCTCCACAGCAAAGCCGAATTTTGCATTTTGCCCTTGGTTGAATGCCGCTCTGTCGATGCCGTAGGCTTTCTCGCATACGAAGTTGGATTCTGGATTCTTCAGCTGCTGACCAGAAGGACCCTTTGGACCGTCATTGGCAGATAAGGTGGCAGTCTTTTCACAGAATGCCACCACATGGCGGTCTGTCGTATTAAGCGTAAAGCTGACATCTTCTCCGATGCCGCTGCCCTGAGGACCGTTCTTCTCGGCTCTGCCGATCATGGAGCCCTGCACCGCTACCACAGCCATGCCGCCCTGATTACAGGACGGATTGCCGCCATTGGCATCCAGGCATCTTGAAGTTTCCGCTTCATAGAAACCGCTGTGTGGATTGTCTGATTTCATAGAGTTGGAATCCTTGGAACAGGTACCATAGCACTTGGGTACGAATACCGTCTGGTCATTATTGCATGAAAGTGTTGCAGATTTATTTTCCTGTATCAATGCTCCTTTGCCTCCGCCTTCACAGCCAGAGCGGATTTTTAATGTTTTCGGCGTTTCCAATACGAACGGCTGATTGTTTCCGCCTGTTCCGTAAGTGGAAAGCACTGTTTGTGCCACATAAAGAGGACCTTTATATCTGGTGTCTTGACCGTGATTTTCAAATACAAGGGGTGGATGATTGGATGTTGCACGAAGGGTTGCGGTGAGATTCTCTGTCACATTCATCTGCTGACCGCCTTGGTCATTTAGGCAGAGGCTTGACGCTCCAATGCTCTTTTCAGCACCTGCGGCAGTTCTTTTCCACGGGCTGAAGCTCTGCGGAGGATACCCTGACACGCCTTCGGACTCAAATAATATTTTTCCGGCACTCCCACCATCAAAATCTGCGACAAGGTAGATACGTTTTCTTCTCTGGGGTACTCCCCAATACTGCGCATCGAATGTTCGCCAGGCAATATCGAATCCTTCTGCCACATCAATGTGTCCTGCGCCTGTCCATTTTCTTTTCGGAGGGACAGGAATAGAAACGGAATCGGCTTTGACCGAGCATACAGATGCAAGGACTGCCTTGAAGTCTTCTCCTTTGTTACTGGAGAACGCACCGGGTACATTTTCCCAGACGATAAATCTCGGATATTTTCCATTGGTTTTGCACCTCATTTCTTTCACGATTCGCACTGCCTGATAGAAAAGCGAGGAACGCTCTCCGTCAAGACCGCTGCGTTTTCCTGCCACCGACATATCCTGACATGGACTGCCAAAGGTAATGATGTCCACAGGCGGAAGATCGGCACCGCTGATTGCAGAAACATCTCCATAATGTTTTACCCAAGGCATTCTTTTTGTTGTGACACGAATAGGAAACGGCTCAATCTCCGATGCCCACAAAGGTGTAATGCCGGAAATCAAGCCGCCCAAAGGAAAACCCCCAGAGCCGTCAAACAGGCTGCCGAGGGTCAATCTGTCATTATTCATTTGCTACCTCCACCTCTTTTACAAGGTCGGAGTACATAAATTTCTCTCCGTTTCGGATCACATATACGCTGTCAGGGTCACCGCCGTCTTCCACGAATCTCCGTAAGATAACGGACGCATACTTCTCATCCAGTTCCATCGTGTGGCAGATGCGGTTGGTCTGCTCACAAGCCATCAGGGTCGAACCGCTGCCGCCAAAGGTATCAATGACGATGGCATTTTCCTGACTGGAATTGCCAATGGGATATGCCAGAAGGTTAAGGGGCTTTGAAGTCGGATGATTCTTGTTTTTCTTCGGCTTGTCAAAATTCCAGATGGTAGTCTGGTTTCTTCCTGCGTTCTTACTCCAGTAATGCTTGCCGTTCTGAAGAAAACCGTACAGGACGGGTTCATGCTGCCATTGGTAATCGGAGCGTCCAAGCACCAGACTGTTTTTCACCCAGATGCAGCATCCGGCAAGATGGAAACCTGCATCCACAAATGCCTTGCGGAAATTGAGTCCTTCCGTATCGGCATGGAACACATAAGCTGCACCGCCTTTTTCCAGGTTCGCCGCCATGTTCTGAAATGCCGAAAGCAGGAATTCATAGAACTTATCGTTTGCCATCTTATCGTTCTTAATTGAAAGTCCATCGGAGCTTTCAAAGGCCACATTGTAAGGCGGGTCCGTTACGATGAGGTTGGCTTTCTTACCGTCCATAAGAGCGGCTACATCTTCAGCGGATGTGGCATCACCACACATAAGACGATGCCTGCCGACTGTCCAGATATCCCCACGCTGTACAAAGGATGCCTTCTCAAGGGCGGTGGACAAATCGAAATCATCGTCTTCCGCCTCAGACTTATCATCTCCGGCGAAAAAGTCAGCAATCTCATCATCGTTAAAGCCAGTCAGCCCTACATCGAAATCCATGCCCTGCAAAGCTTCGATTTCAATTCTCAAGAGTTCCTCATCCCAACCTGCGTCCTGGGCAAATCGGTTGTCCGCAATGATGTAGGCTTTTTTCTGTGCTTCGGTAAGGTAATCCACAAACACGCAAGGAACTTCCTCGATGCCTTCTTCCTTGGCAGCCATCACTCTGCCGTGTCCGGCAATGATGCCATAGTCACGGTCGATGATAACGGGATTTACAAAACCAAACTCACGCAGGGAGGAACGCAGCTTTGTAATCTGTTCCGGGGAGTGGGTTCTCGCATTATTGATATATGGTACTAATTTGGAGAGCGGAACAAGCTGCATCTCCGTAGTCGTTTTTGCCATCAGAACAACCCCCATTCCGCAAATTTCTCAAATCCACCCAGGGAGTTGATGTACTCTCTTGCTTCTTCCACAATTTCAGAATAAGGCATGCCATCCACAGTATCATCACCGATGGCACAGGAAAACACCACAGGCTGACCTGTTTTCTGCGCCTTCAAAAATGCGTGGATGTTGACGGATACATCCGCCTTGGATAAGTCTTTGCCGTGCAGACCGCCGCCTGTTACGGACTGTGCCATATCAGAGCCAAGCTTTCTGTTAGTTGCCCCGGTATCAACATCCGTGCCGCCAGTCCAATCCCCGATAGGATTGATGTCTGCCCCCGAATACTTTTTTCGAAGTTCTTTCGTCTTTGCATTGTTCTGGCAGATGATAAGTCTCTCGCCATCCATGATATACTTGCCATCAAAGGGGTAGGATTTATAGATATCCCTTGCAATTGCAGAGAGTTTCTTCTCCTCTTCTGTCAAAGGCACACCCTTGAAGATGCCGTTATCCCCACAGCGGAAACCATCCGCCTGATTATCCGCCAGGTGTTTATCCTGGGGTTTGATGTCAGAAATAACAGCCATCTGTCCTGCAAAAATGTCTGCACTTGTTTCTACGATCACATAGCAGACACCGTGTCCGATGAGTACCTCAACGGCAATCTTCGGATCTTTTTCTGTTTTATACGCCAGGTCAACGATTGCACCTGCGATTCTGTCTGCCACTTTGTCAGGGTGGCATGGATTCACTTTTTCAATCATAGTCAATGTCCTTTCCGGGCGCGCAGCAAGCGCTCCATTACATCATCCTGCGGAGTTGCTCCCGTATACTCAATGGAACAGTTCTCCTTTACAATCTGGTAAATCTGATACCAGGACTGGTTTGCCTGTTTTGTGAACTGCTGAAGCATGGATACATACGGGCTCTGGCAAGCCGCCCCGGTCGTTGGGTGCTTTGCCAGGAAACCATATTCCGAAATTGCCTGTTCGCATTGAATCTGTCTTGCAACGCTCATGGCATATTGATTGATCAGCAGCGTATTCACATATTCGGTGCATCCGATCTTCTTAAGCCAGTTCCATGTTTCCTGGAAGATTTCTTCCGCACACAGATCTGTCCCGCTTTTTTGCTTTGCTTTCATATAGTCCTTCACAGGGGGCATATCCACACCCGTGAGTTCGGACGCATCCGGCAGGTCAATGACTGTAGCAGTCTTGCCCGCAGAGATTTTCTCTGTCAGAGCCTTGCGTTTTGGCCCGCTACCGGGTCTTGCACCGCCTCTCATCGTTCCGTCTTTTGCCACTCGTTTTTCACCTCCTCACGGGACCTTTCCTTATAGGCCCTTTGAATAGCAATTTTTGCGCGTGTGGCCTTCGCGCCGTTCCCCGGGACCTTAATGCGTAGAGATTTCTACCGCCCCTGGGGTCAGTTGTTGTGCCATCTGTCACCGCTCTTGGCGTGGATTCTTGCATGACAGGACTTGCAAAGTGCGATGAGATTCTCTCTGTCATGAGTGCCGCCTTGAGATAACGGCAGCTTGTGGTGGATCTCTTCGGTCGGTACATAGATACCGTTCTTCAAGCACTCCTCACACATCGGATGGCTTGCAGCATAGCTGTCCCTGATTCTTTTCCATGCTCGTCCATACCTGCGTTTGATGGCGGGGTCACGGTCATAGCGTTCGTATCGTTTGTTCTCTTCCTTCTGGTGTTCCTCGCAGAACCTGCCATCAGTCAGGTTGGGACAGCCGGGATGTGAACATGGTCGTTTCGGCCTTCTCGGCACTGTCCTCACCTCCGTCCGGGTAAAACAAAAGCCCCAGGGGATTTCTCCCTTGAGGCTTCGTTCATCATACAGTTTTCTATACTACCATTATACCTATAAGGACTGTGCCATTCTCTGCCAAAGTGTGCCAACTTTCAGTCCGGCACAGAAAAGTTCTGCAGTGCAGAAGAATGAATACGATGCACGGTGCGTACAGACGCATTTAACAGCACACCGATTTCTTCCCACGAATGGTTATCCAGATATCTATAACGGAGAAGAAGACGTTCATCCACATTGGACAGTTTCTCGATAGCATCTTCCATCTCTGCCTTGAGGTCAACAAGGGTGTCAATCTCATGATTGATTTTCTCCTGGTAGTCCATAATCTTAAACAGCACCTTTGTGAAAGGAGCATCCGTTGGTCTGTTGGGAGAAGGAATATGTTCTCCGTAGCTGACTCCCTGGATGCGGGTGGAAAGGTCACGCAGGTTTTCCAGTTCCTCGATATGGGAGTTGATTCTCTCGCTCAGGCGGTAGGCCTGTCTTAAATATTCCTTTGCGGTCATTTTTTCAAAGCCTCCTCTCTCAGTCTTCGTATAAGGAATTCACTATCCACGCTTGTAAGTGCCGCATACCAGGAGGAACGAAAGAAACGCTCACACTCAGTCACGGTACTTTTGGCATTTACATTTGCGGGTGATTTTTTCAGTATCTTTATCGCTGCCATATAGTCCTTGGCAGCTGTTGTAATAATGGCATTTGCAAGGCTTTCATAAGGGTCAGCCATAAGCATCACCTCCGAAGCCTTGCTTTGACAGCATCGATAAGGTCGGTCTGTGTTTTCTCTTTTCTACGAAGTGCTTTCATCACATCTTCATCGATGGTGTCCTTTGCAATGATGTGGTGTATGACCACTGTTTCCGTCTGACCCTGGCGGTGGAGTCTGGCATTGGTCTGCTGATACAGTTCCAAAGACCAGGTAAGTCCAAACCACACAAGGGTGCTGCCACCGCTTTGCAGGTTCAGTCCATGTCCGGCACTCGCAGGATGTATCACGGCAACAGGTATCTCGCCTTTATTCCAGTCCTTGATATCCTGGGAGGTCTTTATCTCACGAACCTTAAACCGTTCCTTGAGTCTCTGCAAATCGTGGTTATACCAGTAGGCAATCAGAACGGGTTTGCCGTTTGCACCTTCGATGAGGTCTTCCAAAGCCTCCAGTTTGCGGTCGTGGATCTTCACGATTTCCTTATCTTCGGTATAGACAGCACCGTTTGCCATCTGCAGAAGTTTCCCGGAAAGAGCCGCTGCATTTACCGCATCGATTTCTTCCTCTTCCATGGAAATGACCATCTCATCACGCATTTCCTCATAAAGACTTCTTTCTTTTTCAGAAAGCACCACCGGAACTTCGTTTATCACACATTCCGGCATTTTTAGAAAATCTGCCGACTTCATGGAAATCGTAATATCCGAAATCAGCTGGTAGATAAGTTTCTCCGCTCCCGGCTTTGGCTTATAGGAAAAAATCATCTGCTGATTCCGCTTATCCGGCACAAAGAACATATTTCGATAGTTCGTTATGTACCGACCGAGCCTTTGCCCCATATCCAGGATTCGAAATTCTGCCCACAGATCCATCAGCCCGTTACTGGATGGTGTCCCCGTAAGTCCCACCATCCTTTTTATCTTTGGTCTAACTTTCAGCAGGCTCTTGAATCGTTTGGCTGAGTAGGATTTGAATGAGGAAAGTTCATCAATGACCACCATATCGAAATCAAAGGGAATGCCGCTCTTTGAAATGAGCCAGTCCACATTTTCTCTGTTAATGAGGTAGATGTGGGCGGGCCTGTTTAAGGCAGCTATCCTTTCAGCCTCTGTTCCGATGACCACCGAATAAGTAAGACCTTTTAAGTGATCCCATTTTTCAATCTCCGCAGGCCATGTATCCCTTGCTACCCGAAGAGGTGCAATGACCAGAACGCTTTCCACTTCAAAACGGTTCAGCATCAGTTCATAGATGGCAGTCAGGGTGCAGACACTTTTTCCAAGTCCCATTTCTAAAAGCACTGCCGCCACCGGATGTTCCAATATGAAGTTGGTCGCATAGGTCTGATAATCATGGGGATGATATTGCATCAATTACACCTCCTATCTGCTCTTTGGCATCAATCACATAGCAGGGAATACCAAGAGCGGTAATCTGTTTCATTCTTCGTATCTGTAATGACCTCGGCTTTTTACCGGGAGCCTTTAATTCCACAAAGGCACACTTCCCAAAAGGTAGAAGCACAAGTCTGTCCGGCACACCGTCCACGCCCGGACAAATAAACTTCATGCAAAGCCCACCCGCTTTCCTGACGGAGCGGACAAGGGCCTGCTCGACTTCTTTTTCACGCATATTCCGCACCTCCATCACGGCTTAATATTGGGTGGTGACACACATAGACGGGTATTTTCCATACTTTTCTATAGACTTGTTTTTTTAGACTATATAGAAAAGTTAGGTAATATCTTGTCATAGTGTGTCACCACGGGGTTCAGGACTCCTGGTCAAATTCTGTCTTCAGTCTTACACCTTTGACATATCTGCCTTTTCTGTCCCTGTACCGTTCAAAGCCGAAGGATTCCAGCGCAGTATAGAAATCTGCGGAACTGCGAACGAACTCACCCACCTGCAGGCAGAAGGAACGGTACTCGTTGTAAAACTCCCCGGATTTGGCAACATAGGACTTATCGATCTCGCAGCGTTCATTTAAAAACGCACTCATCCAGTCATTGTTTTCCTTATAGGCATCGATAGCCTCCCGGACTTTCTGCGGGGCGGTGATATGAAAGTCATCGGCAATGACCTTCTTTGCGCCCTCGATCACCCAGGACAAAATCGCACCGCCGGCCTTCTCAAACAGATAGTCTACATAGTTCTTGATATCCGAACTGCCCTCGATCTTGGCACCGAAGGGAATCACAATGAGTCTTCGCCAGGTACCCTTATCGATTGCACCGACCTTTGGCAGGTGATTGGTATAAAGCACCAGCGTATGGGTAGGAACATAGGAGAATGGATCTTTGTATTTCTTCTCTGCATAGATTTCATCCGTGGAGCAAAGCTGCTTAATATTGGATGTGTTGAGTCTCATGCCTTCTTCCAGCTCGGCGGCAATGAGCAGTCTTTTCCCCTTTGCCTCGGCAAGTTCCGGCTTTACATTTCTGCGACATCCTACCGTCAGCATATCGGCAGAGATATTGCCACTATAGGTGCCAAGGACTCTCGACACCACGTTCCAGAAGGTAGACTTGCCGTTTCTGCCTTCGCCATAGGCAATGATAAGTGCCTCCACATAGACCTTGCCCACTGCGGAAAGGCCTACGATTTTCTGCACATAGTCGATAAGGGCAGCATCGTTCTGGAAGAAAGTGTTCAGAGCATCCTGCCAGATATCCGCTCCGTCTTTTCCGGGGTCAACAGCGGTCTGCTTGGTAATGAAGTCTTCCGGGTCATGGTCACGCAGACTGCGGATGCCCTTGCGAAGGTCTATCGTACCGGACGGGCAGTTCAGCAGAAATTCATCCGCATCCAGAAACTTTTGCTCAATCTCAAGCATCGGTCTTGCCTCTTTTAAAGCAGATGCGATGTATTTGGAGTCACGACGCTTGATAGCATACTTCTTATAAGTCAGTGCATTCTCATACATCTCGAAGGAATGTGCCTGCTGACGGTTAAAGGCATTCGCCGCTTTCTTCGGTCCCATTGCCACAAGGATCTCCATTGCACCGTTCTTGTTCATCTCATCCATTGCTTTCTTGATCTCTGCTTCAGCCTCTTCCATCTGACGCTCCGTCAATTCCTGAGAGATGCCCTGGGACTTCGGTGCGGTTTCTTCCCAAAAGCTGCCGTTGTAGACCATGTAATCGGTAGCAGGAGAAAAGCGGAGTTTCCCTTTGTACTCTCTTGCCAGTACCGTGGCCTGCCCCACATCGGAGAAGTCCTCCGGCTTTAACACGCAGTCAGAGTTATAGACCTTCGGGTCGATATAACCGTCCTGCCCGGATACCTTGGTACCAAACTTAGTGGCGGAGTGCCAGATCTTACCCAGTTCAGAATCAGCAAGAGGCGGATTGCACTTTTCTGCCGTTTTCATAAACAGTGCATGGGCTTCATCCGTTGCACCGTATCTCTTGATGAGTTTTCCTGCGATATGGCTCATGGTGCTGTTTCTGCTGCCTTCGCTGATTTCTTCCGTACTGGCATCAAAGTCTGCGAACTCATCGCGGTCAATAAAATCAGCCACATTACTTGCTCCGTCATATACTTCAATATCCGGTGAATCGGTGCCGTAAAGGAAACGAGCCTCGCCAAGGGCATCCGCATCAAAATACGGAAGGAACTCCTGGATGCGTTTCTTCAGTTCCGCATAGGCTTTTCCATCCGTCATGGTCGGGATAGGGAAATACACATGGAACTTTGGTCTTGCTGCCTTGCCGTTTTTGACCTTCATGTTGTTGCGGCTATAGCTGACAAGTAAGGAAACATCCGGGAATGCCATCACCACATCCAGGGGATAGATCCAGTCTTTCGGATCATCGGAGTGGTCATTGTCACAGTCCATCGGAAGGACATCCGTTTCGAGGAAATTGTCATTGCTGCGGTAGTTGTTCTTATATGCGGCACATACATGATCCCGCTTGATGGCAGCCACGAAAGATGCCGAATCCGTAATATGAGCCTTATTGGGATATATGCAGTTGGAACTGTCACCGCAGCAGTTTGCGGTATAAAGGGTAAAATCAATCATGGGTAACCTCCTTGCAGTTTCTGTCAAACCATCTGATGGTCTGCTGTCTCTTTTTTGCGATACCGATCTCATGTGCCATGCCCTTGGATATCACATCACCGAACACCCACAGTTCATTGCACTTGCCAAGCAGCACATAGTTGAAATGCATGGCATCGGCACGTTCTTTTGGATTTTCATCATCCATGAACTGCGGATACAAAAGATGCGGTGTCACCGGAATCGTATTCTGCTCATAGGCAAAACGGCTGTACTTTCTTGCCTGATTGCTGTTGTATTCCGTATCACCGGAAAACGGAGAACAGATATAAACCAGCGGGCGAAAAGCGGACTGCTTGTCCGCCTTTGCCACATTGGTCATAGCCTCATAACTTGTCGGGTCATAGTAACCTTCTGAATTGAACTTATCGATGTTCACGGCTTACACCTCCATTTCGATCAGAGGCATATAACCGTCTGATTTCATCAGTTCGTAAATGAAGAGTCTGCCTTTCTGCGTCCAGTAGGTATGCACCTTCGTATGCGTTTCACCATTCGTACCGAGATAGGTATGAGTCTTGGTGCTGGTATAACCCTCCCGGGCATAGCGCTGATATAAAAGCCAGATGTCACCCTGCTTGAACTGCACACCTTTTTCATGGAGATAGCGGTTCATCCAGATGGCAGACTTTCCGTAATCCTTGGCAATGGCAGATGTAGAAATAAGGTCTTTGCAGTTCAGCACCACATCGTAGTAGCTGACCTTCGGTTTCATCTCCGTAATCTGCTGATTCTGAATAGCCACGGTTTCTGTAAGCGCTAGGTTCTGCTGCGATAAAAGTGCCAGCTGCTGATTGGCAAACTGGAGTGCCCTTGCCATAATGGCCTCCGGGGAGTTCCATGCCTTTTCCACCTGGATGAAGTACTGACGAAATTTTCTGCCGATGTCAGTGCGCTGAATCATGCAGAGTTGCTTTGCCATGTCGATGGTAAGCTGATGGTTTACTGCCGGACGTCCGCCGGAACTTTCGCTCAAAAATGAGCAGAAGTCTCTGCCTTCCACAAAGCCGTACTCGCACATTCTTGGAAACCAGTCCTTGTATGCGGTCTTCACCTGCAAAGCCTCATGCAAATCACGTCCGTTCACAGTAGGGCGCTCACTGTCATAATTGATTCTGATTAATTCGTCCATAGCGAATCCTCCTAAAAAATGAAATAGACAGAAGGACAATTCCTTCTGCCTATATGCGAAGGATCCGAATGAATCGAACCCCCTAAATCAGTCTTTTTTATAAAAATCACATTCGTATCCGTCAGCACGAAGAAGCAGTCCTTTCGCCCAGGGCGGTGTTCTGCCCATCTGCTCACAGACTGCACTGAGGCTCATGCGCCTGTCCGCTTCGATGATCAGTTCATCATGGACATGGGCAACAATACTGCAGTTTCGGAGTGTCTGCATCGCATACATGAGAATATCCCTTGCGATTGCCTGGATAGCATTCTCACAAAACTTCGGGCCATAGCTTTCAAGACGCTCCCACTTTTTTGTAGCGCCCACGCCTTCATAGGTCACCGATTCACTGCCGAACTGGTTGATACCCATGCGTGGCTTCACATAGGCAAGCCGTCTGCCGGAAGGAAGTTTCATAAAAAGGAATCCACTCTCATAGGTAAACTTCAGTCCTGCCACCTCAGTTGGAATGTGTTCTCTGACCGTGGTCTTCACCGCTCTGTCGATATCCCACCACATAGCCGTAATCATCGGATTTGCATTTCTCCATGCGTTCACGAGCGGCTGAAGTTCCTCTTCGGTAAGTCCCATCTCCAAAGCACCCATACTCTTGAGCGCACCGACCGAACCGCCGTAACCAAGTGCCAGTTCCGCAATCTTGCCCTTCTGGCGGAGATGACCATTGATGCCATGTTTTTCTACCGGGACACCAAACATCTGCGATGCCGAACTGCAGTATATGTCCTTGCCATCGGCGAATACCTGCATTCTCCATTTCTCACCTGCAAGCCAGGCAAGGACTCTCGCTTCGATTGCAGAGAAATCTGCCACGATGAATTTCCTGCCATCCTGGGGGACGAATGCTGTACGGATCAGCTGCGACAGCGTATCCGGGATATCGTCATACAAAAGTTCCAGGGCATCGTAGTTCCCACTTCGGACAAGTGCCCTGGCATCGGCAAGATCAGACATATGATTTTGCGGAAGATTCTGCAGCTGGATGATGCGTCCGGCAAATCGGCCGGTTCGGTTGGCACCGTAATACTGGAACATTCCTCTTGCCCTGTAATCCTTGCACACCGCTGTCTGCATAGCGGTGTATTTCTTCACGCTGCTCTTGGCAAGCTGCTGACGGAGGGAAAGAACATCCGCCAGATGCTTTGGTGCAGTCTTGAGTGTTTCTGCCACAGCCTTCTTGCCGAGAGTATCCATTTCCAGTCCGTTATCCGAAAGCCACCCTTTCATCTGTGCTACGGAGTTGGGATTGTCAAGGTCGGTCAGATTTTGAATCTGCTGTGTGAGGTTTTTGCGGCTGATGCTGTCGATGGCAATAGCCTGCTCCACAAGCATCATATCCAGTCCGATGCCGCGGTCATTGATTTCCTGATCAAGATGGTATTCATCCCAGATGAAATCGGGAACAGTGAAACGGGACAGCTTTTTCTGGATGCTCATCTCGGTTTCCACATCACGCAGGTTATATGCCTTGAACTGCTCCCACTTCTCCATATCGTGCAGCGGAAGATTTCTGGTTCTGCCGCCATTGGTCTTGGTAGGGGCGCAGGGAACGCAGAAGTATTTGATGAGATTTTTTCCCTCGGTCAGTTTCTGCTTCTCCAGTCCCAAAACTGCACCCACCCCTTCCAGGGACAATGGCAGACCGAGTGTTGCCGACCACACCATCGTGCAGTGCCAGCTGTCAGGAGAAAGCCAGGTATCAAGATAATTCGACAGGCACACACGCTCAAACTGTGCGTTGAATGCCCACTTGGTTACGGATTCATCCGACAAGGCATCCACAATCTCCGCCGGAATCTTCTCTCCGCATGCAAGGTCTATGACATGAACCGCTCCGCCATCCACGCTATAACCGAATAGAAGGATATCGAAGTCAGGACTCTCGGCATATTTATAAACTCCGGCTTTCTGCAGATTCACACTGGAGTAGGTTTCGATATCAATGCTTAAATGCTGCATAGCTGCTCCTTTCTATGACAAAGGCGGCAGAAGAATATCCTCCACCGCCCGTCATATCATCCTTCTGTACAGCCTTTTTCTCTTTGTGTTTTGTAATAAAAGCTTTTGCCTTCTTGACCACAAATCTGAAAAATTCGCACACTGCCCATACGATACCATTGATGGCAAGACCATAGATCAGGCAGAAAAGGACTATCACATCGACTTGTTTCATAAATTCATATACTTCGTTCATTACGTTCACCTCGTTATTCAATGTGGGCAGACGGTGGCAGCACCACCGCCCGCCGGGTTGATATGTTTAGGAAAGGAAATCGTCATCAGCCACAGTGCTGAAATCGTCAGTTGCAGAACTTCTGCCGCCAAGACTTTCACCGTCACGGATCTTCTGGATGTTGCCCAAGCCGCAGGCCACGCCTTTGTTGCCGTTACTGTTGAACGCATAGAAGTTCAAAGATACACGGGCGTAGCAGCCGGAGTATACTTCGTTGCGGTCAAGTATAGGCTTCACATACTTGTCCACGATCTGAGGCGGAGTTGTGCTGTTGGCATTAATGAAGTAATGACCCTTATAGGCCTCATCATCACGCTCGGTATCTCCGTCACGCAAAGGAAGCTTGATTGCGGCCTTGTTAGGCTTTTTGCCGCCGAACTTGGCAACCCCCTCTTCGATTGCGGCATCGATAGCCTCATTGATAGCCTTCACCGTTTCAGTGTCAGACTTAGGGATAAGTACGGAAACGGAGTATCTCTCAGGTCCGTTGTTGATGCTGGTAGGCTCCCAGCCATGGAAATAAGAGAGACGAGTGTTTACACCTGTGATAACTTTTGTCTTAGAAATAGCCATGATATTAATCCTCCTGTTTAAATTCGTTATTGGCGTTTGTTACGTTCATTGCCGGACGCTTGTCCGTTACCGGAACTAAGGTCGGCTTACCCTGTGGTTTCACAATGAGGTCACCCAGGATCTGTTCAAATTGTTTCTTGCCCATCAGCTTCTGCATCTCCGTCATGGTGATAAGACTCTGACAGTAGATATCGGTATAGCCGTGGTCTTTGGCTGCCTGTGCGACCAGTTCTTCGTCCTTGTACTTGCGGACGGATCTGCCTTCGACAACCTTGAAGCCGTTCCACTCCTTGCCGTGGTTGACTGCTGCATCGGTGGCATAAGCCAGGATGCCGTCTGCCCACTTGGTAAGGTCGGGAAGGATAGTCAGCACTTCTTCGATTTCAGGATCCGTAAGAAGTGGCGGCATTTTGAACTCCTGCTGTGCAAGACGAAGTTTTTCTTCTGCCCTTGCTCGGCAGCGTACTGCCGCCTTACAGAACTGACACCATTCGCCGGGGTGATATTCGCCCTCGCCGTTTAAGGCCATCTGTGCCTTCGGCTTCAGTTCGTTCTCTGCCCATGCTTTCAGTTCATCTACCGGGATAGTCCAGCTCTGGACATTCTCCCTGCGAGGCTGAAAGATGTGCATCGTAACTTCCTCGATGTCATACAGGCTGTCGAAGATGTTCAGCGCACCGATGGAATAACACATCAGCTGCGTATTCTGTTCAGCATCCACCAAAACTCCCAGCCCGTACTTAAAATCAATGATCTGCATAGTATCGTCCGATACGATGATGCAGTCTGCAGTGCCGTAGCCGTCCGGGACATATTCCGAAAAGTCTACTTTCTGCTCAATCAGCACCATTGGGTCTTTGCAGGTCTGCTTTGCGACTTCAAGCTGCTCCAGCACATAATCCACATAATTATCGGTGTACTCCTGCATCTCGTCACTATCGTAATCGGAGGCAGGTCTTTTGCTTCTTCTGCGGAGTGCTTTCTTTAACTTGTGTTCGCAAAAGGCGTGGGCAGCAGTTCCTTCTTCGGCGGCTGAACTGCTGCCACCAGGAAACTCGGATTCGAGCATCGCACTTGGTGTACAGTTCAACCATCGGTGCGAACCGGAAGGAGAAAGAAAAGCGTGTTTACTCATTTCCAAGCACCTCCGCTTCAGCAAGAAGTGCTTTGTACTGTGCCGGATCGATATCCGACAGTCTGGTGCCGCCGTATTTTGTGATGAGTTCTCTCACCTCGGCGGTCATACCAGCCTGGCTCTTCTGACCCAGAACGGCACGGACATCTTCCAGGGTTACTTCCTTCTCAGCAGGGAGTGCCTTTACTTCCTGTTCATCAATGACCTTGGCATCGGCTTCTACTACAGTTGCATCTCTGTAGGTATCTGCGATTGCCTCGAACACATCAGCCAGGGAGCGGATGATTCTCACCGCATCAAGAAATAAGTTGTACTTCTGATTGTTAGTCACGGTTCTTACCTCCTTCCTTCAGTTCTCGGATCTCGACAGTCTGCACCGAGTCACCAGGAGACAGGACAAGGACATTGACCTGCTGTCCAAAGAGGAAGTCGAGCAGACGCTTTCTGATCTGCACCGTACCGCTTCTTACTACCGGGGTCGGTGTACCGCCGTGTTTTGCAATGTTAATACATACTTTGTGTTTCATTGCATTGGCTCCTTTCCGAGGGTCTTTTGTTGTATCCCTCTGTCCATATGCGAAAGAAGCGGGGGAATCGAACCCCCATTTCTTAGATTTTTTTCACAAGGTTTGCGAAAATCTTTTTCAGGCGGTTACGGATAGCCGCCTCAGACACACCTTCTTCCTCTGCAATATCCACGTTGGACATATTGCAGTAAAACTTTTTATAAATGGTGTCTCTCTGCAGGTCAGTCAGTGTGGTAAGTGCTGCCTTGAGCCTGTCCAGCTTTTCGGAATGCTCCTGCTCATTGATGGAGGCAAGCATCTGCTCCAATGGATCTGCAGCTGTGTCGCATAAGTAAGGGTTGCGGTCATCCGCATCTTCACCTTCGCCATCGGAGTATGCCTGGTAATGAACCGGACAGTGATACTCCTCACGGTGGTCAGCATCAAGCTGCTCATCATCCATTGCATGAAGCTGTGCTATGATGGTAGTGTTTTCTCCGTTCTCACCCGGAGTGATGACGCATTTGCTGCCATCATCGAAGTAATAAATGTAGTTGGTGCGGTTATCCGCTGCTGTTTTGAACTTTCTCATAAAGTCCCTTCCTTTCTGCCTGGTGGGCAAGAACGGTGGGACACAAAAGGGGCCGATGGATTCCAATTCCACCACCCCCGAGCCTGAAAATGAGCATGCCGAAATACGGTGGGTGCATCGGAGTTCCGCACAGCTTTCGCTGTTTTGGATTCCCTATATGCATCCCGCCGTCCTAATGCGCATCTCAGACGATGAGATATTTATTTGAGTGTCTGGCACTCAGGCGGATGTACAGTTTCCTGTGCATCCGGCTCAATGTCAGATCATGTATATAAGATACTTTGAAAATCAAAATCTGTAATTGACCTGGAATGGGGATAAAATGGACATTGAATGGGCATTGAAAAAGTGCATAAAAAAAGAGCCATCCACACTTAACGTGTGAATGGCTCTCGTTCGTATTAATCTCTATATCCAGTTATCAGTCCGTATCGACCACTATTCTCATCTTTTGTAAACTCTTCAATATGTGCCGCAGAATAGTCAAGATTGGGAAGTTCATTTTCAATAATGATTGTCTGTCGTGTACCTTGATGAGTAAGAAGGTATTTGAACAATCCAGACTTCATAGTCTCTGATGTATGTTCTTCGCCAATGTGATCCTCTTTTTCTTTTAAAGACAGAATTGGTGAATCAACCACTAAAAGCTGTGGACGATAAATATCAAACTCATCCAAACAGTTTTGAACGGCAATTGCAAGAATAGTATTCAGGAATGCTCTAAACCCCTTACCTTGACTTTTCTTCAAATGACCATTGACTACAACATCATAATCATCGGAATCAAAACGTGCGCCAGTAAAATTCTGATAGTTACATTCAGCCAAAAGGTTTTTGAGTATGCCATTAAGTTTATCAGCGAAGACTTCAAAAAACTTCGATGGAATGTTTATCTTTACCTCTGCAGACTCCTCTTCTTCAGTAACTCTTAATTCACTAACAAGAACATCACTAAATGCCTCTATCATTTCCTTTGCCTTATACTGATTCAATGCAAGCGTATAATTTGCAAGATGCGTCCTCAACTCGGAAATCTGTGGACGAAGTTCTGCTCGAATTCTTGTGTCAACATTCCGGCGCTGAACAATCAGATTTGCTCTTTCTGCTGCCAGTTCCTTCATCTCTTCTTCAAGAGAGTCCTGAACCGAGTGCAGATCTCGAATCTGGGCTTCTATTTTTTCAACTTCAGCAATTGCTGCATCTATGCATGATGCCGCTTTCTCTTTTGGAAGTTCGCCATTACAAAAAGGACAATATTCAAGTTTTGGAACCTCATCACCGTGAATATCTCCTTCAACAATAAAGGTGAGTCTCTTTATATCTGAAGCATACTGTGTCAGAAGTGAAGCATTTCTATTCTTCAAGACCCTGCATTCTGCTATCTGATCATCAAAAGAAATAATCCTGTCGGCAATTTCACGGCTTTCATTCGTTGCCTCATCCAAGGCTCCTTCAGCAGCACCAATTTCATCCAAGATATGGTTTACTTTTTCCTGCAGTTCAGCTGGAGTCTCTTCTGATAGATTTTGCAACTCAGAAATCTTCTTCTCAGCAAGCTTTGACATGCTCCTGTCAACAAATTTCTTTACAGCATCTTTTCGCTCTTTACGAGTGGTGCTATCTTTCCCAGCTTCATCAGGAAGATAGTTATTTCCGGTTGCGAAATACAGCAGAGAAGATAAAACCTGTGTCGCAACTTTTTGATTAAAACCTATCCCTGATGCAAGTATGCTACTAACCGCCTGTACTCGCTGTTCGTCTATCAGCAAGAGATGGTAGAAGGTTCTGAGTGTTAACCGCTGCGTTTTTCCCGTAAGGGTCTGAATAATTTTTACATCATTATCAATCCCCATTAATCGTAACCAAACTGAATTGATACTTTTCTTCGCATTCTTTGTTTTGTAAGTATCACTATCAATGCCTGGTACTGAACTTGACACTTCAAATTCCGTGCTGTCAATTTTCCTTGTCATTGACAGAGATTGCCCATCAACATCCAACAGCATACGGATCTCTTTCAGATTTATTTTTTGGTCAAAGCGGTGTTCAGCTGCACCAAACATATAATCAATGCAGTCTACAATCAGACTTTTGCCCGTATTTGATTCGCCATAGATAATATTTAGTCCAGATTCAAAATCAATGTGCGATTGAATGTCATTTCCCGTGACAAGGGTTATTTTCTTTATGTAAAACATTTTTTATCCCTTTAGTGACCTTATCGAATATGACTGTATTTCAGTCAGTATGCCCTCGTCACTATCCTTTCTGTATTTTTTTGTCGAAGCTTTTGCAATCGCTTTATATTCTTTGGCGTAGTCGCTTTTCATTTTATGAGCATATTTTTTCCCATTTTCTGTAACAGAAAACAAATAACCTTTATTAACTTCAACTTCAATCAAGCCTTTTGTAACAAGTGATTTCACAGCCTCCTGAACAAGCATTCGGCGGTTTGAAATCTCTCCATATTTATAATTATTGTGCCCATGTAGATTACTAAATGGAAGGTTAAAATCTGATGCATAGCAAGAAATAAAATCTAGAGCAACGATTCTATCCACAGAGTAACTAGCACCCCCATTTTCCGATAGAAGGAGCAATATCCGCAGTTCCATCTCAAACGGAGAATTAAACAGTTTTACATCCGTCATCGTCATCCTCCATCCATGTTATTCGACCATCATTCACAAGCATATGGCATACGCCTTTCTTTTCGCCCGGACCAACCCAGTCCAAAAGGCGATCTTGCAAATTATTTGATATTGGAACTTCGGTTGCATGTTCCATAACCGCTGTCAAACGAAGTAGGCTACTATCGTAATCCTTATCTCGTGTTGTGATGACACCATCATACATTTCATCCTTTAAGATATCAAAGCCTTCTGTTTCATCTTGCCGGATAGTATCTCTTAACTCTCGTCGGATAGTTTCTGCACTGTAGTAATCTTTTCTTTGTCTGTTGAAATTTTTCTTCAATTTCGGCTGTGATTCCAAATCAGCAGGTCGCGCATACTCTTCGCCAGTTTCCTCATGGTATACCCGATAGAGTTCTTGAACATATCCTAACTCATGGTCTTCAATCTCATCCGGCGGTGTTATTCTTGCAGGTTTCTTATGGCTTTTCTTGATTAACTCCTTAAAAGTCCTTATATCCTCATCAATTGGGTGAATTTCAACTTCCGGATCTTTCTTCAGATTATCACCAACAATGGCATATAGAAATGCTCGCCCAAGGAATTCGGCACGGTCACCGTCTTCATAGGATTGGAGCAATTCCTGTTTTTGATTACTATTCAAATCCGAATCCTTAATAAGTGTAATCATAGCAGAGTACATTTCGGATTCCTTCATCTGATTTATCAACCCATCGATAATCTCGTCTGAAAAATAGTCACCTATAGCATTAACAATGTCTGGTAATCCCGTAGCACTCTTAATATTTGCCGGAATATCTGCACTTTGTTCATACCATGCTTTTGCCTGTTTAGGGGTAATTGCATATGGATTACCTACATGGTTAAGCACATCCGAGTGACTGATTATTGGCTCAAAGAGAGTCTTGGCAATCATGGTCATATTCGGATTTGCTATCCCTAATTCAATTGTTTTTGCATAAGCGGCATAATTGAATACACGCATAATTGCCAGCCTCCTTATCGAGATACATCCTTTTATTTCTTTACAATCAATTTCATTTCCGCATTGTACTCGTATTTTGAAATATCATCATTAACAATCAAACTAATAGCCTCTTCAATTATCGACAGCGGGGCAATAAACCATTCTTTCGGGTGATGGATATTACCATCCTTGTCTATTACTTCAAAGCTAATGTTTGATTTAGAGAAAAAATCGTGAATGGCACCCTCAAGTTGAAATACATTTATGTTGTAGCACCGAGCCGTAAGAATGATTTTTACATCACTTAATAAATACGTCGGCTCATTTGCAGCGTTTTTGATTCTATCTGAAACTGCACCAGAGCAACAACCTATTTTGTACAGATCTGGTGTATTTGCAACTTGCGGATTTGTACTCAAACTAGATAAAACATATATATATCCATTCTGCTTATCTTCATCAGAAATTTGGTGTTCTGCTTCCATCTCTTGATATTCACTTACTTCAAACCCATCCTGTAATAACGCTTTGTAAAGCGATCTGTACAGCATAGTTGATTCAGTTCCATTATCAAAAATACAACGGGTTCTTCCATCAGATCTAATTCTCGTCCCACTTTCAAATTCAAAAGTGGTTTCTTTATTATCACTTTTTTCTAGGAACAGAAGAATGCCTCTAAGTACAAAGAATTTACCCTCCTTAAGGTTCTCTTCCTTAAATTCTACAAGTTTTCTTCGTCCAGCTTTCAAGTCATCGTGTACTGTTTGAAAGAGAGCCGCATAGCTTTCAAAATCTAAGCATTTGGTTCTTCTTGAAACATAATCTGGACGAATACGCTCCGATTTCTTTACATGCGTGAGATTAAATATACTGCTATCATCATCACCCACTAGTAAGTTCATTGGGTCATCCCCGAGAATATCTTCCACGGTAATAGACTTATTTTCCTCACATTTAAGTAAATTGTGAAAGTCGAAAGGAAGGAGTGTTTTTACTTTTCCTGGATTGTTTCGAATCCCTTGCAATCGTGATGCAAGCATAAATTCTCCTATATCAGACCCAACCTTCGGCTCTCTTCCGCTTTCTTCATAAAACTGATTTATTTCCTCGAAACTTTCAATCAACCGTTTATCTGCCGTTGTTCGTTCTTTTTTGTCCTCATTTAGTTGAATCTCCAACAAGCCTAAAGGGTCATCTGAAAAAATACTATCAAATTTACTGTCCATCTTTCTTCATCTGCTCCCTTCTTACTTGCCTCAAATAAACTAGAGCTTCAGCCAGTCTTCTTTCATGGGGATCCAAAGCATCAAGAGAGGGCTGTCTTCTTGTAGCCTTACAAAACTCATTTATTTTCGGCCACAGATAAATAGCCTCATCGTCTGTCATATTTATTTTAAATGCAGCAATGCACTCTTGAATTGAACGAAGAACCCTCGGTGTCATGTTTTTCGATAACACTTCAAAGGCCTGCTGAAATGGATTAATTGAGTCAATCAAGTCAATATTGAGTTCCTCGATATTAATAAATTTATCTACAAGCTTAATAAACCGTCGATCATTTTCTTCCTTCACTTCAGAATGGCGGATAACCATATCTGCAACCAAGTGTTCCCTTACTTCTTCGACTTCTTCATCGGTAAGGTCAGGATACTTGGTCATGATAATCTTAGGAATAAGAACACGATTGATGACATCAGTATCTATCACACCGGAAAGGGATTTCACCATATCTGGATCTTGAAGAATATTTGCCTTAAGGTCAGTCAAATCAGATTCCACAATATTTCTTACTCTTTTTGAACTTGGTTCACGCAATCCATTGATTCGTATTGTGTTCGAATCATCTCCGCTCGTATCGTCGTTTTCTTTTTTTGCCTTAAAATTGAAATTTGGAGCCAAAACCTGTTCCATTAGCAAAGAGGCTGATATAGCTTTCAGCATATTATTTACAGCTTCAACTACTTCATCGCTATCAGCATCTGGTTCTGCAATTAAATTTGTAAACTGAGCATGTGACTTATTCTCACTATCTCTTGTGCAACGACCGATTATTTGAATAATTTCAGTTAATGAGCCTCTATATCCAACTGTCAATGCGTGTTCACAATATTCCCAGTCGAAGCCCTCTTTTGCCATGCCGAGAGCAATTATTAAGTCCACATCGTCTACTGATGTAACATTTCTCAAAAAGTCAATTGTCTTTTCACGATCTTCAGGATTATCGTTAACTAAGTCAGCAACTTTGATTATTTTTCCATCATTTCGCTTGACGGAGATAATATTTGTTTCTGGATCAACAGACACAATTTCTCCAATTTTGTCGATTATCGTGTCGACTTCGATATATTTATCTTTTGTTGATTCGCCAGAATTTACATTTGGTATATGCAAAATGGTTTTCTTATCGGTATCCAAAACTTCGTTAATTGCATCCATGTATTTTCCATGATAGAAATGAAAGCCTATACCTAGAGATTTGAGATATTTATAACCATTAAGCTGCTCATAATAGTTATAGGTTACCTTGTAAAACTTAGCTTCATCCTCTGGCATCAAAACAGGTATACCATCTCCTCTAAAATAGGAACCTGTCATTGCTAAGATGTGAGCGTTGGTTGAATCCATAAGCATACGAACCAATTCACCCAGCTTGCTCTCATAATTTGCAGATACATGATGAAATTCATCGATTGCTACCAGGCAATTATTAAATTTTGATGCACCGTATTTTTCAAAAGCAAATCTCAAGGTAGAATGAGTACATAGCAGGATTTTTTCATCTGAATCTAAAAATCTGCCAAATGCAGTTACTTTACTACTTTCACCACCAGGAACGCACAAATTAAACGCTGGAGAAATCCTCCAATCACTGTGAAAACCGTATTCTGTTAGTATAGTATCCTTAAAAGAACCTCCTATAGATCTTTCAGGAACTGCAACTATGATTTTGGATACTTGTCCCTTTTTAAGTTTTTCTAATGCAACAAACATTAAAGCACGTGACTTACCAGAAGCTGGAGGTGCTTTAAGTAATAAATATTGGGATGGACTAGCAGCATACGCTTTTGCCTGCATTTCTCTCATTCCCATGGTATTTACAGCAGTTGTTTGTCCTGTTGCTTGATATTTAACATGAATAATATTTTCTGACATCACTTTGCCTCCTTCAAGGATTTATACAGCATAAACATTTCATCCAGTCTTTCTTGGTCACTAATAAATCCGCCCGCCTTGTAACAGCTTTCTACTACTTCATCAAGGATTTTATGTGCATACTTAAGTCCATCTGGCATCGTATCCGGGTTATACAGTTCCATCATACTAAGTTCAGAATTGTTCTCTCGTTCTACCAGCACTCCCAATGCTGCCTCTGCGATATTTTGTTTCTGTTCATCAGATAACTGCGGAACAGGGAAGGTATTATATCCTAGCACATTTGAATACCTTAATCGTGTTTCCAATCCACCACATACAGTTCGAATCCAGAGATTATGCATCTTTGATGAAATAAGTCCGAATACCCATGGTTCAGCATCATAGATTGCAAACGCCAGGTTGGTTACAACGAAGTTCTTACTAACATAACCAATCTGCATATATACTCGATTCTCAGAAGAAACCGAAGGAATCACTAAAGTATATTTTTCTGGCATATTTGTTTCACGAAACTGATGCGCCCTTGCTGCCAATTTTTGAGCGCTCTTATCCCCGGATAGTCTAGCTTGTCGCACACTTTCGATTCTTTCACGAATTGGAGGGATACTCTGAGCTACTGATAACTGTTCGTCAGTAATCCAAAGGCACCATCTTTCTTCACAATGAATGAATTCTTGCGAACCTACAACTCTTTTCAAAAACTGTTTTGCTTCTGGGTAATGTTCAACAAGGTCACTCTTTTCTCTTGGATCAAGCAAGAGCCCTTTTCCGTACGGCATATTACCTTTAGGCATTTTGGGTAAATCCTTCGATATAGGACCTTTATTTTCCTTTTCTACAATCACTCCACCCTTAGTCAAATATGGGCTTATAGAATCTGCGTCATAAGATAGGTTTCTATCATATATTGTCTTCGGATGAGTATTTCGTACGCTCCTACAGCCAATGATAACTACCGTAACCGCTGTTGTATTTCTTCCTTCATTTTTCCACTTGAAGCTAGTATATGCAAAAGAAATAGCAATTCCTTTTGAGAATAACAGTGGCCATAGTGTAGGGACATGTATTCCTTGCGTAAGTGAATTTGTAGTCACGAATGCAAAACCATTTTCTGTCCCTTTTATGTATTGTGTTGCTTTATAGAAATATCCAGAAGCAAAATCCAGTTCTCCGATTTTAAATCCGTTTTCGATTTCTTCTGAATATGCAGCACGCATCTCCCGTTGCTGTTCCGGATCAAGTGAATGCGCTCCCTTATATGAGGGATTCCCAACAATAAAAACAGTCCCATTTTTAGGACAAAATGCCTCCCAATCCATCAGCAATGCTCTACCATTACATATTTTATCTATAGGTAGATTTATGTCTGTACATACTGAATTCTCATATTTTCTTTCAGTGAAAGCCAAGCCAATACGGCATACTTCAGTAGCAATGTAATTCTGCTCAATGCCATAAAAATTTTCAACGGAAACATATGACTTATCTTCTGTCAGAATTGAATGTTCAGTGCAGTAGTCCTTTACCAATTTCTCTAATTTTTTCATTTCCTTATAGCAAATCATCAGGAAATTTCCAGTTCCACATGCCGGATCGAAAACAATGGTATTTGACAGCTTGTCCAATAAATCCGAAGATAATGTGCCGTCTTTTTTTCTTCGTTCATATTCCTCATACAAATCATCAACAAATAACGGACCGATTACCTTATAGACATTTGCTGTGCTTGTATAATTATAAGCAATCGTTGCATCGTCTGGATTAAGAATAGCCTGTAGTAATGCGCCAATGACTTCTGGTTCAACAGAATCCCAATTTAATTCGCATAATGAAATAAGAGTTTTTCTAGTCTTCGAATCAAATTTTAATCCGGCATTATAAACTGGGATACCAGTAATTTTTCCTCGGCAAGTACTTTGAACATACTCTGGGAGTCCAGTCTTTCCTTCAATAGCACCAAAGATATGAACCAACAAGTTTTCCATGTTGGTGCCATCTTCGGAACTATATAAATCAATAAGTCGAAGAATAGTTCCTGGCTCTAAAACACCACAGCTATCCGAAAACAATGCCGCCACAAGATTAATCAACAACACACTAATCTCATTCTCTTTTCTAGGATTAAGCATTATCACTTCATTATAGAACTGTGCGAACTTTTCTCCAATCTTAGTGCTAACATTTTGCTTTTCAGAAATTATTGTCCTCTCAATTCCTGCTAACGGAAGAAAGAACTCAAACTCGGTATGAATATTATTCCTTGCGACAGATAACCATTCTCCATTGTTAGTATCTAGCGCTAGAATCTCTTTGTCATTGATAAGCATCACAAAACGATACTTATTATTTTTTACTGTCATGCGTTGTATATAATCATACTTTGCATAAAGATTTTCCGCAGTCGTGTAAGTGCAAAACAGTTTGTTCCCAATGATAATTTCCTTATCTGCAGGGATTGATTCATTCAATCCAAGCCGAACCAAGGTCGCACGTGGAATATCATAGCTAAGGAAAAAGCCATTTAAGTATTCTGAAATGCCGTATATATTCTCAATTTCTTTAAGTTTAGCTTGGATATCTTGTACCATTTTTTTACCTCCCTTTGTATTCCAAAATGCATCGGGCAACATATTCCGCAAGTTTCACGGGCACGGCATTTCCTATGGCTTGCTCAACATTAGTTTTGTTACCTTCGAAAACAAAGTCTTCTGGAAACGTTTGTAAATAACTTCTTTCCTTTGAAGTCAGACTACGAACACCTTCAGAAATATCCGCTTTATCCGCGTGATGTTTTTGGTAGTTATTCGGAATGGGTCTGTTTACTCCTCGAATGGTAGCACTAGGTTCGTGAATGCTAAATACCGCCCTACGATTATAGCTTCTCGGATGCATATAATAGAATTCCGTCCCGAGCGAATCTCCAAGATACTCGTATACCGTCATCTTATGATCAGAAAGGTTCTTTTCAAGGATTTCATCTAAAAAACCGTCTTTATCACCGAAGTGTCCAATCATGAAAAATCTTTGTCTAGCTTGTGGTACTCCACATAATGAAGCATCCAACACTCGAGTGGTAATTCCATAGCCTGCATTTTTAATTATTTCAATAGCCTTTGGCAAAACTGGCATTCGTTCGATGTTATATACATTTTCCATCACAAACCACTCGGGTTTTACCTCGGATATTATTTCAGCATAACGTATTGTTAAATTAGCTCTTTTTCCCATAGAACGATTTCCTGCAATTGAAAAATCCTGACAAGGGGGACCTCCAATAATTACATCTGGAGCCTCTTTTTTGATATGTTCCATTGCTTCGTCCGAATATAAATCCAACTCAAAAATAGGATGTGAGAAGTTTCTTTTATATATATCTACTGCGGGTTTCCAGTTATCATATGAAGCTACAATATCAAAAGAAGCGTTTTGAAACCCTAATGACATGCCACCACACCCGCAGAATAAATCTACAGTTTTCAAAAGTTAAGCATCCTTTCTAATATTTACATCGTATTCCAGTATTGCGTTAGCGACATATTCAGCCAACTTGACGGGTACTGCATTTCCGATCATTTGGTTCGTATTTGTTCTGTTCTCATCAAAAATAAATTCTTCCGGAAATGTCTGCATATAACTCCGTTCTTTAGGAGTAAGTGCCCTTACTAATGGGCCAACCTCGACAGGATCTTGAGGATGTTTCTTATAGTTTGGTGGAATTGGTCTATCCACGCCTCTAATCGTTTGACAGGGCTCATAAATGCTAAACACCGCTCTACGGTTATAACTTCTAGGAATACGAAAATAGTATTCAACGCCCAATGAATCACCTAAATAATCATGTATAGTCATAGGTGAACTGGCGAGATTCTTGTCTAAGTAATCAGACAGAAAATCATCTTCTGCGCCAAGGCAACCAATCAAAAATAGCCTTTTTCTTTTCTGGGGTACTCCACAATAGCTGGCATCTAATATTTTTTCAGTCAAACCATACCCGACTTTTTTTAATCCTTCTCTTACATACTGATACGTTTCACTCAATCTTATCCTAGGCACATTTTCCATCACAAAATACTTAGGTTTTGCGGTTGATACAATATCAGTATACGTTTTTGATAAAGCAGCGCGACCAAGAGTTTCATCTCTGTGTCCTGCAGAAGAAAAGTCCTGGCAGGGAGGTCCTCCAATTATTATGTCTGGAGATAATCCGGATACTACTTCTATCATTCCTTCATCCGCAAGGTCTGCTTTACGAATTGGATGGTCAAAATTCTTTTCATACGTACGAATAGCTGGGTCCCAATTATCAAAAGCCTCAATAATCTCATATCCAGCATTCTGAAAACCAAGTGACATGCCTCCGCAGCCACAGAATAAATCTACCGCTTTCATAAATCTATTACTCCTATTTTCTCAAGTTTGTATCTTTGATAAATTGCACATAACATTTGACAGCTCTGCGTAGTTGCGATTTGACCGAAACATTTAGTTTCTTAAATCCATCGCTTTGTTCTAACTTAAATAAGTAAATGGTAGTTGGCTCCCATGTCACAATATTATCTGCGCGCTTCATTCTTGAGGCTATATCAGATATTACTGCATCAGAATACGAAGTGTTGGTTGAAAGCCATTCCTTAAATAAAGCAACTTCTATCATTTTCCTCACCTATGCATAAAATTAAATACGATTCTACATTTTCTATTATATTCAACATGTGTATTGTCGTCAATAGATTGACGACTATTCGCCCTATTAATCCTGACCTTCATAAAGTCTTTCTATCAACTCAACCCTCGCCATTTTTATTCTGTCAACTCGACCTCAAAAAATGACGGTTGATTTGTTCTCAAAAAGCAAAAATCCGGGTATCCAGGCAACCCACATAAGGTTGTCCGAATACCCGGAAATGCTTTATTTTAAGGCTATTTACACTATTTACTTCTGTACCTTTGACAGCAATACTACCGTCTCCACATGATTTGTATGAGGGAACTGGTCTACAGGCTGCACCTCACGCACATGATAGCCACCTGCCGCAAGCACAGCCAAATCCCGTGCGAGTGTCGCAGGGTTACAGGAAACATACACGACCTTTTCGGGTGCAATTTGGAGAATCGTTTCCAGCAGGCGTGCATCACAGCCCTTTCTGGGCGGGTCAACCACAACCACATCTGCCGCAATGCCCTCCTCCCGATACAGTCTGGGGATGACCTCCTCCGCCGCGCCGACGGCAAAGGTTGCGTTGGTGATGTTGTTTCGCTCCGCGTTTTTCCTCGCGTCCGCAATGGCTTCGGGCACAATCTCCACCCCGAACACCTGCCTTGCCTTCCTTGCGAAGAAAAGAGAAATCGTCCCGATGCCGCAGTATAAATCCAGCACCGTTTCGTCCCCCTTTAAATCCGCCAGCTCCACAGCCTTTTTATACAGCACCTCTGTCTGCACGGGGTTCACCTGATAGAACGAAAGCGGCGAAATCTCAAATTCGATGCCGTCAAGCGAATCGGTAATCGTATCCTTCCCCCAAAGGGTGATGATTTTTCTGCCGAGGATGACGTTTGTTTTCTCCCGATTCACGTTCAGCACAATGGAGGCCATGCCCTCTATCCTTTGCAGGCGTTCCACCAGTACCTCGCTGTGCGGCAGTCTTTTCCCGTTGAGTACGATGCAGACCATCACCTCGCCGCTGCTTCTGCCGATGCGTGTCAGAATATGGCGGACAAGCCCTGTGTGTGTTTCCTCATCGTACAAGGGAATCTGAAATTCATTCAGAAAATCGCGCACAAGGGCAACAATGGCATCGTTCCGTTCATTCTGCAAAAAACACTGCTTGGTATCCACAATGCGGTGGCTGCGTTTGGCGTAAAAGCCGATGGCACAGCCGTCCTTGCCCTGCCCCACGGGGAACTGCGCCTTATTGCGGTAGCGCCAGGGCTCCTCCATGCCGATGGCAGGTCTTACGGTCACGTCCGTAATGCCGCCGATGCGTTCGAGGTCATCCTGCACCTCCTTTGTTTTATACGCAAGCTGCGCCGCATAGGAAAGGTGCTGCAGCTGGCATCCGCCGCACTGCTTCGCAACAGGACAGCAGGGCTCTCTGCGGTCGGGCGAGGGGCTCAGGATTTCCAGCAGCTTGCCATAGCCGAAATGCTTTCTTGTCTTTACAATCAGCACAAGGCAGGTCTCTGGCGGCAATGCCCCCTCTACAAAGACGGTATAGCCCTCTATCCGCCCGATGCCCTCGCCATTACTGCCCAGTGCAGCTATTTTGATTTCATACGTTTTATTCTTCTCTACAGGAATCATCATTTACTCCTTCTATTTCTGTTTCCGAAAACTGACAGACCGTTCCGTTGCAGACGCAGGGGCGGCAATGGGCAAAGCTCGGCTTCGGCTCTGCAATTCCATCCCGAAGCATCTGCCGCATTTCCTGCACGGTCTTCAGCACCTCCCTGCGGACGCGCGCCGTATTCTTGATTTCAAACATATAATCCCGATACACGAGCCGCCCGTATGCAGGTCTTTTGCCATAGACATCCTCCAGAATCAGGAAATACGCCGCAAGCTGCAAAAAATCGCCGTGGTGTGGCTCCTCCGCCTCACCGATGCAGCCGCTTTTCAGCTCCACGGGAACGATACGCCTCAGAAGCCGACTGCAAAAGACATAATCGGGTCTGCCCTGCAAATCGTATTTCGCGGAATACAGAAGCCTGCCGAAATCCTCGTTTTTATCCTGCTTTCGGTCGGCATACAGAAGCGCATAGCCGGGGATATCATCCCTTGCGGTCAGCTTTTTTAACGCAGGTCTGCCATGCCTGATGCACAAAAGCACCACCAACAGCACTGCCACGCAGAGCAGCACCAAATCCGCCGTGCCGAAGCCGTTTCCGATTGTTTTAACCCATTCCACTGTATTTCACCCATACATATCCGCCGAAGGCCGCCGCCGCAAACAGCAAAACGGCGAGCTTCCAAGCCATCCGCCGCAGACGCAGCAGAAAATAGCTCCTCTGATGATAGCCCTCGCCCTTACGGAAGTTGGCACTCAGACTATCCTCTAAATGCAGGCGTGCGTTTCTCTCTGTATAAAGCCGCCGCAGCTCCGCCCTGCCGTAGAGCCGTTCATAATACCACTGATACGGGCAGTAGTCATATTTATTGATTTCGTGTGCGGATATGGTTTCTCTTTCTATCATTTATAATCACTCTTACGAATATTTCTGGCAAGCATACGGTGATACCCCGCCCAGCTGCCCTGTGTGTTGTCTGCGGCAAGCATTTCCTCGAACATCTTCGTTTTTGCGTCCATGTTGTCGGCGCAGTGCAAAATAAAGGCCTCGATGGTTTCGGGCACCTTGGGAGAACCATATTCCAGCTCGCCGTGGTGGGAAAGGATGCAGTGCATCAGCAGCATGACAAGCTTTTGCGGAAAGCCCTCGATTTTCGCCGCGGTATCCCGAATCAGCTCTGCCCCGATGAAGATATGTCCCAGAAGCTGCCCCTCGTCGGTATAATCGTTTTCGGGGAAATCGGAAAGCTCCATAATCTTCCCGACATCATGCAGCATGGCGCAGGCAACGAGAATATCTCTATCCACAAATTCATAGCGCGGTGCCATAAAATCGCAGATTTGCGTGACGGAAAGCGTATGCTCCACCAGACCGCCGCGGAAGCTGTGGTGCATGGTTTTTGCCGCGGAATGATATTTAAAATCCTTGCTGATGACAGGGTGTCTGAGGAAGATTTCCTCCAACAGCTTCTTGATATAGGGGCTTTGTATGGTTTTGATATACGCCAGCAGCTGTGTATACATTTCGTCAATATTTTTATCCGTACTGGGGATAAAATCCGCAGGGTCATATTCACCCTCACGGCTGCGGCGAATCCGCTTGACGTTTAACTGCAATTCGTTGTTAAATGTCGTTACAAACGCATCCACCTTGATAAAATCATTTTCCTGAAAGCTCTGGATATCCTTATTCATATCCCAGACCTTCGCATCCACAATGCCTGTTTTATCCTGCAATTTTAAGGAAAGATAGGTCTTTCCGTTGCGGGATTTCATGCTTGCTCTGGATTTGCAAAGGTAATGCTCAATGACATTTTCGCCCTCTCTCAGTTCCTTGATATATTTCATGCCAATCCTCCGTTTCTATCCTTGCGGCACGCAAATTTACATAAATCACCCATTTTAGATTACCCTTCATTATACTATACTTTTACCGAATGTACCATTTGTTTTTTTCAACTTTTCCGACAAAGCAGAATTTTTTGCCCCCCTGCGGAACAAATAAAACCGTTTGAACGTCAAACATTTAGATAAAATTAAGCCTTGCCGTCTTGGTTTTTTCCGTCAGGCATGGTAAACTAGAAGAAATTAAGCAAAAAAAGGAGGAATCTCTATGACGAAGAAATATCTTTGCGGTGTGGTTTCCGCCGCAGTTCTGATGGGCGCATGCCCTACCGCCGTTTTTGCGGCAGATTTGGAAAATCCCCTTGATTTCCGCAGCATGACAGAGGATGCAGCGGATACAGACGCAGGCTGGGCTTGGGATGCAAGCAGCCAGACGCTGACCGTTGAAAACCTTTCCCTCACTGTTCCGCAAGGGAAGCTGGAGGAGCGCGCGGCGATTTATCTGCCCGATGAAAGCACGGTGCGTGTCAAGGGCAGCAATAACAGCCTGAACACCCTTTCCTATCATTGCGACGGGATTTACTGCGAGGGCGAGCTGACCTTCGAGGGCAAGGGAAAGCTGAAAATCGTGACGGACAGCTATTCCGCCAGTGCGATTTATGCAAAGCAGGGCCCTGTTACCTTCTATGACAGCGTAGAAATTGCGGCAGACCCCGATGGGCATGTCATTTATATCGAAAAGGCGAAGGGCAAAAACCCCATCATCAGCGTACAGGATGATGCTAAGGTGACCTTCCCGAAGGACAACGCCAATAAAAACAGCATTCTCGTAACCAAAAATTCTTCCACCAAGCAGGGAGAAAACTGGTTCGATTATGCCGAAGCCTATGATGAATTTGACGATACCGTAGAACTTGTCGCAAAGAATAAGGTGAAGAAGGACGATAAAACGGACGAGAAGAAGGACGAAACCAAAACGGACGAAACCAAAACCACAAATACCTATCAGCTGACCATCGGCAAGGCGGATATTCTGAAAAACGGCGCAGTTTCCCATACCGCAGACGTTGCTCCCTATATCAAAAACGGCTACACCATGCTGCCCCTGCGCGCACTGCTTGCGGTTTCCAATCCTGCACAGGAGGTAAAATGGAGCGCAACGGAAAACGCAGCCTATACCTTCGTGAATGATAAGCTGACGATGCTTACCCCCAATGCAGCAACGTATAAAAAGGGCACCGAAACCATCCAGCTTTCCACCCCTGCGGAGCTGAAGGACGGCAGATTGTTCGTTTCCCTCAGAGATTGGATGAGCATAATGGAAATCGAAGGCACACAGCTTGACTGGAACAGCGCAACAAAAACCGTTACACTGAGATATTAAGGAGATATTATGAAACAGGCAACCTTTACCCCCTTCCCTGCCGATTGGGCAAGGAGCAGTCATTTTCAATATTATACCAAGGGCTTTGTCAAATCCGTCAACAGCATGACCGTGCGGATAGATGTGACGCATTTTCTGGCAGAGGTGAAGCGGCGCAATCTGAAATTTTTCCCTGCCTTTGCCGCTCTGACGGGACAGGTCATTGCGTCCATCCCCGAAATGTGTACCGCCGTGGACGAGAACGGCACCCCTGGCTATTATTCCTACCTCAACCCGAATTTCACCATCTTCCACGAGGATGACAAGACCTTCTCGGATGTCTGGAGCGAATATGATGCGGATTTTGACACCTTTTATCAGAATCTGGTCGCAGACGCAGAGCAGTATCATGATAAAAAAGGCATCAAGGTGAAGGAGGGGCAGCCTGTGAATTTCTTCTGCATCTCCTGCGTGCCTTGGCTCGATTATACGGCGTATTGCCCCGTTAATTACGGCGGCGCGCCCAATCTTTTCCCGCTTCTCACCTTCGGGAAATATACCGAGGCGGACGGCGCATTTACCCTTCCCCTCACGCTTACCATCAGCCACGCCTGCATGGACGGCTACCATCTTTCCCTGTTTTTCAATACCCTGCAATATCGTCTGAATTGCTTTTAAGAGGGGGGATATTTATGAAAATCGCAGTCAGTGCCTGTCTTTTGGGACGAAATTGCAAATATAACGGCGGCAACAACCGCAGTCAGGCGGTTCTGGATTTCCTCAAGGGGCATGTGGTTATCCCCGTCTGTCCGGAGGTAACGGGCGGTCTGCCTGTGCCTCGTGTGCCTGTGGAGCTGCAAAACGGGCGTGCTGTCAACAAAAACGGCGAGGATGTGACCGCATATTTCCGCCGCGGCGTGGAGCAGACCATGGCGCGTCTTTCCGGTGAGGAAATCGACCTTGCCATCCTACAGCCACGCAGTCCCTCCTGCGGATGCAGAGAGATTTACGACGGTTCCTTTTCCGGAAAAAAGATACCCGGCAAGGGGCTGTTTGCCCAAGCCCTTGCGGATGCAGGGATTCCGCTGAAATCCGCAGAGGAAATCGAAAACATATAAAAAGAAGCGAAGGAAGCTCCCTTTTGGGGAATACTCCTTCGCTTTTTTGTTTCTTTTTTTATGCTTACAGCACCTTTGCAAGGAACTGCTGCAGACGTTCACTTTTGGGATTTTCAAAAATATCCTTGGGGCTGCCCTCCTCGACCTGCTTGCCGTCCGCCATGAACATCACGCGTGTGCCGACCTCCTTCGCGAAGCCCATTTCATGCGTTACCACAACCATCGTCATGCTATCATTCGCCAGCTGCTTCATAACATCCAGCACCTCGCCGACCATTTCGGGGTCAAGCGCGGAGGTGGGCTCGTCAAACAGCATCACCTCAGGCTCCATGCAAAGCGCACGCACAATGGCGATACGCTGCTTCTGTCCGCCCGAAAGCTGAGAGGGATAGGCATTCGCTCTGTCCTCCAAGCCGACACGCTTGAGCAGCTCCATCGCCTTTTCTGTTGCCTCTGTCTCGCTCTTTTTCAGAAGCTTCATGGGTGCAATCGTCATGTTTTTCAGAATCGTCATGTGGGGGAAAAGGTTAAAATGCTGGAACACCATCCCCATTTTCTGACGGTGGAGATTGATGTTTGTTTTTTCATCCGTAATGTCTGTCCCCTCAAAGAGGATATGTCCGCCTGTCGGCACCTCCAGAAGGTTCAGACAGCGCAGGAAGGTGGATTTGCCGGAGCCGGAGGGCCCGATGACAACAACAACCTCGCCCTTTTTGATTTCCGTATTGATACCGTCCAGTGCCTTAATCGCACCGCCCTTATAATATTTCTGTAAATTTTCAACCTTAATCAGTGTTTCCTTAGCGCTCACTGTCTCTCAGCCTCCTTTCCAGAATCCCAACCAGCCATGTGAAGAACATTACCATCACCAGATAAATTACCGCAACGCCAATCAGCGGCATGAATGCCTGAAAGGTACGGCTGCGGATGATATCGCCGCCCTTTGTCAGGTCTACCAGACCAACGTAGCCGGCAACAGAGGTTTCCTTCAGCAGCACAATAAATTCATTTGCCAGTGCAGGCAATACGTTTTTGAACGCCTGCGGAATGATGATATAGCGCATGGTCTGCACATAATTGAAGCCAAGGCTGCGCCCTGCCTCAAACTGCCCCTCATCAATGGACATAATGCCGCTGCGGAAGATTTCCGCAACATACGCCGCGGAGTTGAAGCCGAACGCCAGCACCGCAACCAGCACCTTATTATTGGAGGAAACCAGAACGATGAAATACATAATCATCAGCTGTACCACCACAGGTGTCCCACGGATGACGGTCAGATAAATCTTACAGATGAAATTCAGCAGAACCACAATAAATTTACTGAAGCCGCGCATCGAGCTTTTGTTTTTATCGTATGTAGAGCGAACGATTGCGATAATCACGCCAAGCGCAATGCCCAGAAGCACCGCAAAAAAGGTTACCTCAAGCGTAACCTTGAGCCCGTCCACAATGTAGTGCCAACGCCCGTCATCAATAAAGTTGAATATGAATTTCTCTTTCAGGCTCATTCCAAAAATTCCTCCCTTGCATTTCCTGTAACCATAAAACAGGGGTGACGTTTTTTTGTCACCCCTGAAAGCCTTTCACCTTGAAATTATTCAGCGCTGATGTATTTATCAATGATTTTCTGAATCGTGCCGTCTGCTGTCAGCTCAGCCAGTGCTGTGTTGATTTTTTCTGTCAAAGGGCTGTTCTTCGGCAGGCAGATTGCATAATCCTCTACTGCATATTCTGTATCCAGAATTTTCAGACCTTCATTTGCCGCAACGAAGGATTTTGCAGGGTTGTTATCGATAACAACGCAGTCGATTTTGCCCTGTGTCAGCGCCAGAACTGCGTCTGCGCCCTTCTGGAAGCGTTCTACCGTACCCAGACCTGCGCCTTCGATGTCATCTGTTGTATACAGGTCACCGGTTGTACCTGTCTGTACGCCGATTTTATGAGAAGCACCCTCTGCGAACAGATCATCCACAGATGTGATATCGGAGTCTTCCTTTACGATGATTGCCTGTACGCCTGTTGCGTAGGTATCGGAGAAGTCTACGCTTTTCAGACGATCCGGTGTTACTGTCATGCCTGCCATACCCATGCTTGCCTTGCCGCTTGTTACCGCAGGAATGATGGAATCAAATTCCATATCCTCGATTTTGAAATCCATGCCCAGCTTATCTGCCAGTGCCTGACCGATTTCCGCATCGATACCGACAATATCCTGACCTTCGTAATATTCATACGGAGGGAATGTTGCGTTTGTTGCCATAACCAGTGTTTCCTTCTTTGCATCTGCGCTGTCATCTGTTGCCGCATCGCCGCCGCAGCCTGCCAGAGAAGTCATCATTGCAAATACCATTGTTGTAGCCAGAAGGCCCTTCATAAATTTCTTCATTGTCCTCTTCCTCCTAAAAATGATTTTCTTCTGTAATATTTGATATTGGAATTATACTATTTAAGTGCATAAAATACAATAATCATTTTTCACAATAAATTATTTTTTTCTCTTTTCTTTTTATAAAATTTATACAGAACCGCGATATTTTCAAGAGAAACAACCGCTTTCGCCTGCGGTTTTTGCAGGATGCAATACAAAATACAATATAAAAAATGTATAAAATACTGTATAAAATCATTTTATTCATTTTTATTCAATGCACCTTTTAATGCACATTCTTATTGATAAACTCCGGCTCTACCTTGGAATACATAATCTTCTGCTCGGTATACAGCCCGTAATAGCCGGAAAGCATGTAGCTGACCGCACAGCAGAGTGCATAATATGCCATTCCATGAACGCCGAACACCTCAATGCAGAGCATGATGGACGCAAGCGGGCAATTCGTTACGCCGCAGAATACCGCCGCCATGCCAAGCGAAGCCGCAAACGGCGCGGAAAGCCCAAGCAATGGCCCTGCCACACAGCCGAAGGTTGCCCCGATGAAGAAGGAGGGCACAATTTCGCCGCCCTTAAAGCCTGCGCCTAAGGTCAGTGCGGTAAAAAGAATCTTGAGCAGGAATGCCTCCGCCTTCGCATCCCCCTGCAATGCCTGCGTGATGATATTCATGCCTGCGCCGTTGTAATCCCTGCACCCGACCAGATAGGTCGCCGCAATGACGATACAGCCGCCGCAGAACACACGCACAAAGGGATTTTTGAATATCCTGCGATATGCACCCCCGATATGCTCCATCACAATGCAGAACAGCACGCTCAGCACCGCGCAGAGCACGCCAAGCACCGCCGCCCGAAAGCAGTTTTCCAAGCCGACCGTTGCAGGAATATGTGCGATGGAAAAGGTAGTCGGCGCAATCCCGACAGCCTGCGAAAGCCCTGCCGCAACGAGTGCCGAAATGATGCACGGCACAATGGCGGAATAGTGCATGACCCCAACGGTGATAACCTCCATCGCGAAGATAACAGAGGTCAGCGGTGTGCCGAAAAGTGCCGCAAAGCCTGCCGCCATGCCGCACATCGTCATGATGCGCCCCTCCCGCTCATTCAGCTGAAATATCCGCCCGAAGCTGGAGGCAATGCTGCCGCCCAGCTGGAGTGCCGCGCCCTCTCTGCCTGCCGAGCCGCCTAAAAGATGCGTCACAACGGTGCTGAAAAAAATCAGCGGTGCAGTTCTTAGCGTCACGGCTTCATTTGCACGCACCGCAACCAGAATAAAATTCGTCCCTCTGTCCTTCTCCTGCCCTGCCAGACGGTAGGCAAGCACAATCGCCAGACCGCCGAAGGGCAGCAGCCAGAGCAGCATCGGGTGCGCGGTGCGAAATTCCGTTGCCCATTCCAGTGCAAGGTGGAACGCAATCCCCACCAGCCCAATCACAAAGCCGATGCAGATGCCGCCGCAGCTCCACATCACGAAATGCGCAAAATTGTTTTCGCTCACATCAAAATGCTTCTGATATTTTTTATAAAACGCGTTAATCACAGCGTATCCACCTCATTTTCCTCCTCCTCGTCCTCCTCCCAAAGAGGAATACTTACGATTGCCTTGAATAAATCGCCATCCACCTGAATCCCGAAGGTGCCGCCCTGTATTTCCGCAAGGCTCTGCGTGATGGAAAGCCCCAGACCGCTCCCCTCCGTGGTGCGGGAGGCATCGCCGCGCACAAAGCGCTCCGTCAGTCTGGTTTCGTCAAAATCAATCGGCGTTGCGGAAATGTTTTTCATAACCAGCACGCCGTAGCCGTCCATTTTGAAAATATCCACATAGATACGGGAATTGCGCATGGCGTATTTTATCACATTGGACAGCAGATTTTCCAGAATTCGCCACATGTGTCCGCCGTCCGCATCAATAAAGACAGGCTCGTCACAGCTGAGCTTAAACGTCAGCCCTGCCGCATTTGTTTTATCCTCCAGCTCGCCCATCGCCTGTAGGGTCAGCTGCTTATAGTCCACGCGCATTTTCGCAACGGCCAGATTGCCGCTGGAGGCCTTGCTCGCCTCAATCAAATCCTCAATCAGGTGCTTTAATCGGTAGGATTTTTCATACAGCACGGCAATAAAGCCCTTCGCACGCTCGTTTTTGAGGTCCTCGTGCTTCAAAAGCTCCACATAGGAAATGATGGAGGTCAGCGGCGTTTTCAAATCATGCGAAACATTCGTAATCAGCTCCGCCTTCATCCGCTCGCCCTTCACGGCATCATCCACGGCATTTTTGAAGCCCTCCTGAATATTCGCCACATCCTCCGCAAAATTCAGGAACGAGGGCGAAATCTTATTCAAATCTAATTGATAGGAAAAGTTCCCCTTTGCGCTTTCCTTCACGGAAATCATAATCTCCTTCAAGGAACGCAGCGCGCGCACAAACCAATACATGCAAAGCCCATTGAAGCACACAAGCACCACGCCTGCCAGAACCGCCAGCTCCGCGTAGCCGTAATACGGTGCCATCACCATTGCGCCCATGATGACGCAGTTGCCCAGCGCATAGCAGAGCATGACAATCACCATCCAGCCGCGGAAGGTGCTGCCTGTGAAAAGCTCGCTCATCCTGCGGATGGAAACAGAAATCCATGTATTGCGGAAAAAGCTTTTATTTTTCAGCTGCCTTGCAACGGAAAGCAGATAATTCAGCAGAATTGTCGCCGTCACCAGATACAGCACGCCCAGAATGGTCGCGAAAACGTAATTCCAGAACAGCACCGCTCCCTGCCTTATGGTATCCACAAGGGTATGCGCCGTAAAGCCTGCAATGCAGCCAAAAAATGCCACCAGAAGGAAATGCACCTCGTTATACAGACGGTCTACCATGCCAAGCTGAATTTTGCCGCGCCGCTCCGTCTGCCCTGTCACCCGCACCAGATAGATGACGGAAAGCAGCATCCCCAGAAGGGAAACCGCCGAAACACAGGAAAGAATCGGGATGCTCTTTTTTGCGAAGCCGAAGCCCTGCCACAGGTCGTAAAATTCATCCCCCGGCAGCAGAGGGTCACGAATCGCGCCGTAAAATTTGAAATTGCTTTTTTCCAGAACAGGATTCTCGTAGGTATCAAAATAATACGGATTTTCGCCCAGATGGTCGCTGCTGAAGCCTGCGGAAAGCACAAGCGTGCGCGCCTCCTGGCTGATTTCGCCCTTCGCGGCATTGCCGCCGACAACATTGCCGTTTTCATCCTCTACATAATATAGGAAGTTTCTGACCCCTGTCAGATAGCGGATGCAGTTTTTATATTCATCCAGCTGTCTCTGGATATACATTTTATAATAAGCAGGCAGACGGCTTTCCACCAGATTCCGATATTCCTCCAAATTTCCTTGCAGGCTTTCGGGAATCTCTCCATGCAGAAGCAGCCCGTTATAGGCGGCATTGATTTCCGTATTGCCTGTAATAATGCCGTAATAGCGCTTGAAGCCGTTCAGCAGGTCATTGCGGTCAACCGCTGCGCCCTTGGAAACGCGGTCTTCATTCTGATAATAAATATCCGCCTGCACCGCTCGGTCAAGCGTACGGCTGAAGACCTCGCGGAATTCCTCCGTATCATAGACCGTATCCGCATTGATGACATCCCAGCTCCAGTTTCTGGAAATATTCACGCCCACAATGCCGCAGAAGAAAATCGACACCGCAAAGGTGAAAAACAGAAACACCGCAATTCCCTTATATCTCAGTCGATACAGCTTAGATTTTTTCGATTTTGTAGCCAATCCCCCACACCACCTTCAGATATCTTGGTTCCTTCGGGTTGATTTCGATTTTCTCCCGAATCCGCCGAATATGTACGGAAACGGTATTTTCCGGCGAAAAGGAGGATTCATTCCAGACCCTTTCGTAAATCTCATCAATCGAAAATACCTTCCCTGCGTTTTCCATCAGAAGCTGCAAAATGCCGTATTCCGTCGCCGTCATCTTCACCAGCTTGCCATTTACGCGCACCTCCTTCGCGTCCTTATCCAGCTCCACATCCCCGATACGAATCACGTTATTCTTCTCGGCAATGCTGCCCAAGGAGGTATAGCGGCGCATCATGCTTTTCACGCGCGCCAGAAGCTCCAACGGGTTGAACGGCTTGGTAATATAATCATCCGCGCCGAAATTCAGCCCCAGTACCTTATCCGTATCCTCGGATTTTGCGGAAAGCATCAGAATGGGAATATTGCAGATTTCCCTGATTTTCACCGTTGCTTGCAGCCCATCCAGCTGCGGCATCATAATATCCAGTATAATCAGATGAATTTCGTTTTCCTCCAACGCCTTCAATGCCTCCAAGCCGTTATACGCCTTGATGACACGATAGCCTTCCTGCTTCAGATATATTTCTATCGCATCCACAATGCTGTGGTCATCATCACAAACCAGAATGTTAAATTCTTCCATTTCCTATGCCTCCTTTACACATTTTTTATAGCATATCATGTTTTTCCGACAAAAAAAACTGCTTTCTCTTACGATTTCTTTAAGGTTCGGAAAAAATACGCCCCAAGGCCGCGCAGAATTTGCACAAATAAAAAAACTTCCGCTTTTCCCAAAAAAGCTGTTGACAAAACCCGTCTCCTGCGATATACTAATTTTTGTTGCGGGTCATTAGCTCAGTTGGTAGAGCACTGGACTTTTAATCCAGGTGTCCCGGGTTCGAGTCCCGGATGACTCATTTCAGACCGAGGTTTTCGCTTCGGTCTTTTTTATTTTCCTTTTATGCAAAAAATCCCCGAACCCAAGCGTTCTGCTTGAAATTCGGGGTTATTTTTATGCTGTATACAAAGGGGTTATTCCACCTCGCCCTTTGCAATCGCTTCCTTTTTCGCTTTTGCGGTCGCCTGCTTCTTGGCTTTTTTCTCGCCTGCGGTAACCTCCTTCATTTTTTCCAGCTCAGGAAATTCGCGTTCCATATTCACGCCTGCCATATCATAGCCGCGAATCCCTTCCATTGGGTTATCCGTCAGCGCAAGGCGGCTGAAATCGTTCACTCGCTGAATCCCTCTCTGGTCATGAAAGATGGACGCTGCGCCGTTTGTGCAGCCACCCTTGCACGCCATGCCTTCAATGAGATTTTCCTCCAGCCTGCCGAAGGATGCCAGCTTCATGGTTTTGATACATTCCTCAATGCCGCTGCAGCGGATGGGGTTGATTTCCGTTTCAATGCCCTCCAGCTTTGCCACACGGCGCACGCTTTCCGCCACGCCGCCCGTTCTTGCAAAAATCCGTCCGTAGGAGGAGGGCTCCCCTGCGGTAATCTCCGGCATTTCCGCCAGCTCCAATCCTCTTGCGTCAAGGATGGCACGCAGCTCCTCAAACGTCAGCACATAATCCACTGCGCCCTTTACGTCATCCTGCTTGATTTCGACCTTTTTCGCCGTGCAGGGCCCGATAAAGACGATACGCGCCTTTCTATCCTTCGCGCGGATGGCTCTTGCCATGGCAATCATGGGAGAAACCACGGTGGACACATGATCCATATATTCGGGGTGATTTTTTCTCACATATTCCACAAAGGCAGGACAGCAGGAGGTTGTTTTCCATTTCTTTTCCTCAATGGTTTCCACAAATTCCTTCGCTTCCTCAACGGAAACCATATCACCGGCAATCGCCGCCTCAACCACATCATAGAAGCCAAGCTCCTTAATGCCGGCAAACACCTGCCCAACCTTGATGCCCGTATACTGGCTGGCAACCGCAGGCGCAACCACGGCATAAACGTGGTAGCTTGTGTTGTTCCAGGAATCGCGCAGAAGATTCAGCACGTTCATAACAAAGGATTTATCCACAATCGCACCGAAGGGGCACTGCTGCACGCAGGCACCGCAGGAAATACATTTATCATGGTCAATCATCGCTTTTCTGTTTTCATCCATCTTGACCGCATTGACGGAGCAGGCACGCATGCACGGACGCATGACCTCACTGATGGCACCAAAGGGACAGACCTGCTTGCAGCGTCCACATTCGATACACATTTCCTGATTGATGTATGCTCTGTGGTTTACAATGGAAATGGCGTGCCTCGGACAATTCTCCTGACATTTATGCCCCAGACAGCCGCGGCAGGAATCGCTGACCACGAAACGGTCAATCGGACATTCGTCACAGGCGGAATCCAGCACGTTGATTACACGGTCGCCCTCTGTCGGCTCCAGAACCAGACGCACACGGTCCTCAATAATATGGCGCTCCTTATAAATACAGCAGCGGAAGGATGCCTTTGGCCCCGGAATGATCGCTTCCGCAATCTCCTTTTCCATATTGATTTCCTTATCCAGCTCCCCATTGAAGAAGCGGCTCGCGCATTCCCTGTTTACCAGATATTTGATATACTGTACATTACTTTCAAACTTGCTCATAACCTTCACCTTTTTTTCTAAATATACTACCCAACAAAAGCGCACATCCAAAAGGTGTACCCTGATATGCGGAACCATACGCTCATTTCCCCTAAAATTGCTCCTCATATTCTCACTCTCGCTATCATTCTAGCACAACCTTATTTCGCATGCAAGATAATGTATACAGAAAACCAACCAAAGATTTCCACCTCCCTTCCCCTGTTTTTTATGCTTTTCCGATGGGTCGGCACGCCGGTTACTTTGTCTAATTCGCCCATTTTTTCACCGGAGACAGAACCCCCTCCCCATGCGTTTTCACTCCACGAAAAAAACCCCTCTCCTGAGGAAAACAGAGAAGGGGTTTTCAGTATGTTTTTCGTATATTCAATTTATTGAATATGGCAGGGAAATCTCAATGCTTGTCCCATTTCCGATTTCACTCTCGATAAAAATTTTTCCGTTATGCAGTGCCGCACCATGTTTGACAATAGAAAGCCCTAAGCCTGTGCCGCCGTTTTCCGCAGAGCGGCTTGCGTCCACACGGTAGAATCTCTCGAAAATCCGCCCCTGCTCCTCCTTCGCAATGCCGATGCCCGTATCCCTTACGGTAAGGGAAATCCTGTCCGCCTTCTGCTTCAGGGTGACAAAAACCGCGCCGCCCTCCTTGTTATAGCGAATGGCATTATCGCAGAGATTGTATATCATTTCGGAAAGCACCTGTTTCACGCCGCGAAACAGAATCGGTTCGGTCTCCGCCGAAAGTGTTACGCGCTTCCTTTCCGCTGCAGGCTGTAAGCGTTCGCATGCCTCCTGCACCAGTGCATCCAGTTCAACCTCCTCCTCGCAGAGGCTCGTATCCTTTTCGTCCAGCTTGGAAAGCTTGATGATATCCTGTACAAGGGCAATCAGCCGCTGCGCCTCGTTATAAATCTTTTCTGCGAATTTTCCCATATCCGCAGGCGGCACCATGCCGTTTTTCATAATCTCCGCAAAGCCGGAAATCGAGGTCAGCGGTGTTTTCAGCTCATGGGAAACATTGGCGGTAAATTCGCGCCGAAGCTGCTCGCGCTCCTCCTTTTCCGTTGCATCCAGAAGCACCAGAATCATGCCGGCAACCTCCTCCTCCCGAAAAACGGGGTTTGCGAAAATCTGGCAGATTCTGCCGTTTGCCTCCAGCCGCTCCTCTCGATGCGCCCCTGCCAGCGCGCCCTCCACACTGCGGCGCACAGCGGCACTGCGGTTCAGAGAGAAGATATTTTTGCCCTCCGTTACGGCATCCACGCCCAGAAGCGTTTTCGCCGCGGCGTTATAGGAAAGAATATCCCCCTCGCCATCCATCACAAGCAGACCCTCCTGCATATTCGAGGTAATCGTATCGAATTCCTCTTTTCTGCGCTTCAGCTCTGCCATCTGGCGGTGGATTTCCCGATTCTGCACAGCAATTCGCCGCAAAAGCGGTGTCAGTTCCTCATAAACCTCCGCCTGTTCGGGATGCTCCAAATCAATCTCATTGATGGGGCTTGTGATATTTTTTGCCGTGCGGAAGGCAAGAAAAACAGAAACCGCCATCATCATTGCCAGAATCAGCACCAACGGAAATGCCATCGTCAGAAATACCGCAACCACGCTCATCGTTTCCACGGAAAGCCGCAGAATCGTCCCATCTGTCAGCCGTTCCGCATGGTAAAGCGTCTGTCCGGAAAGCGTTGCGGAAATGCGCTTGCTGTTGCCCTCGCCGCTTTGCATGGCCTCCTTTATTTCCTCACGGTCGCTGTGGTTCTCCATTTCGGATGCATCCGCGGAGGAATCATACAGCACTGTCCCATCTGCATCAACCCAAGTAATTCTCGTTTCTGCGTCCTTGATTTTCTCCAGATACCGCACACCGTCCGTTTCAATGCCACAGGCAATATATTCTGTCTCTCTTTGCAGCTTTTCCGTCGTTTCCTCCGCGGAAAATTGATACATCATCCCCATGGTCAGCAGGGAAACGGCAAGCATGACTGCCGCCGCCACCAGAAAAATTGCCCGAAAAATACGATTCGTCATATATTTCCACCTACTTTATAGCCTACCCCGCGCACCGTTTCGATGTATTCGCCACATTCCCCCAGCTTCTGCCGCAGGGTACGAATATGCACATCTACCGTACGGCTTTCTCCGTCAAAGCCATAGCCCCAGATGCGGTTTAAAAGCTGGTCTCTCGTCAGCACGCGTCCCTTGTTTTCCAGAAGCAGACAAAGCAAATCAAATTCCTTGAGCGTCAGCGTGACCTCCTGCCCTGCCGCATATACCTCGTGCCTTGTTTTATTCACGGAAAGCGCGCCAAGGCGATAGACCTCCTCGCTCTCTGCCTGCTCCGTACGGCGCAGCAGTGCCTTCACCCTTGCCAGAAGCTCCATCATGCCGAAGGGCTTCGCCACATAATCATCCGCGCCGCTGTCCAGTCCCAGCACCTTATCATATTCACTGCTTTTTGCCGTCAGAAGCAAAATCGGCAGCCTTGCGGTCTGCGGTGCCTGTCTCAATTTTTTCAGAATACTGATGCCGTCCTCCTCCGGCAGCATCAGGTCAAGCAAAACCAAATCCGGTCGTCTTTCGGCACAGGCGCGCCAAAAAGCAGAAGGTCTCTCAAAGCCTTCCGCCTCAAATCCCGCGCTGTGCAGCGTATACGCCACCAGCTCACGGATACTGTTGTCATCTTCTACCAAATAAATCAGCATGGGATCTCCTCCACCTCAAATCAAAGATTGTTCGTTAATCATCAGCTTAAATTGCAGTCCCAGCTTTTCCGCCGCCTTACGGCACAGCACCATTCGTTCCAGAAAGATTTCAAAATAATCCATCACAGAGCCATAATGCGTATCAACCGATAATTTCAGCTTAATCAGGCTATGCTCACGGTTGATTTTCAAAAGGGACTTTTCTACAGAGTAATTGACTCTGTCATGGATGTCAAAGGTTTTTTTCTCAGGATTGCGCACACGGCTGCGGCGCACGTCGCTTTTATCCGCCAGAATCAGCGCTGCCGCAATGGCATTGACGGGTACGCCCGTCCCTTCATCATGGTTGCCGATGGCGGCTACAATCGTCGCAATATCCGCCGCAGGCATATCCATCCTGTCCAGAATACGGAACGCCATCACTGCGCCGCTCTGCGAATGCTCCGCGCGGTTGACCAGATTGCCGATATCGTGCAGATATGCCGCAATCATGCCCAGCTCCACCGCATGTGCGGAAAACCCAAGCGTTTCCAGAATATATTTCACCGATTCCGCTACCTTCGTCACATGCGCAAAGGAATGTTCCGTAAAGCCAAGCGCCGCAAGGGCTTCATCCGCACTTTGGATATAGGTGCGGATGTCCTCATTTTTTCGTATTTCCTCATAGGTAATCATGCACGTTCCTCCTCCGCGATAACATGCTGCCCCGTGATGGAGAATTCTACCCACTCTGCAATATTTGTTGCATGGTCACCGATTCTTTCCAGATATTTTGCAATCATCAGAAGGTCAATGCAGAATTCACCGTTTTCCCGATTTTCGAGAATCAGCCGAATCAGCTCCTCCTTCACCTTATCAAACAGACCATCCACCACATCATCATACTGCATAACAGAACGCGCCAGTGTCAAGTCCTTTTTCACAAAGGATTCCACTGCATCCGTTACCATCTTTACCGTTGCGCGTGCCATTTCCTGAATATGCAGCTTGCTCTGCGTATCCTGTGCGCCGAGCGTTAGCATGATTTCCGCAATATCCCCTGCCTGATCACCGATACGCTCCATATCGGAAATCATTTTCAAGGCGGAGGAAATCGTCCGCAAATCCCTTGCTACCGGCTGCTGCTGCAAAAGCAGGCGCATGCAGAAGGTTTCAATATCACGCTCCATGTGGTCAATCTCGTTATCCTTTTCAAAGACCATCTGCACCACCGTGCGGTCATATTTCATCAGGGCAGAAACAGAAGCCGTAATTGCTTCCTCGCATAATGCCCCCATTTTAATCAGCTCTACATTTAATTGCTCCAGCTGAGCATCAAAACGACTGCGTACCATAGCTTAACCAAACCTCCCCGTAATATAGTCCTCTGTTCTCTTGTCTCTCGGAATGGAGAACAGCTGCTCCGTATTATCATACTCCACAACCTCGCCCAGCAGGAAGAAGGCGGTGTTATCCGAAATACGGGTTGCCTGCTGCATATTATGCGTTACCATAATAATGGTGTAATCCTCCTTCAGCTTCAATGCCAGCTCCTCAATACGAGAGGTGGAAATAGGGTCGAGGGCGGAGGTTGGCTCATCCATCAGAAGCACCTCCGGCTGCACCGCCAAGGCTCTGGCAATGCAAAGCCGCTGCTGCTGCCCGCCGCTCATGCCGAGGGCGTTCTTTTTCAGTCTGTCCTTCACCTCATCCCAGATGGCGGCATCGCGCAGTGCCTTTTCCACAATCTCATCCAGCTTTACCTTGGAACGGATGCCATGCGTTCTCGGCCCATAGGCAATGTTATCATAAATGCTCATCGGAAACGGGTTCGGCTTTTGGAACACCATGCCGACTCTGCGCCGCAGCAAATTCACATCCATGCCCTTATAGATATCCTCGCCATCCAGAAGCACCTGCCCTGTGATGCGGCAGCCCTCAATCAAATCATTCATACGGTTCAGGCTTTTGAGCAGAGTGGATTTGCCGCAGCCGGAGGGCCCGATGAATGCCGTAATTTCCTTTTCCGGCAGCTCCAGATTGATGTTTTTCAGCGCATGAAAATTACCATAATATAAATCCAGATTGGATACAGATAGCTTTGTCTGATTCATACTTTTTTCCTTTTCTTTCATTTCTCTTTTCACTTCCGTCATTTCTCTTTCACACCGGCTTTCTTTGCAGCAAAGGAGGACAATGCGTTGATGCAGACCACCAGAACCAGCAGCACAACTGCTGTGGCATACGCCTGCTCCGTATAAAGCCCTTCATTCAGGAGGGCATACATGTGTACCGCCAGCGTGCGCCCCGAGGAAAACAGCCCATCTGCCACCTGCGGCGCTGTGCCTGCGGGATAGAGCAGAGCCGCCGTTTCCCCGACGATACGCCCGATGGCAAGAATGACCCCTGCCAGAATCCCCGGCACTGCGGAAGGCAGTACAATACGAAATACGGTTCTCAGCTTCCCTGCGCCAAGCCCGAAGCTGCCCTCGCGGTAGGTATCCGAAACGGAACGAAGTGCCTCCTCCGTTGTTCTTAAAATCAGCGGCAGCACCATGATGGAAAGCGTCAGCGCGCCGCCCAAAATGGAGTAGCCCCATTTCAGATAGATATTAAAAAACAGATACCCGAACAGACCAAACACGATAGAGGGAATCCCTGCAAGCGTTTCTGTTGTCATGCGGACAACGGAAACGAATTTATTGCCGCGCTTTGCATATTCCACCAGATAAATCGCTGCGAAGATACCGGCAGGCACCGAGAACAGCAGCGTCATTGCCGTAATGCTCAGTGTATTGATAATCGCGGGCATCATGGAAACATTTTCGGTATTGTAATTCCATGCAAACAGGGATGGCTTTAAATTCGGAATCCCCTTATATAAAATATAGATAATCAGAGAAACCAGCACTGCCAGTGTAATCACCGCAGAAAGCGTTACCAGTGCCGCCAGAAAAAGCGAAAACGGGTTTCTGCGATAGGCAGCCAGCCTTTCTCTCCTGCTTTGTTGATTGATTGCCTGCATCAGTCAGCCCTCCTTTTCAAAAGCGAGAAGCTCAGATTGATAATCAGGATGAATACGAACAGCACCACCGCCGTACCAAGCAGGGCTTCTCTGTGCAAATCCGTTGCATAGCCCATTTCCATAACGATATTCGCCGTCATGGTGCGGACACCGCTGAAAATGCTGTCGGGCAGAACAGGCTGATTCCCTGCAATCATGACAACCGCCATGGTTTCCCCGACGGCACGCCCGATGCCAAGCACAACCCCTGCCAGAATCCCCTGCTTTGCCGCAGGCAGCACAGCGAAGAATACGCTTCTTTCATGCGTTGCCCCCAGCCCTAAGGAGCCTTCGTAATAGCTCATGGGAACGGCGCGGATATTGCTTTCCGAAACACCGATGATAGTCGGCAGAATCATAATCCCCAGCAAAATGGATGCGGTCAGAATCCCCTTGCCGCCACCGCCAAAGAGGCTCTGCATGATGGGCACAAGCACCATCAGACCAAAAAAACCATAGACGATGGAGGGAATCCCTGCCAGAAGCTCTACCGCAGGCTTGATGATTTTATACAGCCGCTTCGGGCAGAACCACACCAGAAAAACCGCACAGAGAATGCCAAGCGGCACACCAACGATAATTGCCCCTGCGGTGACATACACACTGCCGACAATCATCGGGAAGATGCCATATATATTATTTCCGGGCTTCCATGTTTTCCCCAGAAGAAAATCCGCTACGCCAATTTTGCCAATGGCAGGCACGCCATTGGCAAACAGGAATATACAAATCAATCCAACTGCGAGAATGGATACTGCCGCAGCAGCCATGAACACCCATTTCATTACAGCTTCCTTCATTTCATTTCCCCCTTCATACTTGGGAACCTTGTTACTGTGCAGCGGACCAATCTGTCAGCTTGCCTGTGAAGATTTCCTTCACCTGTTCGCTTGTCAGATTATCAACTGTGTTGTTGTGGTTTACCACAACTGCGATACCATCCATCGCAATCACTGTCGGGGTCAGTCCTGCCGCCAGTTCACTGTCCTTGAGCTCTCTGGATGCCATGCCGATGTCGCACATGCCCTCCATTACAGAGGTCATGCCTGTTGTGGAATCGGACTGCTGTACCTCAATCGTTGCATTGGGGTTGATGGCAAGGTATGCCTCCTTCAGCTTTTCCATCACAGGGGTTACGGAAGAAGAACCTGCCACAACGATTTTGCCTTCTGCTTCGGTGCTTTTGAATGCACCCGTATTGCCCTGACTGATGTATCCGTTTTCCTCAACAACTGCCTGCCCATCCTCGCTCAGAATGAAGTTGATGAAATCCTGGGTCACCTCGCTGACCTCCTTGTCTGTTGCAATATTGAAGGGTCTTGCGACTGCGTAGGTGCCGTTTTTAATATTATCAGCAGATGCTTCGACCCCATCAATGGAAAGTGCCTTAACGGAATCATTCAAGGAGCCGAGGGAAACATAACCGATGGCGTTATCATTGCCTGCCACGGTTGTCATCATAACGGCTGTGCTGTTTGTGATTTCCGCTGTGTCTGTGGTGTTGTCGATTTTTTCACCTGCGTCGTTTTTTTCTTCAATGCCGAACAGCTCGATAAATGCGCCTCTTGTGCCGGAGCCATCCTCACGGGAAACAACCGTAATCGTGCCGTCTGCCGCGCCGCCCTGTGCGCTGTCGTTGCTGCCGCAGCCTGCTAACATTCCGACTGCTACTGTCATTGCCAAAGCAACTGCAAATACCTTTTTCATATTCATTTCTCTCCTTTTTTTCTGTTTTCCTTTCGTTTACAGTTAAGAGTATAGGGCAGAAAGGTTAAATGAAAAATCATACTTTTGTTAAATCTATGCAAAATCTGCAATCAATTTTTTCAATCGAAATCTTTTTTTATTTGCAATTTTAGGAACATTGACTTTTAAAAATGAACATGATAGTATGAAATCAGTTTCCGAAAAAATACAATTTCAAGCGGAAATTTCCGGTAAATATAATGTAGTAATTTTTTATAGGGTGATTGCATGAGAATCAAAAGCAAAGTATGGATTGGGTCTGTTTTCTGTATTCTGAGTGCCTGTCTTTGGGGCGTTTCGGGTGCCGTTGGGCAATATCTTTTCAATCAGGCAGGCATTTCGCCGGAATGGCTCGTTTCTGCGCGCTGTCTGTTGACAGGGCTGCTGCTTCTGGTGTTTTATCAGGTGAAGCACGGCGGTGTTTTTTCCATCTGGATGGATAGGCAGGATAGAATCGGCATCATCATCTTTGCGCTGGGCGGCATGCTTTTCATGCAGTATGGCTATTTTGCCGCCATTGCCCATTCCAATGCCGCAACCGCAACCGTTCTGCAATATACCGCGCCGGTGCTGATTGTGGTCTATCTGGCATTTCGGGAGAAAAAGCTGCCGACAAAGCTGGAATGTATCGCCGTTTTCGGCTGTCTGGCCGGGACAATCCTTCTGGCAACGCATGGCAATCTGAAAAGCCTGAGCCTTTCGCCGCAGGCATTATTCTGGGGGGCGCTTTCCTCCCTTGCGCTTGCGTTTTATACGGTTTATCCTGTGCGCCTTCTGGCAAAATATGATGCAATGCTCCTGATTGGGTGGTCGATACTGGTTCTGAGCTTCGTGATGCACTTTGTGCATCCCTCGTGGGACTACGCAGGCAACTGGAACACCTCCACCGTGCTGGCAATGGTTTTCATCGTCATCTTCGGCACAACCATCCCCTATCTGATGTTCCTCAATGGCGTAAAATACATCGGGCCTACCAAGAGCAGCCTTTACGCCTCCGCAGAGCCGTTGGCATCCACGATTGTTTCCGTTGTGTGGCTCAAGGTTCATCTGGAATTTATTGATTATATCGGCTTTGTTTTCATCGTTGCGGCGGTGCTGCTGCTTTCCTTCGTGAATCCTGCACCAAAAGAAAAAGAAAATACATAAGCATTAAAATAAGCCTCCGCAATGGAGGCTTTTATTTATGCTGTTTCTGTTATTTCTGTCCGCTTTTTCTCCTGCTTCTGCACCTCCTCCTTCAAAAAGGAGAGATACATGATGCACGCGAGATAGAACACCACATAGCCGCCAAAGAGCAGAATTCCCCAGCCGCCGATGCTCTCCGTCCCCTGCACTGCGGCGTAAAGATAAAGCGTCAGCTCTGCCAGAAGCACAAGGCTTCGGCTGCGGCAAATGCCCTGTATCGTCTTTTCCTCGCCGCCCTCGACCATGCCGACCTCCGCCGCCGCAGTCAGTATGATATACATAAAATACATGCGGATGCAAAGAATGAAAATCCCGACATAGCCAATGATGAGGTCATAAAACGGCAGCATGCCGCCGACATAATTGAGCACAACCATTGCCAGCTCATACCCAAGCATGATCTGCCCGAAGGTGCGGATACGTTCTATACCTTTCACTTTTCCCGTGAGCATTGCCACCGCGCCAAGCATGCTCATCCAGCCGACAAAATCGGGGACAATATCAAAGCCGAGGATGTGAATATCAATCAGAAATAAAAGCATTGCCGTGCGAATATTGCCGAGGGCATCACTCGTTTTCCGCCCCTGCGTTGTTGTTTCCTGTACTGCCTTTTCCTGTGTTATTTCCTTTTGTAGGATTGTTTCCTGCATCCAATGCACCCCCCTCCAACGGAATCGTTTCCAGTAATTCCTTATGATTCGTATACAGCCGCACCTCGTAGGGCGTTTTCAGGCGAGCAAAGGCATCCGCCAGATTGTCGCTGTCCTCTCCTTCCGCAAAGGAAATTCTGCCGTCCCAATCCTCGTCTGTGCTGATAATCTCCCATGCCACGCCTGCGGAGCTGCTGCCGCCGCTGCCAACCACAAAGCTGTCGATGCTCTCCCAATAGTCGTCCTCCTTCATTTCCTGCGGACAAGCAATCGCAACCAATACGTTCTGCTTTTCCCTTAACGCCGTGCCCGTGTATTCCAGATAGGCGGCGTGGGTCGCAAACGGCGCAAGCGTTTCATTGAACTGCATCTCCTGATTTATGCCAAGCAGACTATTCATCACATCGTTGCTGCCGAAAAGGAAGCCCCACTGCCGACAATACGCCGCATCCGCGACCCTCCAGTCGCCGACCTGCCGATAACTGCCCTGCGCCATTTCCTCCTCCAGCTTATATATCCCATAGTTCACAGTGCCGTAGATATCAAAAGCCCTGCTTTCGTCTTTCAGAAGCGCAATCGACCAGTTCCCCTTCGTCTCCTCAAAAATACGGAAGTGCAGGAAATGCTGGGTGACCGATTTCTCCGCCGAAAGCTCATTGACCTGCATAATCCCGTCCATCGAGCCGTCCGCCTGCTCATCCAGCAGATAAAAATCCTCCATCTCCATGGAATCATAAAAGCGATATGTATAGTCCGCCTTTGTCCCTGAATCCAGACGGGCATGATAGGTGTCCTCCGCCGCTTTGTATTCCGCAAGCGCCCAATCCCGATAGGTGTCAAATTCCTCCTGCGGCACGGTCAGCGCAAGCTTCGCCAGATCTCGTTCCTCAAATGCTTCATAAAGAATCGAAATTGCCATTTCCGCCGAGGGAATCTCGAAATAGCGCGCATCCTCCAGTGTCAGCCGCAAGTCCTCCGCCGTTTCCACCTTGGAGGTATCGAAATATTGGGGCTGATAGGCAAAGCTGACCGAAGCAAGGCAAAGCACCACCGTAATACACGCCGTTGCAAAGGCTGCCCCCTTTGGCACACGCCCGAAATCCGCAATTCGCCCGATGCGCGTTTTGATATTCCTCGCGCCGTTCGCCATAGAGGTTGTCCCGATGCGGCTCGCACAGCGGCTGTCCGCCATATCAAGCAGGAGCATCCCGTATTCCCGTTTTTCCTCACCGCACAGCTTTTCCAATGCACGCTGGTCGCAAAGAGCCTCGCTGTCGTTGCGGATGATGCGGCACAGCCAATAAACAAACGGATTGAACCAGTTGAGCGCCTGCAACAGATGCAGCAGGAAATTCACCAATACATCATGATGCTTCAAATGCAGCATTTCATGCAGCAGCACCTTTTCATCAATCGTTTCTGCCATGCTTTCCGGCACAACCAGAATCGGGCGCACCATGCCGCAGAGAAACGGCGTTTCGATTCCCTTGCAGATACGCACGCTTTTCTGTGTGGGAAGGTCATATTTTTCCGCCGTTTTTCTGATTTTCTCCCGTAAGGAGGGCGTTGCCGCCGCCCCCTTGCGAATTTCGAGCCGCAGCCTTGCATACAGCAGTGCATCATACAGCAAAACCGCCGCCACCCCTGCCAGATAGACCGCAAATAGCCTATCCGTCAGCGACCATGCGGAAAACGGCATTTTTTTCAGCAGGGAGATTTCGCCGCCGCCCATCCCGAAGGGCGTGGATAACAGCGAATTTCGCCCCAGCTCCACCGCCGCACGCAGACGCTTCATCCCCGAAACCCAAAGCGTATTCAGCGCAAAGCCTGTCGAAAAAAGCCGCAGATTTTCGGGCAGAATGGCGCGCACCACAAGCACCAGCCACACCAGATAATGCCACCTTGCGGAAAGCTTATCCCGAAACAGCCGCTTGAAAAGCACAAGCATCAGTCCCGTCAGCGTAATGCCGAGGGTAAAATACAGAACTGTCCATAGATTCGTCATACGTCCATCCCCTCCAGAAGCTGCTTCAGCATTGCCTTCTCCTTCTCCGTCAGCCTGCCCTCCTCCACGAACGCCGCCACCAGTTTTCCTGCCGAGCCATGATAGACCTTGTTCAGAAAGCTTTCCTCCTCCTGTCTGACACATTCCTCGCGCCCGATGACTGCCGCATACCGCTTCGGACTGCCCTCTGCCGCCACCAGTCCCTTATGCTCCAGACGGCTCAGAAAGGTATACACCGTGTTTTTGTTCCACCCCTCCGTCAGGGCATCCATCACCTCGCTTTGCGTGGCTGTGCCCTTCTCCCAGAGAATTTCCATCACCTTCCATTCGCTGTCGGAAATTTTGTAATCCATATCCAGTCCCCCCTTCTAGCCTACAGCTGTAGTCCTTTTCTTTTATACTACAAGTGTAGTCCGATTCTGTCAAGCAAATTTTTGTAATAAAAAAAGACCGTCGAAACGGTCTTACTCTCATCCTGCTGTGATATGTCCCTTCATCAGAAGGAAAATCAGAAACAGACAGCAGACAAACACAAGGCACCAGCCGAGGATGCCCCGCGCCCTTTTCCGAAGCTGTATGCCGTAAACGAAGGCAATGCCCGAAAACAACGCCGCAATCCACGCAAGCAGCAGTAAAATGATATATAGCACCTTTGGCAGGATAATTTCCATACAAACTCCCTTCGTCTTTTCTCTGATGGTTTCCAAGAGGTATTTTACCATAAAAGAGAGAAGAAATAAATAACCTCTGCCATAAAAAATATGTAAATAAGGCAGAGTGATTGCTCACCCTGCCCTTTTGTCAAATTTATTTATTCTGATATGCGCGGTAAAGGAACGCCACAATCTGACCGCGGGCGCAGTCCTGATCGGGGGCAAAGAGACCGCCGCCGATGCCGCTTGCAACGCCGTTTTCCACAGCCCACGCAACCGCATCCGCATAATACGCATCCGCGGAAACATCGCTGAAGCCTGCCGCTTTATTCACCTTTTCGCCAAAGGCGCGATAGAGGAAGGCAACGCTCTGCGCTCTAGTGCAGACTGCATCGGGGTTAAAGGTTGTTGCGGAGGTGCCGCTGACAATCCCCTGCTCCACCGCCCATGCAACCGCCTTCGCATAGTACGCATCTGCGGAAACATCAACAAAGCCGCTCATGCCCTTCGGTTCGGGAGAGCCTGCCGCACGCCACAGGAAGGTGACAATCTGCGCTCTGGTGCAGGGCAGATTTGCGCCGAAAAGGTTCTCGCCAATGCCGCCTGTCACGCCGTTTTCGCTTGCCCATTTCACCGCTTCGTAATAATACTCCTCGGCAGAAACATCCGCAAAAAGCTTCTCAGGTGCAATGGGTTCTGCCTTTTTCTCCGCAAAGGCTGCTGTAACCGTTACCTTGGAGGCAGGCATGGTGAAGGTATATGTGCCGTCACCGTTGTCCTTGAGGGTCAATTTGTTGCCCTTTGCATCCTTCGCAACGATGTCATCCACCTCATAGCCCTTGTCGGGGGTAGCGGTGATGGTTACGTCACTGCCCTTTTTCGCATTTTTGGAGCTGACGCTCAAAGAACCGTTTTCTGTCTTGTCTGGCACTGTGACAGCATATCTGGGGGTACTGCTGCCACCGCCGGAGGAAGAACTGTTGCTTTTCTTAACCAGTGCATCAATCGCATCCCGAATATCCTTCGCCATTTTATCTACATCTGCCTGTTCCAGTACGCTCTTATTTCTGTCAACCGCATTGACTGCCGCTTCTACAGCATCGTAGTTGGTGTAATGGCTTCCGTCGATTGCCTTAGCAGCCGCGATTGCTTCATCAACCTTTGTGTAGTCCGCAGAAATATTTCTCTTGTCCCATGCAAAGGTGGGGTGCTTGATGCCTGCAACCCATTCAATGCCTTCCCCTGCATTTGTTTGAAGCCCTGTAAGAACATCAGCAGATTTAAAATCAGAAACGGCTGTGCCTGCCGCTTTATTAACCTCTTCGTCCAAAGGCGTTGCCGCATATTTAGCATCATCACACCAATAGTTGTTTTCTACCGTGCCGCTCCAAAGATAACCAACCCAGCAGGTATTAGTTTCTTCTACGGGGTCTTTTTCAATATCGGTAGTAGCAACCAAGCAGTTTTTAACATTTACTTCATCTGCATAACCAACAATTCCGCCTACTGCCGCCTGTATGGAAGTAACAGCAACTTCTCCGTCAAACCAACAATCACTTATATCCAGTGAACCACCGAAGGGAACCCCTCCAAGAATACCTCCTAAAGAATCAAAATTATCCATTGGTTTAGCTCCACCAGGGACAGTATAACCGCTTCCGTCATAGTTGCCTGTAATGGTTGCCTTTGAGTAACACTCCGAAATCTTGCAATTCCCCAATGTAATACCAATAACGCCACCAATCCATTTTTCAAAATACATACCACCTGTGATAGAACCTGTTGTCCAACAATTTTCAACAGTAGAATCTTCAAGGAAGTCAACCAAAATACCTTCGCCATAGGTACTTACATCATTGGGGTCAATCCAAATATCAGCATTTTCAACCCCAAGATTTTTAATCGTACCTTTATAAACAGAGCCAAAAAGACCGGTCTTATATACATCTCGTCCATGAGGTGTTGCCAGATTAGAATCAGGAATAAAGTTATCCTCATTGTCAAGCAAAGAATCATGTGAATACAGATTAGAAATTACATGCCCCTGCCCGTCAAATGTACCACAAAAACTATAATAGCCATCGGGGTCTTTTCCTTGATTCAATCCATTGCCGATGGAAATCCATTCATATCCTGCTAAATCGAGGTCATTATCCAGACAAACGGTTTTCCCTTTAAACATTACACTATTATCCTGCTCATTTACCAACTTCGCCAGACCTGCAAGTTCTTCCACAGTCGCAATATGATATTCCGTAGCATCTTCATGCCCTACATACCAACGTGTATCCGCAAAGTCACCCCAAGTTTTTTCGCCGTTTTTCGTTGCGCCTTTTGTTTCATCTTCATCCGATAAATTTTCTACATCCTCATTTGTAGGGACAACCATATTCTTAGTTGTATCAACAGCTTCATTCGAGCCTGCAACAGTAGCTGCACCTCCAACTGTGCTTGGCTGGCTGTCAAATGCCCCCCCCCTCAGATACATTCTCAGCATACGCCGCTGTCGGCAGCAATGTCAGGCACATTGCGAGCGAAAGCGCGATGCTTGCAATTCGTTTTTTCATAGAGATTCCTCCTTTTTTCTTTACGTTCTTCCTTTTCCCGTTTTTCGATATTTTCTTATCTTTATATTATAGCTTTTTTCCCCTTCCCTGTAAATCCTATCAAAGCATAAAAAAAGAGGATTTTTTTTCAAATCCTCCTCATACTTTTTTTACTTTTATTGCCCGATTTCGGCTTATTTCCTCGTAAACCCTGCCAAGCCAAACGCCGCCGGGCCGCCATGCGTGGTAATCACGCCGCCCGCCTGAATCCATCTGGTTTTCTTGAAGCCAAGCGCCTTCGCCGCTTCCTCCACCGCCTGCCGCACCGCATCCGGAAAGCCGACCACCCAGACAAACCACAGGCAATCCCGTTCCAGATTATATTTCTCCGCGTATTCCGTCACCATCTGCACGGCAACCTTCTTCATTTTTCCGCGGTATTTTTTCGTTGCAACCAGCTTGCCATCCAGAATTTCAATCACAGGATGCAGATTTAAAAGCTTTGCCCCCAGAAATGCCACATTGCTGACGCGACCGCCGGCACGCAGAAATTCCAGATTTTCTGGCATGAAGCACATCCTCGCCCTTGCAATCAAATCCTCCGCCGCGCGGACTGCTTCTGCCATCGTCCAATCGGGGTGCTGCTGCAAAAGCTCCGCCACGGCAATCACCACATTGCACTGCCCTGCGGAAACCTGCTTCGTATCCAGAATCGTGACATAGTCCCGTTCCTCTGCCGCCAGAACCGCACTCTGCATGGAGCAGGTTGTCACCGCAGAATATGCCAGATACAGCAGCTGTGCATCGGGGTATTCCGCATGGATGCGGTCAAAGGCAGTCTCAAAGTCACCGGGCGTACTGCCGCTGGTTTTCGGCAGTTTGCCTGTTTCCTCATAGTAATCTACAATTTTCTCGACGGGAAATGCGCCGTCCTCCATGGTTTCATGGTCAAATGAAACATGCATGGGTACAATTTTTATGTTATATTCCGCCGCTAAGGCAGGATTGATATCAGAGCCGGTTTCTGCAACAAGAACAATCTGTTTCATCTTTTTTTCCTTTCCATTGCCACTCATTCGGTTATCACGAATAATATTACATGGTTTTCCAAACTATGTCAATGGTTTCCACAAACTTCCATATTTCCACAAAAAAAGAACGCATACTTTTTATATGCGTTCTCGTTTTTTATTCAGCTGCCTTTGCCGCTTCTGCCTGTCGATAGGCTTCGCTTCTTCTCTCCGCGCGCTTTTCGGCTCTCTGCTCCTGCCGCAGCTGTGCCAGCTTTTCGGGGTCATCCGCTGCATCTAAGAGCAGCTTTTCCTCCTTCAGCTCATCCGTATACGGCACAACGCGCCCCTCCAGATAAACATACTCAGGCGATGTGCGGAATATCGTATTGCTTGAGCCAACCTGACTGATGGTAATGACATCCCAATCCTTAAGCGTACTCTTTTTCAGCTTGAGAATATTATCATTGATAAACTTCCGCGACTGTTTTTCTCCGTTGACATAAACCTGACTCCACTTCGTGAAGTTTTCGCCCACAAGGGTATAATGCCCGTCCACCGTTTCACTCGAATACAGAATCTCGGCATCGCGTATGCCCATTGTCATGTGTCCCTCCGTAATGACGGGATTGCCGTTATAGACATACTGCTCGCCGTAAAGCAAATCATACTGCAGCAGCTCCAGATCCATCAGGTATTCCGCCTGATCTGCGGAATTCATTCTTTCCTGATGATAATTGAACACCGTGCCCGTATGCAGACCGATACGATCCATCACGACAGACATCATCTGATAGCTTGGAATCGTGCCATCCTCTTTTTTCAGCCCGATGTTGTCCCAGATAACATAATTCGTATTAAACAGGCTGCCGCTCTTCATATCCGCTTCGGTCAGCCCCATGGTCGGCAGATGGTCACCATAGAATACGACTACCGCAGGCTCGCCGCGCTTGTCCATCATGTCCACCAAGTCCGCTGCAAACTGATCCATTTCGTATACCTGATTGACATAGTATTCCCACTGGCAGTTCTTTTCCTCCGATTCCAGACCGCCTGCCATCAGGTGCGGATGCTCAATGATGCGCTCCTCAGGATAGCTGCCGTGCCCCTGATCGCTGACGGTAAATACAAAGTCCTGCTGCTCCGTGGAATCCAGACAATCCTTGATATGCTCCAAAAGCACCTCGTCCTTTGCCCAGCCGGTTTCTGTCGTGTCAAAATTCATAAATTCCTTACTGGTGAAGGTATCAAAGCCAATGTTATTGTATACCTTCGCTCTGCTGTAGAAATTCCCGCTGTGGTTATGCACCGCATGCGTGCCGTAATCAAATGCCGCCAACGCCGTTGCCGCGCTTTCCGCAGTCTTTTCCTTCAGATAGCTCTTATAAGGATATTCACCGGGGCCGAAATAACGCATGCTCATGCCCGTCAGCATTTCAAATTCCGTATTTGCCGTGCCTGCGCCGATGGAAGGCACCTGACAATAGCCGGAGGAATATTCCGAAGCCATTTTTCTCAGATTCGGCAGGGCATCCTTCGAGGTCTGCAATGCCGTAAATTCGGAAACATCAAAGAAGGACTCCAGCTGCACGAAAAGCACATTCGGCAGCACCTTTGCATCGGAGGTGCTTTTTGTAATCTCGCCATTGTTGCTGATTTCCATCATTTTTTCCTTCGTGTAGCCGTTTGGCTCGGAAATGCCCGTATTAAAAATACTTGCCGCAAAGCAATAGGGCAGACCGTAGTCCTGATATGCAAACGCGATATTCGCGAAATAGGTCGAAACGATACGGTTCTGAATGACATAATCCGTCAGTACGCCATAGCCTGCGAAGGAAGCCCCCACAAGCACAATGGATATCACATAATTGATTTTTCCCTTAAATCTCCCTGCCGTGCGGAACAGATGAATCAGCCCCAGCACCAGAAGAATCAGGATAATCGCAATCCCTGCCAGCTCCAGCACGTTAAAATAATTCGTGAAAAGGGAAACCCCCTCCGAAACCGTTTTCAAATCCTGTGCATTAAACGGCGTAACCCTTCTGGAAAGCATCAGCCCATTGGTCAGCCCCAGAAGCAGCCAGAGAAAGCTGAGGATGAAGCGGGCAAACACACGCCGCTTGCATAGATATACAATCGAAAAGGTAACAAAAATCATAAACGCATTATACAGAAATGCCTTCGTGGAAACACGCGAATACGAAATTGCCGCCACCACAGAATGACGGGACATTGCCTCTATCAGAAAGTTGATGGCGATTGCCCAAATGCCGTGCAAAATCAGTGAATAGCGGTTCATATAGGGATAAAGCTTCTGCATTTTCTGTGCAAAGCGGCTGTTGCGGTATGCCGCTTCCTTTTCCGCCTGCCGCTTTTTCATCGCACGAATACCGTTCTTCATATCTGCCCATTTCAGAGATTTCAGCTTGCCGAAACAGCCCTTGATATCAGGCTTTTTGAACTTTATTTTTCCCATTTGTATCAAACTCCTTGTTAGATTGCCTTTCCTTCTTCAAAGCCTCAAGCTTAGAACAAAAAACGCCCTTTGCAGCAATCTACAAAGGACATAAAGTTACACAAGACTACTTTTCGATAATAGCGTTCAAAAATGCTTTTGTCAAGCGTTTAAACAAATTTTAAGAAATATAAAAAGGAAGGTATTGAAAAAAATACCTTATATACCAACAAAGGACAGGCACGCTCCTCCTGTCCTTCATCGGTATTTCGTTTCTTTAAAAGGTACCCTTTCGTCAATTTTCTGATGAAACGGTACCCTCTCACAAATGCTTATATATATTTCTGCAAGGTCGGAATCAGCTTATTCATATCAATCGGCTTTGCAACATGGTCATTCATGCCTGCCGCCAGCGCACGCTGTTTGTCCTCCGCAAAGGCATTTGCCGTCATGGCGATAATCGGAATAGCTGCCTTTTCGGCATCCGCCATTCTGCGGATTTTCCTTGTGGTATCATAGCCACCCAGAATCGGCATCTGAATATCCATCAGAATCAGATCATAAAAATGCGCCGGTGCCTTTTCCAGCATTTCCATACATTTCACGCCGTCCGCCGCGCGCTCCACCAGAAGTCCTTCCTCCTCCAGAAGCGCAATCGCGATTTCCGCATTCAAATCGTTATCCTCTGCAAGCAGAATCCGCTTACCCGCAAGCGGCTTGCCATTCGGATGGGCTTGTGCGCGCTTGGTATGTGTGTCCTCAAAAGCCGCAATACGGCAGGGAATCCGAATCGTAAAGGTCGATCCTTCCCCCACTCTGCTGTGTATTTTAATCTCGCCATGCATCATCTCCACCAGCTTTTTCACGATACCCATGCCGAGCCCCGTACCTTCCACACCGCTGACCGTAGAGGAGCGTTCTCTGGTGAAGGATTCAAAAATATGCTTCTGGAATTCCTCTGACATGCCAATCCCGTTATCGCTGACGGAAAGCTCCTGTATACATCTGCCATCCTTCTGTGCAGGAAGCTGGCGCACAGAGCAGCGAATTGTACCGCCCTCGCCTGTATATTTAATCGCATTGCTGATTAAATTCAGAATGATTTCCGTAAAACGGGAGATATCCATATAAATATACGGATAGATGATATCCTTGGAAATGGTCAAGGTCTGGTGCTTCTTTTCAATCTCCGCGCTGACCATGTGCAGGCAGTCATCCAGAACCGATTCTGCTTCAGCCGCGCTTTCCTCCAGCACCACATTGCCCGTTTCAATCCTCGATAATTCCAGTACGTTATCCAGTATGGACAGCATTTTCTGTCCGCAGATGCCGATTTTTTCCAAATAGCTTCGCAGCAGCTCCTTTTTGTCCAGATTCCTGTCCGCCAGCTCGGCATAGCCAATAATCGCATTCATGGGCGTGCGGATATCGTGGCTCACATTGAACAGAAACACCGATTTTGCTTCATTGGCTGCATCCGCCGCCTCAACCGCCTTTTGCAGCTGCTCCTGCTGCTCCTCGCTTTTCGTTCTACTTTTTTGTATCAGGCAATACGCACCTAAGGCAAACAGCACCAAAACAATAGCCGCAAACATAGCCATCTTCACCGCCGCACGATTGCTTTGCTCCAGCAGCTTATAGGTATGCTCCATATCCATTTCCATGCAAATCGCACCGATCACCTCGCCGGTATCCTCGCGCACCGGATAGCAGGCTGTGAAAATATGCCCCCATGCGGTGTCCACGATTTCCTGCGAATAAACGGTTTCTCCTGCAAGTGCCGCTTCGATATACGGAACCATTTCTTTTTCTATGTACGTTCCGGGATAGGCAAAATCCTTTGCATCCAAATCCAGCCCATCAATCAGATAAATCGGTCTGCCGTCCGCCCCCATCTTCGCTGTATAAAGATAGCGGGTGGGATTCAGCTTTCGCAGCTCGCTCAGCTCCTTTTGCAGTCTCTGATAGCGTTCTGACTGCATATCCGCAATCGTAGAAATATTTTTGTAATCCTCTCCGGTTAATTTTTGCAGCACCAGCTTATGAATGGCATCAGCGCACTGAGTATTCCATTCTACAGCCGATTCCAGTGTATTTTCGCTGTAATTTCTCTGCAAAATAAAGGTATATACAGAAACGAGAAATACCGTAAGCAGGAATAAAAATACAATAACAACCCTTAGCCTGTGTGTTTTGCTTCCGTTTATCTCTGCCGTTTCTTTTTCCAAAGGCTGCGGCTGTTCTTCCATCCTCATTCCCCCCCTATCATGTTTTCAATCCATCAAAATACTGAATATTTTCTTCATTTTAGCACGCATGATTTCAGAAAACAAGAGAAGTCTCTGCTGATTTCGACAAAATATTACAATCCCTTCTGCTGCAAATATAAAAAAGTCCTGTACCCTTTCGGATACAGGACGAATTTTACTGTATAAGATTACAGATTTTTTGCATATTCATAGCCCAACTCAAATGCTTTTTTGTTGTTGGGGATGAATTTTGCTTTGCCGCCTTCAAAAACATGTGCGAATGTTTCATCCAGACCTGCAATATCAATTGCGCCTGTTGCGTAAACAACTGCACCCAGCATAACCAGGTTAGCCAGCTTGGAGCCGCCGAAGTTATCTGTTGCAATTTTGTTTGCGGGAACAGCGTATACCTTAACGCCATCCTTTACAGCGCCAACGGTGCAAAGGTCAGCATTCACAACCAGAGCGCCGCCTTCCTTTACAACGCCTACAAATTTATCCAGAGAAGGCTGGTTCAGTGCTACGATACAGTCTGCATCCTTTGTAACAACGGGAGAACCAACATTTTCGTCGGAAATGATTACGTTTACGTTTGCAGTACCGCCACGCATTTCGGGACCATAGGAAGGACACCAGGAAACTTCTTTGCCTTCCAGCATGCCAGCATAAGCCATAATTTTACCCATCAGCAGAGAGCCCTGGCCGCCGAAACCTGCGATGATAGAAGAAAATGTACTCATAATTATTTGCCCTCCTCTACTGTGATATCTTTATATACGCCCAGAGGATAGTAAGGAATCATTTTTTCTCTTACAAATTCCATAGCTTTTACGGGTGTCAGACCCCAGTTTGTAGGGCAGGAAGCTACAACCTCGATGAAGGTGAAGCCCAGACCCTGTTTCTGGATTTCAAATGCTTTTCTGATTGCTTTCTTCGCAGCTGCTACCTGTGCAGGTGTGGAAATGGATACTCTTTCGATGTATGCGGGACCTGTCAGGGATGCCAGCATTTCGGAAACGCGCAGAGGGTTACCGTTTACCTTGGGGTCACGGCCGTTCTGAGCTGTTGTTGCCTTCATGCCGGGCAGAGTTGTGGGAGCCATCTGGCCACCTGTCATGCCGTAGATACCGTTGTTGATGAAGATTGTTGTAATCTTTTCACCACGCGCTGCTGCATGAACGATTTCACATGTACCGATGGAAGCAAGGTCACCATCGCCCTGATATGTAAATACTGTCTGTTCGGGATGTACTCTCTTGATACCTGTTGCTGTTGCGGGAGCACGACCATGCGCACACTGGATTGCGTCAATGTTGAAGTAGTTGTTTGCAAATACTGCACAACCTACGGGAACTGCAACGATGGAGTTGCCCAGCTCGCCCATTTCTTCCAGAACTTCTGCTACCAGTCTGTGTACGATACCGTGTGCACAACCGGGACAATAATGCAATTTCGCGTCTGTTAAACCTTTTGTTTTTTCAAATACAACTGCCATTATTTGTCACCTCCCATAACTTCTTTACCAAATTCAACAATTTCATCTACAGTAGGTACGTTACCGCCTGTTCTGCCGTGGAATGCAACCTTGTTTCTATCGTTACATGCGTATGCAACGTCGGGAACCATCTGGCCCATGGACATTTCCACATCCAGGAACTTTTTGATTTTATCATTGAATTTATCGAATGCCTTCTGAGGGAAGGGCCACAGTGTTTTAGGTCTGATCATACCTACTTTGTAGCCTTCTGCTCTCAGATAGCCGATTGCTGTTCTAACAACTCTGGAAGCTGTACCGTAGGAAACGAATGCATATTCTGCATCATCCATCTTGTATTCTTCCCAAGCCTGTTCGTTCTTCACAACCTCATCATATACCTTGAAGTGATCATGGTTCCATGCTTCACATTCATCGGGTTCGATAACCAGGTTTTTGATGTTGCTTCTTTCTGCGCCGTAGTGACCTACCAGAGCCCATGTTTTTTCGGGCAGGTTGGGTCTGGGAACGTAGTTGAATTCAACGGGTTCCATCATCTGACCAATCAGACCGTCAGCCAGAATGATAACGGGCAGAAGATACTGGTCAGCGATATCGAATGCTTCCATAACCATGTTAACAGCTTCCTGTACGGATGCGGGAGCCAGAACTACGTTGTGGTAGTCACCGTTTGCGCCACCCTTTACTGTCATGTTATAGTCAGCCTGACCGGGCTGAATGGTACCAAGGCCCGGGCCACCACGCATCATGTTGATGATAACTGCGGGCAGACCTGCGTTACTGATGTAACCGATACCTTCCTGCTTCAGTGCAATACCGGGGGAAGAAGAGCTTGTCAGCACTCTTGCGCCTGCTGCTGCTGCACCGTAAACCATGTTAATTGCTGCCACCTCGGATTCAGCCTGCACGAATGTGCCGCCTACCTTGGGTAATTCAACAGATAAATATTCAGGTACTTCGGACTGAGGAGTGATGGGGTAGCCAAAGAAATATCTGCAACCCGCCTCAATAGCCGCTTTACCAACTGCTTCGTTGCCTTTCATCAAAACTTTTGCCATTGAAAATTCCTCCTCTCTTAGTCCAGTCTTTCTACTACAATCGCACAATCAGGGCACATCTTTGCGCAGCTTGTGCAAGCGATACAATCTTCGTTGATCATTTCTGCGGGATTGTAACCTGCGGGATTGATTTTTGTTGTAGAAAGAGCAAGTACGCTCTTAGGACAAACAGATACACAAAGGCCGCAACCCTTACAAATCACTTCATTGATCGTTACTTTACCTTTTGCCATTCAAAATACACCTCCATAAATATTTGAATTTACATCCAGGTCTTTCTCATATTAAACTCCATAGGGAAAAGCTCCCCAGAAAGTCCTTCTGGTATTTCCTCTGTCATTACATCCTTGACATAGGAAACATACTTCACAGGAACCCCTGTGCGTTTTGTTACCTCCTTCAATACTTCGTCCCCATGGAGCAAACATTCCGCCGTTGTCTCTCTAACAAGGTTCGTGTTATTGATGAAGCCTGTCACCTTCAGCCCAGCCGCATATTCCAGATTTTCCATCTGCTCGATAATACCCTCAGGTGTAGAGGTATTCGGGCGGTAGGCATTGACTACCATAAAAAAGTCTGCTTCCGCATGATCCAAAAGAGGTTTGATTCTGCCCAGCACCAGTGTGCCGACATCGTTGCCGCCAAGGTCTACCACATACTGATATTCCTTATTGATGACAGGCATCGTCATCGCGCCGGAAACCGCAGGAACATCCGCAACTGCCGTATCCAAGTTGGATGCAATTACCTGAATTCCTTTTTCTTCCAGCTCTTCTTTTTTCTCTCTGGAGCGGAAATAAACATTTACAATATCCAAATCGGCAATGGCTACCCTTCCGTCTACGCTTTCGCGCAGCTTCTTGACATAATTGACTGCAAATTCAGTCTTGCCGCTGCCGTAGTGACCTGTGATAATTCTGATTCTTCTGTCGTCAGCTACCATCGTTTTCGCCTCCAAACCATTTCGGGTTTCTCTCACAATACCTTTATGCAAAATTTCCAATAAATGTATTTCAAAAGTGCCATTCTATGAAAATTTAATAAATTATGCTTTTATCAAGAAAATATTTTAGATATTTTTTTGTTGTTTTTCTCTTGCCTCGGTCTCATTATAACGCAACTTTTTCTCAGTTGCAAGAAAATTCACAGATTTTTTGCTTCGTATTTAAAAAAATACATAATTTTTGACATATAAACCGTCAAAAATATATTGTATCCAAACTATCATTTGTAAAAAAGTTATACTTTTCAATGATTTTATCTATAATTTTTGCATTTATTCGATACTTGTCATACAAATAATATTGTTCTTTGTCTGTCAAAAAAGTGTCGATAAGCGCGAAAAAACCACGTTTCTTCAAAAATACATTTAAAAAAACGTGGTTTCTTTTTTATTTTGCTCTTAACTTGTCATACAATAAGCTTATATGTTGAAAAGCAGCTCCCCATAGGTCGGGAGAGGCCAGCTGTTTTCATCCACCAGCAGCTCCAGTCGGTCGGCAGGCTCCCGCAGCTCCTTCATTGCTTTGAATACATGGTCACGATAGAAGAATGCCTGTGTTTTATTATCCTCCTGCAATGCCCCTGCGCGCTCGGTTTCTTCTTCAAGAACCTTCAGCTTTTCGTGGAGCAGCTTCAGATTTTCATTGATATCCTGCAAAATTTCTTCCTGTGCGGTGGTATCCATGCCGACAGCCTTCATGGCGATAATCGCCTGCGCAACCTCCCCTGCATATTTCACAACCGCAGGACGAATCTGCTTGGATGCCATGTCAAGCATGGTTTTTGCTTCAATGTTAATCTGCTTGATATAGGCCTCATAGCGGATTTCCGCTCTTGCCTGCAATTCGATGCTGCTCAGAACGCCATGCTTGCCGAACAGCTCAACCACCTTATCATCCAGAAATGCCTGTACCGCATCCACGGAATTGGTAATATTGGGCAGCCCTCTGCGTGTCGCTTCCTCCAGCCATTCCTCAGAATAGCCATTGCCGTCAAAAATGACTCTTTTATGCTCCACATAGGTTCTGCGTACCAGCTCATGCACTGCCGCGTTGAAATCCTCTGCCTGCTCCAGCTCATCCGCAAATTTCTGCAGCTCCTCTGCCACAATCGTGTTCAGGGAGAAATTCGGACCGGAAATGGATGCAGAGGAAGGCGGCATACGGAATTCAAATTTATTCCCTGTAAAGGCGAAGGGAGAGGTTCTGTTTCTGTCCGTTGCGTCCTTTTTCAGTGCAGGCAGCGTGTTTACACCAACTCTCATTCTGCCGCCCTGCAGGCTGCTCGTTGCTTCGCCATGCTCAATCTGGTCGAAAATATCCTGCAGCTGATCGCCAAGAAAGATGGAAATGATTGCCGGCGGTGCCTCCTGCGAGCCGAGACGATGATCGTTGCCGGGGTTGGCTGCAGAAAGGCGCAGCAGTTCAGGGTATTCATCCACGCCCTTGATAATCGCGCACAGAAATACAAGGAACTGTGCGTTTTCATGCGGTGTTTTCCCAGGATCAAGCAGATTCTGCCCATCATCCGTGCTCAGAGACCAGTTTACATGCTTGCCGCTACCGTTCACGCCTGCGAAGGGCTTTTCGTGCAGCAGGCAGGTCATATCATGGTGTCCGGAAATTCGCTTCATTGCCTCCATAATCAGCTGGTTATGGTCTGTTGCCTTGTTGCAGTCCTCAAAAATCGGTGCCAGCTCATGCTGTGCAGGTGCAACCTCGTTATGCTGTGTCTTTGCAGGCACACCCAGCTTCCAAAGCTCTACATTCAATTCGTGCATGAAGCAGGCAACTCTTTCCTTAATACTGCCGAAATAATGGTCGTCCATCTCCTGCCCCTTCGGGGGAGCCGCACCAAAAAGGGTACGCCCTGTAAAAATCAGGTCTTTTCTTTTCTGATAAAGATTTTTGTCAATCAGGAAATATTCCTGCTCTGCGCCGCAGCTGACCGTTACCTTTTCCGCAGTCTGGTTGCCGAACAGACGCACAATACGCATTGCCTGTCTGCTGACCGCTTCACAGGAACGCAGCAGAGGTGTTTTTTTATCCAGTGCTTCGCCTGTGTAGGAATAGAACGCCGTCGGGATATACAAGGTAACCCCTGCCGCATCCTCACGCAAAAATGCAGGAGAGGTACAGTCCCAAGCCGTATAGCCGCGCGCCTCGAAGGTCGCACGCAGACCGCCGGAGGGGAAGGAGGACGCATCGGATTCCCCCTTAATCAGCTCCTTTCCGGAAAATTCCATAATTGCTCTTCCGTTGGAGGGAGGCGCTAAAAAGGAATCATGCTTTTCCGCCGTAATCCCTGTCATTGGCTGAAACCAGTGCGTATAATGGGTTGCGCCGCGCTCAATCGCCCAATCCTTCATTGCATTGGCAATAATATCCGCAATCTCGGAATTAAGCATTTCCCCACGTTCAATGGTATTTTTCAATTCCTCGTAAACCTTTTTCGGCAGATGCTCACGCATCATTGCATCGTTGAATACATTCATCCCAAAAATTTCGGGTACAGAAACCTTTTCACTCATATACTGTTCCTTTCTTTCGTAGAAAAACCGCCACTTTATTTTTTCATTATAACGGTCGCATTTCCCATTTGCAACGGTTTTACCCCTTGTATTTTGGAGAAATCTTTTTCATTCCGCCCCGATTTTTCACCAATTCCTACAAAAACCATCCATTTTGCCTCCCACGATATCCTACAAGCATGCTTTTTTGCAAAAAAAGAAAGCCTTAGCTTTTAAACCAAGGCTTTGATTTCTCTTAGCAAGCGGCGTAAATTCCTCTGTCATCCTGCCATTCCTTTTCGCCGATATAATCATCATACAGTGCATTCAGCTCTGCCGGCATGGCAGCTCCGCACCAGAGTCTTTCCAGAAAATACTGTGTTTCCTTTTTTTCTTCGGAGATACCGGCAATCAACGCCCGCTCCTGCCGTCCGTATTCGTTTGTTTTTTCTATTTCCACGCCATAAATTCGCCCGTGCTCTGCGACACGAATCACCAGAGAATACCACAGGATATATTCTCTGCCTGTTTCATCCTGTACTCTTTTTTTATAAATCAAGGTTTTTCTCATTCTGACCCACCCCTTTATGTCGCTTTTGCTTTACCTGTTTTTATTATAAAAAAGAATCTCTCCGAAAACTATAAAATTTCCGTTAAGATAGACGGATACGGATTTTCTTAACGCTCCTTTAACGGATTTCCAATTTTTGTTTTATGGTAACAATTTGTTCAGCGAAATTAAATTTTTTCATCAAAATTACGATTCCCCTCTTGAAAAACATCTGCCTTTCCTGTATGATAAGAATATAAAAACCGTTTTTCAAGCTGTAAAAACAGCTTATTTGTGCATGGAGGTACTCTATGGATCATTCAATTACAATTCTGAGCGAAAAAGAAAAAGCCATTTTGGAATCCTATATGCTGTCTGCGGACGGATTGGCAGAATTTTGGGGAGAAAACTGCGAGGTCATCATTCATGACCTGACACAGCTGGATGCTTCTGTTGTCAAAATTGTGAATGGGCATCTTTCCGGCAGACAGGTTGGTGCGCCCATTTCCGAGGTTACACTGAATTTTGTCAATAAAATGATGGCAACCCCCGGCATGAACCACGTCACCTACTTTGCTAAAAACAAACGCGGCGAAGCCTTTAAAGCGTCTATTTCCGCCATTCTTGGGGAGAAGCACCAGATTATCGGGCTGTTCTGCATCAATTATTATCTGAATACCCCCCTGCTTTCCTTCATGCAGACCTTCACGCCCATCACGAAAACAGAATCCGAAAATATCTCCGAAACCTTTGTAGAAAATACAGAGGAGCTGATGCTGAATGCACTGGAGGATGCCAAAAAAACCGTTTACAGCAATCTCACGATTTCTTCCTCCAATAAGAATAAGGAAATTATTTCCCTGCTGTATCAGAAGGGCATCTTCAATCTGAAGGATTCCGTTATCACCATCGCAAACCATCTGGGTATTTCCAAAAACACCGTTTATATGCACATCCGCAATATGAACAAATAAATATCAAGCAAATAAATATCTGTGTATACAAAAAAGGAACTGAATAACAGCTCCTTTTTTTATTCCGTTTCTTCTATTGTAATGCCCTGCTTCTGCAAAAATGCAATGTCCTGTTTCGTCAGCACCGCCTTTTTCAGCAAATCGGGGCGTTTTTTTGCAGTACGAATGAGTGCCTGCTCTCTCCGCCATTTCGCGACATTTCCATGATGTCCGCTCAGCAGCACCTCCGGCACCTCTCTGCCCATAAACACAGGCGGACGCGTGTACTGCGGATATTCCAGAAGCCCCTCGGAAAAGCTTTCATCCTCAAAGGATTCCTCCTTTCCAAGCACCCCCGGCACCAGACGGGAAACCGCATCAATGATTGTGATTGCCGCAAGCTCGCCGCCCGTCAGCACAAAATCCCCCAGAGAGATTTCATCCGTCACAATTTCCTCAATCACGCGTTCATCAATGCCCTCATAATGTCCGCAAAGAAAAACCAAATTTTCCTCCTGCGCCAGCTCCTCTGCCATGCGCTGCGTAAAGGGTCTGCCCTGCGGTGTCATGAAAACCACACGCGCATGCTCCGCTTTCGGCAGAAGGCTTTGATAGGCATCATAAATCGGCTGTCCCTGCATCACAAGTCCTGCGCCGCCGCCATAAGGATAATCGTCCACATGCTTATGCTTATTCTGCGTAAAATCACGAATATTCACCGCCTCAACGGAAATATGTCCTTCCTTCTGCGCTCTGCCCATAATGCTGTGCGAAAGCGTCTGCTCTATCATTTCTGGAAACAGCGTCAACACGAAAAACTGCTTCATTTTATCTCAGTCCTTCCAAAAGATGTACCGTCATCACGCGCGCATCAATGTCTACCTGCAAAATGCAGTCCTTAATGGCAGGAATCAGCAGCTCCTTTGCGTCCCCATCCTTTTTCACCGCATACACATCATTCGCGCCCGTTTCGTAAATCTTCACAAGCTCGCCCAATTCTTCCCCCTCATCCGTCACAACCTGCATCCCATAGAGGTCGCGGGTATAATATTCATCCTCCTCCAGAGGAATCGCAACAGCATCGGGAATCAAAATCCGCCCATTTTTATACAGCTCTGCCACATTGATGTCATTGATTTCCTTTACCGTCAGCAGAATCATATTTTTCTGATATGCCACCTTCTGAATGTGAAAAAGCTCCTGCTTGCCGCGAATCTCCACGGTAATTTCCTTCAGCCGCTCAAAGCGAGTCGGGTCCTGCGTGGTCGGGAAAACGCGCATCGTGCCGCGAATCCCGTGTGTTCCGGTAATCTTACCGATTTCAAAATAATTTTCCATATATGAAACCCATTCCTTTTTATCTGATATGAAAAAGGCGGCAGGAAAAATCCCACCGCCGTCACCGTTTTCCTCTGCTTACTGCACGATTTCCACGATGATTTTTTTATCTTCATGGATGCCGGCGGCTTTTACCACAGTGCGGATTGCCTTTGCAATTCTGCCCTGCTTGCCGATGACCTTACCCATATCCTCGGGAGCAACCTTCAGTTCCAGAATCAAAGCACGTTCGTTATTTGTTTCTGCAACCACAACCTGTTCGGGATGTTCCACAAGTCTTTTTGCAATGACTTCTAACAATTCTTTCATAAATCGGCCTCCCTTAAATAGGATTTATTCGCCGATTACGCCTGCTTTTTTCAGCAGAGCCTTTACTGTATCGGAAGGCTGTGCGCCGTTTGCCAGCCATTTGTTTGCTGCTTCTGCATCTACCTTCAGAACAACGGGTTCCTTTGTAGGATCATAGATACCGATTTCTTCGATAGATCTGCCGTTTCTGGATGTTCTGGAATCTGCTACAACGATTCTGTAAAAAGGTGCCTTCTTTGCGCCCAGTCTTTTCAGTCTGATTCTTACTGCCATGATTTTGTCCTCCTGCTTTTAAAAATTCTTATTTTTTCTTTGCCTTTTATTTCTTAATCCTGACGGAATAAGTGTCTTTCTTTAACGGAAGAAAGGAAATTTACCCTTTTTCCCTTTTTGCATATTGTTCATCTGCTTCATCATTTTTTTCATTTCCTCAAACTGCTTGATGAGGCGATTGACATCTGCAATGCTTCTGCCGCAGCCTGCGGCGATACGTTTCTTTCGAGGTCCATTCAGAATGGAAGGATTTGCTCTTTCCTCCTTCGTCATGGATTGGATAATGGCTTCGGTTCTTGCCATTTCCTTCTGGGGGTCTACCCCATTGAGCGCCGATTCCAGATCAAGCTTGCCCATTCCGGGAATGCCGGGCATCATGCCGAGCAAATCCTTCAAGGGTCCCATTTTCTTAATCTGCTGCATCTGCGCAAGAAAATCCTCAAGTGTGAAATCGTTGGCACGCATTTTCTTTGCCATATCGAGCGCTTCCTGCTCATCAATATTCGCCTGCACCTTATCAATCAAAGAAAGTACGTCGCCCATCCCCAGAATACGGGATGCCATTCGGTCGGGATAAAACGGCTCCAAATCCTCCATCTTCTCGCCCATACCGATATATTTAATAGGCTTGTTGGTTACGCTTCTGACAGAAAGCGCCGCACCGCCTCGTGCGTCACCGTCCAGCTTTGTCAGAATGATACCATCTACACCCAGCTGACCGTCAAAGCTTTCCGCAACCGTAACTGCGTCCTGCCCAGTCATTGCATCGACCACAAGCAGAATTTCCTGCGGTCTGACTGCCGTTTTGATGTCCTGCAGCTCCTGCATCAGCTCCTCATTGATATGCAAACGACCTGCCGTATCGATTAAAATAACATCATGATGCTGCTGTGCCGCATACTCCAATGCTTTTTTTGAAATTTCCACAGGACTGACCTCTGTGCCCATTTCAAATACGGGAATGTTGTAATTTTTCCCAACCACCTGCAGCTGCTTGATTGCCGCAGGTCTGTAAACGTCGCAGGCAACCAGCAAGGGGCTTCTGCCCTGCTTTCTGAGCTGTCCTGCCAGCTTGCCGCTTGTGGTTGTTTTACCTGCACCCTGCAGACCAACCATCATGAAAACAGTGGGCGGCTTTCTGGAAAAGGTCAGCTGCGCCTGTGTGGAGCCCATCAGCGCAATCAGTTCCTCGTTTACGATTTTGATAACCTGCTGTCCGGGATTCAACCCCTGCAGTACCTCCGTACCGACAGCTCTCTCTGTTACCTTTTTAATAAATTCCTTAACAATCTTGAAGTTAACGTCTGCCTCCAGAAGGGCGATTTTTACTTCTCGCATGGCAGCCTTTACATCTGCCTCCGTCAGCACGCCTTTACTTCTCAGCTGCTTGAATACCTCCTGCAGCTTATTGGAAAGATTTTCAAATGCCATCAATCGCGACCTCCTTTCAGGACAAGATATCGTCAGCGATTTTTTTCATTTTTGCGATTGCCTTCACCACAGATGCGTCCGGATTTTTCTTTTCCAGTCCCTCCATGATGTGCTTCATTTCCTGCACGGCTTTTTTCTGTGCCTGAAAACGGGAAACCAGCTGTAGCTTTTCCTCATAATCCAGAAGGATTTTCTCCGTCCGCTTCAGCTGATCGCGGACAGCCTGCCGGCTGATGGATAATTCCTCGCCAATCTCCGTCAGGGAGAGGTCGTTCTGATAATGCAGTTCATATACCTGCTTCTGTTTTTCCGTCAGCAATTCGCCATAAAAATCATAAAGCAAAGTCAGCTGCAAAATATCATCCATGTTCTTCCTGCCTCCTGTAAAGGATAACTACTTTACAATCACCTTGTCTATCCTACCAGAGAAATCTCCCCTTGTCAAGTATTTTTCCTTTACAGAGAAAACTTTTTCCCGATTCCTGTTTTTTCGATAAAATCAACGCTTTCGCGCCAGTCTGTCCTTGTAAAGCGGACAGCTTATTTTCGATTTTCCTTCCATACCGCAGGGTAATTCATACAGTCATACGTCCGCTTTTCTCCCGAAACCCAGACCGCACTGTAATGCCCCTGCTTGGAATTGAACCGCCAGAACGCCTTGGGGCCTGCCCCCGTCAGATGGCAGTGCATGGCACTCAAAGCCCCATTATGTGATACGATTAAAACATGCTTGCCCTTGTTTTCCTTGATAATCTGCTCCAATCCTCTTGTCACGCGGTCATAAAATTCCATAAAGGCTTCCCCGTTTGGCATCCTTCTGTCTACCCAATCGGTCAGCCAGCCATGCCATTCCTCTAAATCCGCTTCGGACATTTCCTCCCATGTGCGGTTTTCCCAATCACCGTAATATAACTCCCGAATTTCGGGAACGGGCTGAATTTCTCTGCCGTTCGCAATAATTTCCGCCGTATGATAGGCGCGCTTCAGATCACTGGAATAAATCGCATCAATATGTATCGTTTCAAATGCCGCTCTCAGCTCCTCCGCCTGCGCGATGCCCTTTTCATTGATATCCGCATCATACCAGCCGTAGAACATATTTCTGGCATTCATATCCGTTTCACCGTGACGTACAAAATAAATCTTCATGCTCCTACCTCCTGTTTCCTTCCCATTGTACGATAAAATACCGCCGCAATGCAACAGAAAAAGCGGATACCTTGTCTGCACAAAGCACCCGCTTCTTCCATTCATTTCCTTATTTTACAGCAAAGGACATACAGTCTGTGCACTGGTCTTTGGTCGGATTCATTTCATGTGTGCCCACCTGAATGGATTCCAGTGTACAGTAATTCTTTGTGTTGTGGTGATGTCTGCACTGCTCAACAGTACATTTGATACACTCATTGCAGCGTTCCATAAAAATCCCTCCTCAAATTTGGTACAAACCTAGTATGCACTGTTTTTTTGAAATCATAACAGAAGCCTTTTCTTTTTTTTAAATTTCATTTCTAGCTTTGTAAAAAAATGTGAATTTTGTTGCAAAAGCTTTAAACTTTTTCAAATCTATTGCATTCTTTTTTCCCTCACACTATACTGATGAAAAGAAGAAAAATCATAGTTCTGATAAAGGAGGAAACAAAATGAATCGAAAACACCCCCTGCTCCTCGCCCTCAGTGCTGCTATGGTTATGGGTACATCCGCACCGGCTTTTGCTGCTGAAGCAACAGATGCCGCCACCAGAGAGGATGTCATCAGCCTGCTGTGGCAGCAGGAAGGCGCACCCGTCATCAATTATGCTCTGCCTTTTACGGACGTTGCCGATACTGCGGCAGATGCCGTTCGTTGGGCGGCGGAAGCCAAAATCGTCAGCGGCTACGGTAACGGAAAATTTGAGCCGAATCAGAAAATCACAAGAGAACAGCTTGCAGCCATTTTCTATCGCTATGCCGCTTATAAGGGCTATGATGTTTCCGTTGGAGAAAACACGAATATTCTCAGCTTTGCAGATGCTTCGGATATCACACCCTATGCCATTCCCGCAATTCAGTGGGCGTATGGCAGCGGTGTGTTCCTTGGTACGGAGGAATATGTTCTCCCTTCTGCCGCAGTTGCCGAGGCAGAGGTAACTACGATGCTGAAAAAAGTAACCGTACCCCCAGCTGCAACGGTTGTTGCGGAAATTCCGGAGGAATCCATCTCTTTGCTGTATAAGGGAAACGAAAATTTCGTATTAACCTCAAAGGATGTGCAGGAGCAATTTCAGTTAAATTGTCTGGTGGACGGCAGCTATGCACCGACACTTACACTTGCAGACTTAAATAACGATGGCAAGGATGAAATTTATGTGATTTTCACAGTTGGCGCAGGCAGCGGCTTCCATGTGGAAGGCGTTGTCGCTTACGATAAAGAAACCTTAGAGGAATATTTCGTACCCGATCCCCGTGAAATCGCAGAACCGCTGATTACCGAAAAGGACGGAACCTATCAGCTTTCCACGAAGGAAGGCGTACATACCTTTACCGATTTAGGCAGCTATGGCAAGCTGGTTTTCAGTGATATGGTAACCTATCGCATTGTGGAAAACACGCTGACCGCAACCCTTTTGCTGCAAACCGCACCGGATACCGCCTGCGGCGAGCTGCAGCTGACCTATCAGCCTGTGGAGGGCGGCTTTATCCTGAAGGAAGCATCCTATCTTCCGAGCAAATAAATGAACCAAAAAGGAGTGTGTGCATGGCAGAAAAGAAAGCCACAACCAAAGCAACAGCAAAAAAAGCAACGGCGAAAAAACCGACAACCAAAAAGCTTTCCGTCACCTTGGATGCGGAAACCTATGCTTTATTGGAGGAATATATTGCCGAATTTGGCTTTACGAAGGATGTCTTTGTGAAAAAGGCCATTCTGGAAAAAATCAGCCGAGATAAAATCAGCAATATGATTGACGATATGATTCAGCTATAATTTTTCGGACATAAAAACCCCTGCACCTTCTTTTCAAGGTACAGGGGCTTTTGTTTGGTTTCAGAATTTTCTTATCGAATTTTTTTTGAATCTTTTTTTGATTATTTCTTTGTCTGCATGATTTCGATTACCTTCATATCGAGGGTATCCAGTGCTTCATGGCTCAGCTTTGCAAGGTTCTTTGCGGTATCCTCTGCCGCGGAGCTGTTGATACCATCGGAAACGCCGATGACACTGCCGTCCATTGCGTACATTGCCGCATAAACCGCTTCACTCGCGCAGGCTGCAACCTTCACTGCACAGCCGCCCTTTGCGCCATCGCAGAAGATGCCGGCAACAGAGCCCATCATGTTCTGTACTGCGCCGCTTACCTGTGCAACTGTGCCGCCCATCATGTAAGCCATGCCTGCCGCAGAGCCTGTCCCTGCCAGCATTGCGCCGCAAACGGGGCTCAGTCGACCAACGTATTTCTTCATATACATAATCATCAGCATGCCCATGAATTCCGCTCTCAGCAGCTTTTCTTCGGGGATGCCCATTCTGTCTGCGAATACCGCCATGGGCAGTGTGGTGGAAATGCCCTGGTTGCCGCTGCCGCAGAAGGTCATAACGGAGCCGTTGCCGCCGCTCATACGGAAGTCAGCCGCCGCCGCGGGAATACTTCTGACTGCTGTTACAACGTCAGATTTCAGCAGACCCTTTTTCAGCAGATCCTGTACCGTAGGGCCAACGCCGAAGGCATATTTTTTCTCCATGCCCTTTTTCGCAATTTCCATATTGATGTCAATGGCTTCCTTAATGAACTGCAAATCCGCAACATCCACTTCGTTTGCCCAGTGATAAAATTCAGAGAAGGTGTGCTTTGTTACATCAAAGGTGCCTTCCTTTTCTTCGCTTTCGACTGCTTCCTTCTTCACTCTTTTATCCAGCAGCACTTCGCCGTTCTTTTCGCAGAACACAAGGTTGTCATGCTCGTCCTCTGTGATGGTATGCACGGTATCCTTGCCGTCTGTTGCAGTACATTCAATGTAGAACTGACTGCTTTTCAGAACCTTTACATGCACAAAGCCCTCCGCAACGAGCTTTTTCGCCTTTTCCACATGCTCAGGCTTGATACCTGCGCAAATTTCCATGGTATTGCCGGGCTTGCTCAGCAGCATCCCCAGTACGCACGCCAGCTCAATGCCGTAAGTCCCTGCATTGGGAATCTGTACGCTGTACGCATTTTTGAAAATATTGGAGCTGATAAGCATTTCCAGCTTCTGTGTGGGCGCATCCAGATGCTCACAGGTTCTGGAAACCGCCAGTGCCAGTGCAACAGGCTCGGTACAGCCCATGCTGGGCTTCATTTCTGCTTTAATCGCATTGATTACTAAATTCATATCCATAATTCTTCCTCCTATGTCTCCCAATCATTTTATTTTTCCTTCCGCAGATATATAGAGCAAGAATCGTGCCAAAAAGAAAACCGCCTGTTTTCGGCGGTTTTTTTGTTTCGTTTTCTCATATATGAGAATCAAATTTCATCCTTATCGGTTTGTTCTTTTTCCTGTACGTCATTCAGAAACAGATTCCTTTTTCTGTCTGTATTACAACAAAAAATCTCCCATTTTCTGCCGAAAATACAGGTACGATTTTTATATACAAAAATTTCTCATTTCTGATAACAGTTCTCATTTTTAAGAATTATAATAAATCATATTTTTTCAGCTTGCGGTACAGCGTTGCACGGCTGATTTTCAAATTTTCTGCCAGCTGATTTTTTTCCTCCAGCGTTGCGCCCTTCTTCACCATGCTGCTCAGCACCCGTTTTTCATAGTCCTCCACAATTTCATCCAGAGACCAATCCTCAAAGCCCTTGCCGGAGCGCATCACGATATGGTCGGGCAAATCCGAAAGCTGGATGATTTCTCCCTCTGCAATATTTTCCAGATATTCAATAATATTTTTCATTTCACGCACATTCCCCGGCCAGTCATAGCTTGTCAGCGTCTGCAGCGCCTCAGGCGAAACGCCGCGCATGCTCTTTCCCAGCTTCTGATTATAATACGCAATGTAATACTCTATCAGCGCAGGCAAATCCTCCTTACGCTTGCGCAGGGGCGGCAACTCAATGGGGATAATGTTCAGCCGATAATACAAATCCTCGCGGAACGTCCCCTCCTCCACCATCTGCTCGATGTTTTTATTCGTCGCACAAATCACGCGGATATCAATGGGAATCGGTTTCGTGCCGCCAATCCGTTCCACCACGCTTTCCTGCAGCACGCGCAGCAGCTTTGTCTGCACCGGCAGAGGCATATCCCCGATTTCGTCCAGAAAAATCGTACTGCCATGCGCCAGCTCAAATTTTCCGATAGAGCCATGCTTTTTCGCCCCTGTGAACGCGCCCTCCTCGTAGCCGAATAATTCGCTTTCAACCAGATTTTCGGGAATCGCTGCACAGTTAATAGAAATCATCAGCTTATCACGGCGGTCACTCAGGGCATGAATCATCTTCGCCATAATCTCCTTCCCCGTACCGCTTTCACCGCGCAGAAAAACGGTCGAATTCGATTTTGCGACCTTCTTGCCAATCCGAATGGCTTCCTTCATTTTCTGGCTGTCCCCAACGAAGGACCATCCCTTTTCCGCATCATGCACTACCTGCAGCTGCTGCTCCAGACGCTCCTTCGCCTCGTCCGTATACAGCTTGCTTTCCAACAGGACAGACATATATTTCAGAAATTCCTCCATCTGCCCTCTGTTTTCCAGAAGGTTTTTTCGTTCCCCCTCGCTGAAGGCAATGATGGAAATGATACCGACCACAGCCCCCTCCTTGAAAATAGGATAGGCAACATTCGCAAGCTCTCTACAGGTTGTGCGCTTTTCGCAGCCCTTGCAATTCAAATCCGCCATGCTGTCCATAATACTGCCGCTCTCGCCGGAAACCAGAATATGATGAAAAAAATTCGCGTGAGTCACAGTTTCGCCAATCTCGTCCGCATAAATGCCTGTTCCAGCCACACGAACCAATTCATTATCCACAATCGTAACATCTACATCCAGAATGGACGCAATCGCCTTCACATACGCCTGAATAAAGGATTGTATCTTCATCAAAGCCGTCATATTGCTTCCCCCTTTCAAAAAAAGCCTTAGACCCAAAGGGGTCTGCAAGACTCCTGAAAATCTAAGGCTCCGTTCTCATTTTATATTGTCAATCATTCCACGTTTTTTTCTTCATGGAAATTCTTTTCCGCTCTATGCTCATTCAGCACAACCTGCGCAATATTCATTGCATGGTCGGAAACACGTTCCAGATTCCCCAGAAGGTCGATGAAGTGAATCCCGGCGTTAACACTGCATTCCGCATTGGACAGACGCTCGATATGCCCTGCGCGCAGCTTCTTTTCCATCGCATCAACCTGATCCTCTAAGAAGGAGGTCTTTACGGCATAGGTGATATCGTCCAGCTCCAACGCCTTCACCGCATTGTCGTATGCCCCCAGTGTTGTAGTGGACATTTCGTTCAGCTCCTCCAAAGCCGTATCGGAGAAGGAAATCCCCTCCTGCTTCATTTCTTCCGCCAATTCCACGATATTTTCCGCATGGTCGCCCACACGCTCCATGTCGCTGACTGTGTTGAGCAAGGAGGTTACCATTTCATTATCCTTATCGCTCAGATGCAGCATACACAAATCAATCAGATACTTGGAAATATTATCACAAAGCTTATCAATGACAAACTCTCTCTGCTTTACATCTGCCATCTTTTCCTCATCGTGGTCAGAAAGCGTAGAGAGTGCCAAGGAAAGGTTCTCTCTCGCAATACGCCCCATGCGGATGGTTTCCAGCTTTGCGCCCTCTACCGCAACAGAAGGAGTGGACATCATACGCTTGTCCAGATGCACCAGCTCTGCCTCGTCGCTCTTTGTTTCCACCGCCTTGAGGCCGTTTACCTTCATGGCAAATTTGATGATATAGCCGCTGAAGGGCATCAGGATAATCGTTGTACCCACGTTGAAAACCGTATGGATAAAGGAAATCTGCGTCATATTGATAATGCCCTCGCCATAGGAAGGGTCCAGTCTCGCAAACAGAAACATTGCAAGAATACTGAAAATAATCGTACCCGCAATATTGAAGGTCAGATGCATCGTACCAACGCATTTTGCATTTTTGCTTGCACCGACAGAGCTTAAAATTGCAGTCACACAGGTACCGATATTCTGCCCCATGATAATGAATACTGCCGCATTCGTAGGAACCAGCCCTGCGGATGCCAGAGAGAGCAGGATACCCTGCGATGCAGAGGAGCTCTGGATAATCGCCGTTACGCCTGCGCCGACCAGAATCCCCAGAAAAGGATTAGAGCCCATAGAAATAAAGGCTGTCTTAAATACCTCGGATTCTCTCAAGGGATAAACCGCATCAGACATGGTATTCATGCCGATAAAAAGGATACCAAACCCAATGATGATACCAGCTACATCCTTGCTTTGCTGCCTTTTCCCCACCAACGTTACGATTACGCCGACCATAACTGCGATTGGTGCCAGTGTAGAGGGGCTGAACATTTTTGCCCATTCGCCTGCGGAAACCAACCAACCCGTGATGGTTGTACCGATATTCGCACCCATGATAACGCTGATTGCCTGTGTCAGATTCATCAGCCCTGCGTTTACAAAGCCGACAACCATAACCGTTGTGGCAGAGGAGCTTTGGATAATCGCCGTAACCAATGCACCCAGCGCAATGCCCATCAGCTTATTCTGCGTCAGCACTTCAAGAATCTTCTTCATTTTGGAGCCGGCAGCGTGCTGTAAGCCGTCCGCCATGATGTTCATGCCATAAATGAACATCGCCAGACCACCAATAAAGGGAATTACTATAGAACTCATTTTTTCCTCCGTTTTTTCTTCGATTCGATTGTAAAATTTTCCTAAAAACCATGTAAAATCTTTGTTTTACATCCTGAATAATGATATCATAAACAATAGACAGCCGCAATGAAAAATCATCGGTTTTTGGCAATTTCCACCGAATGAACAGAATCTTAACAAATTTTCTTTTCTGCACTTGTCATTTCGCATGAGTTTTGTAAAATCTTTGTTAAATTCAATTTCACTTTTCCCAATACCTTCCTGCTTTATGCAAAGAAAAACGTATACATAAAAAAGTCCCGGATAAAAAATCCGAGACTTTGTTTTTGTATGGATAGGATTGTATTTACAGAACCTTATTCAGGAAATCCTGCGTTCTCTTATTCTGCGGATTGCCAAACACCTCTGCCGGTGTCCCCTGCTCCACGATATAGCCGCCGTCCATAAAAATCACACGGTCAGCAACCTCTCTGGCAAAGCCCATTTCATGCGTTACTACAATCATGGTCATGCCATCCCTTGCAAGCTGCTTCATAACCTCCAAAACCTCGCCGACCATTTCGGGGTCAAGCGCGGAAGTAGGCTCGTCAAACAGCATAATATCGGGACTCATTGCCAAAGCTCGTGCAATGGCAACACGCTGCTGCTGTCCGCCGGAAAGATTCGGCGGATATTCTCCTGCCTTTTCCGCCAGTCCAACTGTAGCCAGAAGGCGTTCCGCTGTTTGCTTTGCCTCCGCCTTTGTCAGCTTCTTTCTGTCCACAGGCGCAAGCATAATATTTTCCAATACATTCAGATGAGGGAACAGATTAAACTGCTGAAATACCATGCCGATATTTTCTCTCACCTTATTGATATTGCATTTGGGATCTGTAATATCATTATCGTCAACAATAACAGTACCTGCAGTCGTTTCTTCCAGACGATTCAGGCAACGCAGAAATGTAGATTTGCCGGAACCGGAAGGACCAATCAGACAAACGACTTCCCCTTCCTTGACTTCCAGATCAATCCCCTTCAAAACCTCAAGGCTGCCAAAGCTTTTTTGCAATTTTTCTACTTTTACCTTAATCATTTGTTTGACAACCTCCTTTCAACCAGCTGGAATGCTTTTGTCAGCACGATTACAACAACATAATACATAACCGCAACAATCGCATAGGTCTGGAAACTCTGATAGTTTCTTGATACAATCAGCTGACCCTGACGCATCAGCTCACCGCAGCCGATAACGGAAAGGATAGAGGTATCCTTCAAAGTGATAATAAACTGGTTCAGCACGGAAGGAATCACGATACGGATTGCCTGCGGCAGGATGATTTTTCGCATCGCAACGCCATAAGGCAAGCCCAAGCTTCTCGCCGCTTCCATCTGTCCCTTGTTGACTGCTGCAATACCGCTTCTGAAAATTTCGGAAAGGTATGCGCCGGCATTCAGGCAAAGAACCAGAATCGCTGCACTAAAGGATGTAATCCGGATATGTAACGCACCTGTGATACCGAAATAGATGAAGAATGCCTGTACCATCAGGGGAGTCCCACGAATCAGGCTCAGATAAATACCCGAAATCCAGTTCAGAGGCTTCACCTTGGAAATGCTGAACAAGCACATCACCATACCGACAACCACAGCCAAAATCAATGAAAAGACTGTCATTTGCAGTGTAAGCTTCAGCCCTAATGTCAGCTGCGGCATACACTGTCCCACATACTCAAAAAAACTACTCATGAGGCACTACTCCTTAAGGAATTATTCCTGAATATATGTATCCAGAATTTCCTGATATTTGCCATTTTCTTTCAGGTTAGCAAGACCTGTGTTGAACATTTTCAGCAGCTCTGCATTTTCGCCCTTGCCAACTGCAAAGCCGTAGGAGCTGCCCTGTTCCTTATCTGTTACCATTTTCAGACCGTTGCCCTGTGTGATACCATAGCCCAGTACAGGGTAGTCCTCGAAACAAGCTACGCTGTTGCCAACCTTAACATCCATGCACATTGCATCGGAGGTATCGAATACTACTGTTTCAAAGCCATACTGATCCTTAATGGATTCTGCAAAGTCATAGCCTTCTGTACCTCTCTTAACGGCAACCTTTTTGCCCTTCAGGTCTTCATAGGATTTGATATCATTGTTATCTTCTGCGATACCCATAACAACGCCGCTGTCGAAATAAGGATCGGAGAAGTCGAATTTCTTCTGTCTTTCGGGTGTGATGGACATACCTGCGATAACACCGTCAGCCTGACCGGATTCCAATGCCTGTACAGCCGCATCAAAGCCCAGATACTGCAGGTCATATTTAAAGCCCTGGTCTTCTGCAATTGCAGCCAGCAGATCCATATCAACGCCTACATATTCGCCTGCGTCATTCTGGAATTCAAAGGGCGCAAAGGTTGTATCTGTTGCGATTACATATGTTTTTGTGTCCGCAGCATCATCACCGCCGCCGCATGCTGTCATGCCGACTGCCATTACTGCTACCATTGCCATAGCTGCAAATTTCTTTAATAAACTCATTATAAATTCCTCCCTTTTTCTTTTTCCCATTTTTACGAGCTGCCGAAGCTTCCCTCCGCAGCCTTACTGCTTGATTTCCTGCCGAAGCATGGCAAGAAGGGAACTGCTGCCCAGTCTGTCAGCCCCTGCCGCAAGAAAAGCCTCCGCATCGGCAACTGATTTGATGCCGCCTGCCGCTTTAATCTTCGTATCCCCTGTTACATATTTTTTAAACAGCCGAATATCCGCGAGCGTTGCCCCGCCGCCGGCAAAGCCTGTGCTGGTTTTGATGAATTCCGCCCGAGAGCGGCTCACCACATCACAAAGAGCAATTTTTTCTTCTTCTGTCAGCAAGCAGGTTTCAATGATGACCTTTAACCGCTTCTCACCACAGGCATCCTTCACCGCATTGATTTCCTGCAAAATCGCATCATAGCTTTTTGCCTTTGCCCAGCCGATATTGATGACCATATCAATCTCCGCTGCGCCGTTTTGTACCGCTTCTGCTGCTTCAAAGACCTTCACTGCCGTTGTCTGGTATCCGTTCGGAAACCCGATCACCGTGCAGATAGGAAGTCTTTCTCCCACAAATTCCGCGGCCTGCTTCACAAAAGAAGGTGGGATACATACCGAGGCCGTTCCAAAGTCCATTCCCTCCTGACAAATCTCACGGATTTGCTCCCAGACTGCGTTCTGTTTCAGCAGAGTATGGTCAATAAAACGGAAAATTTCATGCTTATTCATGCACTTTCCTCCTTTATCCCACGAAATTACCTAAAAAGTATACCATAAAAATGCAGACATAACAATGTCGGTTTTTTTATCATTTTTTAATGTTTTTTCTATCAATTACGCATTTTTATGAAAATTTTTAATATTATTCAAAATTTGCATATATAAAATTTCAATAAAAAATATCAATAAAAAACTCCCACCATGGTCACGCCACAATGGGAGCTTTTGCACACGGGATTATTCTGCTGCGGGAGCTTCTTCCACAGGAGCATCTGCCTGTCTCTTGGAAAGGCTGATTTTTTTCTGGTCGGAATTTACTTCCAGAACCTTCACGTTGATGATTTCGCCAACCTTCAGTTCATCTTCGGGTTTTACAACGTGCTTGTTTGCAATCTGGGAAATGTGTACCAGACCATCTACGCCGGGTTCCAGTTCAACGAATGCACCGAAGGGTACCATACGAACAACCTTACCCTCAACGATGGAGCCAACTGCATATTTGTCAGCTGCCAGCTTCCAAGGGTTCTTGTCTGCATCCTTCAGGGACAGGCTGATTTTGCCCTTTTCCTTATCTACATCCAGAACGAATACTTCAACTTCCTGACCTTCCTTCAGAACCTCTCTGGGGTTGGAAATTCTGCCCCAGCTCATTTCGGAAATGTGAATCAGGCCATCTACGCCGCCCAGATCAACGAATGCGCCGAAGTCTGTCAGTCTGGAAACAGTACCTGCAATCTTGGAGCCAACTGCGATTGTTTCAAACAGAGCTGCCTTCTTTGCTGCGATTTCCTTTTCAACCAGATCTTTTCTGCCGCCGATAATACGACGTTTTACTCTATCCATTTCAATGATATTGAATTCCAGCTCCTGACCCTTGAATACGCTCAGATCCTCGATGAATCTGTTGGAAACCTGAGAGGAAGGAATGAATACTCTTACGCCGTTTACAACTGCAATCAGACCGCCCTTTACAACGTCTGTTACAGTACCTGTAACAACTGTTTTTTCATTGAATGCCTTTTCGATATCTTCCATGCCCTTCTGTTCTTCGATACGCTTTCTGGACAGAAGTACATTGCCATCGCCGTCATTTACACGAACAACGAAAACTTCGATTTCATCACCGGGCTGTACAACCTGGCTGGGAACTACTGTTGTATCTCTGCTGAATTCGCCTCTGGGGATAACACCGTCAGATTTGAAACCCAGATTAACGGAAACCTCTTCGCCTACAACCTGAATAACGGTGCCTTTTACAACATCGCCTGTGTGCAGGGTAACAAGAGAATCTTCCAGCATCTGCTCAAAACTCACTTCTTCAACATTTACATTTTCAATTTCGCTCATAGTAACTACTACCTCCTTAATTATTGCAGGTGGTGTGGACGCACCCGCAGTTATCCCTATTCTATCATCCTTCTTGAAAGTTTTCAACACTAAATCGCAAATTGTTTCAATATGAACCGTATTCTCGCAATTTTTTTTACAAATCTCAACCAATTTTTGTGTATTAGAGCTTTTTTTGTCCCCGATGACAATCATTTTATCCACATTCTGGGAAAGCTCCATGGCTTCCTTCTGCCTCTTTTCCGTCGCAGAGCAAATGGTCTGGGAAATCTCCATTTTCAGACCCTTCTGCCGCAAAATGGCAAGCATATCGTCAAACTTGCTCTGGCGGAAGGTTGTCTGCACCACAACGGCGTAGTCCTTCTCCGTATCCAGCACCGCCGCCTTTGCCTCCTCAGGGCTTTCCAGAATAACGGCTGTATTGCCGCACCAGCCGTTAATGCCCTGTACCTCCGGGTGCTTTCCGTCTCCGGCAATGATGATGCTTTTGCCCTGATTCCACGCTTCATTCACAATCGTGTGTATCTTCTTGACAAACGGACAGGTGCCGTCCACCATTCGCATGCCCTTTTCCGCCAGCGCATCATACAGAAACTTTCCGACACCGTGCGAACGAATCACAACCGTACCCTCGTCAATCCCGTCCAGGCTTTCAATGATATGCAGCCCCTTGGCATCCAGGTCCTTCGTGACCTCCTTGTTATGAATCAGAGAACCATAGGAATACAGCGGTGCGCCGTTATTTTTTTCTATTTCCGCATACGCCATCTCAATCGCGCGCTTCACGCCAAAGCAAAACCCTGCGGATGCCGCCAGTGTTACATTGCTCATTCCTTCACCTTCAATTCTTCCACCTTATCCATAATCACCTTCGTGATTTCTCCCATCAGCTCTGTTGTCAGCTTTTTATCCCGAAATTCATCCAACGTCAGCGGCTCACCATAGCGAATCGTAAGCTTGCTGCGGAATTTATAGGTGCCGCTGATGGCGCAGGGAATCACAGGTGCATTTCCCTTCATCGCAAAAAGCGCCACGCCTGCCTTTGCCGCAACGTCCTCGCCTGCCTTTACCCGTCTGCCTTCCGCAAAAATGCCGACAATCTTGCCTTCCTTCAAAAGCTTGATTGCTGTCTTGACCGCCTTCATATCCATGGAAACCTTGCGGTCAATTGGGAATACGCCCAACTGGTCAAGCACCCATGAAAACAGCTTATTTTTAAATAATTCCTTCTTTGCAATATAATGCGGCAGCCTGTCCAGATAAATCGCCGTGGAAACAGGATCATAATTGCTGTAATGGTTGCTGCAAATCACACCGTTGCCGGTTTCTGGAATATTTTCCTTCCCGATGATTTCCACCTTGAACATAATGGCATACCAGATTTTCACCAGAAAAATCGCTACATAATAGACCCATGATTTCTTTTCTGTATCCTTCATTTTTCTTTCACCCTTTCCGCAACAATATCTAAAATAGCCTGCAGCACAGCATCTATGCCCATGCCTGTCGAATCCAGAGAAACCGCATCTGCCGCCCTTTTCAAGGGACTGTGCGCTCTGTGCATATCGTTGTAATCCCTCTCAAGAATCATTTTCTTGATTTCTTCAAAATCCGCCGTTTCGCCTTTTTCCTGCAATTCGCCCACACGACGGCGCGCACGCTCCTCCACGCCGGCATCCAGATAAATCTTCACCTCGGCATCGGGCAGAACAACCGTCCCAATATCTCTGCCATCCATAATCACAGAATGCTCCCGCGCCATTTCCTGCTGCAATTCCACCATCCGCGCACGCACCTGCCGATACGCCGCAACCGTGGATGCACCCTTTCCGATTTCCGCCGTGCGGATTTCCGCCGTAACGTCCCTTCCGTTCAGAAAAATGCGCTGACCGCCTTCTTCGGGTACAATTTTCATCTGCAAATCTGCCAGCGCCGCAACCACAGCCGCTTCATCCGCAAGGGCAATGCCCTTCTCCGTGCAGAACAGCGCAACCGTACGGTACATCGCGCCCGTATCCACATAAATAATGCCCAGTCTCTTGGCAACCAGCTTAGCAACGGTGCTTTTTCCTGAGCCGGCAGGCCCATCCACCGCAATGGCAAATCGTTTCATGCTTTTTTTCCTCCTTATTCCGCGCAAACCGCATTCCCTGCCGCAAAGCCTGTGGAAAATGCAATTTGCAGATTAAAGCCGCCCGTATATGCGTCCACATCCAGAACCTCACCTGCAAAATGCAGCTGCTTCACAAATTTGCTCTCCATCGTCGCAGGGTCAATCTCATTCACCTGAATCCCGCCGCAGGTCACAACCGCTTCGTTATAGCCCGTTGTCCCCGTAATCGTGAGCGGCAGTTCCTTCAAAAGCCCAACCAGACGCTTTCGTTCCTCCTTCGTCACACTGTTTACCTTTTTGCGCGCATCAATCCCCGAAAGACGAATGATAACGGGAATCAGCTTCTGCGGCAGAAGTGCATCCAGTGCGTTTGCAAAATCCTTATTCGCAAATTTTTCAAAATCGCGCAGAATACGCGCATCCAGCTTTTTCTCATCCATCGCAGGCTTGAGGTCGATGTAAAGCCGATATCCTTCCTCTATCGTCAGAATGATATGCCTGCTCGCACTCAGAATCACAGGACCGGAAACGCCGAAATGCGTAAACAGCATTTCCCCGAAGTCACTGTAAACCTTCTTGCCCTTTTTATTTTTTATCGTAATTTCAATATTTTTCAGACTCAGCCCCATCAGCTCATGGCACCAGTCCTCCTCTGTTCTGAGCGGCACCAGAGAGGGGTACAGCTTCGTCACATGATGTCCTGCCGCCTTCGCAAAGCGGTAGCCATCCCCCGTAGAGCCTGTACCGGGATAGGAAAGACCGCCCGTGCAGACAATCACGCCGTCCGCCCTTTCCTCCTTTCCATTTTTCAGCCGAATCCCTTCTGCCCTGCCGTCCGCAATCAGAATACCCTCCACAGGACTTTCCAGATGCAGCTTCACCCCATTTTTCTTGAGGTATTTTTCCAATGCCAGCACCACATCCAGAGAACGGTCAGACACAGGAAATACACGCTTGCCGCGCTCCACCTTCAGCTCCAACCCTTGCTCCTTAAAAAATTCCTGCAAGCCGAAGCTGTCCAGCTGGTAAAAGGCGCTGTATAAAAAATAGGGATTGCCGGGGATATTTTCCAGAAGCCCCTCCACATCGCTGTCATTCGTCACATTGCAGCGTCCCTTGCCCGTAATCAGGATTTTCTTCCCGATGCGGTTATTTTTTTCGTAGAGATGTACCTCATGTCCCCGTTCTGCCGCGCGTCCTGCCGCCATCAGCCCTGCCGCACCGCCGCCGACCACGATAATTTTCTTCTTCATTTTTCTTCACCCTTTTCAAACAGCTCTGCCATTTCCAGATGTGCCTTATCGTTTAAGGTCATGAGCAGCTTTCTGCCGTCCTCCATCACATCCACCATCGTCACAGAGGTATTTGTCATCCATGTCTTACGGTAAAATTCATCCCCCATGCCAAGCAGACCGACCAGCATCACGCGCAGCAGGCCGCCATGTGAAACAATCGCGACATTCTGCCCCTTATGGCGCTCTGCCAGTGCTTCAAAGCCTTCCAATGCGCGATCCATCGCATTCTGAAAGGAACCTTCTCCGGGCACAGGATGGTCAAAGGGATTTTCAAAAAAATCTATATATGCCTTACCATATTTTTCCTTCAGCTCCGCAATGGTATGTCCTTCCCATTCGCCGAAGTTGATTTCTCTGAAATGTGCATCCTGAATGGGGGTCAGCCCATGCGCCGCCGCCAACGGTGCCGCAGTTGCCACCGCCCTGTCCAGAGGGGATACATAGACCACATCCAGCGGCAGGAATTTGAAGCGTTCCCCCAAAAGGCGCGCCTGCTCCCTGCCTGCATCATTCAGCTGTATATTCGTGCAGCCCTGATAACGGCCGCCCTTGTTCCAATCCGTTTCCCCATGACGAATGAGGTAAAATCTTGTTTTGTTCTGTTCCACGAGGCTTTTCCTCCTTATTCTCAATAGTTTCCTAAATATATATTATACGGCAAGCGCTACCGCCTTTCAAGTAAAAAAGACCGCCTTGGAAAACTCCCAAAGCAGTCCCTTCTTTTTATAATCTCTTTAAATATCTGATTTCCTTCTCTGTCAGATGGCGATATTTTCCCTTCGGCAAATCCCCCAGCTTAAGCTCTCCCGTTGCCACCCTTTGCAGCTGTGCCACAGGATGCTTGATGGATTCGCACATTTTACGCACCTGTCGATTTCTGCCCTCATGAATCACGATTTCCGCCGTGCAGAAGCGTCCGTCCTTCTCTCTTTCGAGAATCTGAATCTTTGCGGGCTTCGTTTTCCTTCCATCAATCACAACGCCCCTGCGGAATTTCTGCAATGCCCCCTCATCGGGCACACCGTATAGCTTCGCAATATAGGTTTTCTCTACATCATGCTTGGGGTGCGTCAGCTTATAGGTCAGGTCTCCGTCATTTGTCAGCAGCAGAAGCCCCGATGTATCATAATCCAAACGCCCGACAGGGAAAATGCGCGCGTTCACGCCCTTAATGAGGTCGACCACCGCAGGTCTGCCGAACTGCTCCTTCGCCGTTGTCACATAGCCGACCGGCTTATGCAGCATAAGATAGACAAGCTTGGTGTCCTTTTTGCTGATTTTCCTGTCCAGATAGGACACCTCATCCTTTTCGGGGTCAATCTTCAGCCCCATTTCGGTTACAACCTTCCCGTTGACCTTCACCTTTCCCTGTGCAATCAGCTCCTCTGCCCTTCTGCGGGATGCCACGCCTGCCTCAGCCAGAAATTTCTGCAATCGTTCCAATTTTTCTTCCATATATCTTAACTCCGTTCTCAACCTGTATTTTTCATTCGATTTTCCTCAGTATACATGAGCCTTCGCAGAAAGTCAAAAGTTTCTCTAATCTTTCCAATCTCGCCAGCTGAGCCACCCCTCCGCCAGGCGAAGCAGTCGCTGTGCAAGGGTAAACGGTTCTGCATCCTCTGCCGCAAGCAAATCCACCGCCGCAAGGCGTTCCTCTCCAAGCCAAAGCACCGCCTGCCCCAGCCTTTCGCCCCGATGCACAGGCGCGGCAAGCTCCTTTGGCAAGTCTGCCGTCAGGTACAGTTTTTCGATTTCCGCATCAGAAAATAACGCCGTATAGCCCTCTGCAAGAATCGTTTCCATCTGCGCTGTCGGAGAATCGGTAATGCGGATTTCCCCGAAGCTCTCCCCTGCCTGCACTGCCTCGTAGGGATGAAAGACCGCGAAGCCATAGTCCATTAGGACTTTCGTATCCGTCCACTTTTTCTGCTTGCCTGCATCCCCCCAGCCACTGCCAAGCACCGCCGAAACCAGCCGCACGCCGTCCCGTTCCGCCGCGCCGACAAAGCAATGCCCTGCCCGATTGGTGTAGCCTGTTTTAATGCCAAGCGCGCCGCTGTATTCCTGCAAAAAGCGGTCTGCATTTGTCACACTGCAAGAGTGCTTTCCCGTCAAATCAGACACATAAATCTCCTGCTGTGCGATAATCTCCCGAAAGGTTTCGTTTTCCAGCGCATACGCCCCAATCAACGCCATATCGTAGGCGGTGGAGTGGTGCTGCTCAGCTGTCAGGTGGCTGTCCAGTCCGTTGGGCGAGCCAAAAACCGTATCCCTTGCGCCGATTTCCTTTGCCTTTTTCGTCATTTCCGCGCAGAACTTCGCCACGCTTCCCGAAACCTGCTCCGCCAGTGCCACCGCCGCATCATTATAGGAGCGCAGGAGCATGGCAGAAAGCAAATCTCCGACCTGCCACTGCTCTCCCTCCTGCAAGCTCATGTGTACCTTTGGCTGCTGTGCCGCGTTTTTGCTGACCGTGACAACCTCCGTCAGGCTTGCCTGCTCCAGAACCAGTATCGCTGTCATAATCTTCGTGGTGCTTGCCATCGCAAGAGGTACGTCCGCATTCTTCCCCCACAACAGCCGCCCTGTTTTTCCGTCAATCAACGCTGCGCCCTGCGCCGCAACGGTCGGCTCTGCGGCAAGAGTCGGCACACTTCCCATCTGCAATAAAAAAAGCAGGAAAAAAAGAATTGCTCTCCGTTTCATAGGCATCCCTCCTCCTGCTATCTTTATTCTGTTTTTCGCTTATGTATGAAACTCTGTTTCCGCATCCTTCTCCTTGGCTTCTTCCGAATTTTCTTCCTCCAAAGGCGGCAGCTCCCGAATACTCTTAAAGCCGAAATACCGCAGAAATTCCTTGCTTGTGCCAAACAAAATCGGCTTGCCGGGGGTATCTGCCCGCCCGACCTCACAAATCAGCCGCTTTTCCAGAAGCCTCGTCACCGCATGGTCGGAATTGACCCCACGGATTTCCTCCACCTGCGCACGCGTCATCGGCTGCTTATAGGCGATAATCGCCAGCGTTTCCAGAAGGGACTGCGTCAGTCCCTGCCGCTGTGGGCTTTTATACATATTGCGGATATATTCAAAGCATTCCGCCGCCGTACACATCTGATACGCGTCCGCAATCTCCACAATCCGCAGTCCTCGTTTTTCCTTCTCGTATTTATCCGCAAGGGAAAGCACAACTGCCCGCGTTGTTGCCTGATCCAGCTCAATCGTCTGCGCGATGGATGCCAAGGGCACCGCGTCACCGGCAATAAACAGCAGGGACTCCACAACCGCTTCCAGCTCCGATAATCTCATTCTGCCCCTCCTTCATCATATCTGCTGATGAAAATTTCACCAAAGTTTTTCTCCTGCGTAATCTGCACTTCCTTCTGCTTAATCAGCTCCAACAGCGCCAGAAAGGTCACAACCCTTTCCATCTTCCCTGCATTTCTGCGGAAAATGGTATGGAAGGCTGTTTTTTCATGCGGATGCAGAATCAGCATATCGCGGATGTATTCCATCTTTTCGCCAACGGTAAATAAATCCTTCTGCACCGAACGGAAGGAGCTGCGCACCTTATCCTCCTTGGTTTCCTTTCTCGCCATCACCTGTCGGAACGCCTGATAGAGGTCATCCATGGTGATGCCCTGCAATAAATCCTCCAATTCCTGCGGCGGCTGTTCCTTCAGCTTTGCCACAGAGGCATCCGCTTCCTTATAGTACACAAGCGCCGCTTCCTCCTCGCGCTCCTTGAGGGTCTCCGTTGCGTCCTTAATCCGCTTATATTCCAGCAGGCGCTGTACCAGCTCCTCTCTGGGGTCGGGGCCTTCCTCCTCCTCTGCCTTCGGCTTGGGCAGGAGCAGCTTGCTTTTGATTTCAAGCAGCGTTGCCGCCATCAGCAAAAATTCGCTCATGCCGTCCATATCCCTGTCCTCTGCCGCATCCAGATAGGCGAGGTATTGTTCTGTCAGCGCCGCAATGGGAATATCATAAATATCAATTTCGTTTTTTTCAATCAGATGATATAGCAAATCCAAAGGGCCTTCAAACGCTGCCAGTCTGATATTGATTGTCTCCATAGAATTCCCTTCCTTATGCTTACATCAAACCAATCATGCCGCCGAACAGGGAAAGCACCGCGTAAATGATTTTATCCATGAAGCCTGTAATCATCCCGAAGAACAGCAGGAACAGAAACAGCATCTGAATCAGCTTTTCATTCTGCATATATTTGAAATACTGATTTGCCGGCAGCAGCACCGCAAGCACCTTTGTGCAGTCCATAGGTGCAACAGGCAGTACATTGTACACCGCCAGCGCAACATTATAATATGCCAGATAATGAAGCAGTGTGCCGATATAATACCCCTTGCTCCGGAATGTGCCATAAGCCAAAAGGAACACCAGACCCAGAATGAGATTGACTACGGTCGGCAGAATCGCAACCAGAAGCGTATCTCTTTTTCTGTTTTTATAATATAATGCACTCGTTTCCACAGGCTTGCCCCAGCCGAAGCCGCCGCTGTAGAGCATCATCAGAAAGCCGATGGGCTCAAAATGCTTGACGGGGTTCAGCGTCACCTGTCCCTGACTTTTGGGGTAAGTATCCCCCAAAACCGTTGAGGTCAGCGCTCTGACAAATTCGTGGACGGTTGTCGCCACCAGAATCCCCGGAATCCCCAGAAGTATTACCAAAAAAGAACCATTCATAGTTTCAAATCCTCTCTGCGATAGTTTTTGGCAAAATGCCGTATTGTTATATTTTACCCGAAGGGCAGAAATTAGTCAAATCCAACAAAAAAGCCTGTACGAAAGCAACTTCCTACAGGCTGTTCTTTTTTTAATACCGCAGAGGAATATCCGAAAGCAAAACGGGAATATCCAGTCCCTGTGTTTTCAGAAAATATTTCATGCCACGCACGGCAATGTCGCTGTTGTTTTTTGCGCCAACCATGACACTCTGCAAGGGAAGCTCCTGCTGCTCCGTTTCCAGCTCCACCATGATATAGGGAAGAAAAATCTGATCCAGCAGGCGAAACTGCGGCCTATCCTGCCCCTTCTCATAATGCAGCGGCGGAAAAATGAACCGATATTCCTCCTCCCCTGCAAAATAGCTTTTTTTGAAAAACATTGTATACACAGAGCAGACCACCGCCATTGCATCGACCAGCTGATTCAACGATTCCTCCGAAGGAATTGCGTCCTCCTCGAAAAAGCCCTGCAAATCCTTCGCTCCCTTTTCCACAAGGCTATGGATGCAGGAAAGCAGGCTTTCCAGAAGCCCGTTCATCTGCTCCTCCTCATCATAAATCACCGTTCCATGCAGGAATACGCGATGCCGGAAACCCTCTACAATCTTTTCATAATCAAATTCCAGACAATAGCCGCGAAAATCCGTAAATTCTGCCCAGAGCAGAGAATTATTATTCTGCTTGGAAAATGCCACCACATAAAAGCTCATTTCATCCTCATCCAAAGCGGCATGGGCAGAAGAAATAATGCCGATACGGTCAATTTCCGCCTTCAGCTTTGCGGAAAACTGCATACGCAAATCCGTATTCACAATATATCGTTCAATCAGCCGCTCCATCACCTCAACGGCATATTGAAATTCCATCTTATCATTCAGAAAATCGCTTTTTGTTGCCACAAATTCCCGATTCTCCACAATGCCGCGGATGCCTTCCGCCGTTGTGTAATGATACAGCTTATCCCCCTTCTGGCAAATGGGCACATGAATCCAGTCATCCAAATAATGTTTGTCCTGCATGGATTTTTCCTCCTGCTTATTCTCTGATCTGACCATTTCCGTAGATAATATACTTTGTCGTTGTCAGCTCCTTCAGCCCCATAGGGCCGCGCGCATGCAGCTTCTGCGTGCTGATGCCGATTTCCGCACCGAAGCCGAACTGACCGCCATCCGTAAACCGCGTAGACGCATTGACATACACCGCTGCCGCATCCACCTCATTCAGAAAACGCTGTGCATTGGTATAATTTTCCGTCACGATGGCTTCGGAATGACCGGTGCTGTATTTTCTGATATGGCGGATGGCTTCGTCAATATCCTTTACCACCCTTGCGGAAATGATATAATCCTCATATTCGGTTGCCCAGTCCGCCTCCGTTGCAGGCACTGCGCCCGAAACCAAGCCCTGTGTGGCTTCGTCCCCACGGATTTCGACCTTTCTTTCCTGTAGCGCCTTCCCGATTTCCGGCATGAATTTCTCCGCAATGGCTTCATGCACAAGCAGGCTTTCGCAGGCATTGCAGACCCCTGGGCGCTGTGTTTTCGCATTGATGACGATGCGTGCCGCCTTTTCCAAATCCGCGCTTTCATCCACAAACACATGGCAGTTGCCAACGCCCGTCTGGATGACGGGAACGGTGCTGTTCTGCACCACACTGTTGATTAAGCCTGCGCCGCCGCGCGGAATCAGCACATCCAGATATCCGTTCAGCCGCATCATTTCATTTGCCGTTTCGCGGGAGGTATCGGGAACCATCTGCACGCAGTCCTCCGGCAGACCCTCTGCCGCCAATGCGCCGCGCAGAGCGGAAATCACCGCCTGATTCGTCTGAAAGGCCTCCTTCCCGCCGCGCAGAATAACCGCACTGCCGGCTTTCAGGCAAAGTCCGAAGGCATCCGCCGCCACATTCGGGCGTGCTTCAAAAATAATCCCGATGACACCCATGGGGACACGCTTCTGTCCAATCACCAGTCCATTGTCCAGTGTTTTCATGGACAGCACCTCGCCTACAGGGTCATCCAGCTTTGCCACCTGCCGCAGCCCCTCTGCCATATCCGCAAGGCGCGCCTCGGTCAGCGTCAGTCTGTCGATAAATGCACCCTTGATGCCCGCTTCCACTGCCGCATCCACATCTGCCTTATTTTTCGCCAGAATCTCTGCCTTTGCCGCAAGCAGGGCATCCGCAGAGGCAAGCAACGCCTTATTTTTCGCAGGGGTGGACAGGGTTGCCAAAACCACCGCCGCATCCTTCGCTCTTTGTCCCATTTCAATCAAGCTGCTCATCTTCATTCCTCCCATCCGTTTTCCGTTATGACTGCATCTAACGGCACGTCCGTTTCCTCCGTCGGCAATTCCTCTGCGAAACGCTGCGCCGCAAACGCAAGCCCGATTCGTTTTCCTTCCTTGTGCTTTGCAAAATAGGTATCATAATAACCGCCGCCATAGCCAAGGCGGTTCTTTTTTCCATCAAACAATAAGCCGGGAACAAGCAGCAAATCTCCCTCCTTCGGGACGCAGACTGCGCCGCCCTTCGGCTCTCTTACGCCGAAACGCCCCTCCGAAAGCTCCGCAAGGGATCGGATTTCATAAAAGTGCATTTCTCTGTGCTTCTCCGTTTTCGGCACGGCAACGGTTTTTCCATCCTGCCACGCCTGTCGGATGATTTCCTCCGTTTCCACCTCGGAGCCCATGCTCACAAAGGTAAAAATCCGCTCTGTATTCTGATATGCCGCACTCTCCAGAATATGCGCCGCAATCTGTCTGCTTTTTTCTTTCCTTTTTTCTAAAGCATTGCGTGCCGCAAGTGCCCTTTGCCGTAATTCCTTTTTCACTGCATCAAGCCTCCTATCGCATACAGCCCCAGAAACGCCGCCGCCAAAGAAATTTGCCAGAACGGAAGCCGTTTCCTGCCGCAGAGATTTTTCAGAAGCAGCCAGACAAAGCCGCCCCAGAGCAGAATTTCCCCCAGAACAGAAGCAACCGCAAGCACGCCTGCAAGCGGCAGACCAAGCCACAGACCAAAGCCAAGCCCTGCGGAAAGCAGCAAAAGCAGAAGCAGCTCCGTTGTATGCTCATAAATCGGCTGTTTGTTGCCCTGCACAGGGTCAAAATTGACCGCCAGCAGCAGAAAACCGGGGACAACCGCCCCCACCAGACTGCCCGAAAGCACACGCATCAGCTGATTGCTTTCCCAAAAGCCGAGATAGCTGCCCAGTCCGTCTATCCCAATCGGCAAAATCATCAACGCCGTCAGCATTGCCTGTCCCTTGGAAAAGGGTCTTCCTGCGTCCATCCGCCTTTTCAGAAGCAGAAAGCAAAACGCCAGAAGCACCCCGACATAAATTCCCGTACAGCGGGCGCAAAGTGGCATTGTTCCCTGCCCCCAGAGAAAGCTACGCTCTGCCATCCTGTGACAGACAGCAGAGCCCATTCTTGTCAGAAACATAGCCTATCAAAAGGTTTCGTACATGATGTTGGAGAACGCACCTGCCGCTGTGCCGAGCACACAGCAGATAAAGGAAAGCACCAGCATCACAATGCTGACCGTCATCATGGTTTTGCCGAAGCGGCGGTAATCCTCAGAGGGACTTTTGCTCAGCGCAACGCCTGCCACGCAGCCCGCAATCGCGCCCAGACCGCCAACCGCAACAATCAGCACGATAACCAGAACCTTGATTGCAGTCGGGATTTTTGCATCCGCATCCACGGTATTTTTCTTTTTATATTCGGCATCACCGGTTTCCTCGTTGGTCTCAAAGTGGTGTGTTTTGCCATCGGCTTCCTCTACGGTAAAGGAATCCACGGTTTCCGCCTGCTCTGCTTTTGCTTCCTCCCGAAAGCTGTTGTCTTCCTTATATTCATCCGTCTGTTCCGTGGGTACGGGCTTTTTGGTCGGGTCAATATTATTTCTTACATTACATACAGGGCAGCCCAGACTTTCATCCAGAATCTGTCTGCCGCAGTTCGGGCAATAACTCATTGTGTGAACCTCCAGTTTTTCTCAAGCTTTTCTTTTTTCATCATTTCCTGTATCAGCCAAACAGCGTACCGATGTCCTCCCCATCGATGATGCGGTGGATAACCTTCGGATCTTCGCCGTTGGCGATTGCCATTTTTACATTTGCCGCAAGGCAGATGCCTGCCGCCTGCAGCTTTGTTTTCATGCCGCCTACGCTGAATTCCGAGCCCTTTTTCTCCCCCGCCATGGCTCTGATTTCATCCGTCACCGCTGCCACATGTGCCACGCGCCTTGCATCGGGATTGTTGCGCGGATCCTTATCATAAAGCGCATCAATATCCGTCAGCAGCAACAGCAAATCCGCATGAATGATTTCCGCTACCATGGCAGAAAGGCGGTCATTATCGGAAATTTCAATTTCGTAGGTGGAAATGGTATCGTTTGCATTGACGATAGGAATAATGCCCATTTCCAGAAGGGTTTCCAGTGTGTTTTTTGTATTTTCATAGCGGCTGTCGCTGCTCAGCTCCTCCTTTGTCAGAAGCACCTGTGCCACCGTCTGATTATACCTGTCGAAAAAATTATGATAAATCTGCATCAGCATTGCCTGTCCCACAGCTGCCGCCGCCTGCTTTTCGCGCACAGCAGTCGGGCGTGTTTTCATTGCCATACGCACTGCGCCGACCCCAATCGCGCCGCTCGAAACCAGAATAACATCCTTGCCGCGGTTGCGTAAATCCGTCAGCACCCAAGCCAGCTCCTCCACCCGTTTCAGGTTCAGCCTGCCGTTTGGATAGGTAATCGTGGAGGTGCCTACCTTCACAACAATGCGCCTGCAATCCTTCAAATGCTCTCTCACAAACCTCATCTCCGTTTCTTTTGTAAATATTCCGCCTTATTTTATAGTATACAACAAAATTCCTGCATAAAAAAGAAATTTTCCATTAAGATATGATTGATTTTTTCTAAATAAAAAAAACACCTCACCGAAAACAGCTTCCTGCTCCCGAAATGAGGTGTTTGGCTTTCCTGCTTTATGCGTTTCTTTCGTCCGCCTTCATGCCGTCCAGTGTTTTCTGAATCAGCTCATCCAGCTCCCAGCCCAGACGTTCTGCTCCTGTTTTGATGATTTCTCTGTCACAGCCTGCGGCAAAATGCTTATCCTTGAATTTTTTCTTTACGGATTTCAGCTCCATATCCTTTACGCTCTTGGAGGGACGCATCAGCGCCGCCGCACCAATCAGCCCTGTCAGCTCATCCACAGCGAAAAGCACCTTTTCCATTTCATGCTCCGGCTCAATATCGCAGCAGATGCCATAGCCATGGCTTGCCACCGCATGAATCATTCTTTCGTCAATATCTTTTTCCCGCATCAGCTCCTGCACCTTGGCGCAGTGCTCCTCAGGCCACTGTTCAAAATCCAAATCGTGCAGCAGACCGACATTGCCCCAGAAATCCACCTCGTCGCCATAGCCCAGCTCCTGTGCCAGATAGCGCATCACGCCCTCAACTGTTTCGCCGTGGCGCAGATGGAATGGCTCCTTATTATATTCGTTCAGTAATGCCCAAGCTTCCTCTCTTGTCAAAATCTTACCCATGTCTCATTCCTTCTTTCTCTCTTTTGTCTTTTGTTTCCGAAAAGCTGTTTCTTTTTGCACATTATAGCGAACTTTTTTTCATTCTGCAACACACTTCCTATAGGTATACAGTATTATTAGAAGTCCTTGCAATCTCATAAAAAAATAGGTACAATGAAAGGCAATGAAACGCATTATGATTGGAAAGGATGAAAAAAATGGACGTAACAAGCTTTGGCATTGACCACAATCGACTGCTCCGCGGAATTTATGTTTCCAGAAAGGATACCGTCGGTGACGGCATTCTGACAACCTTTGATGTTCGCATGAAGGAGCCGAACCGCGAAATGGTGATGGATACCTCCGTGATGCACACCATCGAGCATCTGATGGCAACCTTCTTCCGCGCGCACCCCGTCTGGGCGGATAAAACCATCTATGTCGGCCCCATGGGCTGTCGCACAGGGATGTATGTCATCTTCAAGGGAGATCTGGAATCTGCGGATGTGGCGGAAATTATGAAGGACTGCTATCAGTATATGGCGGACTTTGACGAGGAAATCCCTGCCGCAAAGCCCGAAATGTGCGGCAACTACCTTGACCACAACCTCGGCATCACCAGAATCGAATGTCAAAAATTCGTGGATGAGGTGCTTTCCTGCATCAAAGAGGAAAACATGGTCTACCCCAGACAAAACAGCTGATATTTTTCGCACATAAAAAATCCTCCGTAGATTTCTCATACGGAGGATTCCTTTTTCTGCTTTATCTGTTTGATTGATTATTTTTCTGTCACTTCCAAAAAACGTATGAAATTGTAATGTTTTGTCTGCATACGTCCCGTCAAGGATTAAGAAACAAAGCCTCTTCTGAATCTCCGTACAACTTTCTTTGCTGCCTCTGCGTAGCTGCGTTCTGCAAATTCGCAGACAGCACAGATTTTATCAACGAAGGTAACAACATAGGATTCGATATAACGGGGCGGAATCAGTGTACAAGGCCACATATGCTTACGAATCGCGTCCATTTCGACCTTATTCAGCTTTGTGATTTTCTGTGCATTCAGAAGCGCAATGCGCGGATGCCAAGAGGAATGGCTGGAACGAATATATTTCTTTACCCGCCAATCATAAAAGTACAAATCATGCAGTAACCCTGCTCTGGCTGCGGAATGATAATCCCACCCCATCTTGTAGCAAATCAGAAAGCTGTAATAGGATACATTTATACTATGCTGAAGTCTGCTTGTATTGCAATGCTGTGTATGCAAGTCCAGCTTGAGAACCTGCTCGTGTTCCAGAAGTCCTTCCAGACACACCTTATACTCCGCCAACAACTGATCTTCATCCAAGTTATTGAAATCCTTGCGGGACCCAATAGCGCTGTGCATGGGCTCCACTTCCTTTTTATTTTTTTGTTATCCTTATTATAGCACGTTCGCCGCAAAATGTATATTGAATAATACATAAACTTGCATAGAATTTTTTGGCAATAATTTAGAGAGGATTGCTCATTCCTTCGATTTTTGCAGGTCTTTCTGCAAAAACCATAAATTTTGCATTAGGTATGTCCAATAAGAAAACAGGAAGAAACTGACGCAGTAGCCGCAGCCTTCAGCATTTCAGAATTCAAGTTTTCTTATTTGGGCGCACCTTTTATTTTATTTTTCTTTTGGATTTGCAAAAAGCGCGGAAAAAAATGCAAAGAAAACAGCCGCCGTAATCCCTGCCGCGGCGGACTTGATGCCGCCCGTAAAAATGCCGAGAATCCCTGCGTGCTCAACCTCCTTCATGACCCCCTCCGCAAGGCGAAAGCCAAAGCCCGTAAGCGGAACGGTTGCCCCTGCGCCGCCGAAGCCTTCGATTTTCTGATAAATTCCCAAGCCGCCAAGGATGCACCCGATGCAGACATACAGCACCAGAATCCGCCCCGACATCAGCTTTGTCTTATCAATCAGAAGCTGTCCGATGACGCAAAGCAAGCCTCCCACTAAAAAAGCCTTCAAAAGCTCCGTCATTTCTTCGCCTCCTTTTTGCAGCCCTCTATCACAAGTCCATGCGCAATGCCGGGGATAGACTGCCCCTGCTGGGAAGAAGTAGGGCTCATCAATGCCCCTGTCGGGATAAACAGCATTCGCCCGATTTCCCCCGAAAGCAGCCTTGGGTAAAAATAGGCGCAGAATGTTACCGCAGAGCAGGCACAGCCACTGCCGCCTGCATGGGTATCCTGCGTTTCGTTATCGAAAATTTCAATGCCGCAGTCCGTATAGCGGCTGTCCATTTCATAGCCTGCCTTCGCCAGAAGCTCGACCACCAGCTCTCTGCCGACCGTTCCCAAGTCTCCCGTTGCAATCACATCATAATCCTGCGGCGTTCTGCCCGTATCCGCAAAGTGCGTCTGCAATAAATCTGCCGCGGCAGGAGCCATTGCCGCTCCCATATTATTCGCATCCGTTACGCCCATATCCACAATTTTCCCCGTAGTGATTTCTACAATTTTCGGTCCGTTCCCCTTTCGTGCCAGAACCACCGCGCCATCCCCCGTCACCGTCCATGTCGCGGTTGGCGGACGCTGTGTCCCTAATGGCAGAGGAAAGCGAAACTGCTTTTCCGCCGCGCAGAAATGACTGGATGCTCCTGCCAGAACGTGGTTCGCAAAGCCGCCGTCAATCAGCATTGCCCCAAGGCTCATGGCTTCGCCCATCGTAGAGCAGGCACCGAATAAGCCGAAAAACGGAATTTCAAATTGCCGTACACCAAAGGTTGAGCCGGTGCATTGGTTCAGCAAATCGCCGCAGAGAATATAATCGACCTCCTTCGCCTTCAGATTTGCCTTCTGTAAGGTCAGTGCCATGTTTTTCTCCACAAATTTGCTTTCTGCCAGCTCCCATGTAGCCTCCCCAAAAAGCGCCTCCTCTGCCCTTTGGTCAAAATATTTCCCCAGAGGGCCTTCCGCCTCCTTCGGACCTACGGTAGATGCCGCGGAAAGAATCACAACTCCTTCCGCAAGACGCACCGTCTGCCTGCCTATCCTCTTGCTCATCCTCACACCACCCTTACCAGATAATAAATCAGCCCGACCGCCATAGAGGTCAGCGTGCCGTAAACAATGACAGGGCCTGCGACAATAAACATTTTCGCCGCCATGCCGAACACCATCCCCTCCTTTTTGAACTCAATCGCAGGGGAAACCACGGAATTGGCAAAGCCCGTAATCGGCACAATCGTGCCTGCGCCGCAGAATTTTCCCAGCTTTTCATACAAACCGAAGGCAGTCAGCACCGCAGAAATTCCAATCAGCGTGATGGAAACCCAGAGTGCCGCATCCGTTTCGGAAATCCCCTTTTTCGTATAAAGCATCAGCAACGCCTGCCCCAGAACACAAATCAGACCGCCCGAAACAAACGCCTTGATGCAGTTGCCCAGAATCGGACTGTTGGGCGAAGCCTTTTTTACCATTGCATCATAGTTTTGCTGTGCCTGCTTGGATGTATCCAATCAAACCACCCCTTTTCAATAGCCTTAAAGCACATAAAATCCGTCCACCAGAAAATACACCAGAGAGCCGCACACCTTCCCCAGCGCAAACGCAAGAATGAGCCACGGCAGACCCTTTGTCAGCCTTGTGCGCCGCAGCAGAATCGGAATGACATTCAGCACCTCTGTCAGTGCCATTGCAAGCACCCCCACGAAAATCCCCGTGCAGAGCGCATAGCAGCCCGGAAGCAGCGGCACGGAGGGCAGACGATACCTGATAAACATTGCCGTTGTCCCCCAGATTCCCCCAAGCACAATGGCATCCTCATAGATGCGGATAAACCGCTGCGTTTCCGTCCGCTTTGCCATGCGCGGCACAATGCCGATGGCAGCGATAAAGGCAAATGTGCCTGCCGCTACCATGCAGCCGGAGGTCAGCCCCAAAAATATCAGATAAATCGTTTTCAGCATCATGCGCCCCCCTTGCGGCGGTTCAGATGGTCAATCACGCTGGCGTTGGTTTCCTTCTCGTAGGTCGTCATTTCAATTTCAATGGGGGTCGGGTCCTGCGTGAGCGTGATTTTTGAAAAATGGTTGAAGAAAACGATAATGCCAAGTCCCAGACCAATGCTGTAGGGAATGGAAAGCAGCTTTGGCACCTCCTTGCTTTCCTCAAAAAAGAGATAATACATATTTTCAAAAATCAACGGCAGCTGTGTATCCGAATGAAAGCACATAATCGTTGTGGAGGCTCCCACGAACAGCACCAGAGAAACAAACGCCACCTTCGTCCAGACCCAGAGCAGATTGCGCCCCTCTGCCTGCGGCAGATATTCAATCAGGATATCCGTTTCCCCGACGTTATTCACCGCTGCGTTGGGGTATTTCCGATGAAGCACCTGTATCAAATCCACCACAGAGAGGAGATACGTCTTTTTTCGCTCCTCCGGAATCCGAAAGACCACAAGCCGCTCTGCCTCGCCTGCCGTCTGTCCGCTCAGAAAAACCTCCGCAACGTCGCGCAGAAGCACCTCTCGCTTCCCCACAAGCTGCACCTTTTCCGCAGGCTTAATATAAATATCCATTTCACCCCACCTTTCCCATCTGTTTTGGTTAGTATGGCAGGGTTTTGGGAAAGTATACAGGCTTTCGGGCAATAAAAAAACCGAATGTTCCTAAAGGTGCGCCCAAATAAGAAACCTTGAATTCTGAAATGCTGAAAGCTGCGGCTATTGCGTCAGTTCCCCTTGACAGCCTAAGTCAAAGGATGTCTGTGGGAAACTTCCTTGTATCCGCAAACTTTCAGCTATTTCATTTTCTTCACGTTTTCTTATTGGAACACACCTAAACACTCGGTTCTCTTTCTCATTATAAGCGGAACGCCTTAATTTTTTCATCCTCCGCGAAGATATCTGCCAAATCCGTACAGGTGATGGCATGCTCACGGCTGACATCCAGTATCACCTTTACCGTCCCATCCGGATTCTTTTCCATCTCAATATGATGAATAAAAATATTGCGGTTTTTCAGCTGTGCCTTCAACGCCTCCAGTCCATTCGGCATATTTTCGTAGGTAATGCTGAAGGTATCACGGACAGGGCCGTCCAGCTTGCGCAGCTTTCCGCGCGCGAACACCTGAATCAGCATAATCAGCGCGGTGGAGAAAATCCCGATTGCATACATCCCTGCGCCAATCGCAAGCCCAACCCCTGCCATCGACCATAGTCCTGCCGCCGTTGTCAGCCCTTTAATAGAAACATCGCGCACGAAGATAACCCCTGCCCCAAGGAAGGAAATCCCCGTAATGACATTTGCTGCCACACGTGAGCCATCCACCCGTATTCCGGGCGTATCCAAAATATCCGTAAAGCCGTATTTGGAAACAATCATCAGAAGTGCAGCGCCAACTGCAACAATAATATGCGTCCGCAAACCTGCCTCCTTGCGCATACGGCTGCGCTCAAAGCCGATGATGCCGCCGCACAGTGCCGCAATCGCGATACGCAGCATATACTCCAGTTCGTCTATATGTGCATGAAAAAATACTGTCATCCTCATCCCCCCTATCGCTATTTTATTATTGTACCATAAATTCTGCGCATAAAAAAGCCGAAACCCCGCAGAATCCCTTGATAAATCAAGAAAAATCACTTGCAATCCCTGCATTTTCCTGTTATTATAAAAATCTATGGCTTTAATTTGAGAAAGGAAGAAAACATGGAACACTTAAGATTTGAAGATATGAATATTTCCAACGAAATCTGCCGCGCAGTGCTGGATATGGGCTTTGAAGAAGCAACCCCCATCCAGAGTCAGGCGATTCCCGTTATTTTAGAAGGCAAGGACATCATCGGACAGTCTCAGACAGGGACAGGCAAAACCGCCGCTTTCGGGATTCCCCTTCTGGAACGCATTAACCCCGAGGACAGACGCTTGCAGGCGCTCATCCTCTGCCCCACCAGAGAGCTGGCGATTCAGGTAAGCGAGGAATTCCGCAAGCTGCTGAAATATAAGGACAACATCCGCGTTCTGCCCATTTACGGCGGACAGCCTATCGACAGGCAGATTGCCGCACTGAGAAAAGGCACACAGGTTGTCATCGGTACACCCGGGCGCGTGATGGATCACATGAGAAGAAGAACCATCAAGGCGGAAACCGTACAGATGATGGTTCTGGATGAAGCGGACGAAATGCTGGATATGGGCTTTCGAGAGGATATCGAAACCATTCTGGTGAAAATTCCGGAGGAGCATCAGACACTGCTCTTCTCTGCAACACTTTCCCCCGAAATTCTGGATATCACAAAGCGGTTCCAGAAGAACCCCGAATTTATCAAAATCGTACGCAAGGAGCTGACCGTTCCTAATATCGAGCAGTATTATTTTGACGTAAAGGAAAAAACAAAGCTGGATGCCCTCTGCCGCATCATTGATGTGTATGACCCCAAGCTGGCAATGGTATTCTGCAATACTAAAAAACGCGTGGATGATTTAGTTGAAATGCTGCAGGGACGCGGCTATTTCGCAGAAGGGCTGCATGGCGACCTCAAGCAGGCACAGCGTGATAAGGTCATGCAGAAATTCCGCAACGGCACGATTGAAATTCTAGTTGCGACAGATGTTGCCGCAAGAGGGATTGACGTTGACGATATTGATGTGGTATTCAACTATGATGTACCGCAGGATGAGGAATATTATGTACACCGCATTGGGCGTACAGGGCGTGCAGGCAAGGCAGGCAAGGCATTTACCTTCTGCGTCGGCAAGGAAATCTATAAGCTGCGCGACATCATGCGCTACACCAAAACAAAGATTCAGCAGCAAAAGCTGCCTACCCTCAGCGATGTAGAGGAAATGAAAACCAATATTTATCTTGAAAAAATCAAGGGTATCATTGAGGAAGGACATCTGACGAAATATATCCACCTCGTTGACCGCCTGATGGAGGAGGATTACACCAGCATTGACATTGCGGCGGCGTTATTGAAGGATCATCTTTCTGATGTCAATGCAGATGATATTGATGCACTGGATGATATCAATCTGGGCGGCACGGAGCTTTACGGCGGCGAAGGCGAAAAAATGGTACGCCTGTTCATCAATGCCGGCAAAAAAAGCAAAATCCGCGCGAAGGATATCGTGGGTGCGATTGCGAATGAGGCAGGTATTCCGGGGAAAACACTGGGTGAAATTGCCATTTTTGATGAATACACCTTTGTGGATGTGCCAAACGAATTTGTCAGAGATATTTTGCATGGCATGAAGCACGCAAAAATCAAAGGCAAGCGGGTGCATATCGAAATTGCAAAAAAAGAAAAAACCTACGGGAAAAAGAGAAAGAAATAAAATATATAAAATAAAAGGAGCTTTTCAGCTCCTTTTTTATTTTATCTCCTGTTCCAGATTATCAAATAAATCCGTATCAAAAAATTCTCGGATGCTGATGCCTAAGCCGTCACAAATCTTCTTGATGGAAACCACCCCGGGATTCTGGCTTTTTTCATTCAGCATACTGTAAACGGTAGAAGGCGGTATACCCGATGCAGTCGCTAACGCATTAACAGTCATATCATATTCTGCGCATAATTCCTGGATGCGCTTTGCAACCGCCTCTTTTGTATTCAAGATAACCCCTCCTTACGATTTATCGTAATTTTAGTTTGCACAAATTTACGATAAATCGTATAGGATATATCCCAAATCAAATATTTATGTTATAATTGCGATATATCCCATATTTCAGAGGTGAATTTATGTCTGTCTGTACATTCTTTGGGCATCGCGACTGCCCATCCTCCATAGAGCCAAATCTGAAGCAAGCCCTCATCCATCTGATTGATGCGCAGTCCGTTGATACCTTTTATGTCGGCAATCATGGCGCATTTGATGCAATGGTACGTTCCACTCTGGCGGAACTCATGCAGGACTATCCCCATATTCGCTGTACGGTGGTTCTAGCCTATCTCCCCACAAAAAAGCTTGCGTATCCCTTTCCTTCCCTTCTGCCCGATGGCATTGAAGCCGCTCCGAAACGTTTCGCCATTTCCTACCGCAACAAATGGATGCTGAAACAATCGCATTTCGTTGTGACCTATATCACGCATGATTGGGGCGGCGCAGCGCAATTCGCAAGCCTTGCCAAAAAGCAGAAGAAAACAGTCCTCAATCTCACCAAATAAAAAAGAACGGTGTCCTTCCCCACGGGAAAAGCATCGTTCTCTTTTTTATTCCTGTAAGCCTGTTTTCTCGGCGTATTCCTTGAAATCCGCGTTCCATTCCGCGCTGATTGCGGCATCCTCTCTATGGTCAGGCAAAGCATACTGCGCATCGAGCCAAGCACCAAGCCAACGGGAAAGCTTGATTGTCCCCGTGAGGTTCATGTGTCCCTGATCATAATAATCAACCTGCGGGTCTAAGCCAAGCTGTTCTCTGTATTCCGCTCTGTCCAGATCCAGATAGGCTACACCCTGCGCCGCAGCAAAACCCTCCAGTGCCTCGCTCTGCGCATACGTCCAGCTCATTTTCGGCAGATGCAGCAGCAGAACGGGGATGTTCTTTTCCTTGCAAAGTGCGATGGATTTTTCAATATAGCCCTTTGCGCTCTCGTCAAAGGAGGCGGTTTCTCCTGTCGGCTCCATGAAATTTTCGGGGTAGGCCTGCGGCGCAATCTCTCTAAGATAAACATTTCCCTTCTTAAAGGAATGCTCCAGCAGGGGCTCCGGCTTATCCTCCGCCAGATTGATTTCCTTCCAGCGGTCATGGTAGCGCATCAGCGGAAAGGCATAGGACAGCATGGACTGTGATTCATCCGCAGCTGTCACCTCTTTGATAATATCCAGCTTATATTTCGACATCTTCATGCCGTCCAGTCCACGGCGTAAATCCCCTTCCCGCTCTGCATAATCGTAATCCGAAAAGATATTATCGCAGAGCAGAACCACCAATTCGGGATTCTGATATTTCAGCGACTCCGCCAGAAGTCCATAGCTAACAGAGGGTGCCTGCAATGCCGACGCGCGGACATAGCCCGTAAAGCCATGCTCCTGCCACATCACCATCGGAGATACCCCACGCAGAAGCGGACTGCTCCCGACATACAGCACATCTATCGTATCCTCCGGTTCACTGTAAAAGGCATGAATTTCATTGGATTCATCATCATGCCGCATCAGCAAATCCGTCGCATTGCCAAAGAGCATGGAGAAAACCACCACAAATGCAACACATCTTACCATAATTTTCAAACACTCTTTCCTATTCATACTCAGAACCCCCTGTAAATAAAGTCAGCGGCGTTATAATTCAAGCCATACACGCCAAAAAGAATCAGGGAGAACAAGGCACCCAGATAAATCACCCAACGGAAATAGAGGTTCTGCTTCGCGAGGGTCTCTCTTACCCTGATACCACTTTCCTGCATCAGGCTGACAGAAAGCAGCACCAGACAGGACAGGAACAGCACCCATAAATCCTTCACGTCCAGACCCATCGTCAAAAGTCCGCCCTCAAGCAGGACATCCGTATTCCAGTTCTTTACCATGGAGGTAATCATATATTTCGCTGCGGAAACGCCGGGTGCGCGCGTGATAATCTTGCCGATTGCAACCAGAATCAGCGTGCGAAGCACCTGAAAAATCCGCCAGCTGATACAGTCCGTGCGAATCGCCAGCCTTTTCACCAGCTTTTGCAAGGGCTGTTCAAAGAGAATACCAAGCACGATGAGCGTACCGTTATAGCAGCCGAAGGCGATATATTTCCATTCTGCCCCATGCCAGATACCGATGAGGAAGAATATGATAAACTGCGGAATCAGCACGGGAATCAGCTTGCCGATATAATTCCCGAAAATCCCTCTGCATTTCTTCCCCAGACGGGAAAAGAATTTCGACAGGGACAAGGGATAGAACACATAATCCCGAAACCATGCGCCGAGCGTCATGTGCCATCTGCGCCAATAATCGGGAATTGAGGTTGCCAGATAGGGACGTTCAAAGTTTTTATCCAGCGTTACGCCGAAAATTTGCGCCGCGCCTGTTGCAATATCAATCCCACCGGAAAAATCGCCGTAAATCTGGATGGCATACGCCAACGCCGCTGCCGCAACATAGGTGCCGCCGAAGGTTTCGGGGAAGCCAAACGCATTATCCACCAGAACCGCCGCTCTATCCGCGATGACCATTTTCTTGAACGCACCCCAGAGCATCAGCTGTACGCCGAACTTGATGCGTGTATAGGAAAATTCATTCGCGCGGAACAGCTGCTCCGCCAATGTGCCGAAGCGAGAAATAGGCCCCTGCACAATCTGGGGGAAAAAGGAAATAAACAGCGCCAGCTTGCAAAAGTTCCGCTCCGGCTCCTGCTTTTCTCTGTAAACATCAATCAAATATCCCATGGATTGGAAGGTATAGAAAGAAATGCCCAAGGGCAGAAGAAACCGAAAAACGGGCAGCTCCGTCCCAATGCCGATTTTTGCAAACAGCAGATTTAGGTTTTCTGTCACGAAGCCGGAATATTTCAGCACTGCCAGAATCCCAAAGTTGAACAACAGGGTCGGGATGAGAATCCGCTTCTTTTTCTTTGCAAAGGCGGCCTTCCATGCCTTTTTGCCCTCTTTATCCAATTCCGCCTTTGCCTCGTTAAAGGCAATCTTGTTTTTCGCCGCCATATCCCCGATTTTCACCGTTGCCAGATATGTAGTCACCGTGGTTGCCAGCAGATAAATAAAAATCCGCCCACCGGAAATAAAATAAAATACATAGTTAGCAACAAAAAGCGTTACCCATCGGCAACGCTTCGGTGTCAGGAAATATGCTGCGGCAGCCAGTACAAGAAAAACGATAAATCGAAATGATGTAAATGCCATACCGCTTTACTCCTCCATAATTCTTATTGATTAGTCCTCCTGCAATCTCTGCACCAATGCCCAGATTGCTTCTACAGAGTTAAAGTTTTCGGGAACAATTTCATCTGCGCCGATTTCGATATCGTATTCATCGCACAGCTCGCCTACCAGAGAAACAATATCGAAGGAATCCAGCTCGCCGCTGTCAACCAATTCCTTGTTCTCCTCAAAATCTACGTCAGGTCTCAGTTCTGCCAGAATTTTCAGTAATGTTTCCATGTTTCATTTCCTTTCTCTCTCTTACTTTTTCATCATCACCGGAGCGATTCTGCCGTCCGGCAAAAAGCCCGATGCTTCATACATTCTTAACGCAGAAGGGTTATCCTCCCGCACCCAAAGCTGAAATTTTGCAGCCTCATCTCTCTCTATGACAAGCCAATCCTGCACCAGACCGCTTCCAATGCCCTTTCCTCTGCCATCCGGCGCAACCGCAATCTGCCAGAGGACGGATACCTTCTTTTCTCTGCCGAAGCGCAGAAAACCAAGAAGCTTCTCCCCCTCCCTTGCCGCAAGCACACGCTTTTCACGGATATCCTGCCGCAGGGTGTCCAAATCGGGCAAAGCCGAGGTATACGGCTCAAAGGACTGCTGCATCAACGCGAGAATTGTTTCCGCTTCTTCTTCTTTTACAAAGGAAGGTACGCGTTCTGTTTCTTCCACATTCCTTGCGGAAAGAAAGAGCCGCTTTCGCTGCAAATAGCGCGCAAAGCCGATTTCCTCCCATTCTGCCAAATCAGGCGGTGCTTTCGTCACGCCGACCTGCTCCAGAAGTACAGGCTTGTCAAACACAGGGATTTGTTCCGCCTTTCTCCCCTGCTCCAGAAAGAAATACAGGTCAATCTGCTTTTCCTTTTCATGGAACAGATAACAGCCGCCGTCAAATTTCAGTTCGGAAAGCCACTGCAGCTGCGGAAGGAATTCCTCCGCCGCAGCGTAAAAATTTGTCCGCATTCCTTTGGAACGATACTGAGCAATTGCATCTGCCCAGTTTTTTCCATCAGGTATTTTGCTTATCGTTATCATAATACTCCTTTAAAGCCAATCTGTCTATCTTTCCATTCAAAGTCTGGGGAATTTTTTCCAATTTTAACATCAGATTCGGGAACATATATTTCGGCACCTTATCGCGCAGGCATTTCAGAATATATGCCTGTGTCGTTTCCTCCGTGCCGCAGTAGAACAGCAGAATCCGCTGTGTTCCTTCGTCATAAAGGCAAACGCCCGTTTCAATCCCCTCAATGGAATTGACAGCTGTTTCAATCTCGCCCAGCTCAATGCGGTGTCCCATGTGCTTAATCTGATGATCCTTCCTTGCCAGAAAGACGATTTCGCCCCGTTCATTATATTTCGCAATATCTCCCGTTTTATAAATTTTTTCGGGATAATACGGATTCAAAGGGTTCTGGATAAAGGCTTCTGCCGTTTTTTCGGGGTTATTATAATAGCCAAGCGCAAGGCATCTGCCACGCACGCAAAGCTCACCGCTTTCCCCCTCTGCCGCAAGCCTGTCCCCATTCAAAATGAATACATCCGTATTGCGGCAGCCATAGCCGATTGGCAGCGGCTCATCATCCGCAAATTCCCTGTCTACAATATAATAGGTGCAGTCCACCGTTGTTTCCGTCGGACCATAGATATTCGCAAACATGGCATCGGGATATTTTTCTCTCCACTGATTGAACTGCTTGGTCGGCATTGCCTCGCCGCAGAACATAATCTTCTTCAGATAGGAGGGTTGGAAATTCTCCAGCGCCCCTGTATTCACCACAATACACAGTGCAGAAGGCACCCAGTCGATATAGTTAATCTGCTTTTCCTCCAGGTATTCCAGAAGCTTTTTCGGGAAGGAAAAAAGCATCTTCGGGATAATTTCCATTTGTGCGCCCGTTTTCAGCACCGCATACAAATCCTTTACAGAAGAATCAAAATAAAACGGTGCCTGATTGCCGATGATTTCCGCATCGGAAATGGAAAACGCTTCTGTGTACCATTCCGTCAGATTCACAACAGCTTGGTGGCTGATGACAACACCCTTGGGTACCCCTGTTGAGCCGCTGGTAAAAAGCGCATACAGAGGGTCTGTATCAATCACAGAGCGGCGGATTTTCCGCAAAAGTGCATCGTCAATTTCCGTTTCCAGAAGCTCCTCCAGAACGATGATTTCCCCCTCGTAGCCAAGGTTATTTGCCGCCCTTCGACTTTTTTCATCAATCAGAAGCACCTGCGGCTTGAGCGTATGCAGAATAGAAAGCACGCGCTCCCTCGGCATGGTCACATCAATGGGCGTATAGAAATTGCCGCTGTAGACCGCACCCAGAAACGCCGCCACAGAAACGGGCGTTTTCTGCATCATCACCGCGATTGGGCAGCTTCTGCCGCCGAAGCGTGTCAGGTATGTACCGATGCGCTTTGCCGTCTCCTCCAGCTCTGCAAAGGTAATCGTCCCCTCCGCACCGGAAAAAGCGATTTTATCAGGCAGGCGTTTCGCCGTCTTCTCCAGATATTCCAGTATATTTCGAATCATATTCATTCCTCGATTCTTATTCCATATTAAATCAAGTTTGAGTATAGCATCTGAAAATTCCTTCGTCAAGAATGAGAACACAAAATCCGTCTTCTGTTTCCCCGAAAAAAGCTATGCCTAATAAAAAGCCCTCCCAAAAATAAAAAGCCCTCTTATACGGGGATATAAAAGGGCTTTTCCTTGTATCATCATTGCTTCGTCTTTCGCATGGTTAGGAATTCTTAAAGACTTTGCATAACAATACCGATGCAATCGCTTTGCTTTGCAATCACGCCATAAGCAAAGTTTGAAAATATTTTACCATAGGTTTCTTAAAAAAACAACCACTTTTTCTTTTCCTTGTTTTCCTAGTATTTTGCTTGCATAAAGGCTGCTTTTCTGCTATGCTGAGTATAAACAGAAACCATTCGGAGAAATTTCCCCGATAAAATAGCAAAAGGAAACAAACGGAAACAAAAGGAGAGGTACCATGTCTATCGAAAAAGTAAGAGCATATCTGAAGAATATGAACTGCCCCAAGGAGGTTATTGAATTTGAGCAATCCAGCGCAACCGTTGAGCTGGCGGCACAGGCAGCAGGCGTTATCCCTGCACGCATCACAAAAACGCTTTGTCTGATGAGCAAGGAGGGCCCCATCGTTATCTGTGTTGCAGGCGATACCAAGATTGATAACCGCAAATTCAAGGATACCTTTGGTCTAAAGGCAAAAATGCTCTCTCCTGAAGAAACCCTAGAAGCAACCGGTCATGCTGTCGGCGGTGTCTGTCCCTTCGCATTGCCCGAAGGCACAAAGGCTTATGCCGATATCTCTATGAAGCGCTTTGATACCGTATTCCCTGCGGCAGGCAGCAGCAATTCCGCAATCGAGCTGACCTGCGATGAGCTTTATCACTACGGCAACTGCGTAGAATGGGTCGATATCTGCAAGGGCTGGCAGGAAGAAGCGTAACATCATACCCACCGAAATCATACGAAAGACGAGCGAGGTGACCTTATGAAGATTTCAACAAGAGGCCGTTACGGCATCCGTCTGATGCTTGCACTGGCTTTGAATTACAACAATGGCACGATTCCCTTAAAGACAATCGCCAAGGATCAGGGTATTTCCGAGAAATATCTGGAGCAGATTATCAACCCACTGACCAAGTCCGGTCTGGTAAAAAGCTTTCGCGGCGCGCAGGGCGGCTATATGCTGACCAATCCCCCCGAAGCAACCACCGTCGGCGAGATACTGCGTGTGCTGGAAGGCTCTCTGTCCCCTGTGGACTGTGTTGACCATCCCAACTGCGCCAATTCCGACCACTGCGTTTCCCTTTCCATCTGGAAGAAAATGAAGGTGGCACTGGATGAGGTTGTAGATAATATCACTCTGGCAGATATGGCGGCAGAATATGCCGAAAAAAATCCCGATGTGGCGGCAAAGTTCCGCTGTAACGGCTGAAAACATCAAAGCTTCATCAAAAATAAAATGCTGTTTGCAGATTTTCCTTTGCAGACAGCATTTTTTAATTCCTCTTTTATAATAATTTAAGCTCCTATAATAATTTAAACTCCTCCCAGCCGTCCTTTTTCAGCACCAGAACAGAGTCAAAGCCTATCTCCTTCGCCGCCTGCGCCACCTCGGCAAAACGGAAGCCAAGAGAAGCCCCGTTATGGCTGTCACTGGAAAGCAGTATTTTCCCCCTTCGCTCCTTCAAATCACGCAGAAGCTGCAAGGAGGGATACGGCTCCGTCCGCAGACCGCGGTACATACCGCCGGTATTGATTTCAAACGGTCTTCCCGTTTCCAAAAGGGCATCCATTGCGGAAAGTGCCGCCATTCTGTAGCGTTTATCCATGGGGTCAAAGTAACGGCTGCCCTCGTTGAATTTCGTCACAAGGTCAAAATGTCCGATAAAGGTCGCATTTGTTCGGGAGACCACCTCCGCCTCTATCTCAAAGAACCGCTTCGTCAGCGCATATACATCACCGCCGAAGCCCTCGCGAATGCCCTGCTCCAGCACCTCAGGGCTTTCGTCCACGCAGTAATACATCCCGTTCTTTTCCACATAATGCACAGAGCCAATCACATAATCAAAGCCCTCTGTCGGAGCAGTCGAACAGGCATCCTGCTCCACGCCGCAGAGAATTTCAATCTTATCCTGATATTTTTCCGCAAGGGCGCGCACCTCCGCCTGATATTTCGGCACATCCTCCGGACGCATGCACCAGACCTCCTGATCCTCCGGGCGGAAATCATTGAACCCATGCCCCGAAAAGCCAAGGCGCGTAAAGCCCTTCGCAATCGCCGCCTGCACCATCTGCTCCGCCGTTTCCTTCCCGTCGCAATAGGTGGTGTGGGTATGAAAATTCATGTTCGGAAATCTCATTTTGTCATCTTCTCCTGCTTTACCTTATGGTCAATGATGTGTCTTTTTGCCAGCTCCTTGCGGATATCCGCAAGGGAAATCCCCTGCTCTGTCATCAGCACCATCACATGATACGTCAAATCCGCAATTTCATAAATCGTTTCGGCTCTGTCCTCCGCCTTTGCCGCAATGATAACCTCGGTACATTCCTCGCCGACCTTTTTCAGAATCTTATCCAAGCCCTTTTCAAAAAGGTAGGTCGTATAAGAGCCTTCGGGCTTTTCCTTTTTTCTGCCCTCCAGCATTTCCATCAAGCCATCCACCGAGAAGGACTGATACGCAGGATTCAGATACACGAAATCCGAAAAGCAGGATTCTGTCCCCAGATGGCAGGCAGGGCCTTCCTTCACAACCTCAACCGTCAGCGCGTCCCTGTCGCAGTCCGCCGTAATGGAGACAATATGCTGCACATTGCCGCTCGTTTCGCCCTTGCGCCAAAGCTCCTGACGAGAGCGCGACCAAAAGCAGGTTCTGCCCTCCTTCATGCTGATGGCAAGGCTTTCCTTGTTCATATATGCCACGGTCAAAACCTTTTTGCTGTAGGTATCCACTACAACCGCAGGAATCAACCCTTTTTCATCAAAACGCAATTCATCTATGTTTACCACGGTTTTCTCTCCCTTCCTTTTCTTATCTGCGGACGATAATGCCCTCCGCCGCAAGCCGTTCCTTCAATGCGGAAATTTCCACCTCACCGAAATGGAAGATGGATGCCGCAAGCCCTGCATCAATATCGGGGATTTCTCTGAACAGCGTCACAAAATCCTCGATACAGCCTGCGCCGCCCGATGCAATCACAGGCACATTCACCAAAGCGCAGACCTCCTTCAGCAGCTCTAAATCAAACCCCTGCTTCACGCCGTCCGTATCAATGCTGTTGACAACCACCTCTCCTGCGCCCATTTCGACGCAGCGCGCAATCCAAGGCAATGCCTCCATGCCGGTGTTTTCTCTGCCGCCCTTGGCAAATACCATGAATTTCCCATCCACGCGCTTCACATCCACAGAAAGCACCACACACTGATTGCCGTATTTCTGCGCCGCCTCGCGAATCAGCTCAGGGTTTCTGATTGCGCCGCTGTTCACGCTCACCTTATCCGCGCCGCATTTCAGCACGCGGTCAAAGTCCTCCAGGGTGTTGATGCCGCCGCCAACCGTCAGCGGAATGAAGATATTCTGTGCCACCTCTGTCAGGATATCGGTGAACAGCGCTCTGCCCTCCGCCGATGCCGTAATGTCATAAAAAACCAATTCATCCGCACCGCAGTCGCTGTAGTATTTCCCTAGCTCCACAGGAGAGGAAACATCCGAAAGTCCTTCAAATTTGACCCCCTTGACTACTCTGCCATCCTTGACATCCAGACAGGGGATGATTCTTTTTGTAATCATTCGTTTCCCTCCTTTGTGAGTGTCACGGCAGCCGCGAGGTCAATATTGCCCGTATAAAGTGCCTTGCCGAGAATCGCGCCATAAAGCTTCATCTCCGCAAGTTTTTTCACATCATCCAGCGTAGTTACACCGCCGCTTGCAACGATATCCACCTTGCATTTTTCGGAAAGCTGTCGATATAATTCCAGATTCGTGCCGGAAAGCAGACCATCCTTGGAAATATCCGTGCAGATAATCGTTTTCACGCCGATTTTCTGCAGCTTTTCGCAGAAGGCAAAGCAGCTTTCCTCGGAAACCTCTGTCCAGCCCTTGATGGCAACCCTTCCATCCTTGATATCTACGCCGACCGCGATTTTCTCACCGTATTTCCGCACCATTTCCTCCAGAAAGGCAGGGTTCTGCACCGCCGCTGTCCCCAGAATCACACGGAATACGCCTGCATCCAGATAGGTCTTGATGACTTCCTCGGAACGGATGCCGCCGCCGACCTCAACCAGAAGCCCACTCTCCTTCACAATCGTGCGGATGGTTTCCAGATTAGGCGTACCGCCGTCCTTCGCGCCCTCCAAATCAACCACATGGAGATATTTCGCCCCTGCCGCCGCAAAGGAGCGCGCCACTGCCGCAGGATTCTCGCTGTATATCGTTTTCTGTGCATAATCGCCCTTCACCAGACGCACCGCACAGCCGTCAATCAAATCAATCGCAGGAAATAATTCCATAGAATCTTTCCCCCTTTCTTACAATTCGCAAAATGCCTTTAGAATCTGCAAGCCGACCTCGCCGCTTTTTTCGGGATGAAACTGCGTGCCGTATACATTGCCGCGCTCCACCGCCGCTGTCAGCTCTGCGCCGTATTCCGTTCTCGCAGAAACAAAGGCATCACAATCCACCCCTGCGTAGGAATGTACAAAATAGACACAGTCGCCCTCATTGATGTATTGGAACAGCTTAGATTTTTCTCTGTCCTTCGGGAAAATCAGCCGATTCCACCCAATATGCGGCACCTTCAGCCCTTCCCCAATCATGGGCGCAATGGGCTTTACACTGCCGCCAATCAAGCCTAAGCCTGCATGCTCGCCATATTCGTAGCTTTTTTCCAGAAGCATCTGCATCCCTAAGCAAATGCCAAGCAAGGGCTTGCCGTTTGCCGCCTCCTCCAGAACAACCTGCTCCATGCCGCTTTCACGCAGCTTCCGAATCGCATCCGCAAACGCACCCACGCCGGGCAGGATGATTCTATCCGCCGCCTTGATTTTGGCAATATCATTTGTGACCTCCGCGTCTGCCCCGATGAACTTCAGAGAGCTTTGCAGGGAAAACAGATTCCCCACACCGTAATCAATAATCGCAATCATCAAAGCACCCCCTTTGTGGATGGAATTTCATCCGCATAATCCTTCTGCACCGCGACTGCCTTTGCTAAGGCGCGCGCCGTTGCCTTGAAGGCTCCTTCTATAATATGATGGGAATTTTTTCCTCTGAATTGTAAGAGATGCAGATTCAGCTTTGCATTTCGCACAAAGGCAATGAAAAATTCCTCCACCAATTCCGTATCAAACGTGCCAACCTTTTCCGTCGGAATTTCCAAGCCATATTCCAGATGACTTCTGCCGCCAAGGTCAACCGCCGCCAGAAGCAGCGCTTCATCCATCGGCAGAGTGATGTCCCCGTAACGGGCAATTCCTCTGCCCTCGCCCAGCGCATCGGCAAACGCCTGTCCCAGACAAATCCCGATATCCTCTACAGAATGATGATCATCCACCTCAATATCGCCCTTACAGACCACATCCAAATCAAATCTGCCATGCTTTGCGAAAAGCGTCAGCATGTGGTCAAGAAAGCCAACGCCTGTGTTCACACTGCTCCTTCCCGACCCATCCAGCAAAAGGGAAAGGCAAATATCCGTTTCCGCGGTTTTTCTGATAATCTCGCTTTGTCTCATGTCAATCCCCTTTCTGCTCCTGCAAAATCTCCGCTGCTTTCGCAAATAAAACCTCCATCTGTTCGGGCGTGCCGATGGTAATGCGCAGGAAGTCCTCAATTTTTTCCTTGCCCCAGAAGCGCACCAGAACGCCTTTTTTCTTCAATTCCTCATAAAGCACCCTGCCGCTGACGGCGTTGCTTTTTGCAAAAATAAAATTCGCCTTGGAATCCAGAACGGTAAAGCCCATCTCGCGGAGTTTTTGAGTCGTCATATCTCTGGTTGCCGCAATTTTCTTCGCATTTTCCACATAATAAGCATTGCTTTCCACCGCCGCTTCGCCTGCAAGCAGTGTCAAACGGTTGATATTATAGGGATTCGTGGAATACTTGATTTTTTCCAGATCCGCAATGATGCCTGCATCTGCAATGGCAAAGCCCAATCTTGCCCCTGCCATGGAGCGCGATTTACTATAGGTCTGTACCACAAGCAGGTTATCGTATTTCCGAATCAAATCCACACAGCTAGTGCCGCCGAAATCAATATACGCCTCATCAATCAGCACAATCCGGTTCGGGTTCGTTTTCAGAATTTCCTCAATCTCCGCAAGGGAAATTTCCATCCCTGTGGGCGCATTGGGGTTCGCAATCACAACCATTCTGTCGATATTGCAGTAATCCCGATAATCCACGCCAAAATCCTCTTTCAGAGGAATTTTCACGCAGTCCACATGATAAAGGTCGGCATAAACGGGATAAAAACCATAGCTGATTTCGGGGAATGCCGCCCCTCTTTCGCTGTCGCAAAACGCCATGAAGGCGAAATTCAGAATATCATCCGAGCCGTTGGAAAGGAAGATATTTTCTGCTTTCACACCATAAAGCGCCGCAAGCTTTTCCTTCAGCACTCTGCCTGTCGGGTCGGGGTAAAGGTTCAGCCTGCTGACCTCCTCGGCGGAAATCGCCGCCACCACCGCAGGCGAGGGCGGATAGGGCGATTCATTCGTATTCAGCTTCACATACTGCTGATCCTGCGGCTGTTCGCCGGGTGTATATGCCTCCAAGCCCGCAAAACGGGGACTCATAAATCTGCTCATTGGATAACCCCCTTATCTTTTCGCACCAGAGCGGAACGGGCATGCGCCTCCAAGCCCTCTCTTCTGGCAAAGAAACCGATTTTCTCCGCCTCCGCTGTCAGTGCCTCTTTTGTATAGTAAGTAAAGGAAGAACGCTTCACAAAATCATCCACGCCCAAGGGAGAGGAAAACCGCGCCGTGCCGCTTGTCGGGAGCGTATGGTTCGGTCCTGCGAAATAATCTCCCAAGGCTTCGGGTGCGTTTCTTCCAAGGAAAATCGAGCCGGCATGACGGATATCCGCCAAATAACGAAACGGCTCATCCACCGAAACCTCCAGATGCTCCGGTGCAATTTCATTGGAAACCGCGATGGCTTCCGCGATATCCTTTACCAGAATAATCTTTCCATTGTTGTCAATGGATGCTCTTGCGATTTCCGCTCTGGGGAGCAGTGCAATCTGCCGTTCCAGTTCGGCCGTTACCGCCTGTGCCAAGGCTTCGCTTTCCGTCACCAGAACCGCCGAAGCCATTTTGTCATGCTCCGCCTGCGAAAGCAAATCTGCCGCAATGATTTCCGCATCGGAATTGCCATCCGCAATGACAAGAATTTCGCTCGGCCCTGCAATCATATCAATCGAAACCTGCCCGAACACCTGCTTTTTCGCTTCTGCAACAAAGGCATTGCCGGGGCCTACGATTTTATCCACACGAGGGATGCTTTCCGTGCCATACGCAAGCGCCGCAACCGCCTGTGCGCCGCCGATTCTGAAAATACGGTCAACCCCTGCGATTTCCGCCGCCGCAATGATATCGGGGTTTAATTTCCCATCCTTCGCCGGCGTTACCATGCAAACCTCCTTGACCCCTGCTATCTTTGCAGGAATACAATCCATCAGCACCGTAGAGGGATAGCTTGCCGTCCCCCCGGGGACATAAAGTCCCACTCTGTCCAGAGGAATAATTTTCTGTCCAAGCACAACACCCTCGCGCTCCGTCAGCACAAAATCCGTCCGTTTCTGCTTTTCATGGAAGGCACGAATATGCGCCGCCGCTTCTTTTAAAATCTCCAGAAACGCCGCGTCCGCCTGTGCATACGCCGCCGCCCGTTCCTCCTCGGAAACCTCAAACACCGCAGGTGCCGCGCCATCGAATTGCTCCGCATAGCGTTTCAGTGCCGCATCGCCGCCTTTGCGTACCTCTGCGATAATCTCCGAAACCACGTCCGCCACATTCGTTTTTTCTTCCTCTCTTGCAAAAATTTCTTCTATTTTAATGTCTTTGTAAGCATAGGTTCGAATCATGCCTTCACCTCATTTCTTCTTATTAGTCCTTTTTTTCCAGATTCTCCGCAATCCTGTCGCACAGCTCGCGAATCCTTGCATTATTGAACTTATAGCTGACCTTATTCGCAATCAGCCTTGCGCTGATTGGCACAACCGTTTCAATCACCTCAAGATTATTTTCTCGGAGGGTTGTTCCCGTTTCCACGATATCTACAATGACATCACTCATTTTCAGAATCGGGGCAATTTCAATCGAGCCATGTAATTCGATAATATCAATTTCTCTGCTCTGCTTTCTGTAAAATTCTCTTGCGATATTGGGGAATTTTGTTGCCACGCGCAGGGTATGTCCCCCATCGGGACGTTCTCCCTTCACGCCTGCCACTGCCATGCGGCATTTGCCCATGCCTAAATCCAAGAGCTCATACACATCCGAGGACTGCTCCAGAAGAATATCCTTTCCGACTACACCGATATCCGCCGCGCCGCGTTCCACATAAACCGCCACATCCGAGGGCTTTACCCAGAAATACCGCACGCCGTTTTCCTCGTTTTCAAAAATCAGCTTTCTGCCGCCCTCATGAATGGAAGGACAGCCATAGCCGATTGCCTCAAAAATATCATACGCCTTTTCGCCTAATCTGCCCTTCGGCAGTGCGATGTTAATCCAGTTCCGCAACGATTTCAAGCCCCCTATCCTTCATACAAAGCAGCTGCTTATATTTCACGTTTCCTGTATTTTTTCTCTGCACCAGAACGCTCTGCCCGTTATCGGTCAGCATCTGCGCCGCCTGCGCCAGAGCCGCCACATCCGCGCCCTCCTCATAAAGCAGGAGTGTATCCACATCGTATTCCTTTTCCTTGGAATCAAAGCGTTCCAGTAAATCCAGATAAACCGCAAAGCCGATGGCATCCGCATCCTTACCCAATTTCCGCAGCAGGTTGTCATATCTGCCGCCGCTGAGAATGCTGCTGGGCACACCGTTGATAAAGCCCTGAAAAATGATGCCCGTATAATAATCCATATCATTCACAATCGAAAAATCAAGGTTGACCTTCTGCTCGTTCCCGCCGATTTTCAGACACCGCAGGATATTTTCCAGCTCCTGCACCGCCTGCTCCATTTTTTCATTACAGCAAAGTGCCTTCGCCTGCGGCAGGGTTTCCTCCAGACTGCCATACAGACTCGCCAGTCCCTCCAATCTTTCGGTCAAATCCGCCGCAACGCCGTTTTCCTTACAAACCGCGCGAATCCCGTGAATATTCTTCTCGCTGATGCAATCGAGGATTCTATCCTGCTGTGCATAAGGCAAAGCAACCTCCTCCATCAGCCCTGCCACAAAGCCCATGTGAGAAACGTCCAGTATGTAAGCGTCGCTGATGGTTTTCAGGCTTTTCTGCGCCAGTAAAAGCACCTCAAGCGTGGCGTATGCATCCACCTCGCCGATATATTCCAAGCCAACCTGCATGATTTCCTTGTATTCACCTGCGCCCTTTCTGGCACGGTATACATTTTCGTTATAATACACGCGTTCTGCCGTATCTCGGCTTCCCTTCGTATTCTTCACGATAGAAAGGGTCACATCCGGCTTGAGCGCCAAAAGCTTGCCGTCCAGTCCCGTAAAGGTCAGGATGGCTTCGCTGTGCAGAAAGCTTCTGTTCTCCGCATAAAAATCGTACTCCTCAAATTTGCTCATCTTAAATTTTCGATAGCCATATTGTTCAAACAAGGCACGCAGGCTGAAGCTGACCCGCTCCTCTTTTTTCAAAAGCATTTCTTCCGGTTTCATTCAAATTCCACACCCTTTCTGTTCTGAAAATAGTGTATCGCATTTTAACGCTTTAGTCAAGTAGAACACTAAAGCATATCCCTCAAATTTTACAATATAGTCTACACGTTTTTGTGCATTCTGTCTAGTGGACATTTGTCTTTTTCCGCTTTTTCTGCAATAAAATAGGCTGTTTCTACCTATTTAATAGCAGAAGCAGCCTCTTTGTCGAATCTATATCCAAAAAGCCCTTTTATTTCTCCAGTTCCCGAATCAGGTTTACCATCTCAATCGCGCTGACCGCACAATCGTAGCCCTTGTTACCTGCTTTTGTGCCGGCACGTTCAATCGCCTGTTCGATGTTTTCTGTTGTCAGCACGCCAAACATCACAGGAATGCCTGTTTCTAAAGAAACCGCCGCAATCCCCTTGGAAACCTCGTTGCAGACAAAATCATAATGGCTGGTGGAGCCACGAATCACTGCGCCTAAGCAAATCACAGCATCATATTTGCCGCTTTTCGCCATTTTGGATGCAATCAGGGGAATTTCAAATGCGCCGGGCACCCATGCCACGTTGACATCCTCTTCCGCTACATCATGCCGCACCAGACCGTCCATCGCACCGCTCAACAGCTTTGCTGTGATAAATTCGTTGAATCTTGCCGCTACAATACCAATTTTAATCTGCTTCGATACCAGTTTACCTTCAAATGTTTTCATTTTTATTCCCTCTTTTCTTTCATTTTTTCCTTAATATTTCAGATTCTTTAATATTTCAGATAATGTCCCATGCGTTCCTGTTTTGTTTTCAGATAGAATAAATCATGTGTTGTTGCATCCATCTGAATAGGCACGCGCTCTGTAATTTCAATCCCAAATTCCTCCAGCTGATATACCTTATCGGGATTGTTGGTCAAAAGACGCATGCTTTTTACGCCCAATTCGCGCAGAATCTGTGCGCCGATATAGTATTCTCTCTGGTCGCCCTTGAAGCCAAGGGAAAGATTTGCTTCCAAGGTATCCATACCCTGCTCCTGCAATTCATAGGCGCGCAGCTTATTGATTAAGCCGATACCACGCCCCTCCTGCCGCATATAAAGCAGGATGCCGCGCCCTTCCTTTTCAATCTGCGTCATAGCAGCGGCAAACTGCTGTCCGCAGTCGCACCGCAGGGAGCCGAAGGTATCCCCTGTCAGACACTCGGAATGGACTCTGCAAAGCACATCCTTGCCATCGCCGATATCGCCCTTTACCAGTGCTACATGATGCTCGCCATTCAGCAGATTGACGAAGCCATACGCCATAAAATCACCGTATTTCGTGGGCATTTTAACAGCTGCCTTCTGTTCCACCAGCTTTTCATGGCATTTGCGGTAATTCTGCAAATCCCGAATGGTAATAAATTTGATATCCCATTGCTTTGCCAGCTTCATCAGCTCAGGCGTACGCATCATGGTACCATCCTCACGCATGATTTCGCAGCACAGCCCACATTCCTTCAAGCCTGCCAGTCTGCATAAATCAACGGTTGCTTCGGTGTGCCCTTCCCGTTCCAGAACGCCGTTTTTCTTTGCCAGGAGAGGGAACATGTGACCCGGTCTGCGGAAATCCTCAGGCTTTGCATCATCCGAAACGCATGCAAGCGCTGTGATAGAGCGTTCTGCCGCAGAAATGCCTGTTGTGGTTGCCACATGGTCGATGGAAACCGTAAATGCGGTTTCGTGATTATCCGTATTCTGCTGTACCATCTGCGGAATCCGCAATTTCCGCACATATTCCTCAGACATAGGCATACAAATCAAGCCCTTGCCATAGCATGCCATGAAGTTGATGTTTTCTGTGGTTGCAAATTCTGCCGCGCAGATGAAATCCCCTTCGTTTTCTCTATCGGGATCATCTGTTACCAAAATGATTTTGCCGTTGCGCAATTCCTCCAACGCTTCCTCTACTGTGTTAAACTGCATGATGTATTCTCCTCCTTAAAATCCGTATTTCGATAAAAAATCCATTGTAATTGTATTTTTCGGCTGCTGCTCTGCTTTCGGGCAAACCAGCTTTTCTACATATTTTCCAATGATATCCGTTTCCAGATTTACCAAATCGCCTTCTCTGCGGTTCTTCAAAATGGTTTGGCTGACCGTATGCGGAATGGCAGAAATGGAAAACTCGCTTTCTCCGACCTCCGCCACTGTCAGGCTAATGCCGTCAATGGTTATGGAGCCCTTTTCAACGATATATCGCATCAGCTCCGTCTTCGCCTGTATGGTATACCAAATGGCTGTATCATCCCGACGCACGCGGATCACCTTTCCCACACCGTCTACATGGCCTGCAACGATATGCCCGCCAAAGCGTCCGTCTGCCGCCATGGCTCTTTCCAGATTCACAGGCGTTCCCATTGTCAGCCCTGCCAGAGAGGAACGGTTCAGCGTTTCGTGCATCACATCTGCGGAAAAGCCATGCGAAAACAGCTCCGTTACTGTCAGGCAAATGCCGTTGACCGCAATGCTGTCACCAATTTTGGTTCCCTCCAAAACCGTATCCGCATGAATGGTCAAGACCGCAGAATGCTGTCCGTGCTTGATTCTCTCAACCCTTCCGATTTCCTCAACAATTCCCGTGAACATCTCTGCTCACCTCGCTCTCTATCAGAAAATCCTCTCCCAGAGGAATGATTTTGCTGTTCTTTAAATAAAATGCCTCCGCCGGCGTTGCAACGCCCTGCCCCTCGATGGGGGTTTTTGCCGTCCGTCCGCCAAATAATTTCGGTGCGATATATGCCTGTACCTTTTGCACAATGCCTTCCTCCAATGCTGTCCAATGGAGTGTGCCGCCACCCTCTATCAGAATGCTGTCAATTTCCTGCTCCCCTAATTTTTGCATCAATTCCTGCAAATCAACATGTCCGTTTTTTTCGTTCACCTGTAGGATTTGACAGCCTGCCGCCAGATATGCCTCCTGTTTTTTCCTATCCGCACAGCAGGTTGCAAGGATGGTCGGTATTTCCTTCGCCGTTGCAACAATTTGCGTATCCAACGGCGTGCGAAGGTGTGTATCGCAAATAATGCGAATCGGGTTTTTTCCGCCCTCCATCCTGCAATTCAGCATGGGATTATCTGCCAATACCGTTCCCACACCCACCATAATTGCAGTATATTTATGCCTTTGCTCTTGCACATGTGCTCTTGCCGTTTCCGATGTAATCCATTTAGATGCACCTGTGTAGGTTGCAATTTTTCCGTCCATCGTCATCGCATATTTCATTACCACAAAGGGACGCTTTGTTTGAATATAGTGGAAAAACACCTCATTCAAGCGATCACATTCCTCCTCCAGCATGTGCTCCGTTACCTCTATGCCATGCTCTCGCAAAATCCGAATTCCCTTTCCTGCCACAAGTGGATTGGGGTCTGCTGAGCCGACCACCACGCGCCGAATGCCTGCCTCCAGAATGGCATCCACACAAGGCGGCTGTCTGCCCTGATGGCAGCAAGGCTCTAATGTGACATAAAGCGTCGCTCCCTGCGGCGATTTTTTGCAATTTGCCAATGCGTTTCGCTCTGCATGCGGCTCACCGCATTTTTCATGCCACCCCTGACCGATGATTTCGCCATCCTTCACAAGCACTGCCCCTACCATCGGGTTCGGTGCCGTCCATCCGAGCCCATTTTTCGCAAGCATGAGTGCAAGCTCCATATATTCTGAATCCTTCATAGAATCCCTCCAGACAGATTTCAAAAATACAAAATAAAAAATGCTCCGAACAGAATCGCTCAGAGCATCAGAAACACACACCAAAAGACTCCCTGTGCCCAAATAAGAAAAGCTCCGGAATGTTCAAAAACAATCCAGAGCAGATATCTCAAAAAGACACAGAAAAGAAACACTTTTCCTACGTTCATCCATCTTCTTTCATCCAGACTATACTGTCGGCTTCGGAGTTTCACCGAATCATGCCTTGCGGCTCGTGGGCTGTACCACCGGTAGGGACTTTCACCCTGCCCTGAAGATTCTATTTATTTACGAGACCAGTATATGCGTTTGTCAGAGATTTGTCAAGCTATTTTTTGCAAAACATATCAAAATTCTCTGTCCCCAAGAAAATTTCAGCAAAAAAAGAACACGGCTTTTCTCGTAAAAATCCACCGTGTCCCTTTTTATTTTTCCGTTACCGAAATGCTGATTGTGTGCGATGCGCCGTCCGCCTCGCCTTGGAAAAGTGCCTGTATTTCGCCCAGCTTGCCGACCTGCTCCAGAAAATCTGCATAATTTGCCGCAGGAATCACCGCCTGAATCACATCATCCGCACTGCTTCCCTCATAACCGCCGGCTTCCTCTATGCTCTTACGAATTGCCTGCAAGGCTGTCTCCTTTTCCGCCACCTGAAGTGTCATGCTGTCCGCCGCATTGCTGTCCGCAGCGCGTGTGCCGCTCACCAATGTCTCTCTGTCCATCGCATTTTCCGCTTCGCTTGCATATAAAGCCGCTTTCGGCATGGTTGCCGCTCCCTCCGACCGAAAAGACTTTGCCGTTTCCTTCGGAGTTGTTTCCTTCGGAGTTGCTTCTTTGGGTGTAGTTTCTTTTGGTGCCGTTTTCTGCGAAACAGGTTTTTTTACTTTCTTTGTTTCCTGCTCAGAAAAATCCTCCTTGGTATCGGATTTTTCCGCCGCATTGTTCTCTGTCGCGCTGTCCGCCGCAATCTGTTCTGCCGCTTCCTCGCCCGTATCCGCCGTCAGCGCAGTATTCTCAAACAGAATCTGCTCTATCTCCTCGTTCTGGTTCTGCCGCATTTCCAGCATCCCCCTCGTGCCGCCTGCCACCACAACCACAAGCACCGCCGCCGCGATCATGCTCATCTGCTTCCAGCCATGCTTCTTCTTTGCAGGGAAAGGCACAATCTTGCGTTCCGCCTGCAGCTTCTGCATCAGCTCTGTATGATAGCCTTCAGGGAGTTCCTCGTCAGGAAGGCTCGCCAAAGCGTTTTTCATTTCCTTCTGCTGCGCCAGCTCTTCTCTGCAAGCCGCACAGCCTTCCAAATGCGTTTCGATTTCTGCTGTTTCCTCTGCCGTGGTTTTGTTTTCCAAATACGCCCAGAGCAGCTCTTTCACTTTATCACAATTCATTGCCTTCCCTCCTTTCCTCTCTTATGACGAATAAAATGTGCATCTTGTTCCCGTAATTTTAAAATTTCCTGCTTTAATTGATTTCGCCCACGGGAAATACGACTCTTCACTGTCCCCAGCGTAAGCTCCAGAATCTCCGCGATTTCCTCGTAGGAAAGCCCCTTGATATCCCGCAGGATAACCGCCACCTTATGCTCCGGCGAAAGGCTCTCCAGTGCCTGTAAAATCTCGCTTTTCTGCTCCTCTCGAAGCATGCTTTCCTCCGGTGTTTCGCCCGCATCCGCAACCTGCCGCTGCATGCTGCCTTCCTCGCTTTCCAGCTCTTCCTCTAACGAAAAGCTCTGCCTGCCCTTCCGCTTTCGCATTTCATCAATGCAGGTATTCGCCGTAATGCGGTAAATCCAGGTAGAAAACTGCGACCGCTCGTCAAAATTTCCGATATTCCGATACGCCTTCAGAAACACCTCCTGCGAAATATCCTTCGCATCCTCGCTGTGGTTCATCATGCGCAGTGCCACGTTATAAACGATCTTTTCATGCTGTAAAATGAGTTCCTCAAAGGCGTGCATGTCCCCCTGCTTCGCCCTCTTGACCAATCGTGCCTCGTTCTGGTCGGTCATAAACGGTTCACCTCCGTAGGCCGTGCCGATTCTCTCTTTTTCCAATTTTTTTCAAATCACTGCCGAATATGAAAAAAGAGACGAATCATATTCGTCTCTTAAACTGCCATCGAGGCGACAGGATTTGAACCTGCGACCTCTACATCCCTAATGTAGCGCTCTACCAAGCTGAGCCACGCCTCGATATTTTTTATCGCTTTTGTTCAGCGACTTTTACATATTACCACAGGATATTCTTTCTGTCAACAACAGATTTTATATTTTTTCAAAATGTATCCAAAAAAATCCCTTTTTATAGAAAAATCCACCGAATCTTCCGCAAAATCATTCGGTGGATTTCTGTTTTTATAACAAATGCAGCCGTCTGCAAACGCGAATCAGCTTGCCGCCGCCGGGTACCGTCTGCAAGTCCTCCTCCACGATGCCCTTGATGAGCAGCATCACCAGACCATACACCGCAACCGCAATGCAGATTGCAAGCAGTGTCGCGATGGTGTTGCTCTGCAAAAGCTGATAGAACACATGATAGCTGCCAAGTGTTGCCGCCGCCATGGCAGCAGAGCCGATAATCGGCTTGAGAAAGCTGCCCATGATATCGAATTTCGTTCCCGTCAGTCTGCTCAGCATGATAACATCAAACACGCCTGCAACCAGATAGCAGCCCGTTGTGGAAAGCACTGCCCCCAGAACGTTAATAGAAGGAATCCGAATCAGAACCATGTTCAGAATCACCTTTGTAATGGCACCCAGAATCGCACCGACCACGGGCACCTTAATATGTCCAATCCCCTGCAAAATCCCCGTAGAGGTCTGGCAGAGCGCAAGGAAGATAATCGAAACGCCGCCAACCGTCAGCAGTGTACCGCCGTCGCTTGCACTGGGGAACAGCATGTGGATAATCTGCGGCCCAAGCACACTGATACCAACCGCCGCAGGCACAGAAATAATCATGGAAATGCGATAGGTCAGTGCCATTTTTCTGCGCACCTGCTTCCGCTCCTTCAGCTTCACCGATGTTGCAATGCTCGGCAAAGCCGCTGTTGCAACCGCCGTAGAAATCGTAACGGGCAATGTGGTCAGCGTGACATATTTCCCGGAAAGCTGTCCGTACAAAGCCTTTGCGTTCGCTTCGGAAAATCCAATCTGCTGCAAAATTCTTACCACCATCCCCATATCAATCAGGTTGGTAATGCTGAATACCGCCGTACCTGCGATGATGGGCCATGCCGTCTGCAAAACTCTGCCCATCAGCTCACGCTTCGTTTCCTCGTAGGGCTGCTTGCATCGCTCTGCTCTCCAAAGCAGATACGGGCGAATCAGACAGTAGGCAAAGACCACCACAACCAGACCTGCCAAAGCGCCAATGCCCGTCCCCATCGTGCCGCCGGCAGATGCCAAAGGAATGTTTTTCGTCATCCCTTCCGGAATATTGATGCTCATAAACACCCATGCCAGATACACACTGAAAAAGGCGTTGAACACCTGCTCTACAATCTGAGAAATCGCGGTCGGCACCATGGTACGCATCCCTTGGAAATATCCGCGGAATACGGACATGATAGCAACAATCACCAAAGTCGGGCAAAGCGTCAGCAGGGAATAATAGCTGTCCGCAATATCAATCATATCTGCCAGTCGGTGTGCGCCAAGTCCCATCACAATCGCAAAGAACGTGCCAAAGCAGGCGGAAATCACCAATGCCGCCTGAAAGACGCGATGCGCGTTTCGGTATTGCTTCAGTGCGATTCGCTCGGAAACCAGCTTAGAAATTGCTGCAGGCAGTCCTGCCGAGGACAAAATCAGCAGAAAGGTATAAATGTAGTAGCCGCCGGCATAAATTGCATTGCCCTCGTCCCCAATCATATTGGTTAAAGGCCAACGGTATATAAAGCCCAAAAAACGTACCAGCAGGCTGGCTGCCGCCAGAATTGCCGCCTGTTTTACGAAGCTGCCGCCCTTTTTCTTCGCTTTTGCCGCCATGGTGCACCTCTTTCCAAAAAATCCTAATCAGAACCGCTTCTTAGCTGTTTGCGCGGTTTTTCGCCTTTCTGCGCTGGGTATTATCCAGAATCTTTTTCCGCATACGCAGATTCTGGGGGGTTACCTCCAACAACTCATCATCACTGATAAATTCCATGCACTGCTCCAGAGACATCGTGATATGCGGTGTCAGCTTCAGCGCATCATCAGAGCCGCTCGCACGGGTATTTGTCAGCTGCTTTTTCTTACATACGTTGATATCCATATCATCCGCACGGGCATTTCTGCCGACAACCATGCCCTCGTAAACCTTTGTGCCTGCGCCAATGAACAGATCCCCACGTTCCTGTGCATTATACAGACCATAGGTGATTGCTTCGCCGCTTTCAAACGCAACCAGAGAGCCCTGCGAACGGGTCACGATATCCCCCTTATAGGGTTCGTAGCCGTCAAACAGGGAGTTCATAATGCCGTTGCCCTTGGTATCCGTCATAAATTCACTGCGGTAGCCAATCAGACCTCTTGCAGGAATAGAAAATTCCAGTCTGGTATAGCCGCCCTTTGCAGGATACATATTTGTCATTTCGCCCTTTCTGCTGCCCAGCTTTTCGATAACATTGCCGACAAATTCCTCAGGAACGTCAATCGTTACCGCCTCCATAGGCTCGCATTTCTTGCCGTTAATCTCTCTGAACAGCACCTCCGGCTTGGAAACCTGAAATTCGTAGCCTTCTCTGCGGAGTGTTTCAATCAGAATGGAAAGATGCAGCTCCCCTCTGCCGGAAACCTTCACGCTATCCAAATTATCCGTATCCTCTACCCGCAGGCTGACATCTGTATTCAGCTCCTTGAACAGTCTGTCACGAATCTGTCTGGAGGTAACATATTTCCCCTCCTGCCCTGCAAAGGGGCTGTCATTTACGGAGAAATTCATTGCCAATGTGGGTTCGGAAATCTTCACAAAGGGCAGAGGTTCAGGCTTTTCGGGGGAACAGATGGTATCCCCAATCATAATGTTTTCGATACCGCTGAGTGCAACAATGTTGCCGACACTCGCCTCCTTGACCTCTACTCTTTGCAGGCCTTCAAATTCATACAGCTTTGTGATACGAACCTTTTTCTGTGTTTCCGCATTGTGCATATTCAGAACGACAACCTCGTCATTGACACGCAGTACGCCGTTTTCAATCTTACCGATGCCGATACGACCCAGATATTCGCTGTAGTCAATCGTGGAAATCAGAGCCTGTGCCGGTGCATTCACATCCCCCTTGGGTGCAGGAATGTGATTGATGATTGCTTCAAACAGGGGCTTCATATCCCCTTCTCTTGCATTGGCATCCTCGGACGCATAGCCGCCTCTTGCAGATGCGAATACAAAGGGAGAATCCAGCTGGTCTTCGTTTGCATCCAGCTCCATGAACAGCTCCAGAACCTCATCCACAACCTCATCAGGGCGTGCTTCGGGTCTGTCCACCTTATTTACGCAGACAACAACAGGGTGATTCAGCTCCAACGCCTTGCGCAGAACGAATTTTGTCTGGGGCATAGGGCCTTCAAACGCATCCACCACCAGCACAACGCCGTCTACCATTTTCAGCACACGCTCTACCTCGCCGCCGAAATCGGCATGTCCGGGGGTATCAATGATGTTAATTTTGGTATCGCCATAGTTTACGGCTGTGTTTTTGGAAAGAATGGTAATCCCTCTTTCCCGTTCAATATCGCCGCTGTCCATGACTCTTTCCTGTATCTCCTGATTGGAACGGAAGATACCGCTCTGTCTGAGCAGCTGATCCACCAATGTGGTTTTGCCGTGGTCAACGTGGGCAATAATCGCTACGTTTCTGATATTTTCAATATTCTGACTCATTTAGAATTACTCCAATCGTTTCAAGTTTTTCTTTTACATTATCTTCTGTGTGACACTTAATTGTAGCACACCATTTTCTCGGATGCAACGATTCCAAAGAAAAAAACGCCCTCATCTGCCGATAATTTCCAAAAAAATACACTTTTTCGGCATAAAGAAAGACTCTCCTGACGGAGAGCCTCTTTGTTGCATAACCAAGCTCAAATATATGTCTGAATGCTTTCGCACTTAGGTCAAATAAATAGAATCGATTAAGCACGTGTTACGTTTGCAGCCTGAGGGCCTTTTGCACCCTGTACTACTTCAAATTCAACTTCCTGGCCTTCTTCCAGTGTTTTGTAGCCTTCAGCCTGAATTGCGGAGAAATGTACGAATACATCGTCTTCACCAGGTACGGAGATGAAACCAAAACCTTTTTCTGCGTTAAACCATTTTACTGTACCTTTTTTCATTCTTTAAAATCCTCCTACTTGAGATAGATAAAAATTTGTTACAGTTTGATATTAGCATAAATTTCCGTCAGTGTCAATCCGATTTCCAGTGAATCACTTGGGATTCGCTCGACAAAGCATTACATTTTCCCATAATTTTCGTCCTCCTGCAGGGCTCCGTTCTGGATTGCCATCCGCGCCAGTTCATCGCATCTTTCATTGCCGGGGTTGTCCGCATGTCCCTTCACCCAAAGAAAGGTCACCTGATGCTTTTCCAGCAGCAAAAGCAGCCGCTCCCAGAGGTCAACATTTGAAGCCTTCTCCTTTTTGTTCCGCATCCAGCCGTTCTGCCGCCATTTCACAACCCAGCCCTTTTCTATCGCATCCACCACATACTTCGAGTCACTGTAGAGGTTCACCCTGCAAGGCTCCTTCAATGCTTCCAGTCCTTTGATAACCGCAAGCACCTCCATGCGGTTGTTCGTTGTCAGACGATAGCCTGCGGAAAGCTCCTTTTTCGCACTGCCATACAGCAGCACAACACCATAGCCACCGGGGCCTGGGTTGCCCGAACATGCGCCGTCCGTATAAATCGTCACTGTTTTCATTCGGTTTCCTCCTTCAAAAATGCCGCGCCAATCAGCAAATCCTCTTTTGTCGTGATTTTGATATTGCGGTAGCTGCCCATGATAACCCGCACAGGAAAGCCGCTGTGCTCCGCAACAGAGGCATCATCCGTTCCCAGAAAGCCGTCCGCCTTCGCTTTTTCGTATGCCGCAAGGATTTCCTTTCTGCGGAAGGTCTGCGGAGTCTGTATCTGCCGGAGGGTGCTTCTGTCCGGCGTGGCAATCGCAAAGCCCTCCGCATCGCATACCTTAATCGTATCCTTCGCAGGCACCCCTGCCACACAGCCGCCTGTCTCCTTTGCCGCCGCAATGGAGCGTTCCAGAATTTCCTCCGTCACAAACGGACGCACCCCATCATGAATCAGCACAATTTCCGTATCCTGCGGCACCTGCTGCAAGCCAAGGAATACAGAATCCTGCCGTTCCTTTCCCCCCTCCGTTACGGAAATGATTTTCTTCCAGCCGTATTCCTGCGCCATCTGCCGCACATCCTGCAGGGCATCTCCTCCTGTCACCAGAATGATATCCCGAATACACGCCGCTTTTTCAAATTTTTCAACCGTATATGCAAGAATTTCCTTTCCGCAAAGGGGCAGAAACTGCTTGCTGATTTCCGTTCCCATGCGTCTGCCCTTTCCTGCCGCTACAATCACAGCCGTACTGATGCTCATCTTTTTTTCCTCCCGATTCAGCAAAAATGCGAAATCAAACAGGCTGATTTCGCATTTTTTCTCTCTTTTTATGCCGCAGCAATCATTTTTGTAAAAATCATACGACCTGCCGCTGTCTGCAATACGCTCGTCACAATCACCGTAATCGTCTCACCGATGTGCTTACTGCCGCCGTCCACCACAATCATCGTGCCGTCGTTCAGATACGCAACGCCCTGTCCTGCTTCCTTGCCGGCCTTGATGATGGTAACCACCATTTCCTCTCCCGGCAAAACCACAGGCTTCACCGCGTTGGAAAGCTCATTGATATTCAGCACACGCACGCCCTGAAATTCCGCAACCTTATTCAGGTTAAAGTCATTCGTCACCACGAAGGCATCCATGCTGTCCGCCATTTTCAGCAGCATGGAATCCACCTCCATCTGCTGACCGGGATGAAAGCTCTGAATTTCTACAGGAACTGCCAGCTGCTTCTGAATTTCGTTCAGAATATCCAGACCTCTGCGCCCTCTTTGACGCTTCAGGCTGTCCGCAGAATCCGCAATATGGCGCAGCTCCTCCAGAACAAAATCAGGGATGATGATTTTCCCTTCGATAAAGCCTGTTTGCAGCAAATCCAGAATTCTTCCGTCAATGATAACACTGGTATCCAGAATTTTCGGTCTGCCGTAAATGGAATCCTCCGCCGTGCTGGGAGGGGTTGTCATCAGCACCTCCTTCAGCGTGCGCACGTTCACATCATCCTTCTTTCTTCTGGCAACGCGAATCCCCAGAATCCCGAACAGGATGTTCAACAGCACCACGATAAACGTGCCAAGTGCGCCAAAGCCATTGAATGCCATGCCGATGAGGTTCGCCAGAACCAGCCCGACAATACAGCCGATAACGGAAAGCGAAAGCTCCTTCAAATTCATTTTGGAAAGGCGTTCCTCTGTCTGATTCAGCCGTTTCAGGAGCAGACCTGCCAATGGCGTAGCAAGTAGAAAATAAAATATAAGTCCGACAATTACCGCTATCACCGTAGGTACATATACCGGCAATTTATGTTGAAATTTGAATAAGTCCATAAAAAGCACTACATGCATTAACGCATAGGTCGCCGCTGTTGCAATCAAGCTTATAATCAGCTCTAATACTCGTTTCATGTTTTCACCTCCTTTTCTTTTTGGGGGTACTTCCCCTTATTTTAGTCTAACTTATTTTTTCTTGTTTGGCAAGGAGTTCTTTCCGTTCTCTCCCGTTAAATTCCCGTACAGAAAATCCTGTCATTTTTTCTGCAAAAAAGCAGCAGAAACGCAGTGCTTTCATGCACAAACAATATTTTGTGGTTTTTTATACTACATAATGTGTTTCTGATGTTGAAATTTCCGTTCTGATTTGTTATAGTATAGCAAGACCACCGCGGAAGACCATTTCCGCAGAATCATTTGAACGTCTGAAGGTAAGGAGAGAATAGTATGGCAGAGTATCAAATTTTCAGCGATGGTGCCTGTGATATCGGCTTTGCAAAGGCAAAGGAATTAGGAATCGGGCTGATTCCCTTTTATATTTCGATAGACCATGAAACTTATTATAAGGAAATTCAGGAAATCTCTTTAGAGGAATATTTTCGCTATATGACAGAGGAAAAGGGCTACCCCAAAACCTCCCTGCCCTCCATTCAGGATTATATGGATGCATTCCGCCCTGCCCTCGAAGCAGGCAAGGACATCATCTGCATCACCATGACGCGCACGCTGACCGCCTCTCTGGAATCTGCGGTAACGGCAAAATCCATGCTGGAGGAGGAATTTCCTCATGCGCAGATTCACGTCATCAATTCCTGGGTGGCAACAGGCGCGCAGGCCCTGCTTCTGATGGAAATGGCGCGGATGCAGAAGAACGGAAAATCTCTGAATGAGGTGATTACATACGCGGAAAAAGCAAGAGAGGATGCCCGCATTCATTTCATGGTCGGGGATTTAAGCTATCTTGAGATTGGCGGACGCATCGGCAAGGTTGCCACTATTTCCGCAGGCCTTCTGAAAATCAAGCCCATCATCATTTTAAAGGGCGGCGAAATCAGCGCAGGCGGTATCTGCCGTGCCAGAAAAAAAGGACTTACACAGATTGCATCCATCACCGCAAAGCATTTCAAGGAAACCGGCGAAAATCCCGCACATTATATCGCAATGCCCGGCACAAATACCATCTGGGACGATATGGACAGCTTTTATGCTCTGCTGCAGGAAACGGTTCCCGGCATGGAATTCCTGCCTCCCTTCCAGATTGGCGCGACCATCTCCACCCACACCGGTCCGGGGACAACAGGCTTCTGTTTCGTCAAGAAATACGAATACTATAATATATAAGGCAAAAACAGATAAAAACAGACATCCCGTCAGGAAGGTGCGCCCACCTGTGACAGGATGTCTTTTTCTTTTGTTTATTTGAAGTCCGCAAGAGAAATGCCGATTTCCCGCAAAATCCCCTTCAGATGCTCCATTTTTTCTTTTGTGGGAGTTCCAAATGCGGCATCGGGCAAATCCATCCCCAGTGCCTCATATTTCCCAAAGCCAAATTTATGATACGGCAGAAGCTCCATTTCGGCGCGCGGCAGATATTTCTTCACAAATTCGCCGCTTTTGCGGATATTTTCCTCATCCGCATTCACGCCCTCAATCGTCGGAATCCGAATGACCACTCTTGCCGAAAGCTCCGCCAGCCGCTTGATATTTTCCAGAATCCGTTCATTGGGAACGCCCGTAAATTTTTCATGCAGGGCAGAATCCATGTGCTTCAAATCCATAAAAATCAAATCCATCCGTTCCAGAGAGCTGCGTACCCGTTCAAATTCAAAATAGCCGCAGGATTCTATATCCAGACTGAAGCCCATATCATACAGACGGGAGGAAAGATACTCCAAAAGCTCAGGCTGCGCCGTTGCTTCGCCGCCGGAAAAGGTAATGCCACCGCCGGAATTGCGGTAAAAAAGCTGATGCTTTGCCGCTTCCGCAATGATTTCATCCGCATCCGCCAGAGAAACAAGTGCTTTTCTTGCCCCCTTGGGACAAGCCGCCACACATGCGCCGCAGCTGACGCATTTTTCCCGTTCTGCATTCAGGTCAATGCCGATTCCCTTGGGACAGACCGCCGCACACGCGCCGCAGCCGATGCACAGCCTTGCGTAAAAGCCGACAACAGGGTGCTGCCTCAGTCCCTCCGGATTCGCGCACCATTTGCAGTGCAGCGGACAGCCTGCCAGAAAAATCGTGGTACGAATCCCATCCCCGTCATTGACGGAAAACGGCTGCATCTGCATCAGATAACCCTTCATAGCCATTCCCTTTCTTTCTTTTTCATCGACAGCCGCAGACGCTTTGCATCTGCGGCAATTTTTTGTCTTAAAATTCCTCATGTGCGTTTCTTGCCATGATGGAATCCTGCATGGATTTCGACAGATTGACAAACTGTGTGCTGTATCCCGCAACACGCACAAGCAAATCTCTGTAATTTTCGGGGTGCGCCTGTGCATCCTTCAGTACCTCGTTGGAAATGGTGTTGAACTGTACATGGAATGCGCCCAGTGCGAAATAGGACTGGAGCATTGCGCCGAGGTTTGCGCGCCCTCTCTTTGTTGCAACCAAATCGTGATTCAGACGCAGGTTCAGCAGTGTGCCGCCGCTGTGAATATCATGATTCAGCTTTGCGGAGGAACGCAGTGCCGCAAGGCAGGTAGAGGTATCTGTGCCGGTATAAGGGGAAACGCCCTCGTTGATGGGGTCCTTCGCCCTTCTGCCGTCTGGCGTTGCGCCAAGCACCTTACCGGTCGGCAGGTAGTTGGAAATACCCATGAACGCCGTTACGAAATGATGCCCGTAGATATCCTTATAGGATGTTACATCATGATAGAAATAATCTGCCAGCTTCTTCGCAATGCTGTCCACATAATCATCATCATTTCCGTATTTCGGCGCTGCCTGTGCCTTTGCACGCAGGGCTTCATAGCCTTCCCAGTTGTTGTTCAGTGCATCAATCAATTCGGAAAGCGTTACGCTCTTTTCTTCAAATACCAGCTTTTTGATTACAGCCAGAGAGTTTGCCGTAACGGAAAGCCCAACGCCTGTGAATACAGGCCCGATGTTGTATTTTGCGCCGCCGTCCACCAGATCCTTGCCGTTTTTCACGCAATATTCATTGCAGGCGGACAGGAACGGACGGGGTGCCTGTTCCTTATGGATTTTCTGTGCGGTCAGCAGGCTGATCACGCCATGCTTTACCATATAGGAGAACTGTCTGAACAACGCAGCCTCGATTTCCTCATAGGAGGTAAAGGTTTTCGGGTCTTTTTCGGGCAGGGCAACCTGTTCACCTGTCAGGCGGCTCTTGCCTTCATTCAGCGCAAATTCCAGCGCCGCCGCAAAGCTGATATTGCAGGAGGAGGTCCATTCAAAGGTCTTTCTGGAATGAGGTACAACACAGCCGCAGTTATTCCAATCTCTTGCGTCCTCAGGCTCATAGCCCAGATTGCGGAGCATTTCGTAGCCTGTTCTGTCGCTATGGATGGCAGGGAAGCCACTGCCTGTGGAAACAAGGTCTGTCACCGCCTCCATGAATGCGGGAGGACAATCCGCATGGATACGGCAGCTCAGGGTCGGCTGATGGCATTTTGTTTCCTTTGTTGCCTGAATTGCCATATAGGAAATATCATTTGTGCCGTCCCTGCCGTCCTTTGTGGTGCCGCCGACGGTCAGATTTTCAAAGTTGGTATAGCCTGCGAAGAAGTCCGCTGTGTTTGCGGAAATCGTCCAAGCCCATTCGCTGTATTTCAGCCACAGGCACTCTACCAGTTCCAGTGCGGTATCGTAATCAATTTTGCCTGCATCCAAATCTGTTTTATAATAAGGATAGATATACTGGTCGAAGCGTCCGGGGTTCAATGCCAGAGGGTTTTCGGAGATAATGCCGCCCAGCTGTACGAACCATGTGAACTGGATTGCCTCGCGGAAGGATTTCGGGGGATTTTCGGGAACGGCTTCACAGGTTGCCGCAATTTCCAGAAGCTCCGCCTTTCTCGCTTCGTCCTTTTCCTCTGCCGCCATTTCTCTTGCCTTTTCGGCATATCTGTTTGCCAGACGCACGATACCATCGCAAACCAGAACGATGGAACGATAGAAAATCAGTTTATCCTTTTCTTCGGGGATCGCTTCGTTCAGCTCTGCCATGTAGCCCTCTGCTTCCTTCTTAATGCCGCCGAAGCCCTTGGGGAACAGCTGATCCACATAGTCGGGAGACATTTCGCCGATGCCGTTGCGCCATTTGGAGTCGGTATCCACAAAACCCGTATCTACGCCGATTTTCTTTGTTTCCGCGGAGGTGCGCGCCAGAAAAGCATCCTCAACGGATTTGCCCTTCCAGTAAGGGAAGATATTTTCTCTGACATAGGCTCTCTGCTCGTCCGTCATTTCATAGGGGTCCTGCGGACGGCTCGGAAAGTTATCCATTTCATCATCGACCCATTTCCACGCAAATTCGGGTGTCAAAATGCCGCATTTGCGATATTCGCCGCTTGCGCCGACAATCAGCTCGCCCTCAAAAATATTGACGCAAAGCTCATTACAGGTATCATAAAACGCCTGTGCGGTACGAATCTGCGCAGGCATGCCTTCCGTTCTTTTGAAGGATTCTGTCCAGATTCTTGCGCGTTCATAGGAAATGGACGGCTTAGTATTGATATAGTTCTGACGGATTTTCTCAATTCTGGGTGTAATGCTCATCTGATTCACCTAGCCCTTTCTTCGCTTCGGCGCAAAAAATCCGTTATAACGGTTATTTTTTATTTGTCATAATAAATGACCATACAGATTTTTGTCTTCTGCGTGCCGTGACATTCATAAATATGGGGCTTATTGGCAAGATAACGAATCCCTTCGCCCGCCTCTACCACATATTCCACACCATCCACGGTCAGCCGCAGTGCGCCTTCAAAAACAAGTACAAATTCCTCTGTTCCATCCTCATGGGGAACAGATTCCGAGCGAGTGCCCGGCTCCAGCTCAATGCTGAGCATTTCGAATCTTCTTTCTGCATCGTAGGGGAAAAAGGGAAACAGCCGAAACCGCCCCTCATCACTCAAAAGCGGCGAAACCTCGTCCCTTCGGATGAGCTGGGTTTCTGTCTGCCTGCCCTCCAAAAGGGCGGTAAAGGAAATATGCAGCCCGGTCGCAATCTTCCAGAGCGTTGCCACCGTGGGGCTGGATTCCCCTCTTTCAATCTGCCCCAGCATGCTTTTGCTGACTCCCGTCTGCTCTGCCATGCTGTCAAGGCTGAGTTTCTTTTCCTTCCGAATTTGTCTCAGATTTTCCGAGATTCTGCTGCTCATCGCATCCATGTGTTTCCTCCTTGGTTCGAACCAACCGCCATCGAAGGTCAATGGCGCAAATGCGTGCGTTATGACGCATTTCTACTGTTACTGTATCATTTGCATTTGTCTTTGTCAATCCATTTTGACCGTTTTTACGAATAAAACAGACGTTATCACATACAAAAATTCCATCTCTTTTTTATGCAATCTGCCTATTTCGCAAGAAAAGCCCTGCCGCAGACCTTCCATGCGACAGAGCCATTCTATTTTCAGCCATTCTGTTTTCAGCCATTCTGTTTTCAGCCCTTCATTGCCTTCAGTTTCAAAATTTCATCCAGAATCTTATGTGCAACCTCAGCCTTGCTCAGAAGCTCCAGCTGAATTTCCTCCTCCTTGGAAATCATCGTTACCACATTCGTATCCGTACCGAAACCACTGCCTGCAATCTTAAGGTTATTGGCGACAACCATATCAATATTCTTCTTATCCAGCTTCACGCGGGAATTTTCCAGCATATTCTGGGTTTCCATGGAGAAGCCGCAGTAGAACTGACCTTCTCTGCGATGCTCGCCCAGATATTTCAGAATATCCTGTGTTCTGTCCAATTCGATGGACATTTCGCCGTCCTTTTTCTTTGTTTTTTCATCACTGTAGCTTTTGGGCTTATAATCCGCAACCGCCGCCGCCTTGATGATGATATCATTATCCAGAAAACGAGACTTCATTGCCTCAAACATATCCCCTGCGCTCTTTACCTGCACATAATCCACAAACATAGGGGGCTCCAGATTTGTCACACCGCTGACAAGTGTTACCTCCGCGCCGCGCAGCATTGCCGCCTTCGCCAGCTCATAGCCCATTTTTCCTGTGGAGTGGTTTGTAATATAACGCACAGGGTCTACGCTTTCCTGTGTCGGTCCTGCGGTGACAATCACTTTCATGCCGGCAAGGTCTTTTTCATGCGCGATTTCACGCAGGATATGCCCCACCAGAACGTCCTCAGAGGGCATTTTTCCATCCCCGATATCCCGACAGGCAAGCAGTCCCTTTTCGGGCGCAATCACCGTAAAGCCATAGCCCTCCAGCTTTTTCAGATTATCCTGCAAAATGGGGTTATGATACATATTGGTATTCATGGCAGGCGCAACGATTTTTTGACAGGTGCAGGCCATAGCCGTTGTCGTCAGCATATCATCCGCAATGCCGTTTGCCAGCTTGCCAATCACATTTGCGGAAGCAGGCGCAACCAGAAGCACATCCGCCTTTTTCGCAATGGAAATATGTGCCACATGGAACTGGAAATTGCGGTCGAAGGTATCTACCATACATTTATTGCCGGTCAGTGTTTCAAAGGTAACAGGCGTAATAAACTGGCAGGCATTTTCCGTCATGATCACATGCACATCCGCATGCAGCTTCACGAGCATGCTTGCCACATTTGCCATTTTATACGCAGCAATGCTGCCTGTTACACCCAGAACAACAGTTTTCCCTTTTAACATGATGATTCTCCTTTATTCGGTTATACTGAAATTTATCGTGATTTTTCACGATAGGTATTGACAATAGTATAACAAAGGATAATCCATTCGTACAGGTTTTTTGAGAAAAAATCCATAAATTTCTCACTTTCCGAAGTCCAGATAGGTCACACCCTCAAGAGGAATCAGCACCTGCAGACCTGCCCTGTCCGCGCGGCTGCCAACCACATAAACCGTATACGCCTTGCCGCCCTTGAGGTTCACTTTGGGATGCTCCACAAGGATTTTGCCTGTGTCAGTCTCGCGCAGCTTGAGATTGTGACTGCCGGGAGCTGTGGTGAGGTAGCGGCTGATTTCCTCATAGCGCAAATCGGAAAGCACCATGCGGTCATCCCAGTAAACATCCATGGCAGGGGCAGTCGGTGAAAGCTGCACAAAGCGGATATATGCCCGATTAGGGCTGAGGTAACGGTAGCTGTCCTCGATGGTCAGCGTAGAAAGCGTATCTGCCAGACCTGTCACCGCAACGGTATAAATGCCGCCGGACTGCACCTGCAAGCGCAGAACGGTCAGAGGATTTGTGACGGTTCCTGCGCGGTAAATCGCAATGCGATACCACCCCGGAAACAGCTTCATATATTCCGTAAAATGCTGATAGCGCAAATCCGCGGCCACCTTCCGCCCGTTGGCGTAAATATCCACGCGCGTTTCCACGGGGCTTGCATTCAGAAAGCGGATGTAGCCGAAAAGCGTAATCCCCGGAATAATGGGAATCACCGTCACATTTGCATTGCTCGGCAGAATCGGAAAGCGGCGTGCGGCGCTCTCCTCCTGCGTCAGCGTTTCCTGCATGGCTTCTTCCTTGGTCAGCGGCAGGGGCATTTGTAAAGCTTCACTTATTTCATACCGATTATTATTGGGCATCAGAAATCCCATCCTTTCCTTGCGTTCTGCTTTTTTGTGTTCTACTTTAAGGTATGGATGGACAAAATCTTCTGTGCAGGTTCTGTGCAGGCACAAAAAAGACACGACCGAAAAAAAATCAATCGTGTCCGTTTTTTTATTCCTCGTCAGCCTTTTCTTCTGCTTCGGCTTTTTCCTTTTCCTCCTCCGGCAGCTTTGTTGCCAGAACCTTGAGAATACGCTTCTCCTCAAACAGCTCTACGCTAAAGAGCCAGCCGCAAAGCTTCATTTCTATCGTTTCGCCCTCCTCAGGGATATGCCCCAGCTGCCCGATGAGATAGCCGCCAAGGGTATCGTAGTCCTCATTTTCCTCGAAGGTAATGCCAAGCTGTTCCTCTACATCCTGCAAATCGGTCGAACCATCAATGCGGTAAACACCCTCCGAAACCTCGGTGATGTCCTCTTCCTCTTCCTCGTCATATTCATCGAAGATATTCCCGAAAATTTCCTCCATGATATCCTCCATGGTGACAATACCTGCCGTGCCGCCGTATTCATCAATGACGATTGCCATGTGTACCTTCTTCACCTTCATTTCCGCAAGCAGCTCGTCCACCTTTTTGGAAAATGGGATAAAATAGGGCTTCATGAGGATTTCCTTCAGATGGAAATGCCCCTCCTCCACACGGGTTACATCCGCAAGGATATATTTCACCATATCCTTCACATGGTACACCCCGACAATATTATCAATATTATCATCATACACCACGATACGGGAATATTTTTCCTCCGCCGTGACATTTTTGATTTCCTCCAGAGTTGCATCCACGGGAACAGCAACAATATCGGTTCTATGGGTGGCAATCTCCCCTGCGGAGCTGTTGCTCAGCTCAAAGATATTATTGAGCATCTCCTTCACGTTTTCATCAATCGTACCGCTGTCGCCGCCTGCGTCCACCATCTGACGGATTTCCTCCTCCGTCACATCTTTTTCGTTTTCCTGTACACGATACCTCCCAATCAGCACCACCAGAATGATGTTAAGCAAAACGGAAAGTATCAGACCTATATAAGCCTCCAAGGTCATCCTCCTTTAAAAATTTTCAAAATACATATTACCTTCTGATTCTTTTTTCTAGTTTAATGAAAAAGCGTCCTGCTGTCAAGTACGGAGGCAGCCTTCCAGTTCCTTCCATATTTATTGACAAGTGTATTTTCTCTGCCGTATAATATAGAAGAACGCTAGGAAAAATAAAATGCAGAAAGGAAGTGCCCCAATGAACCATATCAAGCTCGACCGTGAAAAAAAGATTCCCCACGTCAAGACAAAGCTGAGAAGCCACCATATCGTAACCATGCCGGATGAAATTTATGCCGCCAGTGGGATTGTGATTATGGGGCGACGCATCAAGTCCTTGATTTTTTCTACTGATATTGCCATCATTCGCAACTGCAACGCAGATGCTGTACTTGCGGTGTATCCCTTTACGCCCCAGCAGATTATTGCTGATGCGATTGTTTCCACCTCCAGCCTGCCCGTTTTCTGCGGCGTAGGCGGCGGCACAACCACAGGCGCACGCGTTGTCATGCTTGCAAAGGATGCCGAAGCCTTCGGGGCAATGGCAGTTGTGGTGAATGCGCCGACAACGAACGATGTCATCGCACAAATTGCAGATATCATCGATATTCCCATTGTTGTAACCGTTCTGGATGAAAATACGGACATCGATGCTCGTCTGGAAGCAGGTGCGACGATTTTCAATGTATCTGCCGCGGCACGCACGCCGGAGGTAGTGCGGATTCTGCGCGAACGCTACCCCGACCTGCCCATCATTGCAACAGGCGGTCCCTCGCAGGAAAGCATCCGTGAAACCGTAGCGGCAGGCGCAAATGCCATCAGCTTTACGCCCCCGACGGCAGAAGAGCTGTTCCACGGCTTAATGACACGCTACCGCAACGAGCACGAAAGCAAAACAAAGGGAGAAGCATAAAAAAACACCTCAAGCTGACAGAAAAATCAGTTTGAGGTGATTCTTTTTTCTTATAAATCCTTCTTCTCGGAATGACAGCTTTTGCTGTGGGCGCAGCCTGCACAGCCTCCGCCGCATTTGCCCTCATGCTCCATTTTCATAATCTTCGCCTGCTTCTGCATTTTTCTGATGTTAAAGAAAACCAGAAAGAAGATTAAAATTGCAGGGATAATTGCCGTAAAAACTGTTTCTCTTGCCATTGCGGCACCTCCTTAAATATAATGATCCATATAGGTATGGAGTTTCTTTTCCCAATCCTTTTCATCCACAATGTTTTTCGCTAAATCCTCAACGATTTTCTGGTCGCTCTCGCGCATCCGCCAAAGCTGCTTCCAGTCCAGAGGGAAGCCCATGCGGCGCGCCATCTGATATTTTCTCTGCTCCAGCTTGGGCAGGGCAAGGAAGGAATCAATATATTCCAGCATCCAGGGCAGGTCAGTATCCATATCGCCGTTGACCTCCTGTAAAAGGTTAATGATGTGGTCGCTTGTGATTCTGCCGTTTGCCTTTGTCGGGTCGATATGCGCTAAGAGCTTGCGAATTTCCAAAAGCTTATTCATATCGGTATCCTCCGTCCAGCCGCCGGCATCGCGCACCTCCTCCATCAGAGAGCCGGTACGCAGCACAAAGGTACGCAGGCGGACGAAATTCGGATTCACCGCATTGATAACCTTCGCCGTTTCAATGGCGTTGTCATCGGAAAGCTCCCTGCCGCCGACACCGGGCATAAAGTAGATAGAAAGCTCAATCCCTGCCTCTCTCACCTTTCTGCCGCCGATAATCTGTTCCTCCTGCGTGCAGCCCTTTTCAATCAGCGCAAGCACCTTATCGGAACCCGATTCGTAACCGGAATGGATACGGTCTAAGCCTGCCTCCTTGAGCATTTTATAATCCTCCGGGGTAATTTTCGCAAGCGTGTTTGCTCTGCCATAGGAGGTAATCCGCTTGATTTCGGGCAGCTTCACGCGCACATAACGAATGATTTCCGCAAGCCAATCCGCACGCAGACACATCGTATTCGCATCCTGCAAAAAGATGGAATTGCAGTCCCCCTCTGTCATCCAGCGGAACACCATCTGATAGCACCAACGCTGATCGTCCGTTGTCAAGGTCTGATATTCGTTGTTGATTGCCTGTATATCCCAGCCGTTCGCCGTTTTATACTGCAAAATACGGTCACGCAGCTCCGCCATGGTGTCGATATCCTTCTTCACCTCCGCAACGGAACGGGTATGAAAATCGTATTTTTTATACAGCATACAGAATTTACATCTATTCCAAGGGCAGTTCACCGTCACGCGCAAAAGCAGGCTGTTTGCCTCACTGGGCGGACGAATGGGCCCAATCTGAAAAACCATTTCTTCCATTATTTTTTCTCCTTCGTAAATCGTACTCTCCTAACCTCATTATTGTAGCAGATTGGGGAGAAAAATCAAGGGTTCGGGCGTTAGAAAAACCTCCCTGCAGCCGCAGGGAGGGAAACAAAAACCCGTTTTCAACTTAAATCTTAATATCCATATTCCTCGCCAATCAGAATCACCTTAATTCTGCCTGCCGGGCGGCAGACTCTTGTCACCAGAATCTGATTACAAATACATTCCTCGGAAACGCAGTTATGGCAGGTGCCGTCCACTGCACAAGGGGTTTTCCCCATGAAGCGCATGCTGTTGACAGGTGCAACGTACCCTCTCACGCGCTTGATTGCCGCATCCACATCCTGTGCCACCTTGCTCAGGCTCGCCAGAACAATCACATTGTTCGGCCCGAAGCAGATGGACGCAACGCGGTTGCCTGTCCCATCAATATTTACCAGAACGCCATCCTCGGAAATGGCATTGGTGCTGGTCAAATAGTAATCGCACAAGAGTCCCTGACGCATCATTTCACGCATTTCGGCAGGATTTGCCGCGGTATCTCTGTCAATGACGTTATAATTGCCTTCCTTTACCGCCTTTGTCAGCCCCATATCGCGAATGGTCATGGAGCCACCCCATGTGATACTGCTGCCTTCCGGAATGAGGGACAGCACCTTTTCGATGGCTTCTGTCGCTGTGGGACAGTAGTATGCTTCAAAATGGCGGCGTTCCAGCTTTTTCAACAGGGTTGCGCTCAAAAGCTCTTTTCTTTTTTCCTGTGGTGTCATAGGTAAAAACCTCCTTTTTCTGCTCTCTTTGCCCTGATTGTACCATATTTTCCCGTCGCTTGCATCCTTTTTCTTGCAAAGCAGGAGCTTCTCCTTTATCATAGAAAGCGAGGTGATACCATGAAACGAATCGAAAGCCGCGACAACAAATGGATCAAGCGGCTGAACGGCTTAAAAATAAAGAAAAATCGCGATAAGGAGGGGCTTTTCATCGCGGAAGGACTGCGCTTTATCCGCGAAATCCCGAAGAATTGGGAGGTGCTTGCGTATGCGGTGAGCGATGCCTTTGCCGCAGAAAACGACCTTTCCCCCTACGAAGAAAAGGCAGAGGTGCTTTGTCTGACAGATGCGCTCTTTGCCGCCGTCTGCGATACGGAAAACCCACAGGGAATTCTGGCGGTCTGCAAAAAGCTGGATTGGGATGCAGATGCGGTGCTTGCGAAAAAAACGCCCTTTCTCCTTCTGGCGGAAGAGCTGAATGACCCCGGCAATCTGGGGACGGTCATTCGTACGGCGGATGCCTGCGGCGCAGATGCCGTTTTTCTCAGCAAGGGCAGTGTTGATCTTTATAACCCGAAGGTGCTGCGCGCAACGATGGGCAGTCTGTTCCATGTGCCTGTCTTCCAAAATATCGACCTGCATGCCCTTTCGGAAAAAATGCAGGCAAAGCAGATTCCGCTTTACGCCGCACATCTGAAGGGTGATCGCTATCCCTACGCCCTGCCCTTACAGGATGCCTGTGCCTTTCTCATTGGCAACGAGGCACGCGGTCTCAGTGAGGATGCCGCCGCGCTCTGCGATGCGTGGGTGAAAATTCCCATGCCGGGGCAGGCAGAAAGCCTGAATGCTTCTGTTGCCGCAGGGGTACTGCTGTATGAGGTTGTGCGGCAGAGACTGCCGAAATAAATCGACTTTTTCTGTTAAATTGTCATCTTTTGTGACAAAACGAACGGTACCACTATAGCGGCTCCTGCAATGGCGGCACCTATATTGCATCTACGCTGGAGAAGGCGCTCGCAAGAGGGCTGACCCCCTGTAAGAAATGCGTCGGATGATTTTTTATTTGAATGAAAACCACGATATCTAGTATGTACAAGAATGTTGAAAACTAAATATTGTGGTTCTTTCTCTTTTTGGGTACAATAATCCCATCTTCCTTTTCCACAGCAATAAATCTTCCCTATCTGCATACACAGGAAATGGAAATTGTCCTTCGTTTTACGGCTTCTCTTCATGCAGCCATGCAGCCGATTATCCATGCATCCGATTTTTCCTGTTTTTATCCCCCATACCATTTGCATTTCCCAATTCCAGCGATGTTTTCTTGTTTTCCAAAGCAATTTTTGTTATAATCCCATTATATTGTCTGCTATTGTAGAACGATGGAATAAAACAGGCAACTAATTTGGATGAACTCAAGCCGTATAGTCTGGAGGTTAATATGCGACGAACACGAGCTTCTATTATAGAGGCGTTTGCTCAGCTTTTAGAAGAACGCCCTATCAATAAAATTACAGTGAAAGATATCGTAAACCGTTGCGACATCAACCGGAACACCTTTTATTATCATTTTCCGGATATTCCCTCCCTGCTTTTGGAAATGATGGAGGAAAAGGTCAACGCTCTGATTGCGTACCATTACACACCGGGTCGCCCATTGGACTGCATTAAGCCTGTTCTGCAATATGGGGAGGCACATAAGCAAGCAATCCTTCATGTATACCGCGCAGTCCCCTTGGAAACCTTTCTGTTTTATATCAACCGACTGACACAGTACGCGGTCAATGCATATTTTGCCAGTATTTCCAAAACGATTTCCATTCCCGCAAGGGATGCCGAAATCCTGAATCACCATTATAAGTGTATCGTAGTCGGCTATTTACTGGATTGGCTGGATGCCGAAATGCAGTATGATCTGGAAACGGATATCGAACGAATCTGCTCCTTAATGGAGGGCGTAGAAACTCGCGCTCTACAAAAATCCATCGGGCAGACTGCCGTTAAGTCGGCTATAAAAGAATAAGCAAGCGCCGCAGTCTCCTGCGGCGCTCATCCTTTATATGTGCTTTTTTTCTTCCTGTTCAGCCCTCCAGAGCCGTTCAGCCTCCGGTGCCCAGCACTTCGCATAGGAATCACACTTCCCACACAGATGATCCGCCGTTTCCGGAGATTGCGGATCGGTGGAATGTGCGCCGGTTTCCGCAACCATTTTCCGCAGGCGTTCCGGGTTTTCCAGCATAGGGCAAGGTTGGAGCATATTATCATTAAAAGGCATATTATCATGATATGCCATAAAAATCGGGCTTTGCAGTGCCTCTAACAGCGTACATTCCCGAATGTTAGCGTTGGAATAATGCACGAACACGCAAGGATCTACATCCCCGTTTGCATTGATATGCAGATACCGCTTGCCTCCGGCAATACATCCGCCCACATATTCCGCATCATTTTGAAAGTCCATGGCGAACAAAGGCTTCGTGGCACGCAGATGGCGAATACGGTGATAAACGGTTTCACGCTGCTTGGGATTTGGCAGCAGTTCAGGCGCAGCATCATTGCCAACCGGCATATAATGGAAGTACCAGATGAAATAAGCACCCATGTCAATCAGACTGTTATAGTATGTATCCGATGTAATCTTCTCGTAATTCACGCTGGTATAACAAGAGGAAATGCCGTAGGGCAGCTTTTTCTCATGCAGCAACTTCATTGCCCGAACGACCTTCTGATAGGTTCCTTGTCCGCGGCGGCTGTCCGTGGAAACCTCGTCCCCCTCCAAAGAAATGGCAGGAATAAAGTTCTTCACGCGCAGCATTTCATCGGCAAACTTTTCATCAATCAATGTCGCATTCGTAAAGCAAAGGAATACACAATCATTATGCTTTTCGCACAGCCGAATCAGATCATTCTTTCTCGTCAGCGGCTCACCGCCGGTATAGATATACATATAGACACCCAATTTCTTGCCTTGCTGAATAATGCTGTCAATCTCATCAAAGGTAAGATTCAGCTTATTGCCATACTCGGCAGCCCAACATCCGGTGCAGTGCAGATTGCAGGCAGATGTAGGGTCCAAAAGAATCGCCCAGGGAACATTACAGTTATACTTTGCTCGGTTTTCTTCCTGCTTCGACCAGCCGATTAAGCTGGCATTGATGAAGAAATTAACAGCTAACGTTTTCATGACCTCCGGGTCGATATCATGGATGATATGCAGGATATAGTCATGGTAAGGGTGCGCAGGATTTTCTATTGCTTCCCGAATTGCCTTACGTTGGGATACAAATTCCCCATCGGAAAATTTGTCCGCCCAATTCATTAGCTTCAGCAGGTTGTTTTCCGGGTCTTTATACAGGTAATCAAACGCCTGTTCCAGACCCAATTTTTTGATGGTATTTGCAACGTTCATAGTCTTTCTTCCTTTCTTTCCGCTCTGTCCTCAGGTGATTTTATCCGCAGCAAATTGCTGTCGGAAGAATGCCGCCCCATTGGTACCGACCAAACCTCCGGGCTTCCCTCTGATGTTTTCATTTCAGAGAAACACTCCAACAGAGCCATCCATCCAAACCTCGGCATTAGGTGTGGACGAATTATTGTTTCATCATTTTTATCTTATAAAAAAAGTCCAAAGAGAACAATGGACAAACAAGGGGTGCAGTGTTCGAAATCGAACATTGCACCCCTGATTGCCTAAAAATACAGTATCGGAATACGCCTGTTGTTTATAACTTCTCTCGTATTCAGACTGATTTTATACATCTTTACCTTTCGGAATCTGCCGTCCCTCATGATCCATCTCGAAATTCTCCCGATGAATTAACTGGGAAATCGGCACAATCTCAAACCCCTTTTCCTTGATTCCCTTGAGAATCGTGTCCAACACCTTAGGGGTGTATTTCGCATCATTGTGGAACAGAATGATGGAGCCATTGCCCAGATGCTTATGCTCCAACACCTGCCTGATTTCCACCTCCGCTCCCTGTTCCTTCCAATCCAGACTGTCAGCGTTGGAAATAAAAATAACCTGTGTTAACTATGCACAAGTTATTTTTATTCACCATTTTTATGAAAATTAATCTACAAAATGCTTCTCTGCATTATGCTTGCAAATATATTTTGAGTAATCAATATTGTATTGTAGCGCCTTATGCTTTTCATAAATCAAGGAAAATATATTTGTTTTGCCATTATAAATTTTCTTCAAATCATCTTTGTCAATTACTAATATGTATATATCTTTCTTCAACGCAATCTTTTTTATTAAGCCTGTGCCATAATTCCAAGAAGATGAACCACCGCTCACACCTTCCCATGCAATCATAATTCCTAATTTAACATTAGACACACACAAAAGAGAAAAAAACTTTCCTATATATGTAACACTAACTTTTTTACCATAATTTTTGCATTCACATAAAAAACCATTTTCTATGCAAGTATATGCCGAATTTAAATTTGCTCTTCTTGCTTTTTCAGACCAATCAAGTAATAAATCTATCTCATTAGAGCTTGTTCTACAATTTCTTATAACTTCAATCAATCCCTCATATCCCTCAAAAAGAATTGATATTAATTCTTCTAGCTTTTTTCCTTTTTCTTCTGTTTTATATTGTTTTTTCTCAATTATATCATAACAGTCTTTAAATTTTTGTTGATTAATATTATCCAAATTGAGTGTTTGTGAATTCTTTTCAGCAGACATTCTCAAAAACTTTGCCAGAGTCCACCCTTTGTCCGATAACATTTTTTCAATATCTTCAAAATCAGTTAAAGAATTTCTATCCATTATAGCACCTTATAAATAACTATCGCATGACTTAGTGGATTACTAACTTCTTCATCGCAATGAATACAAAAAATTTCATCTGGGATATCCATAACGTTTTTAAAATGACAACCCGTAAATCTTTGACATCTTGGGCAATAAACCTCTAAGTACTGCTCTACAAGTCCTTGTTCTACACATAATTCTAATATTTCATAGACTAATTTCAAGTCTATTTTTAAAGCTCGTTTCATCACCGCAGGATAAATCCATTCATTTGATTTATAACGATTTAAAAACTCAATAACTACATCATAATCAACATTAAATTTTTTCTCCTTTAATAAAACAACCGCTTGTGAGAAGATATTCGATAACATCATTCATTCGCCTCATTCCAAAATCTTTACAGGTACCCGTTAAATGTTGCAACAATGTATATTTGTGACTTAAGTAGTCAAAAGTAATTTTTACAACAAAGGTATCTGACTCAACGGGTTTGCATCTTTTAATATAAATATACGGATAATTTGCTGTCGCCTCTTGATCCGTCAAATATTGCAACAAAAGATTCTTAGCCTCCTCTGCTTGATCAAACAAATCTGCATTCTCTTCTATCAATTCTCTTATCTCACCAATAAACGGCAAAACATAGTCATCACTCTCAGAAGCTTTTAGTTCTGCAGCAGCCCCTGTTTTTAAATCCATCATTTGTTTATACATCTTAACTTCATTATTTTTTTTATCATTTACAATCCGAACAATTTCATCATGCTCACAAGTAAACAACTCAAAACCTAACTCTTCTTTAAGCCAATCTATACAGCTATCAACAATTTTATTATAATATTCGCTTTCTACTGTTCCGCTAAATTTTACTGCATCATATCGAATTTCAAGGAAGCCTTTTTCAAAATCAATATAAACTACGATAGGGTACCTGTAATCGATTCGCTCAAAATCTTCTTGTGTTATATAGGATTTCTGCAACACAAATTTAATGAATACATTATCATTTTCAATCATATAAACAGGACTTGTATCCCCCAATTTTGTTCCTAAGGCATACTCTGGCTTAAAATCTTTTTTATTAAACCCTTTAAGCTTTTCTTCAAGCACTTCAAACAACTGTTCCTTATCAGTAATATCTCCGCCAAATTCAAAAAATAAAGGAACGGAATACTTATAAAGTTTTCTAAACTCGCAATATTCATAAAACCAACTAAAATTAGCATCCGTGGTAGTCAATGAAATAATAGTTTTAAAATCCTTCTTTGATTCAAAATAGAGTGTTTCTATTCTATCCATAAGGCAGCTTTGCTTATCAAAAGTAATTACATTTGCTTCTTCTAACAATCGACAAATATGTTTTTTAAAACTATTAGAATATGCTAAAACTGTATTCTTGTAGAATCCTAAAAACTTTTTTTGATCCATCTGAGACTGCATAAAATACCTCCTCATTACTGTATCTGTTCCTTGCTTTTTTAAAATTACACAAACTAGTTATTTTGAGTACATCTTAGCATCTCGATTTAAATTCGTCAATGTTCCTTTCGCAAAACCTTTCAAAAGCATATTTATCGAACGCTCAATAATTTCTAATTATCAACTCCTTAAAAATCTTCTCACCACCAATTCTCCATTGATATCATTGTATACCTCTTTAGAATGAGGTGTTTTCCCGAATAACACCCATGCTGCACCGCCAAACGGCTCAACATATTTTTCTATTTCTTCTTTCGGAAATTTCTTGATAATTTCCTTTCTAAGCAGTTTTTTCCCACCTACCCAAGAAACAAAACTATTCATATTGATCGCTCCTTTCTCTGTTCATCATCCCACAAAGAAAGTCTCTTAAAGTCTCAATTTTTCACACAAAAAAAATTAAGGGGACGGATAACCGCCCCCTACCATTTTCGTGACCTCACGAAAAAGCTTATTTCTTCGTCAGCACAGCCACATTGCCCTTACTGGTAACATCATACCCGATAGCCTCTGCCACATCCCGAATTTTGATATAGTTTGTCCCATCCTTCAAAATCCGTTCAACCGTATGCTCCTTACCGTTAATAATAATCTTACATTTCTCTACCACTTCCAAAACCTCCTCATCGTATTTATCTAACCCGTATTTCTCAATCAAGCTGATCAGCTTCTCCGTATACCTCACGTCCGTAGCCCAGCCATCCGCCTTAATCAGCCTGCAAGCCTGCTTATAGTCCGTCACGCCTTTCAGATTCTGGTATCTGGGAAACTGCAAAAACACATAGTATCCTCTGATGCCTGCCTGCACATTAGGATATGCACGAAATGCAGCATTGACGGTAAAGGCTTGTCCTGCCTTCGTCTGCTCCTGTGTTTTGGAGTTATATGTAGCACCCTTCCAACCGGTTCCAGCCTTCATCCCGAAGAAGTTAAACGCCTTCTGGGAAAGCAGGGATTTCCCCCAGTTGCTTTCCAAAATAGCCTGTGCGATTGTCAAAGAGGGCAGGATTTTAAACCTCTCATATTCCGCCACAGCCGCTCTGCCGATAGTTTCAATAAATTCTTTATTCGTCATTTTCTGCACCTTCCTTCCCCTTCTGGTACTGTGTCCCAAAGTAGAACGCCACCACAACAGAGAAAATTGTCAGAAACTGTTCTCCGCTGATACGTCCTACAACCGCCAAATAAGAAAAAACCACCGTAAGCATAATCGTTACGATGGATTTCACTGTAAGCAAATTTTGAACTGTGATTTTTGCCGCTTCATTCATTTTCATTTTCTCTCAATTCCTCCTTGTACTCCCATTCCGCTTGCTTTGCAGTCATTCTTCTTTGCCTACGTTCTTCCGCCCACCGCTCTGCACGTTCTACGCCCTTATCGTACAGCTTCATCAGCCCACAGATGCCTAATTCTGTCCCAAATACGCGATGCGTACTGTCAACCACGGCGCTTACATCGTGGTCAAAAGCACCTAATACCATGCCTGCAATCGTGATTGCCGCACAAAACAGTAGCGAGTATATCACAATGCTGGACATGGTATCATCGTTTATCTTTGGTGGAAAACGAATTCGTCTGCGTTTTTTCATCATAAACCGCCACCGTTCAGCAGAAACCCGATTACCGCACCGACAACCACCGCAATCACCTTATCAATCAGCCCATCCCACCGCTTTGCGGGCTTAGAGACCAGCTGCTTCACATCGTCCTTGATTTCCCCGACATCCGTTTTGATATGCTCCTGCTCGTTTTGCAGAACCGAAAACGCATTTGTCAGTTCTTCCAGATTGTCCTGCCGCTTCTCCATGCGGTCAATCCTCTTGTGTGCGGATTTGGTACTATCCAGTGCCTCCTGCACCATTTTTTCAATATTTTCCATAAGCCATCCCTCCCCTTAACTCTGCACCTGTGCCGCTGTGACATGGTGCGGATTGTTAAAATCGTTCAAATGCTGTTGGAGCAGTGTCATAACCGATGCCGCATTGATATACGCAGAGGACGCAAGCGAACCACTTTTCACGCCACTGGTAACAGAGGATGCCAATGTAGGAATGAAATCCCCCAGCTCCACATCGTTATACTGCTCCAAAAGGCAATCCCATTCGTAGGAAATAACCTTCGCCTGCTTCTGAAATCCCATTTTGGTATTGATAACCGTCACCATATCCCCCAGAAAGACCTCCTCCAGAACGGCATACTCCCGATACTCCACCGTCTTTTCCAGTGCCACAAAATCCACCTTGATGTTAATGCTTGGAATATCGCAGCCTTCGTCCAGCAGCTTTTGTGCCTCTGCCTGCACCTCGGAGAGCGTCTTATTTTCATCCTCTAGGGTATAAATCTTCGGGTAGATATAATCGCCCAGATGGAGGCTTTCAAGCGTTACACTGCCGTTCTTGCCGTAGCAGACAATGCGTGTTTTTACGTTGGATTCGTCCTCCGTGACCTCAAGTCCGACAAGGTTTTTGCCGTAGCGGATGGAAACACCCCTGTCCTGCCCCAATGCCGCCTTGACGGATACCCGAAAGCCATCCCGCAGCAGCTCGCCACCGTAGCCCTTGACAAACGAGGTTGCTTCGTCATCGTCCGACAGTAACGCTTGTACGGGATTCATGCGCCCTGTTGTGAGCGTCCCTGTCAGCGAAATATCCGTATCAAAGGAAAAGGGCATGGGATAGGCAAACGCCGCCTGTAATGCCGTCAGTGCCGCTTCTGCCGTGCCGCTGCGGCTGATTGGTTCGCACTGGTTGTCCAGTAAATCATAAAAAATATGCCGTGCGTTGACCGCAATCTCCTTCATACTCGGCTTGACGTAGTAAATGCGGAACGGCTGCATCCCTCTTGGCGTGGATGCGTAGAGAATTCGCCCCCGTTCAATGCGTTTCCACTTGCCGCCCTCGTCATACGGGTGCTTCAGCTCCAGTTCATACGCCCCGTTCAATTCCTCCGTCACAATACAAGAGCCGGGAACCAATGCCCCCAGCCCGAATGTGTCAAATGTCTTTGCCGTTTTTTCGTGAATGGTAATCATAACATCACTCCATCATGCCGACCAATTCCTGATACTGTTCTTCCGTAATCCGATTCGCCATCAAAAACACATCCAATTTGTTCATCATGTCCTCTTTTTCGTATGCACCTCTGCTAATCAGTTTTTTCAGTCTTGCGTATGTCATAAATATCTACTCCCTTCAAATCTCTAATTCCTTCATGCAAACCAAATAGTCTACATTGATTGCTGTGTCTAAAATTGCCTGTTCGGTTTCTGTGAGGGTGGGTTCTGATTGTACATCTACCCATCTACCATCAATATACTGCCTACCAAGTACGTCCAAATTTGTTTCTACAAAATTCGTATAGCCATCTTTTGTACTTGATAGTATCACACAAATATTTTTTTCATTTAAAATTGCATACATTTTTATCACCCCACTTTAATACATAATTTTGTATACCATATCAGAACCAAACGCTCTAATATAAGGGATGTTGTCAACTTTAACAATTGTACCAAAATAAAAATAACCAGAACCTCTTGATTGTGTCATTGAAACCCTATCTAGTCTTGGACATTGTGGCAAGAAAGCATTATTCGATGCTGTAGCACCATAACTTTTAATCGTCCCTGCTTGAAACAAATTTTCCGTTACAATCCTTTTTAATGTGCAGGCTTCTATCTCAAGATTATTGCAGTATGCTGTTCCGCCACTGCCACAATACAAATAAACATCCAGAGGGGACTGATATGCTTGCCCTGTTTCTAGTACAAGTTCTTGATTAACGTAGGCATCCATTCCGTTGTCGAAATAGTCTGTATAATATGTTCGTTTTCCATTATAGTAGAACTCAACTTTTACGGAATTTCCTTTAAACTTACCTTTTATAATCATTTTTGCACAACCATCAGGTAAATTGATTGTGCCAATACGCGTAGGGTTATCATACGGGGCACTCGTTTCTTCGCTTTGTAAAAGAACGAATTTTTTCGCTACAGCTTGTACAAGATAATCATCTGGTCGATACAACGGAATCGTATTTTTCATATTTTCAAGAATTGCATTTTCTTTCCCGAATACTGTGCTTTCTTCACTATCAGTCGATGTACCAATTTTATCCAACACGCCCTGTACAGAGGAATTTGCAATCGCTTCATCTACCTTATCGGTAAAATCCCCCTTCATATATGCCACAAGAAACTCCCACGCCTGCCACATCGTTGCAAGGTTATACTGCGCCGCCACTTCCGCAGGCAAGCCGATATTCTGCACCATCGTTGTCATGAGGTCATGCGCTTCATACAAATTTTGGAACAGCAGCACCAGTGTGCCGTATTCATTCGAGGATTCCACAGAGCTGTTCCCTAACAGTGTTTTTGTCACGTTGATTTCAAATACCTGCGTAGACAGAATCTCTGTGTTGTCCTTCCAGACGGAAATCTGTGTCTGCAGATGCCCCACCTTCGACAGAGCCTCTGCTGTCATCAGAAACTCACATCTGCCTGCGGTTGCATCCGTAATCACGCCGTCATTCCAGATTTCACCGCCGTTCTCCGGCTTTACCATGAAGATTTTTACTTCATGCCCCGTCAAGTCCAGAGGCACGCCATTGTTGAACAGTGACACATCTAAGTATCGACTGTTGCTGTCCGCCTGCACCGCTGTGATAATGCTGTTCGGCTTCTTATTTACATCCAACTCCAGCCGATTATACGTTTTTGCCATTTTTCTCACTCCTTCCAAAAAATCCGCATCAAAAAAGCACATCCGTTTCATTTTCAGATGCGCCTTTCTTGACAGAATATCTTTCTTTTGTTATCATAAGCATAAGAAAAGGATTGCCACCTTTCGCAGGGCGGCTAGTCCAAGTAGTTGGTTTTAGCCGTCTAACTTCGCAGGTTAGGCGGCTTTTTCATTATTTCTTGTTCTGAAACAAGGAAATAACTCCGATGATTACTAAGCAAAAAGTAAATAACCCTTCGTATGTAACCATAAGCGTCACCTCCTTTACGGGAAGTGACTAACCGCCAGTTGGCAATCCTTCATTTATACCATACCATAAATTTCATTTTTCGACAACTACAGCCATCGCCAACGGGGCTGTATTTTTATTTTGCTGACATTCCCCGTCCAGCTGATTTCGTTTTTCCCGACCTCAAATCTCGGAAACTCCGCACCGCCGTATTTGCTGTTTTGGTTGGCGTTTCCCTTGAACACCTCCATCATTTCACTGTCAATGGTAATGTTCCCATCCACGTTCCGCAGTGGGTAGGAATTGCCGTTGATGTTCAGCGTAACATCCCCACTACCATAAACCGTAATCAACGGCTCACTATAGACTGTCCCACTGTTGCGGATGGTGGTCGGGGCGGTCAGTTCCAAAACATCCCCTGCGGCATTGACGCTGTATTTGAAGGGCTGTGTATCCAGAACGACCTGAAATTTCTGGAACACACGCATCATCTGAGCGATGCTGATTTTATTTGCAATCATCACGCGGTAAACCTTATCCGGTTCTGTTGAAAATGTCATTTCTCCGCTGCCGACAAGCCATGCTGCGACTTCATCCAGCTTTGCACGCTTAATCAGCGCACATTCCATCGTCCTGTCATAGCTTTCATAAACGCCTTCATCTGTATGCAGAGAACCGTTTCGCCCCGCTACGGTAATGCTTTCTATCCGCCGCTCCGCACGCACCGTTTCCGGCATAGCGGTCACAATGACCCCCATCTCTCGGCTGTCAACGCCTTTGAATGTAAACCATGCCTCATGTATCATTTGTTACCACCTCTCCCTGCGCTTTGCTGTCTGCGGAGAAACTCGATCTGCTCTGCGATAACTCTTGCTTCTCTTTCGCTATTCACGCTGTCGATATGCACATTGATGTCCCCGTAGGTGTAGGTCTGAGATTTACTGATGCCGCCCGTTGCCGTTTCCACTCTGGGCGGACGTGCAACTGCGTCCATGCTGTTCTGTACTGTGCGCATGACCGATTTCATTTTATCTTTGATGCCGATTTCGTAGCCCTCCATGGAATACTCGCCGAAGCCTTCAAAAACCTTAGAGGGCGAATGAATGTCCAGTTTAGACTTCGCTTTCGCAATCGCCGCCGCTACCACTTCCGCAACTGCCTGAATTACGCCACTCCTTCCGTTCTCAATACCATCGGCAAGTCCTGCCATCATCATTTCGCCAATATTGACATATTCAACACGAAAACCCGTCATAACCTCGACAAGCCTCATTTCAAGTGCCTGCACATATTCCGTCAGAACAGGCTCCTGCGCCTGCAAAGAGGCAACAATCTGTTGCATGGTTATCCCCTGCGTATTTTGGCTTGCATTCGCAACAGCTCCGGAGACAGCACTTGTGGCATCCGTTTTACCGCCGGCAGCCATGCCCTGTGCAAAACTCTTTGCCGCTTCTGTCCCTGCCTGATACAGTTCATCCTTGACCTCTCCGAGGGTCTGCGGCAGCTTTTCGGTGTAGTTCTGTTCCAGTGCATCAAATTCGCTTTGATAGAATTTTTTCGCCGCATCTGCCGCCAACTGCTGTTTTTCTTCGTATTTTTGGATGTATTCCTGCAATTTCACATCAGACATACGAGAGAGCTTATCCATGTAGTCCAGTGCATCATCCACGCTCATTGCGGAGATTTCACTCATTAAGCCCCCGGACAAGCCTTTTGCCTGCATTTCTTCAATCGCATTGCTGTATTTCTGAATCTTTCTGATTTCGGCATCCAGATCCCCAAGCCGGAATATCTCCTTATCATCCTCCGTTTTCACGCGTTCAAACAAAGAACCGTAGTCGGCCAGTTTTTCCTGTAAGCTGGTTTGCTTGCTTTCAATCTTGGAAAGTGCCGATTCATATTCCTTCTGAAAGGTCTGCAACGCAGAAAGCCGCTCCTTCAGCTTTTTCTCCTCTGCTGTTTTTGTGGCATCCTCCTGTTTTTTATTCCAGTCGTTTTCCAGCTTTGTAATTTCTTCCTGTATCTTCTGCCGATTCTTCTTTTCTGCCTTTTTCAGCTCCGCACGCTTTTTCGCAAGGTTGCTCTTGTATTCCTTCAATTCCTCGGCGGCTTTCTTTTCCTCCGATTTCTTCTGTAAGGCTTCAATTTCGCTGTTGGTTTTCTCTAATTCGCTTTTCAGCACATCCCCAACCTTACGGGCAGTTTTCTGTGCGAAGGCTACCATGGAATCCATCCCCGCTGCCGCCTCCGCAATGTCCTCTGCCATCTTTTCAGCCGCTTCGACCGCCTCTCCTGTGCCATCCTCGATGCCGACAGCAACACCGGCAGGAATCTGTTTGCCGACCTCATCACGCATGACGCGGGAAGGGGAATGAATATCAAAGAACTTTTTCAGGGTTGAAGCCGCAGATGAACCAAGTTTTGTAGCCGCTGCGACCACTTTATTGATTGCCCCTTTTGAAAGTAGACCATTTGCAAAACCCTTTGTACAATTTTCAGCAACACTCTCCATTTCGGATTCCGCTTTTTTCATTTCAATAAGCCCTTTATCCTTCATAGTTACAAGTGCATTTGCATATAGCACAGCATTTTCATCTACTCCGGCTTTCAACGCCTTCGGGACTTCCCTGCCCGCATCCGCATACGCCTGTACCGCATTCAAAAAATCATCCTTCGTGGACATTAAAGCATCCAATTCCGCCTGCCCGATATCATAACCTGCATCCTGTGCCATTTTCAATCTGGTTGCAAAATTTCTCGATGTGACTTCCAGTTGCTGATCCAGCTGATCCTTTGTTTCATCTGTCACTCTTTGCTGTTGATATACATACTCATTCAGCCCGTTTTTAATTTCTTCCAGACTGTTAGACTGACTCAAAGTCAAAAGGCTGTTATATTCATCGATGTCCTGATAGGAGCTGCGCAGGATGTCGGTCTGCTCTGTATAAAGCCCCTCCATTTCCGCAAGGCCATCCTTTACCTGCTGCAAAGCAGACATGGCTTTTGTCTGTTGCCCTGTACTGCCGTTCATCAGCGCGTCTTGAAGCTCTTTCTCCTTTTCAATCAGCTCCTGTTTTTTTGTGGCAATATCATCCTCCAGAGTTATAAGGTTCTGCATTGCCTCTGCTTGGTTCTGGATTGCCGCCGTATAAGCCTCCTCTTTTGCGTTCAAAAGGGCATTGACACGCTTCTTTTCCATCAGCAAATCCAGATTATCAGCCGTCTGCACATAAGCCTGCCCTTCTTTTTCCGTCAGAGAAATTGCATTCGGAATCACACTGTTGATTTGCTCCGCCAGAGCCTTTGCCCTGTTTTCGTAGCCATCCTTTACCTGTCCGTTTGCATCGCAAAGCTCCTGCAGCTGACGAATCAGGCTGTCTGTGTAATCCATTTCAGAAAGAGATTGATTGATGCTTTCCTGCGCCGTTTCCTTCATACTCTTGCGTGCCTCTGCCTGCTGATTGATGGAATCCGTTGTTTCCTCCAGACGCTTTCGGAACTCTCGCATCCCCTCGCTTTCTTCCTCTGTCGCAGAAAGCAGAGAAACCAGCCCAATGGTCAATGCTGCCGCACCTGCAATCAGAAGTCCGAGCGGACACGCCGCCACCACAGCATTATAGGCAGTCTGTGCCGCAGTCATGAGGGCAATCTTTCCTGTTACCACACCAACCACAAGCTCTTTTGCGCTCAGCGTAGAGGTCAGCAGTAACTCCGCATTTCGATTGACCGCCAAAGCCGCTGTATAAACACGCACTGCCTTTTCCGCCGCCTGCCAGCTTTTCACCACAGTAGAAAGGCTTTGCACTGCCTTAAAGGTTCCGATTGCCGCCGCCGCTGTCAGCGTTACATTCTTAATCTCCTTTGTGTGTCTGAGCATAGCCGCAAGGGCGTTGATTGCCTTCGGCAAAGCCTTCACCGCCAGAGCGGTTGTTTCCTCCATGAAATGCCCTGTGCTTTCCGCAAGGTTATCCACACTTTCCGAGAGTTTTCCACTCCGCAGATTTCTTGCAACCTCATCCACCGATGTGATAGCGGTTTCCGCAGCCTCTTTCATAGGGGTTTCAAATTTTTCGTAGACCTGTATGCCAAGCCCTTCCAGACCACTGCCGAGAATCGTCATCTGCCCCTTGAGGTTGTCCATCTGCACATCTGCCATATCCTGCATGGCACCGCTGCTGTTCGCAATGGATGCAGAAAGATTCTCAAATTCCGCGCCACAGCCCGCAAGCATTGCCTCCGCACTTTTCAAATCTACTTTATTGAAAATATCGTTCAGTACGTTTGTTTTTTTCTCTTGACTCATGCTCTGCATTGCAGCGTCCAGCTTTTTGAAGGTTTCATTCAGAGGATTCAGATTCCCTCCCGCGTCAAATGCAGACACACCAAGGCTTTTCAGCGTTGCCGCCGCTTTATCTGTCGGTGCGGATAAGGATAAAATCATGTTTCTCAGAGCCGTACCACCCTCTGCACCCTTGATACCTCGGTTCGCCAGAACACCGAGAGCCGTATTCAGCTCTACTGTGCCGCCTGCAAGGTTCTTCGCCGTACCGCCAACGGTCAGAATTGCTTCGCCAAGCTGTGCCACGCTGTAGTTCGCCTTACTGGATGCCCTTGCCATCTGGTCTCCGAACTGTGTCAGATTGTCCGCACTCGCCTCGATGCCCAGAGCCGCCATTGCATCTGTCGCAAGGTCAGAGGCATACGCCAAATCAAGTCCGCCTGCCGCTGCCAGATTCAGCACAGAGGGCAAAACCTCTGCGGATGTGCCTGCGTCATACCCCGCCAAGGCAAGATAATTCAAAGCCTCTGCCGCCTGTGTAGCCGTAAATTTTGTGGTTGCGCCTGCGTTCTTCGCCGCCGTAGCCAGTGTTTCATAAGCCTCACTGCCGTTATGGATTTCCGAAACGCTCATCCCCATGGTTGCCGCTACTTGCGACATGGATTCCTCAAAGTCACTGCCAACCTTGATTGCCGCTATGCCAAGCCCCGACAGCGTACCCACCGCCGCCGCTGCCGCAGAAACCGCCGCTTTCATGGCTGCCTTCATACGGGCAGAGCTTTGTTCGGTCTTATCTAAGTCCTTTGACAGTACATCCGAGCTGTTCCCTAGCTCCTGCATTTCCTGTTCCATGCGGTTCATTTCCGTAGTTGTGCGGTTCATCTGGGTTTGCAGGTCATTCACAGTCTTAACCTGTCTATTGTAGGCATCCTGCGCCTTTCTGGCCTCCTCACTGTTCTCCCCGAATTTCTGCTTGGATTTTTCCAGCTCATCCGACAGGGTTGCAAGCCTTGCCTTTGCACGCTCGCTCTGGTTTTGTAGCAGATTCATTTTCTCCGCCGAGGCATTGAGGGAACGCTTTAAAACATCACCCTTTGCCGTTACCGCGCCTTCGCTGTTCTCCATGCCCGAAAACGCAGAAACTACGGATTTCATTTCACTGCCTAAGTTTTTTAATTGGGAATTGATTGCCGCCAAGCTCGACCGAAACGCCGCCTCGCCGTCAATGCCAATCTTTGCACCAATATCCGTTCCCATTTCGCCACCTCCTTTTTTTGCATGAAAAAAGCACCCAAATGATTTGAGTGCTTTCTGATTTCTTTGTATTTAATTTAAAAGTGTGCTTATCATTGCATCCGTCTGATACATGTCATTATCCTTGCGTGTGTATGTGTATTTTACGGCTGTGTCTGTTTCGGAATAATAAGGTACTTTACAAAGAATTGTAACCTCGCTGACATTTTTCAATTCTTTTCCTATTCTTGCCGCAAAATCTTCACTGTACATAGCCAACATTTTCTTGGTTGTGTCCTTTGAATTTTTTGTATTCCAGGTCAATTCCATCAAAATAATATAATCATTTTCCGCATCCGTTCCTAAATTTTCATTGACAAGGATATTAGAAACAGTAGCAGATTTATAATTTTCTGCACATATTGCTCTTGCACTGTTTTCTATTGTTTTCTGCTCTGTCATTGTGCTTTGCTGCGATTGATCCGCCTGCTCTCTTTCCGTTTCTTCCAGTCCATCAGCGTAGCCATTATCCATCATCATAGACATAGCAATCTTTTCAATATAATCTTGACCGCCATAATAGCACGCCGGGGCTTGCAAAACATCACTGTACCCCGCATATTCCGCATAAACACACACCTTTTCTCCTACCTTTGGAACAGCAAAATATTTTTGCAGAACTTCCTCTGTAAAGCCTCCGTATTCCACGCCTAACATCATTAACAGCAAACTGGGGTCAACAATAGAAACCTCTCCGACATCCGTCTTAACGGTAAAAGAGCCGATACTCATACCTTCTTCGCCCTCCGTTACCTCACTTTCTGTTACCTCACCCTCAATCTTATACAATTCGCCTTCCAAGCCGTTTTCGCTTGCAGGCGTTGTATAAATGATTTCTGGCGGTTCACCAAAATTGGCGGTATCTACAAAGGCATCTATGTGTTCCGGATACACCTTGACCTCATTGGTTTCCTCTGTCTCTGTTTCTGCCTGTTCTGTTCCGCACCCTGCGGCAACGCCCATCATCAGGCAACCACATAATAAAACAGCCAAAAATTTTTTCATACTACCCCTCCTGTGTCATATTGTGCCATTTTTCTAAAATTTATCACATAACATGACGTATATCAAGAATATTTTCACGATTTTACACAAAGTCCATCAGCCGCCAGAATTCCGCTTCCTCCTGTGCCTTGGATTTTTTCATTTTTGCGCCTTCGTTTCTAATCTGCTCCACAGCAATCAGGTCGCACAATTCGCCAAAGGGAAGGGCATAGGCTGTCTCATAGGACAGCCCGATTTTCAATCCGTACCAGATGCACCACCCGACATCTGATTCTGTCGAGTGGTCTCCGCGTTTTTTCCTTCTTCATCTTCTGTTTCAATCCTTCTTTCGCTGCCGTCTGCAATCGTTTCAAAGATTTTAGTCTGCATATCCAGAAGGTCATCCATGCCACATAAATCATAAAGCGCATCATAGCTCAGAGGGGGCGGTGTGCTGATGCCTTCCATCTTGGCATATTTCGCCCCTGCATCCATCATGGCAGACAGCAACCAGAAGCTCTCATCCATTTTCTGCACCTCTGTCCCCTCCGTCAGCGCCTTCCCGATATTTTCCGCGCTCTCGTAGCGTTCCGAACAAGCACGCATCACGCGAGCGGAAAAGCACAGCAGATATTCCTTTTTGTTAATTTCAATTTTCGCCGTTCTCATACGTTTCTTCCTCCGTTTCCTCCGTCAGATTTACCGTTTCTTCTCCCCCGTCATGCTCGGCTGTCATGACGGCATTCATTGCTCCCCCGTAATACCGAGGAATTTCTTGATTGCCGCCTCTGCGTCCGCCTCGCTGTCCATAGGGGAGGAAATCATCTTCCAAGGGTGTCCTGCGGCATCGCTGCGCAGAATACTACCGCTGATTTCAGGTGTCCCCCACTCGACCTTTTCGCCCTGTGTGGTGAAGGTGTCGTTAGGGTTGGTCGGCTGAATCTTCGGCAATACAACCGCCTGCCACTTGGTTGCACCGTTTTTCTGGATTTTCACAACTGCGCCAAAGCCAAGGTAGGGCGTTTCCTGCTCATCATTCCAGATATACCATTTTGCATCCTTGGTGCTGACATCCGATCCCGTCATTGCCTGCTCGATAATACCCAATACCTGCAGCATAACATCAGGCAGCAAATCATCCGTTGTCAGCGTCCATGTACCGCCTGCAAAGGTATTCGCACTCTCCGCAGGTCCATTGTCTGCATAAAGGATATTATCATCCGCGCCCTCCAATTCAATGGAAAGTTCTACCGCCTTGCCCATCAGCGCGCCGCCGCTGTAGGACACGACTTCTCCTGTGTTGCTGTATTTTGCACAATAAGGTTTGCTCAAGCCAATCTTTGCCATATCTCCCTCATCCTTTCATCGTTCTTTTGATTTCCGTTTCAAATACTTTTTTCATTTCTGCCTCCGCTTTTGGCTTCGCCGTTTTCAATGCCTTTCGCACAAAGGGCGTTTTCTGAGAAAAGCTTGTACCGCTTTCCGCAATTCTGGCAATCAGCGCAAGGGGCATCCCCTTCGGGTGTTTCGGGGTTATCAGGTCACTGTAGCCTGTAAAGCCGACAAGCGTATCAATCCTGTCCCCCTCCGATTGGAAGGGCGCAATGCCAAGTCCCTTTGCAAGCGCCGCCTTCTGCTCGTCCGTAATCCCCTTGAGGTAATGCCCTGCACTGCGGTCATTGTCGGTTGGCAATGCCTCCACAGCGGAGCGGATTTCGTCCGCGGTCACGCCTGCGCCCTCATAAAGCGCCTTTTTCGTGATGCCATCCGCACTTTGCCGCAGCTTTTCCAGCTGTGCTATGTAGCCATCCAAGCCTGTGAAAGTAAGCTTTGCCATCAGAACACCTCCCAGACCCATTCGTAATGCGTAAAGCCTGTTTTCTCCTCATACTGCACGCTGTTTAATTCCCATGCAATATATGGGGATGCGTCAAAAGCCGCCTCCAACTCCTCTTTCCATGGGTCAAACTCCTGCTTGGTGAAAAGGTCTGTTGTGCCTGTAACGGCTTTCTCTGCATGGGTATCGTCCGCAGTCAAGTCATTCGTACCGTCCTCCTGCCAAACAAAATATCGGTCGGACTTCATGGTTCTTCCGTGCCGCACCGCATCCGTCACAGCAAGGTGTGCCGCTATGATATGCTCCTGCCAGCTCATGCCATCACCTCAAATTCCTGTTCGATTTTCGCAAGTGCCAGATCCACGCAGGGCGGATAAATCTCCATGACCTTCTGCACCGTATCAATGCGGTATTGCTTTCCTTCTAAAAGTGCCACATCCTGCGGAGAAACCGCCCCCGCAGCAGGTACCCGAATCACACGCACAATCTCCACCTGTGCCTGCTTGCTCTGATAAATGCGGTTAATGCCAAGTCTTTGTTCCGCAAAGCGCAGCTTTATTTTTTCTGTCAGCTTTTCCTGCGGCGCATAGCCTGCTTTTGTCGCATCGCAGACAGTGCAGATTATCACAATCCCGTCATTGAACGCCTGCGTAATCTCATGCTTCGGTCTGTTTGGTGCTTTCCACATACGCTCTCACCATTCTTCCGTTCTGCATATTCAAAATCAATGCCATGTAGTTGTTTTCAAATACATCCAGTGCCTCATCTCTGGCGTAGCGTACAAATTCCATCATCAATGTACGGGGAATTCCGTCCGCATCATATTCCAGAACACTACCACCCTTTTCGTTCAGATATGCCATTGCGGCGGCAATAAAGCCACGAATCTTGTTATCCGTGGCTTCATCGTCCCATGTAATATTCAAATGGTTTTTGACATCCGCCAGAAGCTCCGCAGAAACACTCTGCCGCTGCATCAGGATTTTGTCACAGTGACGGTATAGGCTTTGGTGGTTGTGCCGTCAGCCGCCGTTACAGTAACCTTAACGGTATTTGCGCCTTCCTTCCACGTTGCCGCAGAGCCGTTGTCTACCTCCGCATCATTTGCCTGTACGCTGATTTCCGCGCCTGCATCAGAGGGTACTGCCGTAATGGTGTTGGTTGCGTTTGTGGTTGCTGCTGTGTAGGTTGCGGTTTCCTTCGCAAAGGCAGGGGACAGGCTCAGGCTTCCAATCTTCAAATCAGACAGAGTGGCATCATTGGAAACCTCCGCAGCAGCTACCTGCTCCACCTTATAGGTCAGAGGCTTAAGGTCTGCAATATCCAGATACAGGAAGGCATTGTTATCCATGGGAAAGCCATTTGCGTACAGCTTCACCAGATAAACCCTGTTGTCCTCCAGGAACTGATACTGGTCGGAATAATCAATCTTGCCTTCCTTGCTCATGCCTGCCGCCGCAAAGTATTTCTTACCCAAACCAAGAACCGCCTCGCCTCTGCTCAGTGCCGCAGACTGGATAATTGTCATGGGATAAGGCACAACGTCATTGCGATAGGTGCCATCGGGAGCCATTACCGTTGTTGCAGGCATCACCCTCTGGAAATAATCCTGCGGATTGACAATCAGAAGGACATTCTCCACCGCTCTTGCCTTCCCATTGGGGTCTGCCGCAATCAGAGAAATCAGATTGCCGACCGTTTTCACGGAAAGGTCATTTACCTTGATTTTCTCCTTTGCGGGATAAACGCCGCCTGTTACGGTAACGCCATCGCCTACCTGACGCATCATGCCGATAGGCTTTTCATGCCCATCCCCCTTGACAATGCCTGCCTCCAGACCATTCGCCAGTGCTTCATACAGAATCTGTCTAACGTAATTGTCCAGCCATTCGGGGCCCAAGTCCAGCATCGCCTTGCAGACAGGCAGGAAGGCGGACAGCTTCAGCAGGGTTGCATTGACTTCCTTGAAGCCGGAAAGCAGCTCCTTCACAATCGTATCTGTCAGTGCGCCCCACTGCGCCTCCTGCCGTCCGTTGGTGTTCATCAGCATCTTGATTGCGCCGCCTGTGGACAGGAATCCGATATGGGACAGCAGAGGATGCTCCTCCCTCAAATCATCGAATACGGAATCAATCACCGTTTCGGGCATCACAACATCCAGATTTGCCAATGCCTGCTTGGGGTCTGCGGCACGCATTGCCTCGCCCAGCTTCTGGTAATACTGCTTTTCGGCAGAGGTCAGCTGACGCACACCACGGGAGGTCAGCGTCCTGCTGTCATTCTCCTGTCTGAGCTGTTCGATTTTGTCCTCATAGTCCTGCTTAATGTCCTCGCCGATGCACGCCATCATGTCATTCATGGCGGCGGCAAAGCCCTCCTTGTCATCCTGCTGCAACGCTGTCTGCATTGCCTGTCTGATTTCTTCTCTTGTTTTTGCATCATTGTGTTTCATTTTCTATCACTCCTTTATTTTTCTGCATCAAAAAAGCCGTTCAGCATCGCCATGATACTGTTCGGCTCTTCCTTCTGTTTTGGTTCTGATTTTGGATCACGCTCTCCTTCTCCGGTACACGGCTCTGTCAGCTGACGCAGCTGTGCCACAAGGCTTTTTTGCATTTCAATCCTCTGCTGTACGTTTAGATTTGCCTTCTGCATCACGCCTGCAACCTTGGCAGGATCTGCATCCTCCTCCGCAAATCTGTCCGCCAGACCGTATCTGATACAGTCCTCTGCGGTCAGCCATGTTTCATCATCCATCATACGGGATAACAGTTCTTCTGTGACCTTCTCGCCCGCCTTCTGCAAATATGCCTGCTTTCCGGCATTGTTGATGATATCCAAATCATCCGCCGCCTTCCGCAGCTCTGCGGCATTGCCATAGGAGAACATCCACATGTTATGAATCATCATCAGCGCATTTCTTGGCATAATGATTTCATCCCCTGCCATGGCAATCACAGAGGCAATGGAGCAGGCAAAGCCGTCAATATAAACGGTTTTCTTCGCGGGGTGCCGCTTCAGCTGGTTATAGATGGCAGTACCCTCAAATACAGAGCCGCCGTAGCTGTTGATATAAAGCTTGATTTCCGCAATATCTGCGTATTTCGCCAGCTCCTCGCGGAAGGTGTTTGCACTGGTTTCACTGCGAATCACTTCATCCGTCCACCAATCGTAGCCGTCACTTTCCACATCTCCGTAAATATAGATTTCCAGTACACCGCTTTGCTGTGCCGCCTGTTTGATTTCCCACATATTTTTCCTTTCCTTCATGCTTATTCACCCCCTTTCCCATCAATGCGGTGCATCGCACCGTCCAATGTCTCAAAGTTTTTGGTAACAAAATGCTGATTTGCCCAAGGCTCATTGATTTTCGGCATTCCTGCCGCATCCAGTACGTCATTCACGCAGAACGCCGCAGAACCAATCAGCTTCTCGATATTTGCCGCATTGCCGAACAAATCAAAATGCAAAATTGCGGAGGTATCAATCTGCAAATAGGTGCCATCCTTCCATTCTGAAAAGCCGTACCGTTTGCGGTTGATTTCCTCCGAAAGCTGGTCGCAAAGAGGGTCAATGCAGGTGGTCAGCCACCTTGTCATAGCATCCTTGGAATCCGCCACATCGCCGAAAATCAGCACAGGCGGAATCAGAAACCCTCTTGCCGTGAAGTCAAAAATATCATCCACCAAGGCACGAATATCCCTTGTGGAACGCTGTGTATCTGGATTTCCGCCGACATCCTCGTATTTGTATCCGTCAAATTCGGGCAGAACACCGTTTTCGGATGTCAGAAACGGCTTTACCTGATTGTTCAGCATCTCGCCAAAGACTTGGTTCCAATCCCTCTTGCCGTCCTTGCCGTCACCGATATTCCCTGCGTTTGCAATCTGGCTGACATGTACCTTAAGGTGTCTGCCGCTGCCCCATTCGTAATTCTTCATTGCCGCCTGCACCAGTCTTATGTATGACTGATACAGTCCATCCAGTACAGGTCTGATGTCCTTATGGTTCAGCTTGAGATGCAGCACTTCGCTTTCCGGAAATGTCTTTTGATAGCTAACCTCGCCGACAACTACGCCCTGATATTCGTTTTCCTTCCATGGATGCTCTGCGGCTCTTGTAAAGCTGTCCGCAACCGCCAGATATTCCCGTCCTCCTGTTTTTCCGCCGCTGATAATCAGCACTTCATTCTCCTTGTAGAGCTGATAAATCAGCTTATGCAAAAAGGCGGTGCTGTTCTGGTTGGGGTTCGGCTCCACGTTCCAGAGGTAATACTCCTCGCCCCTGTTTTCCTCATGCTTTCTGTAGGTCTTGAATGTGCATTTGCCGACTGCATTTGCAATCATCGCCACACAGGTATGAAATGCCAGCTCACGAATACGGTATTCCTCCAACGCCTGCTGTAATTCCAGAGAGGAAATCTCTGCCGTGCCGCCAAGCCCCAGTTTAGATAAAATCCATCGTTTGATACTGATTCCCATTTTCTCACCCCCTTTAAAATACAAAAGCACCCATTGTCGGAATTTGTACAGGTGCGCCATCGCCAAGAACGGATTCTATTGTCATTGCCGCTACAAATGCCATGAAGGCATCATTCTTACGGCTTTTTGCCTCGATTTTCGCATAGATAAAGTTGCCCGTATCTATGCCCGATTTTATCTTTGTGCCGGATTTTACCCTCTTTGTGTTATTCACGCCCCACCGCAGATGGGGAACATTGCCCCAGTGCAGATATTGTCTGTTAAAGCACTCCTGAATCACAGGCTCAATCTGCATAATGTCGGACGGGCGTACCAGCTTGATATTTTTCTGCTCATCGCTGAAGCCAATCTTCCGCAGGCTTTCCGCAACCAGCGCATAGCGGTGATGGTCGAGCGCAAGCATTTTGACATTGTACCTCCGCATACTGTCCCAGATGTAATTCGCCAGTAAATCGGGATGAATCCCGACATCGTCCACAACCGTAACCTCTCCGCGCTCCGCCCATTCCTTCCAAGGTGCTTTCACACGGTGCAGTGTTTTCGACCTTGCACAAATCCATGCGTGATTGATGTCGAACCTGTCCGCACCTCTACGGAAATGCAAATCCACCGCCGCCCAGTCGTCCAGCTCCGCATAGTCCACGCCTGCAACACAGCTCCACCCCGTCATATCAGGCAAAGGCTTATTTGTTGCCGCTACGTTTTCATATTCCGTAACTGCAATCTCCTTCGCACCGGAACGGATGCCCATTCGCTTTGTCATGAAATCCCCGTTCTGCTCCGGATGCTCTAGCCACTCCCTGTATTCATCCTCCACCTCTGCATAAAGCTCCGGAAGATATGGCAGGGACGGGTTTGCCATCTGCCAGTTTTCCGGATGATGCACCTGCTCCTTCCGGTTCAGGCAGCAGATGAAGGGCAGGAAACCGTTGTCCTCCTCACCCTCAAAAAGAATCCTGCGACCTCTCGCTAAATAATCATCCAAAGGACCGTCGGAAATATCGCCGTTTGAGGTAAAATAGCCACGCCTTGGCTGTGCCACCTTGCCTTGCCCTGTGGTAAAAACCTTGATGTTGTCATAGTTTTCATACTGATGCACCTCATTGAAGATAACCTTGCCGCTGCGCAAACCGTCTCGCCCCTTAGGGTTGTTGGTATGCCCCTTCATGACACCCTTGTTTTTCCGCCCCTGAATGACCTCTTTGGTGTGATAATAGTGTCTGCTCAGCTTCTTTTCCCATTTCGGGTTCTCCAGAACATCCACCAAATCCAACTGCGGTCGCTTCGCCTGATCTTCATTGTTGGCACAGACATCCACGTCGTAATACTTCACAGGATTGTATGGGCTGATGCTGCACGCACCGTCAAAGGCAATAAAGCCATCCTTCCCTGCGCCACGCCCCACCATGGCAAACACAATCTTCCATCTGGGGCGATTGTTGGATTTCCAATAGGTGCAGTCCCATAATGCTATCAAAAACTCCTCCCACGGGAACAGCTTTTCAAAACTGAAATACTTCGCCAAGCCCAAATATTTCTCCAGCTGCTCTGTATCCACATAAATTTCCTCTGTCTCAAAGCATTTTCGCACATGGGCGGCAAGGGCTTTCTGCTCCTCGCAGGCAATGCCGTTTTCGACAAGCTCAATGTATTCCAAAATATGAGGATTTAACTCACAGCTCATCATCCTCACCGCCTGCCGCAGCCTTCGCCTTAACAGCCTGATCTTTAAATCCGAGTGCCGCCCAGATGGAAAGCATCTGACTGGAAACTCTCGTTGCAATGGTCAGAGATTTGTTATCCGTGGTGCCCTTCTGGTTCTCGCCGTTCTGGTATTCAATGAATACACCGCGTACCGAAATATCATCATTCAGCATCTGTAACCAGCACCAAAGGCGCATATATTCATCCACTTTATCCTTGTATGGCTCCGAAATCAGACCCCTGCTTTCCAGATCATCCTCAAGCTCTTTTTTCAATGCCTTATATTGTTTTGTTTTTTTATAATCCTTCTTTCCTGCCATCCTTTTTCACCTCTTTTTTGCCATCTACCACACCCTCATGCGCGTATTTTCAATTTTTCTGAATTGTCGCAAGTACAACCCGACCGAGCCAAAATGCCAAAAACCCGTTTTTTTCGAGGGGGGGGTATCATATTTTTCAAATCAATCCCACCTCTCCTCGGTGATTGGCTTCACAGTCTTTCCGTATCGGTATCGCACCGTCCGCTCCGGATGCAAGTCCTCATGGCACTGCCTGCATACACTGACAAGCTGCCGCTCCTCTCCATCCCAGATAGATAACGCAAGGTCGGGTCTGTCCTTCAGATGCTTGACATGATGCACAATGTCCGCCCTGCGATACCTGCCCTTTCGCTTGCATATCTGACATTCATGGTTGTCCATCCGAAGAACCTCCGCCCGCAGCTGCTCCCAGTCCTTCCAGTGATAGAAGGAATCTACGTTGTCAGCAGAAATCTTCTCCTGTAATTTCAAAAGCTGTTCTCCCGTCATCCGCATCATCCTTCCGCAAATAAAAAATCCCGATAAGCATTGTAGCTATCAGGATTTCTTTTGATTTCTTTTGATTTCTTTTGATATTTCTATTGACATTTACCCTTTTTCGTGTTATTATATAAACAGAAAGGAGGTAGTGCAAAATGAAAAAAGACAAAGACTTTAAGCTAAAAATTGTCGAACTTGTAATCCAAGCAGTTATTGCCCTAGCCGCTCTGATTACAGCCATCAAATCTTAGCAAGTTCGGGGAGTAACCCTCCCCTTACTTCTTAGATAAAGTCAATGTCTCATGTTTATTATAACCAATCGAAAGGAGAATGACAATGAAAAATAAGATCTCTGTTTTCTCGCTCCTATTCTTTTTTATCTATGCGGTACGCACAGGCTGGACACCGATTTTAAAAATCCTTGTAATTTTAAATTCTGCCCTTGTGCTTTTACAGACAGCTTTACAATACAAGGAGGTTCTGCATAATGCCAGAAAATGAGTATATCTCTGTTACCCAATTCGCCCAGAAGTTCGGTAAGGATGTCGGCAATGTCCGCAAGCTGATTAAGGATGGTCGCATCCCTGCAATCAAAATCGGGAATCAGTGGGCAATCCCTGCCGATGCTGAACCCCCTGCCGATAAACGTGTGAAGTCCGGCGAATACCGCAACTGGAGAAAGAAAAAGGATTCTTCCGAGAAGGACCGCTGATGCGGTCTTTTTCTTTTTTTCTCCATGGTATTACTATAACACAAAAGTACGTCCCTTTTGTCTCAAATTTTTTTATTTCTTTTTATCCAACAGCCAAAAAAACTTTCTTACTCTCCTGTAGAAGGTTGCCCTGCTATACGGCACACCCAGATACTCCCACGGCACACCGTCCGCTACATTACTGAGGATGTATGTATAGATCTCCGCATCCGCTTCAATCGCCGTCTGCTCAATCATCTCTAAGTCCCGCTGCAGCTCCATCCTTCTGATTGCTGTGCTGGCGGTCTTATCCGAAAGCTTGCCGCTACCGCCACCGCTGAGCGGAGGTGAACCAACTTCCGTAATCGACCGCAGGAGCGATTGCTTTTCTCTGTATTGACGACAGAAATATTTTAATTCTCTGTAGCGATTGCCGGAGATATTATATCCGTCAAGTTTTAAATCCCTGTCTTTCATGGCATCACCTTCTTCCTGTAAATCTTATTTCTTTAAGATTCTTTCCTTCCCGCTTATTCTATGTTTAATCATCATTTCCGTAGGCGTATCCTTGCAGATGAACCAGTTGTCACTGTTTAACCTGTGCTCCCTCAGAAATATCGCCTGACGTTTTGTCGGCTTCGTTCCTCTCATGCCTTTCCCTCTTTCTTATTTTTTCTTTGCCTGGATGGTCTGTAATCTTTGAATCCATTTTCCGCACATTTCTTTACCGCCACATCCGGATCTCTCCCATACAACTTGCACTCGTCATTTCCATGGTTTTTACAAATTCTGCAATCAATTTCAAGCATTTTTATTATTCCTCCTTTTCTTCAATGCCGCTTCCGCTTCTTCTCTTGTGAAATACAGGTTCTCGTAATCATACGATTCCCAATCATCAGCATACTTGACAGCCTTCACCGATACATCCTGCACCTCATATTCGCTGATATAGAAATAGTGGTTTGGTACGGTTTCCTCGAGGATTTCATACACCGTATCTCCGACCTTGCAAGGCAGCACCAACAGTTTCCCCTGTTCTTCCAAGTCCTCATAATATTTGAGCTTCTCTCTTAACTCCGCCATAGCCCAAAGATTCTGATAGAAAGTGGCAATCAAGCCTCTTGGTGTGCATATACCATCCTCTCCGATGCAGCACCCCATCCAATCATCGAAGTCCTCATCTGACTCAAAAGACACCACATCTTCTGTCAATTCTCTCAGTAGTCCCTTTGCCAACTCTCTTGCATCAATGTCTATCTCAAAATCTCTGTATCTGGTATTTCTGTTTTCATCAATGTAGCAGCAGTTATGTGCCAGACTGAACATACCCATTTCTTCTACGTTATCCATTGTCAGCCTTTTCATTTGTTCTATCTCAATCCATTTCTCTGTCATACTATCCCTCCTATGTTGGCGGTTATATGCTCAATACAATGATTGAACGTCAAGCACCCTTTCTGGCGATTCCTTAAAACGGCAAATCATCATCTTCCAGCGTTTCATCAATGGGATAAACCCTTCCTGTTCCGCCAGTCCCATCTGCTTTGCAGGCTTGCTCTGTGCCGCTGCGGGTCTGCTCTGTTCCGCCACAGGCTTATTCTCCGCATCCCTCCTACTGCCCGTAAAATAGCAATTCTCTACAACAACCGTTGTTGTCCAATGTTTCTTCCCTTCGGCATCATCCCAACTTCTGACATTCAGCCGTCCTTCAACAGCGAACATGGCACCTTTTTTCATAAATTTTTCTGCAAACTCCGCCATGGCTCCCCATGCAATACAGGAGATAAAATCCGCTTCCTGTTCTCCATTCCGCTTAAATCTGCGATTGACCGCTAATGTATATGCGGCGTACTGCTTAGAATCCTCCGAGCGTGTCCACGCTATCTCCGGGTCCCTCGTCAGCCGCCCCATCAAAATCACCTTATTCATATCTGCCGCCCCCTTCTCTTGTAATGGCTTACCGCTACGCTCTTTCTCTTATCCGCTTCATGCAGTATGCTTATCCTTCTGAATCTCTCCAGCTTCTCCGCTTGCCGCTTCCCGTCCCATGCTTTGTATTTCTCGCACGTCCCATGGCAACCGACAGTCCTCTCTTAGCATCCGCAACAGGGGCAGTCCCTTCCGCTTGTGCTATATGTAATGCCTTTGCCCATTCTTAGCCCTCCAAACTAATCTCATACCTTAATTTCATCTGCGCTGGATATAGATCAACCTCCGGTTTTCTTTTTCCCGTCCAGCGCAATCCGCCTGCCTGTCCGATACACTTCCATCCGGCAGCACGCAGGCTTGTTCCATTTTCCGTTTCCAGAATGTATGTAATAACCCGTTTATAGCCCATAGCCCTTGCCGCTCTCCACGCCGCTGCATAGAGCATGGAGCAGGCATTATGAGTCCCATCCGTACAAAGTCGGTTGACCTCTAAGGTCCATCCGTCATCAAGGAAACGTGATACAGGTCTACCCACAATCGCAACTCCTACGATTTTGCTTGTTTCAACATCCGCTACGGCAATGCTGAATTTATGCCCAATGACCTTGCCATGGTGCCTATGATTACGCTTAACAAATTCGTTTGCCTCCGCAAGCGTTATCGGTACTATGTCTAATGCCACGCTCACACCTCCTACAGTAAATAAAACCCACCTGTATCCGCAGGCATCTGCGGTTTTCCTTCTGGTTCATCCCCCAGATAGTTCCTCCCAACGATTGCCATAAATTCTTCTCTGCTGTGTGTCTCCTCAAATTTTCTCTGGCAATCCCGTTTCAGCCGTAAATCAATCTTATGCCCATCCCTTCCATGGACACCCGACGTTCCTCTGTGCCATTCCGGCTTGAGCCACACCCAGAATCCATGCTTATCTGATATCTGCCGCATCCCTGCGCCGAAATAAATATGGTGCCGCTCCAACGGTCCGGTTTCTGTGTCTGTAAAATAGCAGCGTTTACTTTTTCCCTGCAAAATGGAATAACTATGACTGCCTGTTCTTGCTCCCTGCATCTGTTTCCGCTCCTCCCTCATATTCTCCGTAGTCCATGCCGCCCCGACGGACAGCCTTCATATACCGCACCCAACCGATTTCTGCAAAATAGTCCTCGGTCTGCACAATCACATCAAAACCCTTCGGCGGTCTCAGGGATACCTTTCTTTTGGTTTCCTTGATAACCTCCAGCTTTACTTCCGGCTTTTTCAGATTCCTGCTGGTGCTCCAACGCTTTGCGCCCTTTCTGATATTCTCCTTGGATATGTAGCTTGCAAGGCGGTTGTCCTTCTGGTTCTTATACAGCTTTTTTATCAGAACTGTACCCTTGCCCCAGACATCTTCTAAAATCTCTGCCGCCTCCTTCATGCTCAGTCCTTCAAATCTATTCATCACGACATGATGATGCACACGATTCTTTTTTCCCTGCGTTTCAACCACTGCAATATATTTCAACTTGGAAAATCCATTTTTATTCCGATATCGGTTCAGCCTGTCTCTGAAATTGCTGAATTCTTTTTTTGCCTGTTCCATCGTTACCTCTGCCGCATAGGTCAGCAGAACGAAATAATCATCCCCATTGAAATTGGCATTGATGCTGCGTGTCAGTTTCTTTCTGGCGATTTGCAGATTTCTTCTTGCCTGTTCCTCTGAGGTGAGATTTTCGCTCCGACCTCTTTCGTATTTTTTACCGATGGTTCGAGGGGAGTAAAATTCTTCCACCTCGTATACATCCCCCGACCGAATCTTCTTCCTGTATTTTGGCATTCCCGTTCCTCCTTCTTATAAATAAGAGCGTGTCCATTAAGTTAATTGCTTTATGGACAGTCTAAAGAGACCGCCGTCTCTTGAAAAAACAGTCTCGGGAATACCGTAAAATCCTTGATAAATCAAGGATTCTGTGTTATATTAGATATAGATATGTACGGTCTCCCAAGACCTTCCCGTCTGCGTCAACAGGCGGGCTTTTTTATGTCTTTTTCTGTTTCTTCCTATTAGATAGAGCCTGTTTTTTCCTTATATATATCCTCTGCCTTATAAACGGCATCCTGCGAAGAATCTTCTTCCCTGCAATCACACTGCTCCCCATGGTCCAGATGTGCGCCGCAGTCCTGACAGACCTCATACTTTCCTTTATTCCTTCTATCTGTCATGCCGCTCCCTCCTTATAAATTGTCCTGTACGCTCTGGCAAAGCGATTGCAGGGCCTTTCTCAGCTTATCCGCTTCTTCCTTGCCTTCTGATTCCTCTACGCCATCAATGCAGGTCAGCATTTTGTTGATTTCCCCTTGCACCGCCTCAAAATGCACCTTGAAAACCGTAATGCCGGAGGAGCCTGCTGCTTTCAGCTTCTTTTCTGTATCTGCCTTTACCTGTGCCAGCTCTTCCTTGGCTTTCAGCATCGCTTCCTCTGCTTCCTTCTGTGCGCTCTCATGCGCTTCAATGGCTGCCTGTGCCTCTGCCGCTTCCTTTCTGGCTTTCTCTGCATCCTTCTTGGCTTTATCCAGTTTCTTCTGCATGGCTTCTTCTGCCTTCTGCTTTGCGGTGTTCTCCGCTTCTCTGCGGATTCTTTCCAGTTCGGATTCGTCCGGAAGGGCTGTCTGCTCTGCCTGCATCCGCAGCTCGTCCATTTCCGTCTCCATAGCGGCAATCCTTTCCTCCGCTTCTCTCTTGGCTTGCTCCGCCGCCTCCTTCTGGTTAACCAGTGCTTCCAGCTTATCCTCTGTCTCCTTATAGGCCGCATCCACAGCGTTATCCTTTTCCGTCTGGAACAGATCCAGCTGCGACTGTAATTTTTCTTTTTCTGTGCGTTCCGTTTCCAGTTCCTTCAGCAGACGCTCCATTTCCTTTGTTGTCATTGCGGCAACCGTTTTTTCTTCCCCGTCAATCTCGTGCGCCTCGCCGACAAATTCTTCCCGTTCCTCTGCCGGCAGGGAAAGCAGGAGCAGTGCCTTTGTCGCACTGTTTCCCATGTCCGCAATCAGCTGCGGATTTCGGTATTCCTTGGCAATCCGCATGAAATTCTGTGCGGTACGTTCCGAAAATTCCACCTCATTCTGCAGCCATGCACCCCATGCGCCATGCGGCAGTGTCAGCTTTGCCTCATGCAGACGCTTTCCAATCTCGATAATGGCGTTGCCTGCCTGTAATTTGTAAAAATTGATTTCCTGTGTAATGACCTCAATCGGTCTTGTGATTTCATTCATGCTGCTGCCTCCTTAGCCTTCTTTTTTCCGCCTTTTTTCACGACTTTTTCCATCCACATATCCACAAATTTCTTCACATCCGGGTTTCTGTCATAGGATGCGTTATGCTCTGTGCGGCATTGGATCACCCTTTTCTTCTGCAATTCCAATGTATAAAAGGGCTTGTCCGGTTCGCTTACCTTTCGCAGGAAGAATATTGCGGTTTCTCCCTCTGCCATGCGTTTGATATATCCGCCGACACAATGATGCAGGGCTTTCCCCTCTGCCGTCAGCTCCATCTGCTCTCTTGCAGGGCGAATGAAAAATTCTCCTTCGCTCCATGCGAATTTTTCCAGCTTTTCTACCGCCTTTTGGAATTTCTCCTGATCTGCTTTATTTCTTTCAAATTTGACCTGTTCCATCGTGCGGTTGTGCGCCGCTGTCAAATCCTTCGGGAAAAGAATCTCCTTATCGTGTAAATCAAAATGCAGCTGCTCACACTCTTGCAGATAATCCCGATAGGCTTGTGCCGTATCATTCTGAGATATGATTCTTCTATCCGGATTTTTCTCTTCCCTCTTGTCTGTCTGGTTTTTAATGTATTTCAGAATCCTTCCTGCATTTGCGTATTGTGTTGCTCTGCTCCAAAGCTGTATATCCACCTTCGATTCCAGCACCAACTGTATCTCGGTATCCGTGATTTTTCCGCCGTATCTTTCCCAAAGGTCATTCACGCGCTGAATATCATTCAAGCTCCATTCCTTCGGCGGCATCAGCTTTAAAATCCGCAGCGGAAATTTGAAGCACTCCTTCAGCTTTTTCCGCTCCCAGAGGATGGCATTTCGGTTTTCCTTGGACATTCCAAAGACACGGCTATGCACGATGTTCCGATAACCCGCTTTCCAGAGAAATTCGATGACCGGATACCTTGCGTGGTATTCTAAGAAATAAATCGGATTTTTGTTGTGTCCCCTTTCTTCCAGATACCCCTCCAGATCGGCATACTGCATTGCCGTTCCGCTCAGGGCTTCTTCTATACCGGTGGGATAGAAGAAATAACTGCCGTCATAAATACGGTTGTCTTGCCATCTGGTCCATTCGTCCAGCTCGTACCGCTCTGTACGCATATAGTAGGATTCCTTCCCCTGCTTTTGCCATTTAGCTGTTTTATTCCCTCTGATGGCATATCTCACGGTTTCCTGTAGGAAATCCTCTATATGCTCCCATCTTGCCGAGTTATCCCGATGCAAGAGCCATTGCCGGAAGAACACCGTTTCTCCGTCCGTCCCCTTCTGCACCGCAACGATATTTTCAATGTAATTTGCGGCAAACGCACAGCCGTCCTCCAGAACGCAGATAACCCTTGCACCGCAGTTCGGGCAGGTTGCATATGCGCTCTGCGTAAAACGTCTGCCCCTGGCATGAACCTGTGTGCCGCAAACGGTGCAGATGCCGTTGACATTCCCTCTTTTATAAATAATCACTCTGTCCTCTGGTAAAACCTCTCTGCGGATGTAATCAATCAACCCCTCCGGTAAAGCTTCGGGGCAAAGCCGATAGTCCTCATCCATCAGCTCGCCCCGTTTCTCCATTGACCGTTTCTTCATTTCCTGCCTTGTTTGCTTTATCCATTTGCAGAGATTGTCCATCTGATGATTTTCCGTTTTTTCCGCTTTCAGAAAACGTCGCAGGGCTTCTTCCTCCCTCGGAGAAATAAGAACATACTCGTTATACCACCACATAGGTGTGCTGAAACAATTCAGAACCTTCTGCTGAATCCTGCCCTCGTGATTGATGCCCTTTACCTCCTTGCTTTTCTTTGCGCAGACGATACGGAAGGAAGGCATATCTCTCCGATACGCAGTGCAAGAGAGATTCTCCAGAAAATCAACCACAAGCAGACGTTCCCCATCCACCACAGGCTCCTTTACCGTTACCTTCCAGCGCACCTTGCTTTCTTCGTGAAACGGGGCAAACGGCATAGCTTGTATCTTTTTCAGATTCATGCCCTCGCCTCCTTACAGGAAATCTTCCAGAATGACGCAAACGCCCTTTTTCGCCTCTTCCGCAGGTGCCTGCGGATTTGCCGTTAAGCCGAAATATTTCAAAACCCGATTGATTGTATCTTCACCATCGCAACCAATTCCCACACAGTTTCTACCGTTTCTTTCCTTCAATGCTTTTTTATAGGCTTCCTCTTTGATTTCACCATAAATTTTTTTCAATGATTTATCCTCTGCCAGAATCTTTTCTGCTACTTCTTCCGTTGTAATCTGATCAATGATGTATTCTCCGATTTTCGCCAATACTTCTTCATTTGGCTCTTTTTGAATTTCTACATTTATCTTTTTAATCGCATCCTCGATTTTTCCCATTGTCAAAACCTCCGCCTTTTTTCCTATTTCTTTTGATTTGTGATAAAATGAATTTTAGATGGCTCCTCGAAGCAGCATCCCCTGTCAAAGGAGGTGATTGCCGTGTTTTTCTTTTTCTTTTTCCACAATGTATTTCCCGAGCGCCTCGCATGCGCTATGGAAAATAAAAATATGGACGCTGATACCCTTGCTATTTTGGCAAGTGTGTCTCCCATTACCGTCCAGCGTTGGTTAAAAGGAGAATATGAACCCAGAAACAAGAACCTGCGTGCCGTTGCTCATGTACTTAATACTTCCTCCAGTTACCTCAATGGAGAAGCAAACTAATCTTCTATATCGCATTTTTATTTCATCATTCGGGGATGCTGCTCCGAGAAGCCATATTTTCATTGCATAAATCCTACTTTTCTGCTACTATGTAAATGTGTTATTAGCTTTTCCCCCGAGGCGTGCCACCGCCAAAGGGGATATTTCATTTTTCTTCGAAACACTTTTCGTATGTCATGCCTGTCTCTTTGAGGATCTGGTCAATGACATATTTCGTCGTTCCTCTCTCTCCCTTCATCAATGTGATTACGGTTTTATGTGCTACCCCGATTCTTCCGGCAAAGTCACTGATAGATTTACAGTTCATCCATATCCATGTTTCCAGATTCGGGTAAATGCTCCATCCTGCGTCCTTCATTCCTTCACCACCTTTCTGCGAAATTCATCCTTGAAGAAGAAATACTCCGTCAGAATATTCACCCCCAGGCACACGCCCAGAGCCGCCATAATGTACATATCTCCGAAGTAATACAGAATTGCACCGATAACCGTCAGATCCGCTACGATTGCCGCTACGGCATAGCACACAAACCGTAATGCCCAACGAATCGGTTTCCGTAAACGTCTGCGTTTTTTCATACTCTCACCCTTTCATAGCTTGTCCTTCTCATGGGGCAAAGCCCCTCTTATGTATTTGCCGCTTCCTTTGCCGCCGCTTCCTCTCTTTTCTTTATGGCAATCATCTTTGCTTGATAAATCGCCTCTCTTACCTGCTCGCTGATGCGCGCCTCCTCCTCCGGTGTATGCTCACAATAAGTAATGGTTACATTGTATTTTTTTGGCGCTCTTCTCGGCATAAAACCACCTCCTGTTAAACTCTATGTATTGCCGATTTTGTCCTATTCGTTGTTATCCTTCTTCTTTGCTCTGTGCGCCGCTTCCAAAGCCGCTGATACCGCATACAAAGTAATTATCATTGCCACCAGCCCCACCACGCCTGCAAGGGTCAGCAGGGCGAGAGCGGCAAGTAAATCTGCCATTACATCCCCTCCCTTCTTTCTTCACCTTTCCTTGACATTTTTCTCCATTTTCCTTATGCTGAAAGGAAAAGGAGTTGATTTTATGTATAAAATTGCTACTTGGTTCACCGAATGTCCATATTTCAACCTGATTGCCGGTATTTGCAGTATCGTCAGTACAATCGCAATCATAAATTTTATATACTTCAGAAAAGCAAAGCCCGTTACCTCAGCTAAAGTTGCTTCAGAAATTGTAGACATCCTTTTTGAAATGGCAGAAAAAAACACTAATTTCTGGTTACCTTTTGGTAAAGACGATTTAGATAAATTCTCTGATCTGGAAGGGCAAAAAATAGATTATTCTCATTCTTTTTTCATCATAATAAATCATTCTGTGCATCTTCCAGCTTTTGCCCTTATAAAAACCAGCAAAGACTTACGTCTATACGGTTGCTTAGATATGATAAAATCATCCTATCGGCTACTTACAACCAGTTCTGACACTCCTGCTTTAGAAAAACTCTTAGCTTCGGCTTCCGCTGTTCAAGATTTGTCTAATGATGAATTTTCAAAACAAATCATTTCTAAGCTTAAGAGTATCTAAAATTTTTTCTTTTTTGTAATTGCCGCTTTGTTCAAAAGCTACCCGTAAGGCAATTACTGTGTCTAAACTGCTTTTTCTGACACACCATGCCAGCACAAACCAGATCAAAAATGTTACCGCCTGCAGCAGTTCTTCTAATAACGGAACTGCTTTTTCTTTTTCTGTCATAGAAACACCTCCCTTAACTTGCGTCCTTATCCTTTTGCTGTTTCCTTTCGGCTCGCTTTCGTTTTATCGTTTAACAGATTAGACGATTAAGACGAAAAAATTTCGCTCACTCGACATCCTAACGCATTAGCAATTTTCAGCAATGTTTCCGTTGTAGTTACAACTTCTTCTCCAGATTCAAGTCTGGAAATAATTGCTCTGGAAACACCTGCTTTTTCAGAAAGAGCTTCCTGTGTCATTTTTTTCTTTTCTCTCATCATTTTGATTTTGTACTGCAATGCAATCACCTCTCTTTCGTTTAATCGATTTGACAGTTGTAGTCTAACATATTAGACGATTGGTGTCAACCCTTTTTGTTTAATTTATTTGACAGATTTTATTTTGTGTTGTATAATACACTAAACAGAAAGGATTGGTCATTATGACATTAGGCGATCTTATTAAAAAATATAGGGAAGATAATAAGCTGAGCATGTCCGAATTTGCAGCAAAATCGGGGCTTAGTAAGGCTTATATTTCTTTATTAGAAAAAAATAAAAATCCAAAAACAGGAAAAGAAATTACGCCATCTGTTGATATTATCAAAAAGGTTTCAGATGCAATCGGGATAGATTTTGACGAAGTCTTTTCTTCCATCGATAGCACCACCAAGATAATTGTAAACTCAACGGAAAAACAAAAGGCTGAAATTCATCCATCCGGCAGCAACCCCCTCCCCGAAGGTGCCATCCCCTACGTTCCCGAACCAATGGTAAACGTCCCTCTGGTCGGCTCTGTGAACTGTGGCACGCCGCTATTCGCCGAGGACAACATTGAAGGCTACATCCCCACCCCCGAATCTGACCTCCAGACGGGCGAAACCTACTTCTGGCTCAGAGCCAAGGGGGACAGCATGATAAACGCAGGCATCCATCATGGCGATTTGCTCCTTATCCGCCAACAGACTGATGTGGATAATGGAGATATTGCCGTTGTCGCCGTCAATGGTGACGAGGCTACCCTGAAAAGAGTAAAAAAACAGGAAAATGCGCTGATTCTCCAACCCGAAAACCCTGCCTGTGAACCAAAAATCTTTGTTGGCAAGGATATGGAAAATATACATATCCGAGGTAGGCTGATGCAGCTTAGGAAGGAATTCTAAATAAAAAAATCCTCCTTCCCGCGCCAACAGGAAAGAAAAAACCACTTTAAATAAAATTCCGGAGGTTTCCATGGAAAAACTATACTCCCTCATCGCCGCTCTGGGCGAGAAATACAACGCAGAAAAAATCCTTCTCTTCGGCTCTCGCGCCAGAGGAGACAACCACGAGCGCAGCGACATTGACCTCGCTATCTACGGTATGCCGGAGGAAAACCAAGCACACTTCTGGTATGATATTGATGACCTGCCAACCCTGCTGAAGTGCGACCTTGTCCATGTGACAGCCTATACCAATGCAGAGCTGATAAAGAATATTGAAAAGGATGGTGTTGTGCTTTATGAAAAAGATTGAAAATTATCTGAAAGCTGTACAGCGGTTGGATGAAGCAAATATAGAATACCGCAAGCATCCCGATAACGATGTCATTCGTGACGGTCTGATTCAGCGGTTCGAGTTTACATTTGAGCTGGCATGGAAAGCCTCCAAGGAATACCTCATTGACCAAGGCTTTTCCAATGACCTGCATTTTCCCAAACAGGTGCTGCGTGCCGCCTATGAAAACCACATGATTGATGATGAGGCAGTCTGGCTGAAAATGCTCAGCTCCAGAAACAGCAGCTCGCATATCTATGATGACCGCGTTGCCGCTGCCATCGCAAAGGATATTGCTACATCCTTCCTGCCGGTGCTGAAAAAATTATCTGATTACTATAAAGAAATTTAAATAAAAAATCCCCTCTCCCTGTTGGCGCAGAGAAAGAGGATTCATAAAGCGGTCGCATGATACAACCACTCCCAGCAAAAGTATTGTATCATAAGACCGCTTTCTTTGCTATACATTTTTATAGACAGAAGGAGGTCTTTTTTATGATTGCAATTTATGCACGGCAATCCGTCGAAAAAAAGGACAGCATCAGCATCGAATCCCAGATTGAGTATGCCAAGCGTGAGGTTTTCTCGGAGGATTTCAAAATTTATCAGGACAGCGGCTATTCCGGTAAGAACACGAACCGCCCTGCCTTCCACGAAATGATGGCAGATGTGCAAAGCGGCAGAATTGAGAAGGTTGTGGTATATCGCTTAGACCGTATCAGCCGTTCCATTCTGGATTTTGCGGATTTCATCAACATTTTGGAATCGAATCAAATTTCCTTCGTTTCCGCTACGGAAAAATTCGATACCTCTACCCCCATGGGGCGTGCCATGCTGTATATCATCGTGGTCTTCGCCCAGCTGGAACGGGAAACCATTGCGGAGCGTGTGCGGGATAATTACTATGCCCGTGTGAAAAAAGGCGTATGGGGCGGCGGCCCTGCTGCCTTCGGGTTCGATCTTGTGAAAACAACGATTGACGGGAAGAAGGCAACCATCTGTCAGCCAAACGAGCAGATTTCCGTTGTACAGCGTATCTTCGAGCTGTACGCCCTGCCCTATTCCAGCCTTGCTGATGTGCAGCGGCAGCTCATACAGGATGGCTCCGTTTCCTCCGGCGGTGTGAATTTCGATAATGCCAAGCTGTCCTCTATTCTGAAAAACCCGGCTTATGTCCGTGCGGATACCGCCGTTTATAATTTCTACAAAGCCAAGGGGGCAATTCTGGCAAATCCACCAGAGGATTTCGACGGCGTACATGGCTGTATTCTGGTCGGCAAGCGGGATGCCAACGAGCGAAAATATAAGGATGTTTCCAATCATCTGCTTGCCATGGGACACCACGAAGGCATTGTGGATAGCACAGCCTTCCTCTTTTGTCAGCAAAAGCTGTCTCGCAATAGGCAAATCAAAAATACATATAAGGGCAAGCACTCGTGGCTGACAGGCTTGGTAAAATGTGCTCACTGCGGCTATGCCTTTTCCATCCGCTTCAGCAAAACAAAGGATGGACAGGTGCCGTATTTCTGCTGTTCGGGGAAATATCTGCATAAGGCCTGTACCGCAAAGCAAACCCATCGAGTACGGGAGATTGAGGCAGAGGTGCAGGCAAGCTTGATTCAACATGCCGCCTCCTATAACCTCATTCATCGGCAAAATACAGATGCCGCTGCAAAGGAATTGCAAAGCAGGATTTCCGAAATTGATGCCAAAATCGAAAATCTGATTCTCTCTCTGGAAAGCGTCAGCCACGTTTCCGCACAGTATATCAACCAAAGGATTGAAGCCCTGCATCACGAAAAGCAGCTGCTCCTGCACCGCTACAACGAAACCATTTCCGAATATAATATCAATGAGGTTACACCCTTTTCCGCTACCGATTGGGAACAGATGGATATTGAACAGAAACGGCAGCTTGCACGCTCTCTCATTCGCACTGTTTATCTCTCTGAGGATGGGCTTTCCGTCAGCTTTAATATTAAAAACGGCGGTCACAAACCTTGATTTTTCAAGGGCTCTGACCGCCTTTCTTTTTGTTGTGGGTGTATCCACATCCCACTGAATGGTATAATACCCATTCTGCTCTGCTGTTTCAATCACATGGTTATCATATTCCCCAAAGGGCGGGCGAAACAGTTCCATCTCCACTCCCGTAAGCTTCTTCACATTTTCATGACACTTCTGCAATTCCTGTGCAATTTCCTCGGAGGAAATCCGACTCATGTGCGGATGTGTAGCGGAATGGTTGCCCAAATCGTGCCCTTCCGCGGCGATTTTCTTCACCTCCTCCGGATATTTTTCCACCCAATAGCCACAAAGAAAAAATGTTGCCTTTACGTCATTTTCCTTTAGAATCCGCAGCAGCTCATCCGTATCATCGGCTCCCCAAGCCGCATCGAAGCTAACGGAAACCTGCGGCTTCTCCGTCTGCACGCAATAAATCGGCAGCCTTCTTTCCCCCTCTGCAACGGCAAAAACCTTCTCCGCCGCCCTTGGCACGCCCATATACGCCGCCGCAAGCAGCAAAAGCCCCAGCACGCCGCATGCCGCCCGTTTTTTTGTGATATGTATCCGTTTCCAAGCCTTCATACGAAATTCCCTCCGCGTTGTTTTTTCTAACAATATATTTCCAAAGGGAATAAATCAGAATCGCCATTTTTCGCCGCCCATCTCGCTCTTGTCAATTTCCATGAAAAATGCTAAAATTTTTGCAGACGCATTGACCACCAACGAAAAAAATCGACAAATACAGATAAGAAAAGGAATTTTAAACATGAAGTATATTATTTTTGATTTAGACGGCACTCTTATTGATTCCATGCCCACATGGCACGGCACCGGCGCAGCTTTTCTGGAAAAACACGGCTTTGCAGTGCCGGAGGATATCCATGATGTTGTAAAAACACTGACGCTTTACCAGACGGCGGAATATTTCAGGCATGATTTAGGCGTTCCGTTTGACGCACAGCAGATTGTGGATGAAATTACATCCTATGTAACAGATGCATATAAATACACCATTCCCCTGCGTCCCTCCGCGAAGGAATATCTGGAAGCAATGGCAAAAAAGGGTGTGAAGATGTGCATCCTCACAGCATCCGAAGCAGGGTATATCCAGCCTGCGTTAGACCGTCTGGATATCCGCAAATATTTCGACTGCATCCTGACCTGCACAGAGCTGGGGGTTTACAAGGAGGACGGTAAGGCATTTCTGACCGCCATGGAAAAAATGGGTGGCACATTGGAGGAAACTGCCGTATTCGAGGATGCGCTCTATGCAGTAAGAGGCGCAAAGGCGGCAGGCTTCCGGGTATATGCCGTTCTGGATGAGGACTTTCGCGGACAGACGGATGTGGATAAAATCACCGCACTGGCAGACTGCTCCTTCCGCGATTACAAGGAATTGCTGTAACAAAAATCACTCTAACCAAAAAGGACGCTTCTCTTTCTTTGAGAAACGCCCTTTTTCATTTTCTATTTTTTATTCTGCTTCCTCTTTCCGATAATACACCGCGGCATTTTCGGGGCTGACCATGCAGATATAGCAATCGGTCGCAAATTCAAAGCCGGCAAAGCCGCCGATTCTCGGCAAAATCTCGATATGCCAATGAAAATCCGTATCTCTCGGGCCATCCATCACGCAAATGTTATAGCCAATATCCTCACGAATCCCCGTTACCCTTCCAAGCATCTTCCGCAAAAGTGCCGCAAGCTCCTGCCGTTCTTCCGCGCTCATTTCGCCAAAATCACGCTGATGTGCCTTCGGGGCAAGCCAGAGCTCATAGGCAAAGCGTCCGGCGTAGGGCGTAAGCGCAAGAAAATGCTCTGTTTCCGCCACAATACGCCTGTTCGTTTCCTTTTCGTAGGCAAGCATTTTGCAGAACAGGCAGTCCTCTCTGCGCATAGCCTCCGCCATGGTTGCCGCACGCTTCGGCACAACAGGCAGCCCCACCACCTGCCAATGCGAATGGTGCATGCTCATCCCTGCGGAGGGCCCGCAGTTTTTGAAAATCTGCACATACTGCGTATCTGCACGATTGCGGAAAAAATGCAGTCTATCCTGTAATACCTGCAAAATGCTTGCGATATGCGCCGCATCGAAGGTATCAATCGTAGCATCATGGTCAGGCGTATCCACCAGAATCTCGTGCCTTCCCCTTCCTGCGGTCTGGGTATAAAACGGCTCCTCTGCCGCATCCGTACAATCCTCTCGGACAGTCGGAAATTTATTCGGAAACACGCGCATCTGCCATGCCCCGTTAGGGCCATCCTGATAAATGGCATCCGGTGTCCATGCCTCATGTCCGCCGCAGAAGGGGCATTTCTCGCTGTTTGCATGTTTTCTTTCTGTATTATGGACAAATTCATAGGGGCGATTTCTTCTGTCCTCCGCATAAAGCGACATCTCGCCCGTAAAAGGATTTGTTCTGATTTCAGACATCCTTATTCCCCCTTCTGATACGTCCACGCTTCAATCCCACGGAACACATTGCTTTCCACAGGATGTACTTCTCCTCCGATATTTTTAGATGCAAAAACCGCCTGATTGCGGTAGGCAATGCTGATATAAGGCAGCTCCTCGGCAAGCTTTTTCTGCAGGCTGCTATAAGCCAGAAGCGTCTGCCCTTCGCCGACTGCCGTCCTTGCCGCCGTCAGCAGGGTATCCATATCCGCATCGCTGTAGCCGATATAATTCAGGCTGCCGCCCGTGCCGAAAAACGGTGTTAAATCCGTCACCTCTGAGCATTTCCAGCCGCCCACCACAAGGTCAAACTGTCCGCTCTCCAAGCTCTGCTGATAGGTTTCAAAGTCCACCTTGTCCAGTGTCACCTCAAAGCCGATCGCCGTCAGCTCCTCCTTCAGCTTCGAGGCAATCTGTACCCGCCCCGTGTTTTCCTGATTTACCAGAATGGTCGCGCGCAGGCTCTGCCTTATGCCGCTGATTTCCTTTTCCAGCTTGCCATCCTTATCCGCATCCGTCCAGCCGCTGTTTTTCAGGAAGGTTGTCGCCATTGTGGGATTATATTCATACGTCGCCACGTTTTCCTCGTAAAGCCAGCTTTTCGGGTTGATGGGCGTATTCGTCATAGCGGCATAATTCAGATACACGCTTTCCTTAAGGTTATCCCGCGGCACCGCATACGCAACCGCCTGTCTGACAGATTTATCCTTCCAAAGCTCCTTGCGGAAGTTGAAGCCGATAAAATCATACTGATTTGAGGTAAACTGATGCATCCCCGAAACGCTTTCGTCTGCATATTTGCCTGCATCCATAGCGTTTGTCACAAGCACATCCGTCATGCCCTGCTCAAACGCGTTGATATCCGTTTCCTCTCCGGCAGTCATCTTCACGCGAATTTCGGAAATCTGCGGCGTGCTCCCATAATAGGACGCACTTGCCTTCAGCTTCATTTCCGATGCCTGCTGATAGGATTCCATTTCATACGGGCCATCCCCGACAGGCTTCGTATTCGTGTCGCTCTGTCCGCTGTAATAGCCGGCAGGAATAATCGGGAATCGCAGCGCATCAATATTTGAGCTGAAGCTGTCGCGGAAGGTAATCACAACGGAATTCGTTCCCGTTTTGCTGCAGCCGCTCACATAGTTCATCACCTGCTTATACACCGCATCCTCCGGGGCATTTCGCAGGGTATTGACGGAATAGACCACATCATCTGCCGTCAGTGCCGTTCCATCCTGCCATCTGATATTGCTGTTCAGATTCATGGAAAGGCTTCTGCCATCCGCCGAAAATTCCCAATTCTGCGCCACAGCAGGGCATGCCTTGCCGCTTTCGTCAAAATCAAGTAGCGGCAGAAACAGCAGCTTGAGGATGCGATCAACCGTTTCTTCTCTGTTCAGCAACGGATTCAGCGTTTCCGGAATCCGCATGGAAAGCGTCAGCATTGCGTCTTTGGATGCAATGCCCACCTCCTCTGTTGCCGTCGTTTTCTTCTTCGTTTGCTCCTCCTTCTTGCCACAGCCGCCAAGCCCAAGGCAGAAAATCAGCAAAAGGAGAAAAATCCTTTTTTTCATCATTCTTCATTTCCTTCCAAATCCGCAGTTCTGTCTGCATACACACCAAGCGGAGTTTCCTCCAGATACGCTTGCAGGCGCAGCCGCAGCCGATATGCCTGCTCCGCCAGCTTCACTCGTTTCACATAGCTTTTCGTTTCCTCGTATGGAATTTCATCCAGCGTAATGCCGTCCCAGCTCATTTCCTCATCCGCAAGCCACCGCGCCACGCTGCCATGCCCTGCGTTATAGCCTGCCAGAACAGTTTCCGAAACACCGCCGAATTTCTCATTCAGCCAGCTTAAATACCAGCAGCCGATATGGATATTCGTATCCGGGTCGGTCAGGTCAATGGCTGCGGGGTCAAGTCCCATCTGTGCCGCCGCCCATTTTCCCGTTTCCTCCGTCACCTGCATCAGCCCAATGGCATCCGCAGAAGATATGACATCCGGCTCAAAATGGCTTTCGCAGAAAATCACACCATACACAAAGGCCTCCTCCAAGCCATATTCCGCCGCATACTGCTCCACAATATCCCGATACTGCAAAGGCAGCACACGCGGCAAAACCACACTATAGCCAAACGCCGCCAGCAGCACCAGCACCACCGCCAGCGTAAACAATTTCCTGATACATCGAATCATTGTTCCTTGCTTCCTTTTTATATTGTTTTTAAAATTTCATCCAACTGCCCCTGTAAATAGGCAAGCTCTTTGCTGTTGTCAATCACAACCGATGCCGACTCCTTATATTCCTCCCAGCTTTTCTGGTTGGCAATGCGCGCCTTGGCAAGGTCATAGCTGACACCATCGCGTGCCATCACGCGTTTTGCGCGCACCTCCGGATCGGCATAGACCACCCAGACCGTATCACAGCGGCTTTCCAACCCTGCCTCAAGCAGGAGCGGCGCATCCAGAATCACTGCTCTGGCGGTATTTTCCTTCTCTGCCTTGGCAATCTGTCTGTCCACCTCCGCACAGATATATTTATGGGTGCATTGGTTCAAAAATGCCAGCTTTTCGGCATCATGGAAGACAATTTCCCCTAGCCTTCTGCGGATGATGTTTCCTTTTGCATCCAAAATTCCCGTTCCGTAATACTTCACAATTTCCTGATATGCAGGCTCGCCTTTTAAAATGATTTCATGCGCAATTTTATCCGCATCAATCACCACTGCACCTGCCGCCGCAAGGCTTTTGCTGACAACGCTTTTACCGCTGCCCGTGCCGCCTGTCAAACCGATTACCTTCATTTCGTTTCCCCTCTTTTTTATTTCGCCTCGAACCACGATGCGCCCTCATGCACATCCACATCCAAGGGAACCAGTAAATCCGCCGCATGCTCCATGTTTTCCTTCAGGATTTTTGCGACAGCCTCCTTTTCTTCTTTATATGCTTCAATCAGCAGCTCATCGTGTACCTGCAAAATCAGACGAGAACGATAGCCGCCCTCCTGCAAGGCACGATGCACCTTTATCATGGCAAGCTTAATAATATCCGCAGCAGTGCCCTGAATAGGCATATTCATTGCCGCGCGTTCACCTGCCGCCCTCTGCATGAAATTGCTGCTCTGCAATTCGGGCATATTTCTGCGGCGGTTCCAAAGCGTGGAGACATAGCCGTTTTTCGTCCCGTTTTTAATCGTATCCTCCATAAAGGTCTTGATTTTGGGATATCTCGCGAAGTAAGCGTTGATGTACTCCTCCGCCTCCTTGCGGCTGATGCCTAAATCCTGCCCCAAGCTAAACGCGCCCTTGCCGTAGATAATGCCGAAATTAACCGCCTTGGCATTGCTTCTCTGTAATGGTGTCACCTCGTCAAACGGCACATGGAATACCTGCGAAGCCGTCATGCGGTGAATATCCTGATTGCTTTTGAACGCTGCAATCAGGCTTTCATCCCCGGAGATATGCGCCAGTACACGCAGCTCAATCTGCGAATAATCGGCATCCAGAAAGCAGAATTCCGCACTTTCGGGAATGAAGATTTTCCGAAGCTCTCTGCCCAGCTCCAAGCGGACAGGAATATTCTGCAAATTCGGCTCTGTTGAGGAAATCCGTCCCGTTGCCGTAATGGTCTGGTTGAAGGTGGAATAAATCTTCTCCGTTTCGGCATCCATCACCGCCAGAAGTCCGTCCGCATAGGTGCTTTTCAGCTTCGCCAGCTGTCTGTAGTGCAGAATCCGCTCCACAATGGGATGCGCCGTCCGCAGCTTTTCCAGCACATCCGCCGCGGTGGAATAGCCCGTTTTGGTCTTTTTGCCACCCTTCAGCCCCAGCTTTTCAAATAAAATCACGCCTAACTGCTTCGGGGAATTGATGTTGAATTTTTCCCCTGCCAATGCGTAAATTTCTTCCTCCATGCCGTCCAGACTTTCGCCCAGACGCTTCTGATACGCCAAAAGCGCCGCCTTATCCACCTTGATGCCGTATTTTTCCATATCCGCCAGAACGTAAATCAGCGGCATTTCCATATCATAAAACAGGCTTTTCTGCTCATTTTCCGCAAGCCGCTCCTCCATCACTTTTCTTGCGCGGAAGAAAATCTCCGCCTGCCTTGCGCCATAGGCGGTGCGTTCTGCTTCGGGCAACGCAGCAAAGGCCTTTTTCGTTCTGCCCTTCCCGAAAACCTCCTCCTGCGAAGGATAGGTTTCATTCAGAAAGGCTGCCGCAATATCGTCATATTCGTAGGAGCTGCCCGTCGCATTGAGGATATACGCCCCGATAGCGGTATCAAATTCCGCCGTAAAGCCATCATAGCCATAGCTGCGCAGGAAACGGATATCCTTCTTCACATCATGCCCGATTTTACGGTATGCGCTGTCCGCAAAAAACGGCTGAAATATCTCCAGAAGCTCCTGCATCAAAAATGCCATGGATGCTTCCATCCAGACACCGCCAAGCTGCTCCTGATAGAGCGCAAGCCCCTGTCCTTCCTCGTTTTCGTAAACAAAGGCATACCCGACCTCGCCCTTTTTGAGCGCGGCAAGCACCTCCTTCGCACCTTCCCTATCCGCAACAAAGCGATAGGTCTGCTCTGCCTGCTTGGGCGTGGAAGCACTCCCCTCAAAGCGGCTGAACATGCTCTTAAATTCCAGACGTTTTACCAATTCGTATGCCGTCTGGTTAAACATATCGCCGATTTTCAGGGTCTCCTTATCCCATTCTAAAGGCATATCCCGCACAATCATCGCCAGAAATTTACTCAATCTTGCCTGCTCCTGATACGCCGCAAGGTTTTCGGATGCCTTTTTCGGCTTGATTTCCGCCGCATGGGCAATCGCCGTTTCAATATCGTGATACTGCGTGATAATCTTCGCCGCGGTTTTTTCGCCAATGCCGGGCACGCCGGGGATATTATCGGACGCATCCCCCATCAGTGCCTTCATATCAATAAATTCGGCAGGTGTCACGCCATATTTCGCCTGCACATCCGCCGCGTAATAATCCTCTGTTTCCGTGCGTCCGCCCTTCGTTTTGGGAATCCGCACCTTGAGGGTTTCCCCTGCCAGCTGCAAAAGGTCTCTGTCCCCCGAAACCACAACAGGCACAATGCCGTTTTTCTCCGCCAGAGCGGAAAGCGTCCCCAGAATATCGTCCGCCTCAAAGCCCTCCTGCTCGAAAATAGGGATGTGCATGGCCTGCAGCACCTCCTTCAAAAGGGGCATCTGTTCGCGCAGCTCCTCCGGCATACCCTTTCTGGTTCCCTTGTAGCCGTCAAAGGTTCTGTGGCGGAAGGTGGGCGCATGCAAATCAAACGCCACCGCCAGATAATCGGGCTGCTCCTCATCCAGAAGCTTAAATAAAATATTCAGAAATCCATATACCCCGTTGGTATAGCGACCTTCTCCGTTGGTCAGCAGCGGAACGCCGTAAAATGCACGGTTCACAATACTGTTGCCGTCAATCAGCATGATTTTTTCAGCCATGAAAATAGCCTCCTGTCATCACAAAATTTATATACAAGGCGATATAAGCCTAATTTTCCATATTAAAAATAATTATACTACAAAATCGCGAAAAAATATATCTGACACGAAAAAAAATACAGCACACCTTTTTCCGAGATATGGCATATCATAAATCAGAATCAGTCTCTTAGGAGGAACGGCTATGAAAAAGAAACTTTGCTTGGCTTTATCGGGGGCGCTCTGCCTATCCGCAGGAGTTGGCTGCGGCACAGAAACGGCAGAGGAAACGCTGACCCCCGTCCGTCTGAATGAGGTCGTCCATTCTGTTTTTTATGCACCGCAGTATGTCGCACAGGAATTGGGCTTTTTCGAGGAGGAGGGCTTAGATGTGAGCGTTACGGTCGGCAATGGCGCGGATAAATCCATGACCGCCCTGCTTTCCGATTCCGCGGATATTGCCCTGCTTGGCACAGAGGCAGGTCTGTATGTCTATGCCGAAGGGAAGGCAGATTACCCCAAAACCTTCGCCCAGCTGACCCAGCGCGCAGGGAATTTTCTTGTTTCCAGAGAGGAGGAGCCCGATTTCCAATGGTCTGATTTGGAAGGAAAATCCGTCATCGGCGGCAGATTGGGCGGCATGCCGGAAATGGTTCTGGAATATATCATCAAGGAAAACGGCATGTCCATCGGTAAGGATATGGAAATCATCAACAACATTGATTTCACCTCCACCGCAGGCGCATTTCTGGGAGAGGTCGGCGATTATACCGTAGAATTTGAGCCTGCCGCAACCACGCTTGAACAGAGCGGCAAGGGGCATATTGTGGCATCTCTGGGTGAAGCAAGCGGCTATGTGCCTTATACCGTTTATATGGCACAGGATGCTTTCCTGCAGGCACATCCCGATGTCGTCGAAGCCTTCACCCGTGCCATTTATAAAGGGCAGCAATGGGTAGAAAGCCATTCTGCCGCAGAAATTGCAAAGGTAATTCAGCCGCAGTTTGCCGAAACCGACCTCGATACCCTCACCACCATCGTGGAGCGCTATCAGAAACAGGATACCTGGAAAACCGACCCGACCGTTTCCCCTGAAGGCTTTGTCCTCATCCAGAAAATCATGATGGAAGGAAAGGAGCTTTCGCAGGAAATCCCTTATGATTCCATTGTTGTGACGGAGTTTGCCGAAAAAGTCATGACAGGCAAATAAAAATATCCCCCCACAAAAAACTCCTACTGCAAGCTGTCTACACTGTCTGCAATAGGAGTTTTTCTGATGCAAGTTTATCTATCTCATCCGATTTTTTCGGTCGTTGATAGAAAGAATCTATGTGAATGTATGTGAATCGGCATTTCAACCGCATTTTTCTTAATTTTTATCTGTAGGAATTGCTTTAGCTGTTTTTATCTGCAACGGTAAGCTGCAGCTTGATTTTATCCTTGTTATCTCTCACAACCGTCAGGTCAACCTTTTTGCCGATATCCGAGCTGTCCATTGCGTTCAGCAGGCTGTCCATATCCTTAATGGTCTTGCCGTTGAACTGTGTGATAATGTCGCCGGATTTCAGACCTGCCGCTGCCGCAGGGCTGTTGTCCTTTACCTCAAGCACCAGTGCGCCGACCTCAAGGTTATACAGAGATGCGTTTGTGCCGGTAATGCCGATATAGGGCTGCGGCTGTGTGCCTGTTTCCAGCAGGCTTTCTACGGTTGGCTTAATCTGATTGCTGGGGATGGCATAGCCCATGCCCTCCGCCATAGAGGAATTATATTTTGCCGTATTGATACCGATGACCTCACCCTTGCTGTTTACCAGTGCGCCGCCGCTGTTGCCGCTGTTGATTGCCGCGCTGGTCTGCAAAACGGTCAGAGAATTGCCGTCTACGTTAATGGTCTGCTCCTTCATGCTGACAATGCCGTCCGTTGCGGAAAGCCCCATGCCCATGGCGTTGCCGATGGCAATGACACATTCGCCGACCTCAAGGTCATCCGAATCGCCGAAGGTTGCGGTTGTTACCTTTTCCACGCCTGCCTTTTTCAAATCAGACCAAGAAACAGAAAGCACCGCCAGGTCAGATTCGCTCTTTGTGCCGACTACCTTCGCCGGTACGCTCTTATCGCCGTCCAGTGTCACATAAATGGAATTTGCACCCTCGATGACATGGTTATTTGTCGCAATGGCAATCTTATCATCATCCGAATAGAAGATCACGCCGCTGCCTGCGCCCTCTGCTTCGTATGGTACGGTGAAATGCCCCATATACTGTGTCACGCCTGTTGTGGTAGTGGAAACGCTGACAACAGAGGGCTTTACCTTCTTCACGATATCCACAGTGGAAAGCCCGTTCGTCAGATAGGATACACTTTCCGTATTGCTTGTGGATGCGGTCTTTGCACCGGTTTCCTTTCCGAAATGACTCTGTGCCGCGCTGTAGCTGACCCCAATCGCAGAGCCGCCTGCGATGCTGCAAACCAGACAGGCTGCAATGAATTTCTTCCAGCCGTTTCCGCTCTGCTTTCTTTTCGGCTTTTTCACCTTTTCCTCATAATGATATTCTCTGACGCAAGGGCCTGTATATTCCTGCTCTGCTTCTGCGGTTTCTTCCGCAAAGGCTTCTGCTTTCTCTGCGCCTTCCTCTGTATTGGCTTCTGAAACGCTTTCCTGTTCAGAAAAGCTCTCCTCCTCGGAAAATTGCTCACCGGAAATTTCCTCTGTATATTCCTCGCCGGAAATCACCTCTGCCTCCATCTCTATGGATTCTCCGTCTACATGGGGTTCGTCTTCCATGCCGTCTGCGGAATACGCAATGGACTCCTGCTCTGTTTCTTCATATTCATCTTTCTTTTTCGGATTGTACTCATCATATTCGTACATGCTCTATCCCTCCATATCTTTTATGGCTTTGTTTTATCTTATGCCGTTATTATACTGTTTGAATTTGAACGAAGTATGAACGTCAGGTGAATAATCCATGTTTTTCCTTAAAGAACGATTAAGATAAAATGAGAGCATAAAAAAAAGAACCTTGAAGCAATCAAGGCTCTAAAAAGTGCGGCTGGTGGGACTCGAACCCACACGCTGTCACCAGCGTCAGATTTTGAGTCTGATGCGTCTGCCAGTTCCGCCACAGCCGCAGAAATAAACTGCTTAAATATAATAGCATACCTTTTCCGAGATTGCAAGGGAAATTTTTCTTAATTTAAAAATTTGCTTTCCCCGAAAAAAGTATTTATAATAGCTTTTGAAATCAAAACGAAAGAAGGGAGCAACCCATGCAGAAAAAAGACATTTTGGAATTAAAGCGCCGCTTCAAAAAGGATGCCTGCACCTTTACGAAATTGCGCGGCTGTTATGTGGACAACCAAAAAAATATTCTCTTACATATCGACGAAACCTTTCTCAATCTGGAGGAGGATGAGTTTTATAAATATCTGGAAATTGCAAAAAAGGCTCTTTCCGGCACAATCGGCAACAACCTTTTAGAGCTTTCCTTCCGCAGGGATGAAGCAGGAGAAGAAGCGCAGAAGTTCTTCCTTGCCCTGCGCGACAGTGCTTTGAAGCAGGATGGGCTGTTGGATTTGCTTTATGAGCGCATCATTCGCGAATATGATTTTGCAGGGAATTATCTGATTCTCCTGTTCCATGATGCCTATGATGTTATCACGAAAACGACTGATAACAATAAGCTGGATGAATCCGAGGAGGTTTATGAATATATCCTCTGCGCCATCTGCCCTGTCGAGCTGACAAAGGCGGGCTTAGGCTATCATAAGGATAAAAACGTCATCGCGCCTCGTATTCGTGATTGGGTGGTTTCCGTCCCCGAAACAGGGTTTCTCTTTCCTGCCTTTTCCGACCGCAGCAGCGATGTTAATGCCATGGGCTATTATGTGAAGGATGCCAAAAAGGCACAGCCTGCGTTCATGCAGGAGGTTTTGGGCTGTGAAGCAAAGCGCACCGCCGCCGAGGAAAAAAGACCTTCCATGGCATTTTAAAGGATGTTATTTCCGAGGAGGTGGAGGATGCGAAAACCGTCATTCTGGATATTCAGCAGGATTTGAATGATATGGTGGAGGAACACAAAAATGTGTTTGAAAACGAGCCTGTTCTCCTAACACCACCTGCCATTCGGGAGGCGATGGCAGAAAAAGGTCTTTCCGAGGAAGTCATTTCCAAGGTGGAGGAAATTTGTGAGGAAGCCTTCGGCGATACCCCTCCCCTTGCGGAAAATCTGATTGACAGCAAGGCATTGCAAACGCACGCTGCCGCGAAAAAAGCGAATGTGCTGGCATTAGAGGTAGAAAGCCTGAAGCAAAAATTGGAGGAAAAGGAAGCCCTCCCTGAAAAAGAGGTCATTTTGCAGGTTTCTGCGGAAAAGCTGCCTGCCATCCAGACGGAATTTATCAATGGTAAGAAGTGCATTGTCATCCCCTTAGAAGAAGATGAGCATGCCACCATCAACGGCAAGCATTGGGACAATGCGCCCTTTTAAAGGCTATGTATGGGATAAGGTAAATTTGCCTTATCCCCTTTTTTATGCCTTTGCCGTATAGGGTGCCAGCTCCAATCGAATGAAAAAGCCCCTGTCATGCTGACAAACAGGACATTCCTGCGGTGCCTCCTTCCCTTCAAAAATAAAGCCGCAATTTAAGCACATCCATTTACATTCCACAGAATTGATGAATAATTTATTTTCCTCCAATAAATCCGCAAGCTGTCCGAAACGGTCTCCATGTGTTTTTTCAATGCCTGCAATCTGATGAAAGGATGCTGCCACCTGCGGAAAGCCCTCCTCCAGCGCCTTATCCCCAAACGCCTGATACACCGGGTCAAATTCTTCATATTCGTTATGCTCTGCCGCACGCAAAAGCTCCGAAACGGATTCATAAATATCCACGGGATAGCCGCCGTCAATGTGAACCGTTTCCCCCGAAAGCTCCTTCAAATGCTGATAAAAAACCGCCGCATGCGCCTCCTCCTGCTTGGCAGTAAACCTGAATACAAATTCCACCACCTGCATTTTCTGTTTTTTCGCCTGCGCCGCAGCGAAGATATAACGGTTTCTCGCCTGACTTTCCCCTGCAAAGGCACGCATAAGGTTTTTCTTTGTTTCGCTCTGTTTAAAATCCATAGCTTTCCCTCTCCTTCTTTTTCCTTAGTATGGACAAAGATGAAGCAGCTATACCCTTCTTTTTTCACATTAAAAAAAGTCCCCATAAAAGGTGCGCCCGGATAAGAAGCCTTGTATTCTGAAATGCTGAAAGCTACAGCTATTGCATTTTCTTCATGCTTTCTTATCGGAACACCCCTAATAGGGACTTTTCAAAATTTTTCCGTTAAACAATGATATAGATTACCGCAATCGTCAGACCCAGACCAATCAGCAGAATACTCTGCGCGAAGCCTTCGCGGTATACCTGATGGTCATTTTCATAATCCGTATAAGCAGAGAAATATTTATCCTCCGGCGGAACAATGCGTCCGTTATCATTATTAAAGATAAAGATACGCAGCAATGCAATGATATCATCCATCAGATTTCCTGCGATACGGGCGAAGAAGCCACCCACATAAGGCAGAACGGTCAGCAGAATCGGGCGATATACCTTATCCTCCAGATTGCACCATTCCGGCCAGCGATCCACATAAACCAGATTGCCGTTTGCATCCTTCTGCATCAGCACCTTGCGGATGAACAGGAAATACACCACAATGCCCACACAGATGGAAATCACCGCACCCTTGAGGTTTACCCATGCGAAATAATGCACGGCATGCGCAGGGGTATGTGCATTCATGAAATGTGCGCCCATTGCCGCCAGAACATCCTGTGTCTGGTGAGGGAAGATACCCAGAATCGGCAGGCAAATTGCAATCGCGCCCAGAATGACCGCCATCAGCTTGCTGATATAAGGCCCATTTTTGACAGGCTTCGGTGCGCCGTAGGGGTTATCCTCAAGGAAGATACATACGAAAATCTTCGTCATATAGGCCAGTGTCAGCCCACCGGAGAACAGGAACAGAATTTCCGCGCCCTTCATAAACGCGATGGACTGCCCTGCTTCCTTCAGCACCTCGATATATTCCACCATGCTCTCGTGAATCAGCGTTTTGGAGATATAACCGTTCCACAGAGGGATACCGCCGATACCCAGAATCGGCATCAGGAAAATCAGCTTCAGCAGCGGCTTATCCTTACCGTAGCCACGAATCTTATTCAGATTTAATTCTCTCAGGTTCATGAAAATCACACCTGCACCAAGGAACAGCAGCAGCTTGAACAGAGAGTGATTCAGGAAATGCAGCAGTGTGCCGCTTGCCGCCAAGGCGTTATGCTCGCCCAGAAGCCCCTGCATCCCGATGGCAATGATGATAAAGCCAATCTGGGACATGGAGGAGCAAGCCAATGTGCGTTTCAGATTGACGGAGAATACCGCCAGAACCGCGCCAAGCACCATTGTGATAATGCCCAGAATCAGAATAAACTGCCCCCAAGCCGCATCATGCAGGAAAAGCTTGCAGCTGACGATAATCGTACCAAATACGCCTGTTTTTGTCAGCAGACAGCTGAGCAGCGCACTGGAGGGTGCCGGTGCAACGGTATACGCATTCGGCAGCCAGATATGCAGCGGAAACAGCCCTGCCTTCGCCGCAAAGCCAAACAGAATCAATACGCCGATGGCATAGAACTCCGCAGGGTTTTCCCTGCTCTGCATAAACGCGGTCAGCTCTGCCATGTTCAGCGTGCCTGCCTTCTGATACATCATAAACAGACCCATCAGTGTCACCAGACCGCCAATCACCGCTACCGCAAGGTAGGTTTTTGCGGAGCGAACCGTGAAGTCCTCCTCATCATGCATAACCAGCACAAAAGAGGTAAAGGACATAATTTCAAAGAAAATAAATGTCGTAAACAAATCGGCGGAAAGGAAAATTCCCATCGTTGCGCCCAATGTCAGGAACACAAAGAAATAATACCGATTTCTGTTCCGTTCAGCCGCCATATATTCCTTGGAAAAGATGGTTGTAATCAGCCAGATTGCGCCCGTCAGCACGGCAAGAATCACGCCGAAGCCATCCGCCGCAAAGCTCAGCCCCAAGCCGCAGAAGCCGCGCAGGCTATAAACCGTTTCCTTCCCAATCAGCATTAGGCTCGCAATGAAAATCACCGCAGATAAAATCCAGCACCAGATATCCCTTGCGCCCTTATTGCTGCGCCCGATGATGTAGCTGATTACCGCACCCAGAAAAGGAAAGAACACCAGAAACGGTAAAATTATGCTTGTTGTCATAGTTTCCATGCTTTCTCCCCTCCTTTACAGTATGCCCATAATCGCATCATTCATAATGCCCAGCAGTGTCGCAGGCATCAGACCCATCAGAATCGAAACAGCTGCCAGAACAATCAAAGGCACTGTCATATATTTATTCGGATCGGATACATGATCGTAATAGCCTGCAGGGTATTCCTTCTCCCGCGGGAAATATGCCCGAATGATGATGGAGAAGATATACAATGCCGTCAGCAGTGCAGACAAAATCAGCGCAACCACGCCGATATAGGTAACCGGGTTGCCGCTTGCGGTTGCCGCAGTTGCCAATGCCCATTTGCTGTGGAAGCCTGCAAAGGGCGGCACGCCAACCAGACCAATCCCCGTAATTGCCATTGTTGCAAAGGTAATCGGCATCAGCTTGCCGAAGCCCTCCACCTCGTAGAGATATTCTCTGTGGGTTTTATATAAAATCGCACCGGCAGTAAAGAACAGTGTAATTTTGATTACCGCATGATAAATCATGTGTAGCATCCCTGCCGCAAGCCCTATCGGTGTCATAATGGCAACGCCAAAAATGATATAGGACAGATTGGAGATGGTAGAATATGCAAATCTTCTTTTGATATGCGGTGTCCGCAGTGCAACGGTCGAGCCGAACACAATCGTAATCGAAGCTGCAATCAGCATCACATACTGCGCCCATGTGCCAATCAGAAATTCCGTACCGAAGGCGTAATACGTCAGACGGATGATGGCAAACACACCGGATTTTACGACTGCCACGGCATGCAGCAGAGCCGTAACGGGTGTGGGGGCAACGGATGCCTTCGGCAGCCAGCGATAAAACGGGAATACCGCCGCTTTTACACCAAAGCCGAAGAACGCCAGCACAAATACCAACCGCAGCATCTGTTCATTGCCTGCAATCAAATCGGGATTCAGCACACCACCGTAAACAAAATCTGTCGTTGTGCCGTAGAACAGCACAAACACGAACCCGATAAACGCCAGAGATGCACCGAACATCATATAAAGGACGTAGGTTTTCCCGGCGTGGCGCGCCTTATTATCGAACTGGTGCATCACGATGGGCAATGTCACCAATGTCAGAAATTCGTAGAACAGATACATCGTTAAGAAGTTATCCGCAAAGGCAATCCCGATAACTACGCCGAATGTCATGGTAAAGAAGGAGAAGAAACGGTCTTCATGTCCTTCATGTGTCATGTATTCAAAGGCATAAATCGTTGTGGGAATCCAAAGCAGAGATACCATCGTACCGAAAATCTTGGATAAGCCATCCACATGCAGTGCCAGAGACAATCTGTTGCTGAAGCGGAAAATCGTAATCGCGCCGCTGTCCGCAAAGAAGATGGCATACAATGCAAAAATCGCATTCAGCACGATAATCGGCAGAACCACCCTCTGGCGCGCCTTTCTGTCACTAAATTTTACCGGCAGCAGGCAGGCACCTGCAATGATCGGAAAGATCACCGGTAACAATATCGCAAATGCGTTCATAATGTTTCCTCCCTTTCCCTTAGAAAATCATTCCGCTGATACTGCGGATTGCCTGCATCAAAGGCGCAGGCATCATGCCAAAGCCGACTACAGCAATACTCAGCAGCACCAGAGGTACCGTCATCAAATAATTCGGCTCCTTCTTCTGCAAGGATGCGTAATCAAAATCCTTGCCGGGGAAGAACCCATTCACTACAATACTCATCAAATAGCCTGCCGTCAGCAGTGCGCTGACCATCAGCACCACTACGCCGACCAGACCAAGCATCCCCGCCTGTGGCAGCAAGCCGCCCTGTGCCAGATACCATTTGCTCACAAAGCCACTTGTGGGCGGAATCCCTATCAGCGAAAGTGCCGCAAGCGCAAACGTCCACATCACAATCGGCATTTCCTTGCCAATGCCCTTCAGCTCGGAAACGTAGGTCTTATGCGTCTTATAGATAATCGCACCTGCACAAAGGAAGAGGATATTCTTTGCAACCGCATGGAATACCACCTGCAGCAGCGCGCCCATAAATCCGGCAGGGCACATCAGCATCAGCCCGAACACAACATACGATACGTTTGAAACCGTGGAATACGCCAGCCGCTTTTTCAGCAGCTTTTCCTTATATGCCAGCATGGAACCCATGAAAATCGTCACAATGGAAAGCACAAGCAAAGCCGTCTGCGCCCAAGTGCCGCGCAGAAAATCCACGCCAAACAGATAATATGTCACACGAATGATAGCAATGATACCGCCCTTCGTAATGATACCGGAAAGCACTGCGGATGCAGGAGAAGGTGCAACGGGGTGCGCCGTCGGCAGCCAAGCATGCAGGGGGAACATACCCGCCTTACAGCCAAAGCCAAGCGCCATCAGGAAGAACACAACCAGAAGCAGGTTTTCATGCCCTGCCACCATCGCCATATCCAGTGTGCCGCCGGGCATAAAGATGGTTGTTCTGCAATAGGTGTTCAGGAAGAAGAACCCCATCAGCCCTAAGCCTGCGCCGAAGAAGGAATACCCCAGATATTTCAAGCCCGCACGCGTTGCCTCAGGTGTACCCGTATGGATAACCAGTGGTGCTGTCAGAATTGTCATAAATTCATAGGACAGATACATCGTCATCATATTTTCGGAGAAGCAAAGACTCATCAATGCCGCCAGAGAAAACGTATAAAACATGAAGAACCGCGCCGGCTTATGCTCATGCTTCATATATTCCATGGAGAACACTGCTGCAATCAGCCAGATGGTACTGATGAGGCAGGCAAAGAATCTTGCCAATCCGTCCGTTTTGTAAACAAGTGCCAATCGGTCAGATATCCGCCAGAGCACGAAGGTTTGCATCTCTCCGCTGCAAAGATACCAGACCAGAGCCGCTTCCACAGCCATTGCAATAAATACCAAGATATTGCGCTGCTTTTCCTCCTTTTGGAAACCAATGATGAGACCAAAAATGAAGGGTAAAATCATCGGGAGCAGCAAAAGTACAGATCCGTTCATTTCTTTCACCTCATTCTCTCATCATAATGCAACCTGAATCAGCTCGATACCCATTTTCATGATTTCGATAATGGGACGATAGCCGATACCCAGCGCCAAATTGACTACAATAAACAGTACCATTGCCATTGCAAACAGCGGAGAATTCTGCACTCTGACTGTTTTTTCCTTTGTCTCAGGGCGAGACCAGATTGCAATAACAGAGGGCAGGAAATACATCGCATTCAGAATCATGGAAATAGCCAGTGCCGCAAGAACCGGAACCAGACGTGTCCCCGTCATTTCCAATGCAGCCTCCGCAAAGTACAGCTTGGAGATGAACCCTGCAAACAGCGGCACACCAATCATGGACATAGCCCCAACGATGAAGGCAATCCCTGCCAGAGGGTTGCGGTAAGCCGCCCCCTTGAGGTTTTCCAGCTGCTCCTTGCCGCCGGCCTCCTCAATAAAGGTACCACAGCAAAGGAAAAGCATAGATTTTGTAACGGCGTGTGCCAGAACATGGAAGCAGGCTGCAAGCATCCCCGCCTCTGAGCCTAAGCCAATCCCCATAAAGATGTAGCCAATCTGTGCCACAGAGGAGTATGCCAGCATACGCTTCAGCCGGCTTTCCCGTACGGCATAGAAGGAGCCCATAATCATGCCCAGAACGCCCAGAACGAACAGAACGTCCGCAATTCTCAATTTAACCAGTGTTTCAATGGTAAATACTTCAAATACCAGCTTGATTGCCAGAATGATATATGCCTTCAGCACCAGACCGGACAAAATCCCGTTCGAGGTTGTCATCGTAGAGCCGTAAGCCGTAGGCAGTGCAGAATGGAACGGGAACAGACCGCTCTTGATGCCCAGACCCATAAACATCAGGCTGACTACAATCATCAGCGGGAAATGATACTGCCCTGTTTCCATCAGCATGGCAATCGTTTCCTTCATCTGCGGGAATAAGAGCTGCCCTGTGATGCCATAAAGAATACAAACACCCAGCAGGAACAGACCGGAGCCCATACAGCCGAACACCAGATAATGCGTTGTGCCGACAATCGCCTGCTTTGTCCCTCTTGCCAGAATCAGCGTGCAGGAGGCAATCGTCAGAATCTCAATGAAAACGTAGCCTGTAAACATATCGTTTGTATATGTCATTGCCAGCATTGCGCCATAGGTTGCATTCAGCATAATAAAGTAGAATTTTTGTTTTTCCGGAACAATTTCCTCAAAAATCTGCCTGCTGCCTGCCGTGATGGTTAAAAACATAACCACACTGACCATAACCGCCAGCAACGCCTCCAGAGGCCCGATGCGCAATTCATTGCCCCAGGGTGCAGGAAAATGCCCCATCATAAAGGTATATGCTTCCTGATTTTTCACCACGTTCGCCAGAAGCACAACAGAAAGTATGCCGACAAGCCCTACCATAAAGCCATGCAGATGGCGTGCCGCACGTCCGCTTTTGAGCAGAGGCGTAATGATGCCGCAGAACATCGCAAAAAAGACGCTGAAGAAAGGTATATTATGTACGAGATTTACATGATGTTCCATATTATTCCCCTTCCTCCTCTCTCATCATTCTCAGGATTTCATCCATATCCAACGAGCCGTAATGCTTATACAGCCGCAGAACCAGAGCAAGAGAGAACGCTGTTACAGATACCGATACAACAATACCCGTCAGAACCAGACCGGCAGGAATGGGGTTGATATAATAATCCGCATCAATAATGCCGTTTGTCAAAATCGGGGCAGTTCTGCCTGCCACATAGCCCTCCGCCGCCAGAAAAAGATAGGTAGCCGTATCCATAATATTCAGACCAATAAACTTTTTAATCAGATTTCTTTGCAGAAGCAGATTCATGAATCCAATGCCAAAAAGAATAACAGAAGCTGCTTCATAATAATTTGTCAACAGTTGACTCATAATCAGACTTCTCCTTTTGTAAATAACGCATAGAACCCATACATCGTACATGCAACAACCAGACCGACACAGATATTCAACGGCAAGATAAAGCCGGAGCTTAGAATTGCACCGGGTGTGCCCTTCGGTACCTCCCAGCCGACATGGTTTGCCCCTGTAAAGAAGGAATAGCTCTTACAGCCGCAATAGGTCAGCAGGCACGCTGCCGTTGTCAAAGTCAGTGTTTTAATCGTAAAGAAGGTCTGCATCTTCTTATGTCCGAATGCCACGGAATACAGAATCAGACCTGCGCCGATGATAGACCCACCGGAAAAGCCGCCGCCGGGAGAAAGATGTCCGTTTAAAACAACATAGATTCCATACAGGATAACCACAGGAGCAAGGCATTTCGCGCCCTTTTTCAGAATCAGCTTGGAATCCTCTGCATCCAGCATTTCGTCCTCCTGCATTTCCTGATCCTCTGCCGCATCAATGTTCTTTTTATCTCTTTGCAGCAGCATCAGCACCGCGATAACCGCCATAAACAGTACATTGGATTCGCCAAAGGTATCAAAGGCACGGTAATCCAGAATCATGCCTGCAACAAAGTTGATTGCGCCTGTTTCCGCAATCCCTTTTTCCAAGTAGCGCGCCGCAACCTCGTTGTTGGTGATGCTGCTCGGGTCGCCAAACATCGGCAGCTCCATAACTACATGCAGCATAACTGCAATAAATACCACCGTAACGAAAACGGAAAGCACACAATACAGGGTTACATTGGAGCGAATGTCTCCAATCGGAAAAATTCTTTCTTCATAAATAAACTCTTTTTTCTCTTTTTTGGAGATAATTTCATCTGCATCGAGAAGCACCTCGTCCCCGTCAATCCAGCGTTTCAATTTCTCCCAAAACGATTTTTCTTCTTTCATCTCATCACCCCTCCCTTGTGCCTTTCAGTGCGTGAACCTTCTTCAGCGTCAGGAAGAACAGTACCGTATCAATCCCTGCGCCAACAGCCGCCTCTGTGATAGCCAGGTCGGGAGATTCCAGAAAAAGCCACACAATTGCCATAACGGAGCTATACCCCATGAAAACGATAACCGCCATAAAAAGCTTTCTTGTTACAGAAACGCCGATGGCACTGGCAATGAGAAAAATAACCAAAATCATCTGAATGGTAACGCTAAAATCGCTCATCTGTCCTTCATCCTTTCTTCACAGTCTTTGTTTGTCAGAAGCTCTACCTTCGCAATCAGGTGTGTCGAAATGGGACTGGATAGCCAGAAAAACAGAATGATAAGGGCATATTTTGCCATGTGGAAAATATCCTGCCCTAAAATCAGAAGACCTAATACAACAAAGAAAATTCCCATGGTATCCCCTAAGGCTGCTGCGTGCATACGGTTCATCGCATATTTAAAGCGATAAATCCCCAGAATCGAACAAAGGAACACAAACAGCCCTATAAAAATGCAGATTGCTGCAATGATTTCTCTTATTGACATTTTTCCTCTGCCTCCTTTTCCTTTCTTGCCAGAAACAGCAGACGACCCTTATGATGCAGGGTAACAACGTGACACATCACCACTGCCGCCAAGAAGCTCAGCAAGGAATAAACCAGAGAAACATCCACCAGAGAGGTTTCGCCCAGATAAGCGGAAAGAATCCCAATCATTACCGTCGTCATGGTACCAATCATGTTAATCGCCACAATACGATCCGTAAAACGAGGCCCTCTGACTGCACGGATAAACGCCAGAATCATGCCGCACGCCAGAACGAACATAGCGATTTCCAGAATAAAATGCATTGTATCGCTCATACGCTCATCCCTCCAACCTTCTCAACTGCTTTACAAAAACGGAATCCTCCAGACCCTCGCCGAATTTTTCCCGATCCAGCGCCTGTACAACATATTCTCCGTTTTCCAATTCCACCGTATAGGTGCCGGGGGTCAGTGTGATGGAATTCGCCAGAGCAACCAAAGAGGCTTCACTTTTCAAATCCGTATGAAACCTTACAAGCGCAGGCTGAATCTCTGCTTTTTTCGGCGAAAAAATAATCTTGATGACATCCACATTCGCCTTGAAAATTTCCCAGAGCAAAACAAAGGCATATTTCAGATAAAGAGGAATCTTTTTCACAAGAACCTTCTCTCTCTGAAAGCTGTAGCCCATGTACTTGCAGATAAACCAATAAAGCCAGCCGCAGATCACTATCCCAAACAGGGCAACTTCCAGCGTTACTCTGCCATTAAAAATAAACCACAGCAGTAACAATAATAAATACATTGAACCATCCTTCCCTCAAAAGCATTTACTTCCCTTCTGTTTCCATGAAAATGCCGTTTCCTTCTGCCGAAAAAGCCGAAATTCCTCCGGCTTTTGTTGAAAATTCAAGCTGAAACTGACATCTGCATTTACTCCAATACAATATATTATCAATGATTATCAAAAAAATGTCAAGACTGTTAGTGGTATCTGACGATATATTTTTTACCATTTTCTTAACACCCCCATTTTTATTGTATATTTTGTATATTCCACCACTAAATTTCGTAGATAAGTCGTACATTTTAGCAGAATTTTCAGTGTATTCTGTATTTGTGCAAAAGGGAAAAAGTTTTGCCTGCTTCGGTTTTATGGGCATTTCCTACCTTTTCCATCTTCTCAGACAACTTTATTTTCACAAACAAAAAGCGTATCCCCTCCGAACCGCCTAGTTCAGAAAGAATACGCCTTTGAAGCCTTTCATAAGCAAATATTTTTAATTTATGGAACGAAATCGTTCAGACTGCCTTATGCCGCTTTCTTCTTTGTGAAGATTGCACGAACGGGCAAGCCAATCAGTACCAGAATGATACCGCCTACAGCAACCTTTCTTGCATCAGGACCTGCCATGAACAGCTGGTTCAGCAGAACATACAGACCGGAAATGATTGCGATGATAGGAATTACAGGGTATGCAGGTACCTTATAAGTACGTTTCAGATCGGGTGCCTGTTTTCTGTAAGCCATAACTGCCAGGAATGTCAGTGTGTAGAATACCCAGCCTACGAATGTACCAAGGTTTGTCAGCAGGTCGAACTGACCTGTCAGTGCATAAATTGCACCCAGAATACCAATCAGGAAAATGCAGTTGATGGGAACGCCTGTGCCGGAGATTTTGGACAGAGCCTTGCTGCCGGGCAGGTCACCCTGTTCTGCCATGTACAGTGCTGTACGGGAACCGGACAGGATAAAGCCGTTGCATGCGCCGCCGGCAGAAATCATGATACCAACGGATACGATTTTACCACCCATGTTGCCGAAGATCTGCATTGCTACTGCGGATGCAGGGGATTCCAGATTCATCATTACATCAGCAGGCAGTACCCACAGGTAAGCCAGGTTGATGATAATATAAACCGCCATAATCAGCGCTACGCCGCCAACGATCGCCTTAGGCAAATCTCTGCCGGGATCTTTCATTTCGCCCGCGATTGCACCTACGTTTGTCCAGCCTTCGTATGCGAACAGAACTGCAATCATCAGCTGCCCCAGAACGGAGCCGAATTTCAGTCCCTCACCCAGCATAGGGTCGAAGATGGGATTGCCGTTGCCTCTGATGAAGCCGAAAATCATAATCAGAACCAGAGGAATCAGCTTTGCTACGGTAAAGATCGTCTGTGCTGCACCGCCAACCTTAGCGCCCATGCAGTTCAGCGCAACCATGATGATGATACATACGATTGCCACAGGAACAACCATGCCGTCGCCCAGGAACAGCTTTGCCTGGTTTGCAACCGCTACTGCCAGTGCCGCAACCAGACCGGGATAGAATACAACAGTCTGCATCCAGCCGCAGAGATAACCAACCCTGTCACCGAATACCTTTTTCAGATATACGGGCATACCGCCTGTTTCGGGAATCAAGATTGCGATTTCGGCAAATGTCATTGCCGCACACAGGCAAACCAGAGAGGTTACCACCCATGCGATGATTGCCAGACCGGGCGCACCGCCTGTTGCTGTGTAGATTGCTGTGGGTTTGAAGAATACACCGGAACCGATTACGCAGCCGACTACTGTAGCCATAGCAGCGCCCATGCCGAGCTCCTTCTTCATTTCGTTGTTGTTGTTACTCATTTCTTCCTTCCTCCTTTTTAGGGTATGCGCTGAAACCATCGGTGCTTCTGTAACGCAGGCAATAAATAATACTGATAAAATAATTCCGTTTTTGCCTGCACAGAAATGCTTCCGTCAGTTTTCCAGCAAGTGAAGCACGTTCCGAAGCATCACACAAAAGCTTCTCTGCGGCAACCGGCTCTTGGGGAAAAACGGCTCTTTTTTCTCCCGTCCGCAGCAGAATTTCATTTGTTTTTGTAAAAAATGAATGAAATAAATTCACTTCTTCCTTCGGCTATATGCTCTTTGTGAGTAGATTATATCGCTCAAAGAAATTGTTGTCAATACATTTCAATGAATTTTTTTATCGCCCTTGCAAAATTGTTTATTATAACGTACGAAAATCATAAGAATATTTGTTTTTCAGTCTTTTTGACGGTTTATATGCGAAATATTCGTATCATTTTCTACCTTTTTCTTCCAAAAAAGCATTACTTTTGTTCAGTCAAATCCCCGTTTTCTCCTTGTTTCCCTTCTATTTCCTGTCCTCTTGTCATATAAGTAAAAGAACCCCCTTCGGAGGCTTTGCCATGAGCAGAAAAAATATCATCACCGGAACCCTTATCCTGACCTGTGCCAATCTCATCACAAAATGTATGGGTTTTTTCTATCGTGTTTTCATGTCAAACGCCATCGGCGCAGAGGGCATGGGGCTGTATCAGCTGATTCTGCCGCTGTATATGCTTGCATGGAGCATCACCTCTGCCGGCTTCACCACAACCATTTCCCACCTTGCCGCGCAGGAATACATCCGCGGACAGAATGGGAATATCGGGCGCATTGTCAAGCAGGCGGTCTGCCTTTCCCTCTGTGCAGGTGTGGCTGTCAGCTGTGTCCTGTTTTTCGGCGCGGATAGCATCGCCCTTTCTATGCTTAGGGATAGGCGCGCCGCTTTTTCCCTGCGCCTTTTGGCATTGGCTGTGCCGTTTATGGCAGCAAGCTCCTGCTTTCGCGGCTTCTTCCTCGGCATACAGGAAACACTCGTCCCTGCCTTTTCGCAGGTGCTGGAGCAAACCGTCCGTATCCTGACGATTTATTTTCTGGCAGGCATTTTTGTCCCGCGCGGGCTCAGCTATGCCTGCGGTGCCGCCGTCTGCGGCATCCTGTTCGGGGAGCTGCTTTCCTGCGGCTTTACCGTCTGGAATTATTTCCATTATAAAAGGAAGCATAAATTCATACGCAAGCCAACGCTGTCCTCTCCTGCCGTCCTTGCCATGATTTTAAGCACCGCCCTGCCGCTTTCCGCAAGCCGCATTGCCGGCTCACTCCTTTCCACCGTTGAAAATCTCCTGATTCCCAGACAGCTGCAGCTCCACGGGCAGAATACCGTCCAAGCCCTCTCCACCTACGGTGAGCTGACAGGGATGGCAATGCCCCTTGTCCTTCTGCCCTCCGCCTGCCTGATGGCAGCATCCGTTTCCCTCGTGCCGGAAATTTCCGAGGCCTGCGCCGTCAAGCAGGATACCCGCATCAGCAAAACCGTTTCCGCCACCTTCCTTTTTACCTCTGTCATCGGGTTCGGGGCGGCGGCGCTGTTTGCCGTTTTTCCACACGAAATCTGCTATATCGTCTATGACCGCGCGGCATTGGGGCAGGTGCTGTTTCCGCTTGCCTTCCTCTGTCCCCTGCTCTATGCGCAGACCACCCTTCACGGACTTCTGAATGGCTTGGGAGAGCAGCTTTTCCTTTTCCGCAACAACATTCTTTCCTCCTGCATCAGCATTGCTGTCATCTGGTTCTGCATGCCTGCCTATGGCGTGGCGGCGTTTCTGGGCGGCTGGTTTCTCAGCCTGCTGTTTTCCGTCAGCTGCTCCCTGCACCGCCTCTGGAAGCGCACCGCCGTTCTGCCCTCCTGCCGCAGCTGCTTTTTCAAGCCTCTGCTTGCCGGTGCCGCCGCCGGGCTGATAACAAAATACTGTATCCGCATTTTTGCCCCGTCCAAGCTGCTGTTCCTCGGCTCGCTCTGCGGCATGGGCGTTCTGTATCTCCTGTTTCTTTTTCTGCTCGGCTGTCTGGATAAAAGGATGCTCTCCCTGCTTTTGGGCAAAAAAACAGGCGGTCGGTAAATCCGACCACCTTCTGATTTCGATTTATATCTTTACCAATCCTTTTTCGTACAGCTTCTGCAAGCTCATCAGAATCCCCGTTTTCGCATGGAACCATGTCAGTCCGCCCTGGAAATAAACGGAATAGGGTGCTCTGATCGGGCCATCTGCACTCAGTTCAATCGAGGAGCCTTGGATAAATGCTCCTGCCGCCATGATGACATCGCAGTTATACCCCGGCATCGCATAGGGAATCGGCGTAACATAGCTGTCCACAGGTGCCGCCGCCTGAATCCCCTGACAGAATGCCTCCATTGCCTCGGCACTGCCCAGCTCCACCGCCTGAATGATATCATGACGGGGCTCTGTGCCGTTGGGAATCACGCGGAAACCCAGCTTTTCATACACATTCGCCGCAAAAACAGCCCCCTTCAATGCCCCTGCCGTAACCGTAGGGGAAAGGAAAAAGCCTTGATACAGCGCACGGTTCAGATCCAGAGAGGCACCGACCTCCTGCCCCAGACCGGGTGCGCTCAAACGGTATGCGCATCTGTCAATGCAGCTTTGCTTGCCGCAGATATAGCCGCCGATAGGAGCCAGACCGCCGCCGGGATTTTTAATCAGCGAGCCGACAATCATATCTGCCCCCACGTTGGAAGGCTCAATCACATCCACAAATTCACCATAGCAGTTGTCCACCATGCAAATCACATCAGGCTTGATTTCCTTAATAAATGCAATCAGCTCCCCAATCTGCTTCACAGAAAAGGTCGGGCGCATGGCATAGCCCTTGGAACGCTGAATCGTCACCAGCTTTGTCTTTTCATTGATGGCTTCTCTGATGGCAGGATAGTCAAATGTCCCATCCTCCATAAGCTCCACCTGTCTGTAGCTGACCCCGTATTCCATCAGAGAGCAGGCAGAGGGCACTGTCCCAATGACGTTTTCCAGTGTATCATACGGCTTGCCGACAGGGGAAAGCAGTTCATCTCCGGGCAGAAGGTTCGCGCTCAGCGCGATTGCCAGTGCATGTGTGCCGCAGGTAATCTGGGGGCGCACCAGAGCCGCCTCTGTCCCAAAGCAGCGCGCATATACCTTTTCCAGCTTATCGCGCCCATTGTCATTGTAGCCATAGCCCGTCGAGCCTGCAAAGCAGGTACCATCCACGCGTTCCTCCTGCATGGCACGCAGCACCTTCGCCTGATTATATTCCGCCACCGCGTCAATTTTTTCAAAGCGTTCCTTTAAATCCTTTAAAACCGCATTGCCAAAGGCTTCTACCTCCGCAGAAATCCCCAGCATACTGTAAATCTGTTCCATGTTCTTCTCCAATCCTTACTATCTTTCCAATCTATTTCAGAAATTTTTTCTCACAATTTAAAATCATATCAAATCTTTTTTCTTCTTTCAACTCTTTCTTTCTCCTGCTTTCGACTTAAGCGTTCTCTCTTGTAAAATCCATCAGCTCTATCTGTCCGCCCTTGCCCTTGTTCAGAATCAGAACCGCCGTTCCCTTCTCGCCCGTCTGCGGCAGTGTCACCGCCACGCGCTCGGATTTGTTCTTTTTCAGCAGCAGCTTTACCATGCCGCCGTCCAACTCCAGACCGTATGGCTTCAGGCTGTCCTTCCAGAGCGAAAATTTGCAGCCGCTTTTCCATCCTGCGCAATAAAAGGATTTTGAATTTTCCAGAATATCCCGTCCGCAGAAAGGGCATTTCCCAAAGGCATTTGTTTTGCGGCGTTTTCCGCGCACCTGCTCCTCAGGGAAGATAACATCCGCCCGTCTGCCCGATGCCGCATCCTGTATCAGAAACTGCACATAGCGGCGAATACTTGCCATAAAGCGTTCCTCCGTCATTTTGCCCTTCGCAATCGAGGAAAGTCCTTTTTCCCATTTGCCCGTGGTCTGCGGCGAGCGCATCTCCTGCGGCACAACCTCAATCAGCTTTCTGCCCTTTTCCGTCGGCAAAAGGGTTTTCCCCTTTCTCGTCAGATATCCCACCGTCAGCAGTCGCTCAATGATAGCGGCTCTTGTGGCAGGTGTGCCTAAGCCGCTGTCCTTCATCTGTTCCTTGAGTGCTTCGTCCTCCACAAACCGTCCTGCGTTTTCCATCGCAGAAAGCAGGCTGCTTTCCGTATAGGGTGCAGGCGGCTTCGTCCTTTTCCGCAGAAGCTCCATGCTGCGAATCGTCCGCACCTCGCCCTCCTGCAAGGACGGCAGCTTCTGCTCCTCCTCGTTCTTCGTCTTTTTCTTCTTCGTTGCAGTCGGCACCAGTGCCTTTTCCACTGCCTGCCAGCCCTCCTCCAGAACAACCGTCCCCTTGGAAAGAAAGCGTTCCTGCTCCGCCTCGGCGTAAACCTTCGTCACCTCATAGCGATAATACGGATAAAACACCGCCAGAAAACGTGCCGCCACCAGAGAAAACACCTTTCTCTCATCCTCGGAAAGGCTTTCGGGGCGCAGCTTCCCATCCGTCGGGATGATGGCATGGTGGTCTGTCACCTTCGCATTGTCAATGATACGCTTCGTGAATCGGATTTCCTGCATAAGCGGCTCCGCATAGGGCGCGTATTCCTCCAACGCCTGCAAGCGGTGAATCGTACTTTTCACCTTTCCCTTCATGTCCTCGCTCAGGTAGCGGCTGTCCGTTCTGGGGTAGGTAATCATTTTTCGCTTTTCATACAGGCTCTGCGCGATGTCCAGTGTCTTTTTCGCGGAAAACCCGAACTTTCGGTTACATTCCCTCTGCAATTCCGTCAAATCATAAAGCAGGGGCGGCGGCGTTTTCTTTTCTTCCTTTTCCACCTTTGTAATCGTGGCAGGCTTGCCGTTTGTTTTCGCAAGAATCGCCTGCGCCGCGTCCTCCCTGTCGATACGGGTATGCTCCTCCCTGTCAATCCAAAGCCCCGTATAGCCGCCGAAGTCTGCCTGTACTTCAAAATAATCCTCCGCCGTAAAGGCATCGATTTCCTTCTGCCGCTCCACAATCAACGCCAGTGTCGGTGTCTGCACACGCCCAATGCTCAGAAGCGCGTGATATTGCAGGGTATACGCCCGCGTGGCGTTCATCCCTACCAGCCAGTCCGCCTCACTCCTGCATTTCGCGGAGGTGTATAATAAATCGTATTCTCTGCCGTCCTTCAGCGCTCTGAAGCCTTCCTTGATGGCCTCCTCCGTCATGCTGCTGATCCAGAGCCGCTGAAACGGCTTTTTGCATTTCGTAATCTCATAAATATAGCGGAAAATCAGCTCCCCTTCTCTCCCACTATCCGTTGCACAGATTAAGCTGTCAATCTCCCTTTTGTGCATCCAGCTGTGCAGAATCTTTAGCTGGTCTCTCGTCTGTTTGATTGCTTTCAGCTGCATTTCCTCAGGAAGAATCGGCAGCGTGGAAAAATTCCATTTCTTGTATTTCTCGTCATATTCCTCCGGCTCCGCAAGCGTCACCAGATGCCCGACCGCCCAGGAAACCACATAGCGCTCCCCGATAAGACAGCCTTCTCCCTTCTGCTTTGCCTGCAAAACCTTTGCAATGTCCCTTGCCACAGAGGGCTTCTCGGCAATGACCAGAATCTTTCCCATCTCTGTTTCCTCCCTTCCGTTTTCTTCATGCCTACAAATGATACCATCTTCTTCGGAAATTGGCAAATCCTACAATTAAAACCACTTCCGCACAGCAGAACAACACAACATCTAGTATGCTTTACTACGTCAGTGTAGCAGTGTTTTTTATTGACAACGCCAAAAATACAAAGTAAAATAAACCGATAGAAAGACTAATTCAAAATCGATTTTATAGATTTCAAATGGAGGAATAGCTCTATGTCTACATATAAAATACTTTCCGATACCTCCTGCGATATTCCTGCCGCCGTGCTGGAACAGCTGGATGTAACCTACGTCCCCTTTCATGTTTCCTTTGATACGGTAAATTACCTAAAGGAATTGCAGGATATTACCCCCGATGAATTTTACGATAAAATCAATGCCGATAAGCTCTATCCGAAAACCTCTCTGCCCTCTGTGCAGGATTACATGGATGCCATGGAACCCGTTTTAAAGGAAGGCAAGGATGTTTTCTGTATCTGCCTTACGGCAAATTTCAGCGGCTCCTATCAGAGCGGCGTAAATGCGGCAAATATCCTCAGCGAAGCCTACCCCGAGCGCAAAATCATCGTTTTGGATAGTGCCTGTGTCACAGGCTCGCAGGGGCTTCTGGTCTACGAAGCATGCCGCATGCGCGATGCCGGCTATTCTATGGAAGAACTGCTTGCCGTTCTGGATAAGCAAAAATATATGACAAAAATCAACTTCACCGTCGATTCTCTGGATTATCTCCAGAAGGGCGGCAGAATCGGCAAAGCCGCCGCTCTGGCAGGCGCGATTCTGAATATTAAGCCGATTATCGTCATGCACGATGGCGAACTGTATCCCGAAAGCAAGGTGCGCGGGCATAAAAAAGCGCTCAAAACCATCATGGATATGACAAGAAACGAAATCGACAGCGAGAAGGAACACTATCGCGTGCTGTTGGTGCGCGGGGAAAAGGAACGCCACGCCACCGTAGAAGAAATGCGTCAGACCCTTCTGGCAGAAGGCTTCGATGTAATGGATGAAATCTGGCCCGTCGGCATCACCATCGGCACCCATACCGGCCCCACCCCCATCGGTATCTGCTATATTAAAAAATATGAATATGTAAAATAAAATAACAAAAGCCCTCGGAAAGCACTCTCCAAGGGCTGTTTTTTCGCTCTTTTTCATTTCTTCTCTCGTCAGTAAAAAATCCTCTCCAAAAAACGCTCTCCGCTTTTCAGAATCCTGTCGGCAATCTCATTTTTCTTGATTCTCTATCGTATAAATCACGCAGGCAATTCCGGCAATCACGGAAAATAAAACCGCACCGCCCATTGCCTCATCTATTCTAATGCCCACGAAAAAACCAATCAAGCCCGCAATCAGCATCACAAAAATAGAAACAATCATTCTAAATAAACGCATACCTGCACCCCCTGCCACCATTTCATTTCCTTTTACTACAAACCTACCGCATCATGTTTCAGTTCTCGGAAATTCCTAATACCATTTCACAATACGCAATTTCATCCGCAGTAAATAAAGAGCGGTATTCCTCCTTACAAACAGAATTTTCCATTGTCAAATCCAACCTATCGCAAAGATAAAGCGTAGTAAATCCATCTGATGTATTCCCGGTTTTTTGCGCCTGTGCAATCAACCTTTTTGCCGTTCCAACGCCGCCATGGTTTTTAATCATCTGATGAAAGCGAGTCGGATTATATTTGCACTCTTTTTTTGCAAGAAACATCTTATCTCTGATTTCTTCTTCAAATTTCAACTCTAAAATCGTTTTCGCCATACTCATTCCCCCGTAGAAGCTCCAGCCTACTTTACCTGTTGATAATTTTACAGCATACTCTTGTATTCATTCGTAAGAATCAATTCTCCGCGTCCATTCTTCGCAATGCCTGCCCATTCCAGCACCGCCGCCATTACAAAAACAGGATCATAAACGGATGCACCCAGTTCATATCCACGATACACCGCAATCGCACCAACCACTGTATCCGTTTCACACCCTTTTTCGCCCAGTTTATAATTTCGCCCATTTCCTTTTCTTGCTCTGCCGCCCTGCTCAAGTAAAAGGTCTACAATCACATCAAAAACCTTGTAATCATATCTATCGCTCACAGGAAGCTTATTACTGCTAAAGGTTTTCCCATCCGGCTCTGCCGTGATTTCACAAGGAAGCCCCCTTGCGGTATATACCGTAACATGACCGCCGTTTTCTTTGATTTTCCCCTTGATGATTTCAGATGCTTCCGTACTGCCCTGCTCCACCTTTAAATTGCTCATATCTACCTCTCCCCTTTTCTCAGTTGTCTCGCTCAATTCCAACGCAGTTAATAATTCTTCCAGTTTCTTTTTCGCCGCAGGATAAGAAAGCTGTAATTCTGCCTGCACTTCCTTCAAACTCCCTCTGCTTTTCAAAAATGTCAGAAGAAATTCATACTGTGCATCATCCAACCGATCGAAACGGCTCAATGAAAAATCATTTTTTAATTCCATACCACAATCAGGGCATTGCAGCTTTGCAATATGCAGCGTTCCCTGACATCCGGGGCATTTCGTTATCATTCGCTTCATATCTACCACCTCTATCCCTATTCTATCATTAGTATTCCACTTTGTCAATATTAGTTTTAATAATATTTATACTATTATATGAATAGTTATTCCCAGTAAATCTTTTTATAGGCGCACCTACGCCGTTCCTCTCATCAAAAAACCGCCACAGCATCCCTGCCATGGCGGTTCTTTCTCTCGGAAATCCCGATTCCTTATTTATCTCTCAGCTGTGCGCCCAGCTCCTCTGCCAAGCCCTTCAAAATCTTATCCATTGCATCTGCAATATCGGCATCTGCCAGTGTCTTTTCCGCACTGCGGAAGGTGATGGAATATGCCACAGATTTATAGCCTGCTTCAATCTGCGCCCCCTGATATACGTCAAAGAGCTTTGCCTCCTCCAGATATGCGCCGCCGTTTTTCTTGATGATATCCGCAATTTCCTTCACGGTTACATCCTCCTTTACCAGCATCGCAATATCTCTTGTCAGTGCAGGGAATTTCGGCAATGCCTGATAAACCACATCTCTGTTTGCATTCGCAATTACCTTTTCCATATCCAGAACAGCCAGATATGCTCTTGTACCAATGCCGTAGTTTTTCAGCACCGCAGGATGCACTTCACCCAAATAACCAATGCTTTCGCCGTTTACGATCACAGAAGCCGTTCTGCCGGGGTGCATCCAAGGCAGTGCCTTTTCTGTCACATATTCTGCCACCTTGCTCATGCCAAGAACGTGCATCAGATGCTCCACAATCCCCTTCAAATCATAGAAATCCATGTTGCCGTACATCCCCATCGTCAGTGTGGGAATTTCGTGAGGCAGTTCTGTCAGGGGCAGTGCCTTGGGAATATAAACCTTCGCCACCTCAAACAGCCCTGCGCTTTCGTTTCTTCTGTTGTAGTTGGTTGCCAGAGAGGTCAGAATCCCATTAAAGGAAACCGTTCTCATGATGGAGAAATCCTCACCCAGAGGGTTAGAAATCACAATGGCCTTTCTCAAGTCGCTGTCCGCAGGAATCAGCAGCTTGTCAAACACCTTCGGGCTTTCAAAGCTATATGTCATTGCCTCGCACAGACCGTTTGCAATCACAGTATCCTTCACCAGTGCAGTAATGCTCTGTGCGTAGGTTCTCTTGCCAACCGTAGGTGTGCCGGAAGCCAGTGTTGCTTCAATCTTATTGTAGCCGTAGAAGCGTGCAATTTCTTCCGCAAGGTCTGCCTGTGCCTCCAAATCGGGACGGAAGGTAGGAATCGTTACGATTTGGTTTACAGGGTCAACCTTCAGCTCGATTTTTTCAAAAATCTTCTGCATTTCTTCTTCGGAAATGCTTGTCCCCAAGAATTTGTTAATCCATGCAGGGTTGTAGGAAAGCTGCCAAGGCTCTCTCTTGTTGGGGTATTCATCCACAACGCCGGGCACAACCTCACCTGCCTCCAGAAGCTCCACCAGCTGCACCGCGCGGTTCACTGCCTCCAGTGCCAGATTGGGGTCCAGTCCCTTTTCAAACTTGCTGGATGCGTCTGTACGCAGACCAACCTTTTTCGCTGTGATACGCACGTTCGGGCCGTCAAAGTTTGCGGATTCAAACAGCACCGCCTGAGAGCCTTCCACAATCATGGAATTTTCGCCGCCCATTACGCCTGCAATCGCAACTGCCTTTTCGGGGTCAGCAATCACAAGCATGGAGGGGTCAAGGCTTCTCACCTGTCCGTCCAGTGTTGTAATGGTTTCGCCCTCTTTTGCGTTTCTTACAATAATATGGCTGTCCTTGATGGTTTCGATGGAGAATGCATGCATCGGCTGCCCCATTTCAATCATCACATAGTTTGTGATATCAACGATGTTGTTGATGGGGCGTACACCTGCCATACGCAGTCTTTTTCTCATCCATCTGGGAGAAGGTCCGATTTTTACATTCTTTACCACTCTTGCAACGTATCTGGGGCAAAGGGTAGGGTTCTCAATCGTTACCTTTACAAAATCCTCTGCCTTGCCTTCCGCCTTTTCTGCCACCTTGATTTTGGGATAATGGAAGGGAATATCATAGGTTGCGGCAGCCTCTCTTGCAATCCCCAGAACAGAGAAGCAGTCGGGTCTGTTGGAGGTAATTTCGTATTCCACCACTTCATCCTTCAAATCCAGCACCTCTACAATATCCTTACCCAATTCTACGGGTTCGGGGAAAATATAGATGCCGTATTCGGGTGCTTCGGGGAAATCGTGTCTGTCGCAGCCCAGCTCCTCCACAGAGCAGAGCATCCCTTCGGAAACAACCCCACGCAGCTCGCCTGTGTGGATTTCCTTGCCGCCTGCAATCACAGAATTGTTCAGCGCAACAGGTACATAATCGCCCACTCTCACATTGGGTGCGCCGGTAACAATCGTTAAGTCCCTGCCCTGTCCTGCATCAATCGTGCAGATCACCAGCTTATCGGCATCGGGGTGCTTTACGATTTCCTTGATATAGCCTGTCACTACGTTTTTAATTTCGCCGGCTACGGTTGTGTAGCCCTCTACTTTGGAACCGGACAACGTGATATCCTCAATAAAATCCTTGATATCCGCTGTAACGGGTGCATATTCTTTCATCCAAGACATAGGTACGTCCATGAAATTAACTCTCCTTTCTTTTTCTCCGAGGACGCTGTCCTCAGACTCCTGCAAGGGGATTCCTCTCTTTGCAGACAGATATATTCAACTTGAATCCTGTTTTTGTTCTCATCCCTTTTCCCTCTCCGCAAAATGCAGATTTTGCGGCAGAATCGGGTCGAGGGGATGATCCCCTCGTGGGGTGTGGGTACGCACCGCCGAACAGATGCGGCGGTTGCCCGAAGGGCAAGGTTTGCGAAGCAAAGCCTGCTTGAATCAACGCCCCGCAATCTTTTGCAGTCTATTAGAACTGCTTCAGGAATTTCGCATCGTTTTCAAACAGCAAGCGCAGGTCTGTAATGCCGTATCTCTGCATAGCTACACGCTCCAGACCCATACCAAATGCAAAGCCGCTGTATTCCTCAGGATCAATGCCGCTCATTTTCAGCACCTTGGGGTGAACCATGCCGCAGCCCAGCAGCTCAATGTAACCCTCGCCCTTGCACACACGGCAGCCCTCGCCGCCGCAGGCAAAGCAAGTTACGTCCATTTCCGCACTGGGCTCTGTGAAGGGGAAGTGGTGCGGGCGGAAACGAACCTTTGTATCCTCACCGAACAGCTCCTTCGCAAACACTGCCAATGCACCCTTCAAATCGCCCATGGTTACGTTCTTATCAATCACCATGCCTTCCAGCTGATGGAATACAGGGGAATGGGTTGCATCCACCTCATCGGAACGATATACCGCACCGGGGCAAACCATACGGATAGGCAGCTTGCCCTTCTCCATGGTACGCACCTGTACGGGAGAGGTCTGTGTACGCAGCAGGATGTCCCCATTGATATAGAAGGTATCCTGTTCATCCTTTGCAGGATGGTTTGCAGGAATATTCAGTGCCTCAAAGTTATAGTAGTCCTTTTCCACCTCAGGGCCGTCTGCCACCTCGTAGCCCATGCCCTTGAAAATATCGCAGATTTCGTCGATCACAATGCTCATGGGGTGCTTATGCCCTTCGGGTCTTTCCTTCCCCGGCATGGTTACGTCGATTTTTTCTGCCTCCAGTCTGTGCGCCAGTTCTGCCGCCTCCAGACGTTTCTTGCTTTCCTCCAGCATTTTTTCAATGCTCTGTCTTACTTCATTCGCCATCTGCCCGATGACAGGTCTTTCCTCTGCGGAAAGCTTGCCCATTTCCTTCAGAATGGCAGTCAGCTCGCCCTTCTTACCCAGAAATTTCACCTTTAAATCATCTACATCCTTGATCTCTCTTGCATCCTGGAATGCGCTCAGCGCTTTTTGCTGGATTTGTTTCAGCTTATCCTTCATTTTTGCTTTCTCCTCTCTTTTGCAAGGTTTTTTCAGATTTTTACGGGGTGGGGCACACCCAAAAAAGAAAAAGCCTCCGTCACACAAAGGGACGAAGGCTCGCGGTACCACCCAAATTCCTGCTATCACAGGCACTCTGATGCGTAACGAGCATGAAACGGGCTTTCCTACTGCTCTGTTCAGAAAGCCGACTCCGATGGGAACTTCCGCAGCTTCACAGGCTAAGGGCTCTTTCAGCTCAGGTTTCCCCGAAAGCCCTCTCTCTGGAGATGGTTCACTGCGTACTTTTCATCTTCACAGTCATTCAAATCATAATAAATTTATTTTAACATATCAAATCGGAAAGTCAAGAAATTTCCAAGAAAAATCCTGTTACTCCCCCTTCAGCCGCCTCAGATGCTCCTTCATGCGCCGCTCCACGCCATTCTCTGTCATCGCATAATATACCGTGCCAACCAATTCATCCGGCAGATATTGCTGCTTCACATAATGTCCGGGGTAATCATGTGCGTATTTGTAGCCTACGCCATGCTCCAGCTCCTTCGCGCCGCTGTAATGGCTGTCCTTCAGGTGCGGCGGAACGGTACGAATCCGAATATTCCGCACATCACTCAGCGCCTTGTCAATCCCAAGATAGGCGGCATTGCTTTTCGGCGCACAGGCAACGTATGTCACCGCCTGCGCCAAGGGAATCCGCCCCTCCGGCATCCCGATAAAATTGACCGCCTGCATGGCAGAAACCGCCACCTGCAACGCGTGCGGATCTGCATTGCCCACATCCTCCGATGCACAGATGACAACTCGCCGCGCAATAAATTTCGGGTCTTCCCCTGCATAAATCATCTTCGCCAGATAATACAAAGCCGCATCGGGGTCAGAGCCGCGCATGCTCTTGATGAACGCGGAAATCGTATCATAATGGTTGTCCCCATCCTTATCATAATTCAGCGCGCGCTTCTGGATGCACTCCTGTGCCTCCTCCAAGGTGATGTGAATCGTTTTGTCCGCCTGTGGCTCCGTTGTCAGCACTGCCAGTTCTAAAGCGTTGAGCGCGGCTCTCGCGTCCCCGTTTGCCGTATTTGCAAGAAAATCCATTGCGTCCGCATCCATCCTTGCATGATAAATGCCCATGCCGTTTTTCTCATCCGTCAAGGCGCGTTCCAGCAGTCTTTTGATGTCCTTGTCCTCAAGCTGCCGCAGCTCAAAGACAATCGAGCGGGAAACCAACGCCTTATTCACCTCAAAATAAGGGTTTTCCGTTGTCGCCCCAATCAGAATCAGCGTCCCGTCCTCAACATGCGGCAGAAGCGCATCCTGCTGGCTTTTGTTAAACCTGTGAATCTCGTCAATAAACAAAATCGTCTTTTTGCCATACATCCCAAGCGCCGCCTTGGCATCCTCCACCGTTTCCTTAATCTCCTTTATGCCTGCCGTTGTCGCGTTAATCTGGCAGAATTTGCTTTTCGTTGTATTGGCAATGATTTTCGCCAGAGTGGTCTTGCCTGTCCCCGGCGGGCCATAAAAAATAACAGAGCTGAGCCTGTCGCTCTGAATGGCTCTGTAAAGCAGCTTGCCCTTCCCGACAATATGCTCCTGCCCGACAAAATCCTCCAGACAGCTTGGGCGCATCCTTGCCGCAAGCGGTGCCTCCTTGCCGCCCTGCAGGCTGCGGTTATATTCAAATAAGTCCATTTTTCTCACCGACTTTCCCTAAACACTCCTTCTATTTTATAGTAGATTTTCCTTTATTTCAAGGAAAAGAATCTGCTCGCTGTTCCTCAAAAAAATCATCCAATTCTGTACAATTTTCCGTTTTATTCTGTCCTTCTCCCGAAAAAAATGGTATACTACACAGGCATTTATCATTTATAAAGGAGAAACTTATGAAAAAACGTGATTCTTTTACCAACAGGCTCGGCTTCATCCTTGCCTGTGTGGGTTCCGCGGTCGGCATGGGCAATCTCTGGATGTTCCCGACAAGGGTCTCCCTTTACGGCGGCGGTTCCTTTCTGATTCCTTATTTTATCTTTGTTGTGCTGATTGGCGCAACAGGTGTCATCGGGGAAATGGCATTCGGGCGTGCGGCACGCTCCGGCCCTGTCAATGCCTTCGGCATGGCTCTGGAAAGCCGCGGCAAGCGCAAGCTGGGGGAGGCACTGGGGCTGATTCCCATGGTCGGCGCATTGGCAATGGCAATCGGCTACACCGTTGTCATGGGCTGGATTTTGAAATACGCCGTCGGCACATTTACCGGCGCAACCCTTGCCCCAGCGGATGTTGATTCCTATGCGGCGGCATTTGGCGGCATGGCAAGCGCCTTCGGCAATAACGGGTGGCAGATTGCGGCACTGCTCCTCTGCATCCTGATTATGATGATGGGCATTGGGCAGGGCATCGAAAAAGCAAATAAAATCATGATGCCGCTGTTTTTCCTGCTGTTTGTCGGGCTTGCTGTCTATATTGCATTACAGCCCGGTGCAGTGGCAGGCTATCGCTACATCTTTCGCGTAGACCCTGTCGCGCTGAAAAGCCCTATGACATGGATTTACGCCCTCGGACAGGCATTCTTCTCCCTCTCCATCGCAGGCAACGGCACCATCATCTATGGCTCCTATCTCTCCGATGAAGAAAATATTCCTGCCTCTGCGGCGCGCGTTGCCTTCTTTGATACCTTGGCGGCATGCCTTGCGGCACTGGTCATCATTCCTGCCATGGCAACCACAGGCTCTCAGCTGGATCAGGGCGGCCCGGGGCTGATGTTCATCTTCCTGCCGAATCTGTTCCACAGCATGCCCGGCGGCTCTCTGTTCGCCATCATTTTCTTTGTGGCAGTGCTGTTCGCAGGGATGACCTCTCTCCTCAATCTGTATGAAACGCCCATCGCAACCCTACAGGAAAAATTCAACTTTGCCCGTGTGCCTGCCTGCCTTACCATCGGCATCATCGGCATCGTTGTTTCCATCTGTATCCAAGGCATTGTTTCCGGTTGGATGGATGTGCTGTCCATTTATATCTGCCCCCTCGGCGCAGGTCTGGCGGCAATCATGTTCTTCTGGTTCTGCAAGCGTGAATTTGTGGAAGCAGAGGTCAATAAGGGACGGGATAAGCCCCTGTTCCCTTGGTTCTATCCGCTCTGTAAATATGTCCTCTGCCCCGTCTGCGTTCTGGTGCTGATTCTCGGCGCACTGAACGGCGGCATCGGCTAAGCAAAAGAAAAAGCCTTACTTACAGTAAGGCTTTTTTATTGCTTATTTTTCTTTTGCAAGAAACAGACACGCATCCCCGAAGCTAAAGAACCGATACCGCTCCTTTACCGCCTCGGCGTAGCTTTCCATAACCAAATCCTTCCCCATCAGCGCAGAAACCAGCATAATCAGCGTAGATTCCGGCAGATGGAAATTTGTCACAAGGCAATCCACCGCCTTGAAGGTGTATCCGGGATAAATGAAAATCTTCGTCCAGCCGCTTTTGGGCTGAATCACGCCGTTTTCATCCGTTACAGATTCCAGTGTTCTTGTGCTTGTTGTGCCGACGGCAATGATGCGGCCGCCGTTTTTCTTCGTTTCATTCATAATCGCCGCCTGCTCCGGCTCTACCACATAATACTCAGAGTGCATTTCATGCTCCAGCACATCCTCCACCTTCACGGGACGAAAGGTGCCCAGACCAACATGCAGGGTAACATGGGCAATCCTTACCCCCATGTCTTCAATTTCCTTTAATAATTCCGGCGTAAAATGCAGACCTGCCGTGGGTGCCGCCGCAGAGCCCTCATGCTCCGCATAAACCGTCTGATAGCGGTTTTTATCCTCTAATTTATGGGTGATATAAGGGGGCAGGGGCATTTCTCCCAGCTCCTCCAGAATATTTTCAAACACGCCCTCATATTCAAATTTGATAATACGATTGCCGCCTTCGATGACCTCTAAAACCTCCGCAATCAGCTTGCCGCCGCCAAAGGAAATCCTGTCACCGGGGCGCGCTTTTTTCCCCGGGCGCACCAGAACCTCCCATGTATCCATATCCTTTCTCACCAGCAAAAGAATCTCCATCGCCGCGCCTGTGCCGACTCTTTCGCCGTATAATCTGGCAGGCAAAACCTTGGTATTGTTGATAACCAGACAGTCCCCTGCGCGCAGATACTCCTTAATATCCCGAAAATGCCGATGCTCACGCTTTCCGCTGTCCTTATGCACCACCATCAGCCGGCTGGATGCTCTGTCCGCAAGCGGCTCCTGCGCAATCAGTTCTTCAGGCAGGTCAAAGTAAAAATCACTTGTTTTCATTTCTGTTCCTCTTTATCTTCTCAACATATAATCCGCCGCATATTTCTCACCGAAAATCCTCAGCATTTCCTTACGGTACATCCGCGTGGAATCATCGGGCAGATAATCAAACCCTTCTATATCATAATCATGCAGCACATAGCGTTCCTCCATATCCTGCGAATTGATAACCACCTCAGGGTCTGTCACCTTGCGGAAAATGCTCACAATTTCGCAGTCGGGGTCGGAAATGACACGCATAATCTGCAAAATTTCATCATCCTTGAGTCTTTTTACATACATATCCGTTCCCCCTTAATATTCCATCAGATATTTTACAACATACGGCTCGCCGAACCATTCATACATCATTTTTCTGTAAATATAATCGGAGCCTGCCCCTGCGCGATTCTTTCCTCTGATGAAATAATCATGCAGCTGATAGGTTTCAATATCCTCCTGAAATTTCGCCGTTACCTCCGGCACAGCGGAAACCGCAACCGCATCCTCAAAGCTTTTATCATAGGTACGGATTTTCAGAATCGTCAGTGCGCCGTCATCGGAAATGACATTCATCACCCTTCTGATTTGTTCCTCCGTCAGCTTTTCACAAAACATTTTTATGCCTCCTTTGCCCAATCGGCTGCTATTTTCTCCCAAAGCTGCTCCTTCCCGACACCGCAGAGTGTCTCTCTGACTGCCGCTTCGCTTGCCGCAATCCTGCGGTGCATGCCGCCGCAGCGCAGTCCCTCATCCAGAAACAGCCAAAGCCCATCCCCTGCCGTTTCCCCTGTCAGGTTCGTTTCGGAAAAAACAACCGTATTGCCGTTTTCATCCTGCCAGCCCGTTCGGGAAAGCAGGAAGGCTCTGAATTCCTTCATAATATCAGCCCTCAATCGTAATGCCTGTATAATAATGGCACAAAATTTCCTTATAATCATAGCCCATCTGCGCCATGCCCTGTGCGCCCTTCTGGCTCAAGCCGACACCATGACCGCTGCCGCTGCCGGAAAATACGAATTTTCCATTCGCAACGGTGCTGATGCTCACGTTATAAACCGCATAGGCTCCGCTATCGGTATTCTGCGCAGGCTGTGCTGCATCCACATCAACGGAAAGCTTTTTCCCATTCAGATAGGAAAGCGCGCCCTCTGTTTTTGCAACAATGCCCTGCCTTGCCACCGCAGAAAGCAGACCGCCCTTCGCACTTGTGCTCGTACCACCCGTTACCGTGCCGCCCTTGCCGTTAATTGTAAACATCTTGCTCGGCAGTGTGCCGCAGGCAGAGGAAAAATAGGTCCGAATGGCTTCCTTCGTCAGCGTTTTTGTGCCGCTTGTTCCGACGATTTGCATCTCCTGCACCCGCCCGCCTGTGGAAAGCTTCGTAATCACAATATCCTTCGCTGTGCCGATATTCTCACCCTTCGCCTGCAAAAGCGCAGTCAGCTCATCCAGTGTCAAAGTCTTTGTCCAGCTGTTATCGCCATATTCCCCCGGTTCGGGAACCGCACGCAGATACGGCACCGCCGTATTCCATACGTTTTCACTGCTTTCGGTATAGCCGCCTGTAGATGCGGAGAACACCGCTTCAATCGGGCTGCCGTTGTAGCAGGCAACCTCGCCTGCCGTTGCATCTACCGCCGCTGTGGTGGCATCCGCCTCGTTGCTGTAGCCCTTATAAACCTGACAGGCTGTGGTGTCGCAGAGCTGATAGCCGCTGCCCGTATGCGCGCCCAGCTTCGTCATGGCATAGGTGCGCGCCGCAACCGCCTGCGCCTTCAGCGCTTCTGCATCATAGCTTTTCGGCATTTCAGAAGGCACCACGCCGTAGAGATATTCCTCCAAGCCAATGATATTCACGCCCGTCATGCTGCTGCCATTCACGGAAAACGTCAGCATTCCGCGATAGGGCATGCTGTTGAGCTTAAAGGTATCTGCCACATTGCCGCCCATCATGACGGCATTCTCCGGCACAAGCACAGGGGCTTCGCCGCCCGTAATCGCAACGCCCTCAAAGGAAACGCGGCTTGCATTTTCATCTGCCGCAGCCTCCACAGCGGAAACAGAGGCATCCTTCACATAGACCGTCCAGTCCCCTCCGCTCAGGTACGCCGCATAGGTGTCCAATCCGCTTTTTTTCATGTCCTTTGCCATGTCCAATGCGTCCGCACAGTCCATCGTTTTGTCCACTGCGATATAGTCCCCCACGGCAGACCTTGCCGTAAACAGACCGCTTGAGGTAATCACGCCGCCCCTTTGAAAGCCATCGCCCTTCTGCATGCCAATCTGCAATTCCCACACACCGATGCTTGCAGATGCCACGTTTTTACAAACCGATTCCAGCCCGACACGCACCGTATCGGGTACTGTATATGCCATTGCTTCTACGGGTGCCGCACTCAAAAGCATGGCACACGCCAGAATCGAAGCAATTTTCTTTTTTCCCTTCATATCTATCCCTCCTCATGATTTTTGGAGCTGTTTCCTTCTTTTGTATGCTATCATTTCATTATAGCACAACTTTCTTCTTTCTTACAGGGGAAATTCCGATTTCTTGTTTTTATATGAATACAAAAAACTTTCAAATTTTGTATTGACAAAAAAGCAATTTGGTGTTTAAATTGTATTCATTCCAATACAACACAACAAACACAGAGAAGAGGAGTAGTAAAACCTTTGGATGTTTTCAGAGAGTCTGCGGCTGGTGCGAGCAGATAACGGAAGAATGTTTGAACTGGCCTCGGAGTGGTTCGCTGAACTGAGAGCAAGTAGGCGCAACCGGCGAGTCGGCCGTTATACCGACAGGATATTGGTTCTTACAGCCTGTATCTGGGAAAGTGTATTCCTTTTCGGGAATAAAAAAGAGTGGTACCGCGGAGATTTCTGGTCTTTCGTCTCTTAATGAGGGAGATGAAGGGCTTTTTCTTTTGCTCATCGCTCATTCTAACCACGCATACAAACGAACCAAAGATAAAATCAAACAAAAAACACACGCAGAATTTTAAGGAGGAACTACCAATGATGAACTACACAAAATACAGACCCTACCCCACAATGGACATGCCCAACCGCAAATGGCCCAACAACACCATCACAAAAGCACCCGTATGGTGCAGCGTTGACATGAGAGACGGCAACCAGTCCTTGGAAATCCCCATGAACCTGCCCGAAAAACTGAAATTCTTCCAGTTTCTGGTGGATACAGGGTTTAAGGAAATCGAAATCGGCTTCCCTGCGGCAAGCGATACCGAATTTGAATTTGCAAGATGCTTGATTGACAACAACCTGATTCCCGATGATGTTACCGTACAGGTGCTGACACAGAGCAGACCCCACATCATCCATAAAACCTTCGAAGCATTGAAGGGTGCAAAAAAAGCAATCGTACATCTGTATAACTCCACCTCCACCCTGCAAAGAGATGTTGTTTTCGGCAATTCCATGCAGGAAACCATCGACCTGGCAGTTGCAGGCGCAAAGCAGATTAAGGAAGAAGCAGCAGCTATCCCCGAAACGGAGTTTTTCTTTGAATATTCTCCCGAAAGCTTCACAGGCACAGAAATGCCCTTTGCCGTAGAAATCTGCAATGCGGTTCTGGATGTCTGGGAGCCCACACCCGACCACAAGGCAATCATCAACCTGCCCTCTACCGTAGAAATGGCGACACCCAATATCTACGCCGACCAGATTGAATACTGCTGTGAAAACCTGAAATACAGAAACAGCATTTACGTCAGCCTGCATGCACACAACGACCGCGGCACAGCCGTAGCGGCAACCGAGCTGGCTATGCTGGCAGGGGCTGACCGTGTGGAAGGCACACTGTTCGGCAACGGCGAAAGAACCGGCAACACAGACATCATGAATGTAGCCATGAACATCTTCTCTCAGGGCATTGACCCCGAACTGGATTTCAGCCATATTGATGAGGCCGTAAAGATTTACGAGGAATCCACAAGAATGAGCATCTCCCCCAGACATCCCTATGCAGGCTCTCTGGTTTATACAGCCTTCTCCGGCTCCCATCAGGATGCCATCAGAAAGGGTATGGAAGCAATGAAGCAGCATCCCGATCACTGGGAGGTTCCTTATCTGCCCATCGACCCTATGGATGTCGGCAGAAACTACGACCCCATCGTTCGTATCAACAGCCAGAGCGGCAAGGGCGGCGTTGCCTTCGTTCTGGAACAGAATTTCGGTCTGTATCTGCCCAAGGCCTTCCAGCAGGATTTCAGCACTGTTACCACAAGCATGAGCGACAGACAGCATAAGGATCTGACACCTGCTGATATCTACGAAGCATTCATCGACCATTATGTAGACGGCAGAGCCCCTCTGGAGCTGGTTACTTATAAGGAAATCGTTCTGAAAAACCATGAGGACGTTGCCATTGAGGCAGAATGTAACTTCAACGGCAAGCCCCTTACATTGAAAGGCACCGGCAACGGCATTATTTCCGCTCTTTGCCATGCCATCGAGGAGTATTTCAACATCGTGATGGAGGTTGTGGACTACAGAGAACATTCCATGTCCCACGGCACAAAATCCCGTGCGATCTCCTACATCCAGATTGCCGATAACGAAGGCGGCATATATTTCGGCGCAGGCACATCCAGCAATATCACAAAATCCGGTCTGCGTGCGGTAGTGAGCACAACAAACAAGATTATCAGATAAGAAAAGAGTAAGAGAGTACAAAAGAAATTTTTGGAGGATAGCATCATGGGAATGACAATGACACAAAAGATTCTTGCAGCCCATGCGGGGGAAGCAAGCGTAAAAGCCGGACAGCTGATTCAGGCAAAATTGGATATTGTTATGGGCAACGACATCACAACCGCCGTTGCTTTGAAGGAATTTCAGAAAACAGGCGCAAAGGAGGTTTTTGATAAGGATAAGGTGGTTATCGTTCTGGATCACTTTACCCCCAACAAGGACATCAAGGCGGCAGAGCAGTGCAAGGCCTGCCGTACCTTTGCTTATGATATGGAAGTGAAGAACTTCTTCGACGTTGGACAGATGGGCATTGAGCACGCCCTTCTGCCCGAAAAAGGGATTGTTGTTCCCGGTCAGGTTATCATCGGCGCAGATTCCCATACCTGTACCTACGGCGCATTGGGTGCGTTCTCCACGGGCATCGGCAGCACCGATATGGCAATCGGCATGGCAACCGGCGAAGCATGGTTCAAGGTGCCCAGTGCCATCAAATTCGTGCTGACAGGCAAGCCTGCAAAATGGGTCAGCGGCAAGGATATCATTCTGCACATCATTGGCATGATCGGTGTGGACGGCGCACTGTACCGCAGCATGGAATTTGTCGGTGACGGAATTCAGTATCTGACGATGGATGACCGCTTCTCCATGGCGAATATGGCGATTGAAGCCGGTGCGAAAAACGGCATCTTCCCCGTGGATGAAAAAACAATGGAATATGTAAAGGAACATTCCGCAAAAGAGCCTGTTGTTTACGAGGCAGACCCCGATGCGGAATATGACGAGGTTTATACGATTGATTTAAGCAAATTGAGACCAACCGTTGCCTTCCCTCATCTGCCCGAAAACACAAAAACAATTGACGAAGCAGGTGAAATCGCAATCGACCAGGTTGTCATCGGTTCCTGCACCAACGGCAGACTGAACGATATGAAGATTGCGGCAGAAATTCTCAGAGGAAAACAGGTACACCCCAAGGTGCGCACCATCGTTATCCCTGCCACACAGCAGATTTATCTGGACTGCATCCGTCTTGGCTATGTAGAGGATATCGTAAAAGCAGGCGCAATTTTCAGCACCCCTACCTGCGGTCCCTGCCTTGGCGGGCACATGGGGATTCTGGCAGCAGGCGAACGCTGCGTATCCACAACGAACAGAAACTTTGTCGGCAGAATGGGTCATACAGAAAGTGAAGTGTATCTGGCAAGCCCCGCAGTTGCGGCAGCATCTGCCATCGCAGGCTATATTGCAGACCCCGAAAAGATTGCAGGAGGGATGGAATAATGGAAACAGCAAAAGGGAAAGTCTTTAAATACGGGGATAACGTCGATACAGACGTTATCATCCCCGCAAGATATCTGAACGTATCCAGCGGCGAGGAGCTGGCAAAATACTGCATGATTGATATTGATGCGGATTTCGTAAACAATGTAAAGGAAGGCGACATTATCGTGGCCACAAAGAATTTCGGCTGCGGCTCCTCTCGTGAGCATGCCCCTCTGGCAATCAAATGTGCAGGCATTTCCTGCGTCATTGCGTCCACCTTCGCCAGAATTTTCTACCGCAATGCCATCAATATCGGCTTGCCGATTCTGGAATGTGAGGAAGCCGCAAATGATATTGACGCAGGCGATACCGTATCTGTTGATTTTAACACAGGCGTGATTACAAACGAAACAAAGGGCAAAACCTATCAGGCTGAGCCGTTCCCTGCATTCATGCAGAGAATTATGGCTGCGGGCGGTCTGGTAACATATACAAAGGAAAAAATCGAAGGTTAAGGTGAAGAAAATGGGTTCTTATCATATTACAGTATTAAAGGGGGACGGCATCGGCCCCGATGTTGTGACCGAAGCCATGGGCGTATTGGAATGCGTCGGCAAAAAATACGGTCATGACTTTGTATTCAATGAAAAGCTGGCAGGCGGCTGTGCGTATGATGCGTATGGCGAGCCCCTGCCCGAGGAAACCTTGGTGGCCTGCAAAAACAGCGACGCGATTCTCTTAGGTGCGGTTGGCGGCCCGAAATGGGATCATCTGCCTGCTAATCTCCGCCCCGAAGCAGGCGCTTTGCTGAAGCTGCGCAGCAGTCTGGGGCTGTATGCAAACCTGCGCCCTGCCATCATCCATAAGGCTTTGAGCGACGCAAGCCCCATCAAGCCCGAAATCATTGGCGACAGTCTGGATATTCTGGTTGTCAGAGAGCTGACAGGCGGCATTTATTTCGGGGAGCGCGGCTATCGTGAAGGCAAGCACGGCGAAGAAGCGTATGATGTTGAAGCATATAGCGAATTTGAAATCAAGCGCATTGCCGTACAGGCCTTTGAAGCCGCTATGAAGCGCAATAAGCACGTTACCAGCATTGATAAGGCAAACGTTCTGGAAAGCAGTAAGCTGTGGCGCAGAACCGTGACAGAGGTTGCAAAGGATTACCCTAAGGTGGAATTAGACCACATGTATGTGGATAATGCCGCAATGCAGCTGGTGAGAAATCCCAAGCATTTCGATGTTATCGTAACCTCTAATATTTTCGGGGATATTATTTCCGACGAAGCAAGCCAGATTACCGGCTCTATCGGGATGTTGCCCTCCGCAAGTCTGGCGGATGGCGCATTCGGGATGTACGAACCCATCCATGGCTCCGCCCCCGATATCGCAGGCAAGGATATGGCAAACCCCATCGCAACCATTCTTTCCGCCGCTATGCTGCTGAAATTCTCCTTCGGTCTGGTTGCAGAATCGCAGGCGATTGAGGATGCTGTCACAAAGGTATTGGATGCAGGCTACAGAACCCCCGATATCTACAGCGAAGGCACCAAAAAAATCGGCACAAAGGAAATGGGCAAGCGCATCTGCGATGCCATCAACGCATAAAGCGAAAGCAACAAATACTGAAAAAGGAAACCTTCTCCTATAAAAACAGGCTCGATTATGACAATCCATAACCGAGCCTGTTTTTTTGCGATTTCCTCCGCTTGACAGTCCCCTGCTCCCATGCTACGATTGCTTTAACACCTAAACCTGACTTTAGGTAAATATTAAATTTTATTTTCATGAAAGAAGGCGATTCTTATGTATACCATCGGTCAGGTATCCGAACTGTTCCAATTACCCGTTTCCACCCTGCGCTATTATGATAAGGAGGGGCTCTTCCCCGAAATCAAGCGCAGCGGCGGCATCCGCCATTTTGACACCAAGGAGCTGGAAGCCCTGCGGCTGGTGGAATGTCTGAAAAAAACCGGCATGGAAATCAAAAACATCAAGCAGTTTATGCAATGGTGTACCGAGGGCAGTGAAACCTATCCCAAGCGTCTGGAATTGATTCAGAAGCAGAAGCTGGAATGTGAAAAGGAAATCAAGCGCATGGAAAAGGCGCTCGCCATGCTGAAATTCAAATGCTGGTATTACGAAACGGCTCTTGCGGACGGCAATGAGGACAGAATCCATGAAATGCTGCCGGATCGCCTGCCGGAAGAAATTCAGGCATACTATGATGCCTCACATACAGACTGATTCTGACAGAAATTTCTAAAAATCGTTTGATTTTACATTGTGCTTTCTCCTGTAGCTATGGTATAATACCCACGGCTTGTCCGTGGGTTAGCCGCTTACAGCGTCTATCTGCTGTTTTCACAGCAAATTCTACGATTCGCAGAGCCTGCTCATATACACGGCTCTGTCCGTGGATTAGCCGCTTACAGTGCTTATCTGCCACGACAATCTATTTTGTTATCATCCATTATCATAACAGGAGGAAGTTTTTTATGAACGAAAACAACGGAATCATCCGCAACGCCTCGGTCTTAGGCGTTCCGAAAATGCTACTTTTAGGCCTACAGCACATGTTTGCCATGTTCGGCGCAACAATTCTCGTGCCCATTCTGGTAAACAGCTATTTTGGCGAGGACGTTCTGCATGTACAGGTTACGCTTATCTGCGCCGGTGTCGGCACACTGCTGTTTCATTTCTGCTCTAAGGGCAAGGTTCCTGCCTTCCTCGGCTCGTCCTTTGCATTCCTTGGCGGCTTTGCTACCATCTCTAAGCTGAACACAGGTGCTTTTGCCAATATTTCCAATGCCGAAAAGCTTTCCTATGCCTGCGGCGGAATTCTGGTGGCAGGACTTCTGTATCTGGTGCTTGCTCTCATCATTCGCCTAATCGGTGTAAAAAAGGTTATGCGTTTTCTTCCCCCTGTTGTAACAGGCCCGATTATCATTTGTATCGGTCTGAGTCTGGCAGGCTCCGCTGTCAGCAATGCCTCCACAAACTGGCTGCTTGCCTTTATTGCGCTTGCAACCATCGTTGTTTTCAATATCTGGGGCAAGGGCATGTTTAAGATTATCCCTATCCTGATGGGCGTTGTCATTTCCTATATTGCGGCTCTGATTTTCAATGCAATGGGTATGACAAATGCAGACGGCTCTGCAATTCTGAATTTTACAAATATCACGGCTGCCCCCATGGTAGGCGTGCCCGAATTTTCTCTGTGCAAATTCAACATCTCCGCCATTCTGGTAATGGCACCCATCGCGCTTGCATCCATGATGGAGCATATCGGTGACATGTCCGCCATTTCCGCAACGGTCGGTGAAAATCTGATTGAAGACCCCGGTCTGCACCGTACCCTGATTGGGGACGGGCTTGCAACCTCCCTGTCCGCACTGGTGGGCGGCCCTGCCAATACTACCTATGGCGAAAACACAGGTGTTCTGGAGCTGAGTAAGGTGCATGATCCCAAGGTCATCCGCATTGCTGCGGTTTATGCCATCATCCTGAGCTTTATCCCCAAAATGGCAGAGGTGATTGGTTCTATGCCCTCTGCGATTATCGGCGGTGTCAGCTTCATGCTGTATGGTATGATTTCCGCAATCGGCGTGCGTAACGTAGTAGAAAACCGCGTGGATTTCACAAAATCCCGCAACCTAATTATCGCAGGTGTGATTTTTGTCTGCGGTCTGGGCTTCTCCGATGGGCTGACCTTCAATGTTGCCAACACAGATATCACTCTGACCTCCCTCGCCATTGCGGCAATCGCAGGCATTGTGCTGAATGCTATCCTGCCGGGGAATGATTATCACTTCGGCAAAAACGCAGGCGGCGATGCAAACCGCGGCATTGATATGATTCCTAACTTTAACGAGGATACCCGCTACGGCGATAACGAAGATTAACGAAAGCATGAAAAAAGAGACTCTATGCAGAGTCTCTTTTTGATTGCTTATTCGCCTTTAAAGAAGTGCTTTTTGTAATATCGCGAGGACATGGCAAGCTGCTCCTCAAAGGCATCATAGCCCATTTCCTCGACCAATGTTTTCTTTCCGGAGAACAGATTCGTACCTAAGCCTCTCGCTCATTCGGCCTTCTCCTCGTTATTTCGGCTCTCTGCCTTCCTCAAACATGCGCATCATTTCTCTTGTAAGGCTGATGCCGTCATCGTGTGCAGGGAGGTTATTTCTCGGAAAAAATTCAGCCATCGCCAGCTCCTCTCGGTCTAGCGTGATATCCTCACCCTCTCCGTCCAGATCGCAGAAATACCCCAACAGCAAGCCGCCCGTTACACCCCAGGGCTGTGTTTTATAATAACGAATATTTTTTACCTTCAGACCGACTTCCTCCATAACCTCCCTCTGCACGGTTTTTTCCACCGTCTCGCCAATCTCCGTAAAGCCTGCAATCATGCCGTATCGAGTATAGCTGCGGTTGGCATATTTGCTCAGAAGCAATCTATCCCCATGCGTCACGCCGACAATGACAGAGGGCGCAATTTTAGGAAAAATCATGTTATTACATTCCGGACAGCGCATCATGCGTTCCTTCTCGTCATGCTTTGTTTTCGCACCGCAGCGTCCGCAGAAACGATTGCTGCGATACCAGTCAAATAAATGCCACGCCGTCATCATGGCATAGCAGATATTTTTGGATTTTACCTGCCGCAGTGTCATGGCAGGCTCATAGCAGAAGGACGTATCCGCAGGCGCACCTGCTTCGCCCATCCAAATGAAGTAATCCTCCTCCTGCATGCGGAACACATACTGTACCTCGTTTTCATACCAATGCGTCCAGCCTTTTTCCTTCGCCCATGCCATTACCTCCGCATAGGTCGGCAAAACCAATGTATCATCTTCCTTACGTTTCACCAATAGCCGGCTGCCCTGTGCGCAGACCACCTTCGCCGTGGCAACAGGTGCCGTATGGCGAAACTCGTTTTCTAATCTTCCGTATTCTAAATCCTGCAGCATTTCTATTTCCTTCCCTTAAATCCTGTTTGCTTATTTCTTTGTTTTTGTCCGCTGAATGGTGTAATCCTTGAATTTTTCCACCGCCGGCGGCAGATACCGATTCAGCACATACGCCATATAAACCATTCTGCGGGAATATGGCGTATCCAACTCCAGCTTGGTGACGTTATAGTTACGCAGTGCTTGGCTATCCGTTACAATGGCAATCCCCTGATTCTTCTCAACCAGACCTGCCATAGAATTGACATCTTCAAACTGACAAAGAATATTCGGCATAATCTGCGCCTTTGTAAACATATCATCAATGATACGGCGCATGCCGCTTTCCTTCGTATAGCTGATGAGCGGATACGGGCAAATATCCTGAATCGTTACCTTCTTTCTATCCTCCAAGGGATGCCCCTCCGGCAAAATAACCACAAGGCTCTGCTCGAAAACAGGAATAAATTCCACATCGCTCTCCGCCTCCACCATGGAGCAGAAAACCAGATCATACTTTTCTCGTTTCAGATTATACAGCAGCGTTTTCGTGTTGCCCTCATAGCAGGAAAAAGAAATATTCTTATTCTGCGGATCATCCAAAAAGCCTGCAATCAGTCCGGGGACAAAGTTCGTCCCGACCGATGTCATATACGCCAGTCCAACGTGTCCGCCCCCCTCGGAAACCAATCGTTCAATCTGGTTTTTCCCCAATTCAAGCTGTGTCAGGGCATTTTCCACATAGAACATATAAATCCGCCCATATTTTGTCAAAACAACATTTCTGCCCTGCTTTTCAAACAAATTTGCCCCCAGTTCCTTTTCCATGGAAGAAATGGAGTGGCTGAGCGTCGGCTGAGAAATATTCAGCTTTTCCGCCGCCTTAGTGTAATGCTCCAATTCTGCCAGCGTTTTAAAATAATACAACTGGTTTAAATTCATTGCCTTCCCTCCTATTCTCATGCAAAAAAGCGCATAAGAAAGCAGCAAATCAGGAATCCTTATCGCTGCTATTAAAATCCTAATGTATTTTTAATGAGTATAGCAAAATAAATAGAAAAAATCTATAGATTTAATAAACAAAAAAACAGCCGAATTTCGTGACAAATGACGACAAAAAGCGACTTTTTCTCCAGAAGCCGCTTTTTGTCCTATCTCATTATTTTAAAAATTTATCTATAAAATCCTGCTCACTGAGAATGGGAATCCCCAGCTCTGCCGCCTTTTTATTCTTCGAGGATGCAGAATGAATGTCATTATTGATGAGGAAATTCGTCTTTTTGGTGACACTGCCCGTCACCTTGCCGCCACCCTTTTCAATGAGTGCCTGCAATTCCTTTCTGTTGGCGAATTGCTCCAAATCCCCTGTCACAACAAAGGTCAGCCCTGCCAGAGGGCTTTCGCCGGTCTCTGCCTGCTCTGCCGCTTGGAAGGAAAGATACTGCAAAACGTCCGCAAGCAGTGCCAGATGCGCTTCCTGTCTGAAATAATAGGCAATGCTGTGTGCGATGATTTCGCCGAAGCCCTCCACCTGCACAAGCTCCTCCTCCGTTGCCGCCTTGATTTTCTCCAAATCATAATCAAATTCCCTACAGAGCAGCTTTGCATTTCGCAGCCCTACATGGTTGATGCCCAGTGCATAGATGAAGTTCGGCAGCTCGGCGGTTTTCGCCTTTTCCACAGATGCAATCAGATTCTGATAGGATTTCTCCCCAAAGCCCTCCATGGCTGTGATTTCCGCCTGATGCTTTTCCAAGCGGAACAAATCAGGATAATTTTCCACAAAGCCCTTTTCCAGAAACTTCTTCAGTGTTTCCTCCGAAAGCCCTTCGATATTCATGGCATCTCTGGAAACAAAATGGCTAAGTGCCTGTATCCGCTGTGCGGAACAGTTCGGGTTAGTGCAGTAAAGCGCTTCGCCGTCGCGCAGCTTACGGATTTCCGTTTCCTCGCCGCAGACAAAGCAATGCTTGGGAATTTCCGCCGTGGAAACCGTTCCCGTCAGATTTTCCGCAATCTGAGGGATAATCATATTCGCCTTATAGACCTTAATCGTATCCCCGATACTCAGCTTCAATTCCTTCAAAATGCTGACATTATGCAGGCTTGCGCGGCTCACCGTTGAGCCCTCCAGCTCCACGGGGTCAAACACCGCAACAGGGTTCATCAGCCCCGTACGAGAGGTGTTCCATTCAATCTGCCGCAGAGTGGTTTCCGCCATTTCGTCCGCCCATTTGAAGGCAATGGAATCCTTGGGGAATTTCGCCGTTCTGCCAAGGCTTTGGCTATAGGCAATGCTATCAAAGGTCAGCACCAGTCCATCGGAGGCAATGTCATTCTGCTCGATTTTATCGCGGAATTTCTCTACCGCAGCGGCAACCGTTTCCGCCGTCACCATGCAGTGCTCCACCACATCAAAGCCCATTTCGGCAAGCCAAGCCATATTTTCCGCCTTGCTGTCCGAAAGGGTTCTGCCTGCGGCACGCACCAGGGTAAAGGCAATGAATTTCACATTTCGCTTCGCGGCAATCTCGCTGTTTAGCTGCCGCACCGTGCCACTGCAAAGGTTACGGGGATTTTTATACTGCTCCTCCTCGCCCAGCTCCTCATTGATGCGGTAAAATTCACTGTAAGGAATGACCCCCTCGCCGCGCAGCACCAGCTCCCCCTGAAAGGGAATGGAAAGCGGCACATTGCGGAACACACGGGCGTTATGCGTCACATCCTCGCCAATTTCGCCGTTTCCGCGCGTGACTGCCTGCTCCAGCTTCCCATGATTATATTTCAGCACAATCGTCAGTCCATCCAGCTTCCATGATAAAATCCCTGCTTTATCCCCCAGAAAGCTGACAAGCTTCGCCGTTTCCTTCGTTTTATCCAAGGAAAGAATCGGGCTTTCGTGCGCCACCTTCACCAGATTGCTCAGCACCGTATAGCCAACCTTCTGCGTGGGGCTGTTCGCAAGAATCGTGCCTGTTTTCTGTTCCAGTGCAGCCAATTCGTCATACAGCGCATCATATTCCTGATTGGAAAGAATTTCCCTGTCCTCCTGATAATATGCCTTCGCCGCCCGGTTCAACTGCTCCACCAGTTGCTTTATTCTCTCTGTCATATCGCATCCCTCACCGTCTCTGCTTATTCGCTTACCTTAATCAGCTTCGACAAGCGCGCCATGAATTTCTTCGTCCCCTTTGCGCCAAAGGAAACGGTAACCTCGAAATCTGCGCCGCCGTTATTGATGGAAACCACTGTGCCAATGCCGTATTTCGGCGCACGCACCTTATCCCCCACGCCGTAGCTCAGCTTGAAATCCTTGGGCGCAGGCATTTCCTTTTTCATGCCGACCCCGCCGAATTTTGCTGTCGGGGGCAGCACATTCTTTCTGCCGAGGGCAGGCTTATTCTGCGTCATGGCATCATATTTTTTCGCCATATCGGAAATCTGTCTGGTCGGCATATCTACCAAATCCGCAGGAATTTCCTTCAGGAAGCGAGAAGGCGGATTATACTGCGTAATCCCATGCTGCATGCGGCTTTTTGCGTGCGTCAGGTAAAGCTCCTCCTTCGCACGGGTAATGCCCACATAGCAAAGTCTGCGTTCCTCCTCAATTTCCTTTTCGCCGCCATACATCACCGCGCGGAAGCCGGGGAAAATTCCCTCCTCCATACCGATGATGAAAACATAGGGGAATTCCAGCCCCTTCGCGCTGTGCAGTGTCATGAGGGCAACGGTTTCCTCTCCCTCCTCATAGCTGTCAATATCCGCAACGAGGGCAACCTCCTCCAAAAAGCCCTCCAGCTTGCCTTCGGGGTTAGCTTTATCATATTCCGCCGCTTTATTCACAAATTCATCAATATTCTGGATACGGTTCAGCGCGTCATCCGTCCCCTCTGCCATCAGAAGCTGCAAATAGCCCGTCCGCTTCACAATGGCATCAATCAGCTCGGAAACGGAAAGTCCATCCGCATCTTCGCGCAGCTGTTCAAACAGACCATAGAAATCCTTGAATTTTGCCACTCTTGTTTTCAGCGTAGTGATTTCATCCAGACGGCTCAGTGCGCCGTAAAGAGAAAGCCCGTTTTCCTCCGCAAAAGCAGCCAGCTTATCCAGAGAGGTTTCGCCAATGCCGCGCTTAGGTACATTGATGATTCTTCTGAGAGCAATCGTATCCGCAGGGTTCGCAAGCACCTTTAAATAAGAAAGAATATCTCGGATTTCCTTTCGTTCATAGAAGCGCACGCCGCCGAACAGGCGATAGGGAATCCCGCGCTTCACCATCTGATCCTCCACCGCACGGCTCTGTGCATTGGTGCGATACAAAACAGCCATCTGGTTTCTGGTCTTGCCCTGCTTTTCCAGCTCCAGAATTTTTTCTGCCACAAAGCGGCACTCATCATATTCGTTATCCGCCTTATAGATATGCAGGATACTGCCGCTGTCATTTTCTGTCCAAAGCGTCTTATCCTTTCTGGTCTGGTTATGATGGATGACAGCATTCGCCGCCTCCAGAATTTTCTTCGTGGAACGGTAATTCTGCTCCAGCTTAATTACGGTTGTATCGGGAAAATCCTTTTCAAAATCCAGAATATTGCGGATATTTGCCCCACGCCAACCGTAGATGCTTTGGTCATCATCCCCGACCACACAGAGATTTTTATATTTTGCCGCAAGCATTGCCACCAGCTCATACTGGCTTGTATTCGTATCCTGATATTCATCCACCATGATATAGCGGAATCTTTCCTGATATTTTTCCAGAACATCGGGAAACTGACGGAACAGCAGAACGGTTTTATAAATCAGATCGTCAAAATCCAGTGCGTTGTTTTCCTTGAGCATTTTCTGATAGGTCTGATATACCTTTGCGATACGCACTGCCTTCAAATCATTTTTGTCCACATGCTGTGCGTAGTCCTCCCAGCTTGTCATCTCCTCCTTCAGATGGCTGATGATGCTCATTGCCCCCTTAACGGAAAAGGACTTATCCGTTGTGCTCATATTCAGCCGCTTGAAGGCTTCGCGCATGATTTTTTCCTGATCGTCGCTGTCATAGATAGAAAACTGATTTTCATAATCCAGATGCTGAATTTCTCTGCGCAGAATCCGCACACAGGTGGAATGGAAGGTGCTGATCCACATATCTCTTGCTGTATCCCCCACAAGCTTTTCCACACGCTCGCGCATTTCCTTCGCCGCCTTATTCGTAAAGGTAATCGCAAGAATATTCCAAGGCTTTACACCCGTTTCCAACAGATGTGCAATCCGCACCGTCAAGGCACCGGTCTTGCCGCTGCCTGCCCCCGCCAGAATCAGCACAGGCCCTTCTGTCTGCAAAACTGCTTTTTTCTGCATATCGTTCAGTTTATCAAATCCAATCATGTCATTCTCTCCCATTTCTTTTCTGTTTCCGCTTTTTTCGCAGGATGCCAACATAAGAAAGGCTGATTTGGCAAAATCATCTTGTCAAACCAGCCCTATAATCTCTCTCAAATAAATTGATTCAAAAAGATTATTCGTTATCTTCTTTTTCTTTTTTTGCCTTCACACGGTCAATCGCCAGCTTATAGCCATCCGTGCCGTAATGCAGGCAACGATTGACACGGCTGATGGTTGCTGTGGATGCGCCTGTTTTTTCCGCAATTTCCACATAGGTCCGCTTGGCATCCAGCATTGCCGCCACTTCCATTCTCTGCGCGATTGCCTGAATTTCGTTGATGGTACAAAGGTCTTCAAAGAGCTGATAGCACTCTTCCACGGTTTCCATGCTGAGAATGCACTCAAACAATTTATCGGTCAATTCATTTTTGGTCTTTTTATTCATTCGGAACGCCACCTTCTCCTGTTATTTTTCATATTTCCATTAAAAATATTGTAACACTTTCAAGCATTAAAGTAAAGAGATTTTCCACGTTCTTTTCCGCATACATTTTTTATTTTCTGCCATGTCTGAGTCCTGCAAGAAATTTTTCCGGCGTATTATTGAGAATCAGCTCCTCCGGAAATTGCAGCTCCTTCAGCAAATCCTCCGCATAGGAAAAATCCCCCACATTCCGATAAAAATGCGCATCGCTGCCCAGAACCACAGGCTGACCCTCCTCCATGCTCATCAGAAGGATTTTCTTAATATTCTCCCTGCTGCCCTCTCGAAAGCCGCCCGGTGTTAAAGAAGCGTTGTTGATTTCCAGAAGCGTGCCTGTTTCTTTCGCCATGCGGAACAGCTCCCGATAATCCACCGCATAGCGAGGGTCTCCGGGGTGTCCGATGATGTCCACATAGGGATTTTCCATCACCTTTAAAAACGCCTGTGTATTCTCCTTTTTCGTGCCTGGCTTAATGCAGGGCATGTGCAGGCTTGCAATCGCAAGATCCAATCTCTGCAAAACCGCTTCATCCATATCTATCGTGCCGTCAAAATCCAGAATATTCAGTTCAATACCCTTCAGCAGCCGCACCCCATGCAGCATTTCGGGCAAAACGTGCAGATTTGCAAAATAGGCATGACAGGTGGTATCCTTCATAGCAGGCGCATGGTCTGTCAAAGCGACCAGCTGCAAGCCCTGCTCTGCCGCCCATCTCAAGTTTTCATCCACTGTGCTGTAGGCATGCCCGCTTGCAACGGCGTGGGTATGAATATCCATCAATCGTTTCATTTCGATTCCTCACACTTCTAAGTGAAATTTATATGATTCATTAAATTTCATTATAGCATTGTTTCCACAAGAAAACAATCCTTCTTTCCTGCATGCGGTCACGCTTTCCTTCGTCTTTCATACTATGTTAAAAGAAACCACAACTTTAAAGGAGGCTGTCTTATGGGCGCTTTTGAATTTGATTCCAAGGCTGATTTAAGTGCAAGAAGCTGCAATTTCTGCGGAAACGGCAGCAACGAAAGCAACGGGCGGAACGAGGAAACCTGTATCATTGTGCAGAAGATTTTCGACCAGTGCCGCATCCAGAAATGCTTGGGCAGCAGTATTCTGGGCCCCGCCCGTGCCGCAAGGAGCGAAACCCCCAGCTGCAACGATATGCTCTGCGAGGGTGATATCATCATTCCTCCCTGCAACGCCGCCGATGTAACCATCCGCGATTTAGACCTGACCCGCATTGAAATTCTGCGGAAACGGCCAAATCCGCTGCAAAAGGGCTGCTGGGATATCGAGCTGAAATATGTATTCAATTATACACTGGAGTTTCGCCGCGCCGACGGCTGTTTTATCGGGACGATTGATGCCACCAACAGCCATCATTTGCGCGTAACGCTCTTCGGCTCTACCGAGGCAGATGTGACCACCGTAACCGATCAGTTCGAGAATGCCGCATCCAAGGGCGGACCGTTCATCATTGCGGAGGGGAAAGCAGTTGCGCTGAATGCAGAGCTACGTTTCCCCGGCTGTAACACCTGCAATCCCTGCCATTCCTGCAATCCCTGCCATTCCTGCGGCTGCGACTGCGATTCCTCCCAAAGCAGCGGCGATGCTGCTCTCGGCGCACCCATTGCAGTTAATGTAACCATCGGGCTGTTTACGATTGTAAAGCTGTTCCGTACAGTCAATATCATGGTAAATTCTTTGGGCAGATGTGTCCCCGAACGCTGTACTACAAATGCCACAAACAGTGACCCCTGCAACGGCTTTGAGGATATCCGTTTCCCCTTAGACCTCTTTTCTCCCACCGCAAAGCCCCGTTCCTGCTGCGGCTTCGGCACGGTTTTCGGGGATGACTGCGATACACGCAGAAGCAGAGAGGACTGCGACGCATAAAAAGCATCCATTCCACACATTTTTGTCCCTGCCATGGCAGGGACTTTTTTTGCATAAAAAAGGCGTGTATCAAACACGCCAAATTCCATCCTGTTATTTTGTTGCTTTTGTACCTTCTCCTTCCAGTGCGCAGTCGAAGGAAACAACCGGAGGATTTTCCCCTCTTTCCTTCGCCGGCAGGAACCTCTTCCAGAAATCATCAAAGAGTGCAAAAATAACCTTGTGCTTTGCATAAATAAAGAAGATGGTAAGTGCTACATAGCAGGCAGAAAGGATATCTGTCAGTGCCCAGAGCACATCCGCCTCAATGTTATAGAAAATCACACAGGGCAGCATATAGTAAATAATATAAATCGGTATTGCTTTTTTATTTCTTTCGGTATCGCCAAAGGCATAGTTTACAGATTTTTCACAGGTATAGTACATCCCGATGATGGTTGTCCATGCGAAAACAGCGATTGCAATCGCGGTCAGCTTCGCGCCGACATGCCCATACGCCATGCCGAAGGCAATCGTTGTCAGCGCGCCGGATGTCGCATCACTCTGGAAATAAGAGCCTGTGATAATGATGGTAAACGCTGTAATGGAGCAGATGATGAGCGTATCCAGTGTAATTTCACCCCAGCCCCATACAGACTGGCGCACAGGATGGTCTGTGATTGCCGGTGCATGCGCAATGATACCGTAACCGGTACCTGCATCATTGGAATAAATCCCACGCGCCACGCCGTATTTCACCGCATCTCTTACCGTTGCGCCGGCAAAGCCGCCCACAGCCGCCGTAGGAGAAAATGCAGATTCAAACACAAGCGCAACCGCCGCAGGAACCTGCTTGATATTCAGAATGATTACGCCAAGCCCCATCAGAATATAAAGCACCGCCATAATAGGAACCGCCTTGCTCATAACCTCAGAAATTCTTTTCAGACCGCCGAAAATCGTAACAATACAGGTAACACCGATGATTGTCACGCTGATGAGGGGTGTCACGCCGAAGGCCTGCTGCATGGAGCTGGTTACTGCCTCTGTCTGTACGCAACAGGTCCAGGGGCCAAGCACGAAGGCAAAAACCGCAAGCACAATGGCACCCCTTTTCCAGCCAAACGCGTTTTTCATGACGAAGGAACGGTCGCAGACATATTCATCCATAGAGTTTTTGTAATGCTCTCTATAGCGCTGACCAAGAATGATTTCGCATGCCTTTGTAGACATCCCGAAAAATGCGGAAACCCACATCCAGACAAGTGCGCCCGGGCCGCCGCTTACGATTGCCGTTGCAACGCCGCTGATATTCCCCGTGCCGACCGTATTCGCAAGCCCCGTACAAGCCGCGCGGAAGCTGGATACCGTGCCCACGCCCTCGCCTGCGGCGGTCATATTGCCGAAGGTATTTTTTATGTTAAATTTCAGCTTCCGCTGATAGCTGAAGCCAAACCGAAGGGACAGGAAAATGCCCGTACCCAGAACGATGACAACCATGGGTGTCCCCCAGAGCATGTCATCCACCATATAAAGAAAATCTACAATTGACTGCATATTTATAATTCCTTTCCGTTATCTTTCGTTTTTATCTTTTGTTGATACTACCTTCGTGCGAAACGCATCCCGCGCCTTCACAACCTGTTCGATGTGGGTGCAGGTTGTGGTACAGCAGCCGCCGACCGCATCTGCGCCTGCTTCAAAATAGGAAAGTGCATTTCCCTCAAAGCTCGCACCACCGCCGACCTTTTCCCATGTTTTTGTGGTGGGATCATAAATGTCGCCGCTGTTGGGATATACGCCGACAGGCAAATTCGTTTCCTGCTTGATATCCCGAACCAGGCTTACGATATGCTCCGGCTTGGAGCAGTTCACGCCAACCATTTTCAGTCCGGGATGGTTCTCGGAAAGCACCCTTGCACATTCCGCAATGGTGTTGCCCTCATGAATATGATGCCCGTCCTTGCAGGAAAAGCTAATCCAGTAATCCGCTCCCATCTCCTCTGCAATTTCCGCTTCAATCAGAGCCTCCTGCAGAGAGGGCTGTGTTTCAATCAAGAGAATATCTGCGCCTGCGTTCCAGAGAATCTCCATTCTTTCCTTATGAAATGTACGCAGGGCTTCATCGGATACGCCGTAATTCCCGCGGTATTCCGAACCATCCGCAAGATATGCGCCGTAAGGTCCGATGCCTGCCAGACAAAGAGGATACACGCGCCCCTGCGCCTTGCCCTCCGCATTCCACCATTCCTCTCTTGCTTCTAAAAACAGCTTTACGCTGTTCGCAACAATTTCTGCCGCTTCGTCATGGGTAAAGCCGTTTTCCATCAAGCCGGGAATCGTTGCCTGATAGCTGCAGGTAATTCCACAATCCGCGCCCGCCTTGAAATAGTCCGTATGTACCTTTTTGACCAGCTCAGGTGTATCCACCAATGCGCGTGCCGTCCAAAGGTTACAGTTTAAATTTGCGCCCATTTGCTCCAGCGCCGTGGACATCGATCCGTCAATAATCATCTGTCCGTTTTTTTCCAATAATTCCTTAATTTTGTCTGCCATGTTTTTCCCCCTTTTTTCTTTTGTATTGTTCTTATTTTAAAGCATTTCAAAAGTTTTCTTGCCATTATATCACAGATAATTCGATTTTCCTACCTTTATTTCTCCGCTATTCTGCTATTTTTCAGTCAAAATGCTGTTCTTTTGCATGACATCCTTATAAAAATCAAGAAATGCGTGAATGGCAGGGGAACGCCACTTATTTTTATGAATCAGAAGCTGTGTCCAGACTGTCTCCATGGAGTCCTCCACCGGCAATCGTGTCACCTGCCCCGTCCGCACATAGTCCTCCGTAACGAAATCCGGCAGAAAGGAGAGCAGATTGCTTTTTTTCACCAACTCGCAAATCTGAATCGGATTCCCAATTTCCAGAATCGGACGAATTTCCATGGATTTGGACGCAAGTGCTTCATCCAGAATGGCACGATAGCTCATTTTTCGCTCCGTCAGCACAAATTCATTTCCGCATAATTCCTGCAACGTCAGCCGCCGCTTCGCAAGGAGATGATCTGTCGCCGCAATGAAATGCGCCTGCTCCTCCTGCTCCGCGCAGATGATAAAATCGGAATCATAAATATGCCTGTCCAATGTGAATACAATATCCGCCTCATTTCTCCGCAGCATATCAAACATCTGCTCCGTGCCGCCCTCCTTGATTTCCGCCCGTATCCCCGGATATTTACGGCGAAACTGCAAAAAATCCTCTTTAAAATAGCGATTGCAGATGGAGCTTGACATCGCAAGGCGAATCTCCCCCTCAATCCGTTCCCCGAATTTCAGGGATGCCAGCATTTTTTCCTGCGCATTGAGAATATTTCGCGCCTGTTGTAAGACCAGAATCCCCTCCTCTGTCAGGCTGACTCTGTGATAATAGCGGTCAAACAGCCGCACCTGCAATTCTGCCTCCAGCTGCTTAATCTGCGAGGAAACCGTAGACTGCGTATAGCCCAATTCCTTTGCTGCCGCAGAAAAGCCCGCATGCTCGCAAACGGCAATGAACGTTTTCAAGCTGTTGGTATTCATTGTAACACCCCTTTTGATACAAACGATTTTTTCGTTAGTATACAGCAAAACAATCAATTTTACAAATATTATGTTTTTTTATATAATATTCTTTATGGATGTATTATCAATTTTTCATGAAAACAAGAACAAAAAATGTCCTGTTCTTTGCAAAGCAGACAGGATCGTGTAAAGGAAAGGGGTATTCTCTCGTGAAACGTGAACAACTCGGAAGCCGTTTGGGCTTCATCATGCTTTCCGCAGGCTGTGCCATTGGCTGCGGGAATGTCTGGAAATTTCCATGGATGTGTGGACAAAATGGCGGCGGCAGCTTCATGCTGGTCTATATTCTCTGTCTGATTCTTCTGGGGATTCCCGCGCTTGTTCTGGAATTTTCCATCGGGAGAGCAGCGCAGGCAAGCCCTCTTTTCATGTATAAAAAGCTGGAAAAGCCCGGACAGAAATGGGGCATCTTCGGCTGGTTCTGTCTGGCAGGGAATATCGCTCTGATGGCATTTTACACCGTTGTCAGCGGTTGGATTATCTATTATTTCTTCCGATTCCTCACCGGGAACCATGCGAGCCTCGGCTTCGGTGCCATGATATCCTCACCATCGGTCAATGTGCTGTTCCTGCTGATTACATTGGTTGTTGCGTTCTTTATTCTTTCCTTCAATTTGCAGGGCGGTCTGGAACGTGTCACAAAATATATGATGTCTGCCCTTCTGGTGCTGATGCTCGCGCTGGCAGTACATAGCCTGCTTCTGGGCGGTGCCGGCAAAGGGATGAGCTTCTACCTCAAGCCCGATTTTTCCAAAATCAAAGGCTCCGTTGTGGTTGGTGCAATGAATCAGGCGTTCTTCACCCTGTCCACAGGTATGGGCGGCATGGCAATTTTCGGCAGCTATATCGGCAAGGAACGCTCCCTGATGGGCGAAGCAATTCATGTCATCATTCTGGATTCTCTGGTTGCCTTCCTCGCAGGCGTAATCATCTTCCCTGCCTGCTTCACCTATAACCTTGAAGTAACCGCAGGGCCCAGTCTGCTGTTTGATACCATGGCGGCTGTTTTCAATAACATGCCCGGCGGTCGTGTCTGGGGCTCCCTGTTCTTCCTGTTCATGGTATTCGCGGCATTGTCCACGGTACTCGGCGTATGCGAAAATATCCTCGCCATGATTCGTGAGCTGACAGGCTGGTCTCGTCCGAAGGGCAGTGTCATCTGCGGCATCGGCATCTTCCTGCTCGCGCTGACAACGGCGCTGGGCTTCAGCATCGTTCATTTTCAGCCCTTCGCAGAAGGTACAACATGGCTGGATTTCTGGGACTTCTTTGTTTCCAATAATATTCTGCCGCTTGGCTCTCTGGTGCTTGCTCTCTTCTGCTGTAATAAGTTCGGCTGGGGCTGGGATAACTTCCTTGCAGAAGCAAATAGCGGTAAGGGCCTGAAGGTGCGCCCTTGGATGAAGCCGATTTTCCGCTTCGTCCTGCCAGGGCTGATTGCCTTCATCTATATCTATGGCATGGCTACCTTCAACTGGCGTTAAAGTATATAAAAAGGTGTTGGATTTCTCCAACACCTTTTTTATTCCAGATATAATAGAGACCGCAGTGTGCCATCCTTATAGAATGTCAGCATGTAAATATGCCCATCCTCCATCACAAGCGTCACATCCACAGAATTATGCGGTGTGCCTTCCTCCGTATTATCAAAATACGCGTCTCTGATTTCCCTGTCATCCCCCAGCTGCTCCGCAACCAGTGCCTTGGCAGAATCCAGTATTTCCTCACTCTCGATGATTTCCTTCATCTCCTGCGCAGAAATAAACTCCAACGGATGCGCTTCGCCGCCTCTGACAAAGTGGATGCGGTTCTTGTCCTCCGTAATCCAGACGGCATAATCCCAATCCCCGTCATAAAGCTGCACAAGCCAGCCATCCGGCTGAATACTGCTGTCCTGATTATAGGATGCGTCCCCCTCCAGACCGTATTTATTCGCCCCGAATATCTTCTCTATGCCGTTCTCCGCAATGGAAATCGCGCTTTCCTTGCTATTGCATTTCGCAATCTGCTGGGAAAGGCTCATGCGCCCTTTGCTGTCGGAAAGCGCCTTCGCCTCTCCTGCCGCACAGCCCGTTGTGATAGATAATAGAAGCATCACGCTCAGAATCATTTTTCTTTTCTTCATATCCCTGTCCCCTTTTTCTTTATCAGAATTTACCTCATGTAATTTCAATCATCGTTTTAATTGATAAAAATCTCTCTGATAGAAATCACCCTGCCATCTTCAAGCACCTGTATTTCAAAAGGTGTTTTTCCGAGTTCTCCATTTCCCGCATCAAATTTCTTCAGAAGCTCAGATACCTCTTGTGTTGTATACATACGGGTTTCATTATCTTCCGAAATAAATAAAGCACCTGTATCATAAAAATCGTATCTTGTTTCGTCATTTAATGTGAATGTGAGTTTCTCATCCGAAGGATTATAGATATAGTATCCATTCGTCATATCTTCCTCTGTTAAGTTTAAAGAATCTATCCAATACTTATCTGCTAAATCAATAAACTTAATCTCATCAACAATCAGCTGATTATCCTTAACCGTCAGATAGCCTTCATATACATTGTATGCCCCGGTCATGTCCTGCTTCTGCGGTTCCTTTCCGCACCCCGTTGCACCAATCAGCAGTAAAACTCCAAGCAGCAAACCAATCCGTTTTTTCATCTGCACTCCCTCCTTAAAGCACCTCTAAATACTAATCTGCCATCTTTTACTTTATTCTAATGAGAAAACAATCACTTCTTATTCTAAGAAATACAGGCTGTCCAGTACCTCATCCTTCAGGTTCCATAGCTCATCGTATTTCTCTTTCTGCTCATCATCATTCACATCATACTGCACATCAGAAACAGCCATATATAATAATACATTTTTATCGTCCCTGTGCAATTCTTTATAAGGTATCGAGAATGTTTCTTTTACCTCATTATCCCAATAGTCTTTATCCATGCTGTATAAGGAAAAAACCAATGCCTTGCTTTCCGGCTCAAAAAAATTGATCACCGTGCCTGCATCGGTCGTTTCTTCCTCCACGGTATAAGGATTTTCCTTATATCCCTCCGGCATCAGAAAGCCGATTCCCAAATCCTTATTTTCGTATAACACCTGCTTCTGCGGTTCCTTTCCGCACCCCGTTGCACCAATCAGCAGTAAAACTCCAAGAAACAAACCAATCTGTTTTTTCATCTGCATTCCCTCCATTTCTATATAGCTTTTCTCACCTGTCCACGCTTACGATTCCCCCAGTGACACCACCTTCCATGCCGCTTCTGCATCCTCCTTCACCATATAAGCATTCCAATGATAATCCCCCGAAGCCTCTTTGTCCTGCTGATCCTCATAGTAGAAGCTCACATTATAGTAACGCCAGTCATAATCCTGCGCATCATAGTAAGGCGCATCCGCAGAAGGATTCTGATAAAACGACCGCGGCACCTCTGTCAGATTCAGAAATAGCACCTTGCCGTCCATTTCCTCTTTGATATAGTCTTCCAGAACCGCCTTCGCTTCGGCATCCTCATCCTTTACCGCAGCACTATTCCCCCACAGCCCCAGACTCGCAACCGTCAGAATCAGAAAAACGAAATTGCAGATTTGCACCTTTCCGATTCCCTTTTTGCAGAAAAAGCTGCCATAGAAAAACAAAACCACACAGCAAAGCAGCAAAACCACCGCCATAAGCAGCAATGTCCGGCTCCGATAAATGCCGTAGTCCCGCGCATAGCCGTCCTGATAAGATAACACGCAAAACCATACAACCAGAAGCACCATCAGCACACCTAAAATAACCTTGATGATTCGATTCCTGTTCATGTGATTCCACCTCCGTCATCGTTTCTCATTTCTCGTCATTCTGCGCATCGTAATGCAATCCCAGATGTTCGATTTCCTCCACAGACATAAATATCATTTCCGGTTCATCCTCTATATAAAGCGTGTATACGCTATCTTCTCCATGCTTTATGATATAATCTGTTGTATAGATATAATCAAGATTCAGCCCCGGCGGTCTATATTCCGGCTGCAGCACGATACTATAAGAAAGGAAAAGCAGTGCAAAAATCATAAAATAAATACATTTTTCAATTTTTCTGTCCCTTTCAAACTGCATCATCACCGCAAACCGCTGTTTCAGATTCGCCTGTCGGAAAAACTGACTTCCGAACGGGTAGCTACGGCAGACGGCGCGCTCCCGTTTCATTTCCTGCAGCAGACACCCCAGATAATCGACCTTCTCCTGTTTGTTCAGCTTTCTGCTCACGCAGGAGTCGCAGTATACCTCAAGCAGCTGCGCGCAGGCATCTCTGAACAGATACACCAACGGATTCCACCAGAAAATGCACTCCAATACCATAACAATCAGCTTCATCCAGTTTGTCTTATTTGCGAAATGCTCCAGTTCGTGCAGGAAAATGTACCGCAGCTCACCCTCGGTATATGCCGCCTTCGGCAGGAAGATAATCTGCCTGAAATAGCCGAATTCCAGTATCGTTCGGATATTTTTATCCACAATCACCGTTGTTTCAAATGCATACCCGTTCTCCCGCTTGACCTCCTCCAGAATTTTCAGATAGCTTTCGTCGCAGATGCTCGGCAGATGTCCAAACCTGCGAACCAGCTGTCTGTAAAAACGAATCCTGCTCCACGCAATGCAGACCGTCCCCGTCATCCAGACCGCAAGCAGCAGCCACCGCACCTGCACCACAAAGCCGCCGATCGTAAACAGCTTTTTTCCCAGAAACGCGATAATCGCAGGATAAATCTGAAAGGAACTGATTTCTATTGTGCTTTCCACCTCTATCGGGAATAGAAGCTTCACCAGCAACGCCGCCCCCAGCAACGCAAATACCCGTAACGGAATCCGCAGCAACACCCTGTTGCTTCTGGATAAGCCTATAAAAAACAGAAAAAACAGATTGCTGAGCAGGATTGCCGTAATAAATGAATATCTCGTAACGAAAATCATACGTCTCCCCTATTTATACACTCTTTTTGCTGTAATCGTCCAACCAGTTTTCCAATTCGGAAATAATTTCCTCATCTTTTTCCTGATCGCCGCCCATCAGTCCGGATAAAAAGGAGGAAACATTGAACTTGTTCGTCTCATTTTCAAAAACCTCCGAAACCTGATTCGTGATGTAATCGGAAAGGCTCACCTTCGCCTCATATAAACGGCTGTTCACCTTCGCCACCCTCTGCGAACCGCAGACCGCAATATACCCGTTCTCCAACAGCTTATTCAGCAGAGGATGAATGGAATTCGCCGCCCATGTGCCCTCTTTTCTGTGCTGTAGGATTTCCGATGCCGTCAGCGGTTTGTCCATGCTCCAGAAAATCGTCATAATTTCATATTCCTTTGGAGATAAATAATTCTTTTGTACCTTCACTTCGCTTCACCCTTTTTCGTCTTTTTCGACTATATTTTTTTCTACTGTATTTTTTTACATTATATAATCTGCGTTTTTCCGTGTCAATCTGCAATCCTTCACAATTCTTTCTCGATTTCGACGCTTGTTTGACATCGTTTTTCGGTAATCTGATAAATTTTTTCGCTTCCTCTTATTTTGCATCACAATACATATTTATTATTTTAAAAATGTTCACATATCATGATATTTTGTCTACTTTCACTACTTCAAACTGTCCCCTCTCTGCAAATTTGACATTCCTCGAAAACAGCATATTCACCGGTACATCCGCCTCCTTCGCAACCGCGTTGCTGAAAAGCAGTATCCCCAGTGCCACGGCAAGCACTGCCGTTCTTCCTGCCCTGCTGTTCCTGCTATTTCTTTTCATAATTTTTATCATTCTGCTTTTATAGCTGTTGATGCTTGCCCCCATAAACCCAACGCTACAGAGTTCCTCCCCGTATCTGCTCTGCTCCAGCTCCAGTATCTTAATCATCAGTTCGCAGTATTTCCGCCTTTGTCCCTTCGTAAAATTCCTTGTGACCTCCTCGTCACAGGCTGCCTCCGTCCATTCTGAAAGATTCTTCCGCAGCAGATAATACAACGGGTTAAACCAGTTCAGGCAATTCAAAAACAATACCAGCAGCTTACGCAGCAAATCCCGATGCACCACATGATACCATTCATGTGCAAGGATAAATCTGATTTCCTCTGCATCAAAACCGGTAAGCATATAGGCAGGAATCGCGATATATTTCTTTCTTACGCCAATCGTGCATGGCGTAGCAATATTGCAGCACCCGACAAGGCGCACATCTGCAATACGCCTTTCCCCTTTTATCTCGCAGAATATGCCATGCCATATATCCTCCTGCACCGCAAACATGGATTTTCTAACTGCCCGCAGCAGACGAATATAGCTCCACGCATAATAAAGGAAGAAAATAATTCCCCCAATCAGCCAGATTGTCGCAAAGTATTCCATGTGTATGCGTTCGCGCACACCGAATACAAAGCTGTCAAAGCCACTGCTCTCCGGATACACCAGTAAATGCATCTCACGAAACGCCTTCTCACTGCCATCCTTGATAGAAACCACAAAATACAGCGGTATCACAAACGAAAGCAATGCGATTGTGTTGATTGCCGCCATCGTCCTTGCGGAAGTCCATCGATATGCCAGCCTCTCAAAGGGCAGGAATATCGCACAGAATACAAACCCACTGACGGACAGCAGTAAAGCTATCATAAATGCACGCTCAATCATCAAGTTCATCCAACCACGCCCTCAAATCCTTCATGTCATTCTTTCCGATTTTATCACTGCCCCGAAAGGCAACCAGAAAATTCTTCAGAGAGCCGCCGAATTTACTCTCCACAAACCCCTCCGCTTCTTTTTTTTCATACTGTTCTTTGCTTACTAAAGGGAAATAACAAAGCTTGTTTCCCTTCTTCGTTACCCCTAAAATCTCCTTCGCCGTCAGCCGTCTTAAAAAGGTTGCTACGGTCGGATAGGTCCATTCCTCGCCCTCCTTCTTCAGAATTTCCAGCACCTCCGGCACCGTTACCATCTCCTCCGCTTTCCAGATTTGATTCATAACCTTCATTTCCGCATTGGAAATACGCATATTTTCGTCCATCGTTCCTTCCCCTTTCTGTTACATTTTGTAATTTTATTTTATTACACACTGTAACACTTTGTCAATCTGAAAATTTCCCTGTTTTCTCCAAACAAAAAAGCGTCCATCCCTCCGATGAACGCCAAAATCCGCTGTCGTTATTTTTCTTCTATTTTAATCCGAAACCCTTCCGTCATTTTCCGATAACATTCCTCGCAAAGGTCAAAGGCATCCCGTCTGCCATCCTGCTCGGAAAAATATCCCCATGTTTTTTCCGCATGGAAATAGTCCGCCCCCCTCAAGGGGATTTCCCTGCCGCAGCCATTGCAAACAACCTTAGAAAGAACCCGTTCTTCTCTCATGCCTGTCTGATATTCTCTCATGCTCGTTTCCTCCCCATGCTCCTTCGCTTCTGCTTATCTCCTATCACCTGTTACAGACCATAGAATAGCATCTTTTTGTCGAAAAAGCAAAGGGGAATCTCTGGCAATGTCGTTCTCAAAAAACATCTCTTTCGTTCTTCTGTCGAAAAACAGTTGTCTTTTTCCGTTCCCCTATGATACAATCACAATAAGAAAGACAGAGGTGTACTTGCTATGGAAAAAATGAAAACCGCGTTATCCCATTGCGAAATCTGCCCCAGAGGCTGCGGCATTAACCGCACCGCAGGCAAAGCAGGGTGGTGTCATGCCCCCCTCCTGCCGAAGGTTGCTCTTGTCAGCGGACATCTGTGGGAAGAACCGCCCATCAGCGGCACAAAAGGCTCCGGCACAATCTTTTTCAGCCATTGCAATCTAGGCTGTGTCTTCTGCCAGAATCATACCATCAGTCAGGAGGGCTTCGGGCAAGAAGTCAGCATCCTCCGTCTGGCGGAAATTTTTCTGGAACAGCAGGAAAGAGGCTTTCATAATATCAATCTGGTTTCCGCGGTGCAGTTTATTCCGCAGGTGGCAAAGGCTTTGGAATCGGCAAGAGCGCAGGGTCTGCGGATTCCCGTTGTCTATAATTCCAACGGCTACGAATCCCTGACAGGCTTACGCATGCTGGATGGCTTGGTGGATATCTATCTGCCCGATTTTAAATATTGGAACAATGACCTCGGCGTTTCCTATTCCCATGCGCCGCACTACAGAGAAACCGCCGCAGCTGCCATTTTGGAAATGCGCAGGCAGGTGCCGCAGGATGTTTTTGATGCAGAGGGTCTCCTGCAAAAGGGGCTGCTTCTGCGCCATCTGATATTGCCCGGGCAATATCGCGACAGCATGCGGATTCTCGACTGGGTGAGGGCATCCCTCGGCGAAGAAACTCTTGTTTCTCTCATGAGCCAGTATACGCCCCTGTATCGTGCAAAGGAAATCAAGGCACTTTCCCGCAAACTGACTACCTTTGAATATGAAAAGGTAATTGATTATTTTTTTGAAATCGGCTTAAAAAACGGTTTTATGCAAAAACGCTCTTCGGCAACCGGGGAATATACCCCAACCTTTGATTTATCGGGCGTTGCCGCCGCCGAAAGCTTTATGAAAAGAGAGGAGAATCATCATGATTAAAAAAGAGAGAGTTGTTACCGTAGAAGGTCTGAGAGATGGCAAGGGCAGTGTAGAAATCCATCACATTCTGGAAGGCGAGGATCTGATGGGGCATGGCACCATGTTCGCCCGCGTCATCGTAAAGCCTCATAGCTCCATTGGCTGGCATCAGCATGTCGGCAATACAGAGCCCTATTACATCCTCAAGGGTGTTGGTACCTTCGTGGATAACGACGGCACAAAAACAGAGGTACATCCCGGCGATGTCTGCTCCATCAAGGTTGGTCAATGGCATGCCATGGAAAACAATACCGATGAAGATATGGAAATGATTGCATTCGTTATGAACGAATAAAAATAAGGCGGACAGTCTGTCCGCCTTTTTCTGTCTTTATTTTAAAATTGTAAGCTGCTCCGCAAAAATCGTCAGATACCCAAGTGTACCGTTGCTTTTTCTGAGCAAGATATGGTATTCCTTGCCGCCCTCCGCAACATAAGCCTCCTCTTTCAGCCATTTTGCCCCCAGAAGATAGCCTTCCTGCTTCAGAATTTTATAATTTTTAAAAACAGCCTTTTTCACATTGCCCTTCAGCGTCAGCGTCAATGTCGTTTCCTTCATTTCCACCCCCGTCAGCTCGCAGCCTGCGAAGGTCTCACAGCTCTGCTTGGTGCTGTCTGCGGCATATTCCGCCTCCTTTGCGTCTGCAAGCTTTTTCTGCTCCTCGCACCATGCTTTCAGCTGATGGCGCACCTCTTTTGTCGCAATGTCCAGTGCCAGCACGCGCATATCCGCAACCGCAGCCTTAATTTCAATGGGCAGAATCCTCTCCATGCGCTTTACGGTTTCCTCATGATGCTTCATAAATGCAACCTCAGCCGCAATTTTGTCAAAGGCTTCTCCTTCTTCTTCCTTCATCTGTTTCACAAAGGCACGGCGGCGGCGTGTATACAAATCCTTATAGTATTCCTCGGAAAATTCCTCCGCATTCTTGGAAACTGCCATATTCAAACACCAATCGGCAGCCTGACACGCTTCGTACCATTCTTTTGTAAAATACTTCATGTTTCTTTTTCCCCCTCTTTTCTTCACAGGATATATCATAACATCCCAAGAAAAGAAATGCCATTCATCATTCTTAACAAATTCAGACAGAAAAAGACAGACTATTTGTCTGTCTTTTCTAAAAATTATATGTTTCCAAGTGCATACACGCGAATAATGGAAGAAATTCCCTTTACCATTTCCATAGAGGAGAATTTCTTGATGGCATCCATAAATTTCTTTTCCGCCACCTCATGTGTTACCACAACGATTTCCGCATCATTTTCAATCGTTTCCTTCTGCAAAAGAATCGCAATGCTCGCATCATTTTCCGCAAAAACACCTGCCATTGCCGCCAATGTACCTGCTCTGTCCTCCAGTCTCATGCGGATGTAATATCTGCTGGTTGTATCGCCAATCTGCTTAATTGGCAGGTTCTTGTAGCAACTGCATCCAATGCGTCCGTTGCAGTGGAAAAGCATGTTGCGCGCCACATCCATAATATCGCCCACAACGGCACTGCCGGTCGGCAAGGCTCCTGCACCGCGTCCGTAAAACATCGCATCATCCACCGCATCCCCATGCACAAATACGGCATTAAAGGAATCGTTGACCGCTGCCAAGGGGTGGTTCTCAGGAATCATGGTCGGATGTACCTTTACCTCAATGCCTGTTTCCGTATTCTTCGCAATCCCCAGAAGCTTGATGCTGCAGCCCATTTCCTTTGCATAGCGCATATCCTTCGCTGTAATTTTCGTAATCCCTTCCGTAAAAACATCATCAAAGGTAACCGATGTATGGAACGCGATAGAGGCCATAATAGCAAGCTTTCTGCCGGCATCGTAGCCCTCAATATCCGCCGTAGGGTCTGCCTCGGCATAGCCTAAATCCGTTGCCAGCTGCAAAGCCTCGCCGAAGTCCATGCCATCCTCCTTCATCTTTGTCAGAATGAAGTTTGTTGTCCCGTTGATAATACCCATGATTTCTGTAATATTATTGCCTGCCAGGCACTGCTTCAGCGGGCGAATAATGGGAATTCCGCCTGCCACTGCCGCCTCAAACAGCAAATCGCAGTGGTGCTCTCCTGCCAGCTCCAACAGCTCATGTCCGTGCATTGCCATCAGGTCCTTATTGGCTGTCACAACATGCTTGCCCTTTTCCAATGCCGCCTTAATGTATGTACGCGCAGGCTCAATACCGCCCATCACCTCAACCACAATGTCAATGCTGTCATCGCCGATAACATCCTCCCAGACATCCGTCAGCTTTTCGGCAGGTATCCTGTCCGCATATTTTGCCTTATTCCGCACCAGAACCTTCACAACCTCCAGTGCCGCCCCAATTTTAAAGGGCATTTCCTCTTTCTGTCTTTCAATAATTTCATATACGCCACCGCCAACAGTGCCCATGCCCAGTAAGGCGATTTTTCTAACTGCTTGCTCCATATTTTGTATCCTCCGTACACAATTTACCTTTAAAACCTTCGTCACTATTTTTTCGTGATAATAAAGATTTTAACAGGAAAATTTTGCTTGTCAATAGTTTTTGTCTTTTTTCTGCAAACATTTTTCCGTATCTCAAAAACATTTCGTATGCAAATGAATAAAATCACCTGCTTTCAGAGATATTAACCCCACCTCCTCTCCGGCTCTGTTCTTTTTTTCGTACTTATTTGACGAAACGGGTTCTTTCCTTTAATATAGTAGGAGTATTTTTTTGAAAGGAGTATTCTATGGAAGCATTTGCAAATATTATCAGCTTAATCAGCAGCTTTTTGTATAGCTATATTTTGATTGCCCTGCTCATCGCAGCAGGTCTTTATTTCACCATAAAAACAGGCTTTATCCAGTTCCGCCTGTTTGGAGAATCGATTCGCGTCATCGCGGAAAAAAGGGAGGACAGAGAATCCATTTCCTCTTTTCAAGCGCTTATGGTTTCCACCGCCTCCCGTGTCGGAACCGGCAACGTGGTCGGCGTAACGGGTGCCATCATTGCAGGCGGCGCAGGTGCCGTGTTCTGGATGTGGCTCATTGCCATCATCGGCAGTGCCTCCGCCTTTATCGAATCCACCCTCGCACAGATTTATAAGAAAAAGGGCGAGCATGGCTCCTATGGCGGCCCGGCCTATTATATCAAACAGGGGCTTGGCTCTCCGCTTCTGGGCGGTGCCTTTGCCGTTGCCCTCATCCTCACCTATATGGGCGGCTTTAATGCCCTTGCTTCCTTCAATATGACTGATTTCATCAAGGTCTATGTACCGGGCGAGCGGTCGTCCCTCTATATCGGTGCCATCGTTGCCGTTCTGGCAGGTATCGTCATTCTGGGCGGCGGCAAGCGCATCTCTCAGGTAACAGAGGTGCTCGTCCCCATCATGGCAGGTATTTATATTCTTGCAGCAGTCATTATTGTGCTCCTGCATATTCAGACTCTGCCCCTCGTCTTTGTCCGCATCTTCCGCGAAGCCTTCAGCGCGAAATCCGTTTTCGGCGGTCTTCTTGGTGCGGCAATGATGAACGGCATCAAGCGCGGTCTGTATTCCAATGAAGCCGGCATCGGCTCTGCCCCGAATGCCGCCGCTTCTGCCGATGTTTCCCACCCTGCCAAGCAGGGTCTGGTGCAGATGCTCTCCGTCTTTATCGACACTATCCTCATCTGCTCCTCCACCGCCTTCATGATTCTCTGTACGAATCTGGATGCCTCCGCCTATGTGGATGCCGCAGGAAATACCATGAATGCCGCCTATATTCAGGATTCTCTGGTCGCAAATTTCGGCCCCGCCGGCAGCGTTTTCATCACCGTTGCCCTCACGCTTTTTGCCTTCACCACGCTAGTCGGCAATTATTTCTATGCCGAAATGAATATCAGCTATCTTTACCCCAAGGCAACCAAAAATAAGCCCTTCATGCTGTTTTATCGCCTCTTGGCAGCAGTCATCATCTTCATGGGCGCGCAGTTCTCCGCAGGGCTTGCTTGGGACTTAGCCGATGTTCTCATGGGCATCATGGCACTGATTAACGTTCCCTCCTGTCTCATCATGGGGAAAACCGCCTGCAAGGCTCTGGCGGATTATCGGAAGCAGAAAAGCGAAGGCAAAAATCCCGTGTTCCACGCCGCCGATATCGGTCTAAGCGGCACAGATTACTGGATCGAAACCGAATAATATCAAAAAAAGAAGCATCCGAAATGAAGGAATTTCCTTCTTACGGATGCTTTTTTCGACTTTATTTTTTATTTTATTTTATTTCAGATTACCAGCCTGCACGGAATTCCATTACAGAATCGGGAATATCTCCATTTACATAATCCCGAATGGAATCCTTCAGAATTGCAAAGCCCTTTTTCAGATTTTCGGGTCTGATGTTCAGAGGGGGCTGTACACGCAGAATATTCTCGGAAAGAGAAATAATCAGCAAGCCTCTTTCATACGCTCTGTACAGAATCTTGAATGTCCCGTCGCCATCGGGTACGTCATTGCCGTTTTCGTCCTTCTTTGTCACAACCAGTGCGCAGGACATATCAATGCCCCTTCTGCCCGTGATAACATCGGGGAATGTCGCACGCAGGTCAGCAACACATTCCTCCAGCAGCTTTGTATTATCTGCCAGAATTTTCTGGAATTCGTCAGACTGCAAATAATCAAATGCCGCTACGCCGGCTGCACAGGCAGTCGCATTGCCGCCCAGTGTGAACAGGTGTGCAGGCGCAGGCAGACAATCCATGATTTCTGCTTTTGCCATAAAGCCGCCCAGAGGGAAGCCTGCACCGATGGATTTGCCCATGATGATACCGTCGGGGATGATATCATAATGCTCAATGCCAAAGAATTTGCCGGTACGATAGAAGCCCTGCTGAACCTCCTCGGAAATAAACAGGATACCGTTCTTTTTGCACAGGTCATACAGCTTTTTCATAAAGATAGGATGCCCTGCCAACAGCCCTGCATCACCCTGCACAGGCTCAATGATGACAGCCGCAACCTCCTCCGCAGGCAGATAGGTTGCAAATGCTCTTTCGATATCTGCGATACATTCCTTCTCGCAGGTTTCATCATCATAGGATACATCATAAAACGGGAAGCAGTAAATATCAGGCAGCATAGGACCCATCTTTGCACGCATACGCGTTGTTACCATGGACATGGAAATAGAACCGTATGTGCTGCCATGATATGCGTTGATAAATGTGATAATCTTGCTTCTGCCGGTGTAAGCTCTTGCAAATTTCACTGCCGCATCATTCGCATCGGAACCGCAGTTGCCGAAAACGATTTTTGCAGGCACACCGCCAGGGTAAACAGAAGTCAGCCGTTCCGCATATTCAATGCTCTTTCTGCCATAGGTATAAGCAATCGTATATTGAGAATAATTGTCCAGCTGTTCCTTTACAGCCGCCGTAATGATGGGATTGCAGCTGCCCAGATTCAGGGAAGATGCACTGGAAAGGAAATCGATATACTGGTTATCATCTTCATCGTAAATAACATCCTGGTCAACCTTTTTGATTACCATAGGATAATAGGACAAATGCTGGGTAGGCGCAAAAACCTTTTTATCTCTTTCCACCCACGCATTGCATTTCTCTGTATTCAATGCCATAAATACCACTCCTTACTTTAGGCCAATTCACCAATTTTCTCTTTTGTTTTTTGTTCATGTTTTTTTACAGAAACAACATGAACTAATTATATAACTCCAAAAAAATTTGTCAACCGCTTTTCAGCATTTCACGTTAATTTTTTTTAGCTTTTGAAATTTTGTAAATACCCAATGTCAGAATGGGAATTACATATACAATGAACATTACCCAAGCCAATGTACCGTATCCCTTCGCAATCAGCCCCGTCAGACCGAAGGAAGAAATTGCCGTTGTGCCTACCAGCAAAATAACTGCTACCACAGGTGTAGACCATTTCGGCACCTCCTGCCCTTTATTTTTAAACGCCTCCGCGATACGGTCAGTGATGGAATAAATCAGACCGGAGCCTGTTTCAATCAGCGTACCAAACAGTACAATCTGGAAAATATAACGCAGCCAAGGCATATTCATCTGTGTCAGAATATAGTCAACCGGCAGCTCCTGCTCGATAATCGTGGGATAGAATCCACACATTGCGATAAAGAGAATGATCCCGGGCAAAATACCAATCAAGCCGGAAAGAACACCGGCAATCGCTGCGTCCTTTGGTGTATCACTATGTTTAATGGTATACAAAACCGCAATGATAATCGCAAGATTGTAGAAGGAATACTGGAAGCCACCGATTGCCCAATTCCCCGTGACAGGAACGGATGCAATATTGTGACCAATCTGTCCGCTGAAATTTGCGAATACCAGAATCAGGAACAGAATGTATACACCGTATAATACAAAGGACCATAAGGATAAAACCTTTTCAATCAAGGAAGAACCATTCATAACCAATGCAAATACTGCTACAGACATCCCGATAATCCCGATCCATTTGTTCAGCCCAAATAATTCATGCAGAATCGAACCGGCTGAAGCAGATACAACCGCCAATACAATAACAATAAAGCAGATGTAAGCAATTTCAAAAACAACCCAGCCGGGGCCCATCAACTCCTTCATAAAGCTCTTATAATCATATTTTTTGAAAATTTGTGCAAACATGAAGGATATCGCACAGATAAGGGACCACACCAGCAGAGATACGATACACATGCCGAGCAAGCCACCCTTCGGGCCGTACCCCATAAAGTACTCTACCAGTTCACGCCCTGTTCCGTAGCCGCCGGCAATTACGCAAGACTGAAATACAATGCCGGGAACAAAATACTTTTGAAACCTTTTCGATGTTAAAATACTCATAGACCTTCCTCCTATCTTTTCTGTCAGGGGGTTCTTGTGCCTTTTCTGTTGCCTTTTTTCTTTTGTATCCGTCCTCATTAAATTATTTAGCTATATTATATATAGTTTAACGCTTATTGTCAATAAGAACTACTTAAATTTATTTAGAATAATTAAATTTTTATAAATGCTAAAAAAAGACACATCTCATTTGAAATGTGTCTCCTGCTTCAAAATTATTTTTTTAATAATAGGCGGGCGAAATTGTTGCCACCGCTTCTACGTCTTCATCCGTAGGATTATACAGCTGATGATACGTCTTTGGCGGCACATAAATACTGTCTCCCTCATTCAGGGTATAAACGGTATCCCCGATATGATATTCCAATGTTCCCTTCAGCACCAGGGTACATTCTCCCGCTTCTTCGTGATATTGCACAATCGTACTGCCCCAGCTTTTCGGGCCAAGGCGCAAACAAATCATCTCCATCTGCGTGCAGATATTCTTATTCCTGCTGTAGGGTGTCGCAAACTGATACTCCATGTTGATATCAGCAAATTGTATTTTTGTGCGCTTATCCTTCCGGATGACAGTCACCTGCTCCTCCTCTTCCTCTGTAAATAAAGAAACCAAGGGGATTTCCAGCACCTCTGCAATCCGCATCAGTACGGAAAGCGACGGACTAATCAGATTACGCTCAATCTGTGAGATATATCCCGGTGTCACCTCTGCCTTTTCTGCCAGCTCTTTTCCGGTAATCCCCTTTTCCGTCCGAATAAATTTAATTTTTTCACCAATCATGTACCTGTCCCCTTTCTGTCCTTCCATTATACTACAAACGCCGATAAACTTTCAACGAAAACCTTTTGTCCTATAAAATATTCTGACCTTGTCTTTTTCCCGTTTTCCTTGTAAGATAGAAAAAAGGAGAAGATTACAATGGAACTGAGAAATATCAAATCATTTATCAAGGTAGCGGAATTTGAAAACTTTTCCAAGGCGGCGGAGGTTCTGGGCTATGCACAATCCACCATCACCCTGCAAATTCAGCAGCTGGAGCAGGAATTGGGTGTCAATCTGTTTGACCGCATCGGCAAGCGTGTGCTGCTTTCCGAAAAGGGGCGCGCCTTTCTTTCCTATGCGAATGATATGGTACAGCTGGAAGCGGAAGCCATCGAAACCGTTTCCGAAAATACCACCCCTACAGGCACCCTGCGCATCGGCACGATTGAATCTATCGCCAGCTCCTTTCTGCCCCTGCTTCTGGAAGAATATCTGAAAAAATGTCCGCAGGTGCATCTGGATATTATCATCGGCGTGACGCTGGAATTATATGACCAACTGGAAAAGGGCAATCTGGATATCGTTTTCCTTGCCGATCGCCCCGCCTATCACCCTACCCTGAAAACCGTATTTTCTCGCCCGGTTGCCGTTCCTTTTATCGCCTCTGCGGAGCATCCTCTGGCGAATCAAAAAAACGTACCACCTGAGCGGCTGACGGAAGAAACCATCCTTCTGACCGAGAAAAACAACAACTATCGTCAGATTTTCGATGAACTGGCAATCCAGCACGGTGCATCCTTTCATCATACGCAGGAGATTTCCAGCTTTGCCATCATTCTGCATTTCCTGCAAAAAAAGATGGGCATCTCCTTCCTGCCCAAATATGCAACCCTACCTATCCTGCAAGAAAAAAATCTCGCTCTCTTTACCGTCGCAGGCTTTGATATCAAAATGGATCTGCTTATTTTTTATCACAGGCAGAAATGGGTTACCCCTGCCATGAAATATTTTACGGAAACCGCAGAGGAATTTTTCTCCCCTTCCGCAGAATCCGAGACATAAAAAAATCCGGTCACCTGATATCCTCAAATGACCGGATTTTCCTTCTTTAACATACAACGCTGAAAGGCACATAGCCTGTTCCATTCATAAATGCACAAACTGCGCACAGCGCAACCACAAAAACGCCCACTGCTACAACTTCTCTTACATATTCCTGTTTTTCTGCCTTTTTCATAGATGATGCCTCCCTTTGTTTTCAATCTTTCTTTGAATCGGAGGTTCCGGAACCCATCTCTTTCTGATAATCTTATCATAGCACAGCATTATTTATTTGTAAAATTGATTGTTCCCATAACAACAATCAGTATAACTGATAAATAAATTCCTTTTAATACACCTTCAAAAGCATCAGCAGAATCGTCATTACCACCATGCTGAACGGCAGCATCAGCGAATTTAAAACCGCCGCCACCGAACGGTTATAGCCGCAGCGTTCCGTATAAATCGGCGCAACGCTCAAAATGGGCGAAAAAACAATAATTGCCAAAACCTGACGATACCGCAGCGGTATAGGCAGGAAATGATAAATCAGCAAAGAAAATGCAATCCCCAACGCCATTCGCAGTAAAAAAACGCCTGCCATGTCCTTCCTCTCGCTGCGGTTGATTTTCGGCTCAAACAAAATCCCGATTAAAAGCATTGCAAGAAAGGAGTTTGCCTGTCCAATCATCCCTGCAACCGTGTAGACGGGCTGCGGCAGGTGGATTTGCGCCGCACAAAGCAAAATCATCACCAAATAGGTCACAAACGGCATAGAGGAAAAAAGCGTCCGCAAAATCTCCTTGCCGTTCACGCTCCCCTTGGAAATCACCATCGCAATCGAGAAGGTAATCCCAAAGCACATAATCGCATTGCCAACATCAAACATGCAGACCAATGCCACCGCATCCGCCGCAAAAAAGCTGGACATATAGGGCAGTGTGCAAAGCCCGATGTTAAACCCTGCCGTATTGATGATATAAAACGCCCGATGGGCGGGGGATTTTTTCCGCGTCAGCAGCAGCACAACGGCAATCGCAATAAAGTTCACCGCAAAGCCAATGCCAATCGCCATCAGATAGCTTCTGTTCAGCTCCAGCCCTTGAAAGTTCTTGATAATCGCCATCGGCAGTGTAACCTTCAGCACGAGCTTGCTTAAAAAGCCGCTGTCATCCAGAGAAAAAAGCCCGATACGCTTCAGTACAAACCCCAGCGCAATCATAAACAGAAAGCCGCCCGCCTTTATCAATATTTCATCCATAAAACGCCTCCCATTTCCTGCGTATAAAAAAGGGCTTCCATCTATCATAGACGAAAGCCTTTTTTCAAATTCTGTTTTTCGATTACAGAGCTGCCTTTGCTGTTTCTGTCAGCTTTGTGAATGCAGCGGGATCGGATACAGCCAGTTCTGCCAGCATCTTTCTGTTGATGTTTACACCGGCAACCTTCAGACCATGAATCAGCTTGCTGTAGGAAATTTCGTTCATTCTTGCAGCTGCGTTGATTCTTACGATCCACAGGCTTCTGTATTCTCTCTTTGTCTGTTTTCTGCCTGCGAAAGCAAATGCCATTGCCTTCATTACAGACTGTTTTGCTACTCTGTACTGTTTGGATCTGGCACCACGGTAGCCTCTAGCCAGCTTCAGTACTTTTTTATGTTTTTTTCTAGCGTTCAGCGCGCCTTTTACTCTTGCCATTGTAAAGTCCTCCTAATAAATTATACTCGAAAAATAACTGTCCCAAGAATGCTTGATTATGCGTAAGGCAGCAGTGTCTTTTTAACCTTGTTTTCTACTGTTCTGTCTACGGTTGTAGCATGTCTCAGATTTCTTTTTCTCTTTCTGGACTTTTTACCAAGAATGTGCTGTGTGTTGGATTTGTTTCTTTTCAGCTTACCTGTGCCGGTAATTTTGAATCTTTTAGCAGCAGCTTTTTTTGTTTTCAACTTAGGCATTGTATTTTCCTCCTAAAAATGTTTTGTGATAGTTTCCTTCCGCCTTTGCGGATCAGTTCTTTGGTGCAAGGAACATAACCAGGCTCTTGCCCTCCATCTTCGGCTGCTTATCCACCGTGCCGAATTCCTCTGTTGCCTTTGCAAAATCCTCCATGATCTGCATGCCAACCTTGGAATGACCGATTTCACGTCCTCTGAAACGGATGCTGATTTTCACCTTGTCGCCGTCCTTCAAAAATTCGTTTGCTTTTTTGACTTTTACCTGAACATCATGTGTATCGATGCTGGGGGACAAACGCAGTTCCTTTACATCAACAGTTTTCTGCTTCTTTCTGGCTTCTTTTTCTTTCTTTGCCTGATCGAATTTGTATTTACCGTAGTCCATAATGCGGCATACGGGGGGTTTCGCTGTTGGTGCGATCTTTACCAGATCGAGCTTTCTTTCGTCAGCGATTTTCTGGGCTTCTCTGGAAGAAACGATACCAAGCTGTTCGCCGTTTTCGTCAATCAGTCTGATTTCCTTGTCCCTAATTTGTTCGTTAATCATCAATTCAGTAATTGTCAAGCACCTCCCAAATAAACTGTGTCCACAAGCAACCTTTCCAAAAAAGAAAAGCGCCGGAAGAATCCGCCGCACACAGAAAAACAGAGCAACCCTCTGTTTGGATACTGTATTAACCCTATTTGCCCATGCCATAAGGTGAGAAGCGGAACTTCTTCTTTGTTTTACTAAAGCAGTATATCATGTATATCCCCTATTGTCAAATATTTTTTGCCGATTTTACGGGATTTTTAAAAACAGGGTGGGGATTTTTCCCCACCCTTGTTTCTTTTCTTATAAAAATCAATCCAGAACCTTTGTATCGATTTCTTCCTTGATTCTTGCAATGAAATCTGTCAGAGCAACCTGACCTTCCTCGCCGTTCTTTCTGGAACGCAGGGAAACCATGTTTGCTTCCTGATCCTTTTCCCCCACAACGATGATGTAAGGTACTCTTTCGTTTCTTGCCTCTCTGATTTTGTAGCCAATCTTTTCTGCACGGTTGTCTGTTTCCACACGAATACCTGCTGCATCCAGCGCATCCTCTACGCTCTTTGCGTAGTCTGCAAATTTTTCAGAAATCGGCAGCACCTTAACCTGTACAGGAGACAGCCATACGGGGAACTGACCTGCGAAATGCTCAATCAGAATACCGATGAAACGCTCGATAGAACCGAAGCATACACGGTGAATCATAACAGGGCGTTTCTTTGTGCCGTCTGCTGCTGTGTATTCCAGCTCAAAGCGTTCGGGCATCTGCATATCCAGCTGAATGGTACCGCACTGCCATGTTCTGCCGATGGAGTCCTCCAGATGGAAGTCAATCTTAGGACCGTAGAATGCACCGTCGCCTTCGTTGATTGTGTATTCAATGCCGTTTTCATCCAATGCGTTCTGCAGGCCTGCTGTTGCAATTTCCCAAGCCTCGTCGGAGCCCATGCTGTCTTCGGGTCTTGTGGACAATTCAATGTGATATTTAAAGCCGAACAGCTTATATACACCGTCAATCAGGCTGATTACGCCGGAAATTTCATCCTTAATCTGTTCTTCTGTCATGAAGATATGCGCGTCATCCTGGTTGAAGCAGCGAACACGCATCAGACCATGCAGTGCGCCGCTCTTTTCATGTCTGTGTACCAGACCGATTTCAGCCACACGCATAGGCAAATCTCTGTAGGAGTGCATATCCTGCTTATAAACCAGCATACCGCCGGGGCAGTTCATGGGTTTTACCGCATAATCCTCGCCGTCGATGACTGTTGTATACATGTTATCTTTGTAGTGTTCCCAGTGACCAGATCTGTACCAAAGCTCTCTGTTCAGAATGATGGGTGTAGAAATTTCTACATAGCCTGCTTTTTTGTGGATTTCTCTCCAGTAATCCAGCAGTGTGTTTTTCAGTACCATACCCTTAGGCAGGAAGAAGGGGAAGCCGGGGCCTTCATCCAGCAGCGCAAACAGCTTCAGTTCCTTGCCCAGCTTTCTGTGGTCACGCTTCTTTGCTTCCTCCATCATTGTCAGATATGCGTCCAGCTCGGATGCCTTGGGGTAAGCAGTACCGTAAATTCTGGAAAGCATTTTGTTCTTTTCGGAGCCTCTCCAGTAAGCGCCTGCAACAGAGGTCAGCTTGATTGCCTTCACTGTCTTTGTGCTCATCAGGTGAGGGCCTGCGCACAGGTCTGTGAAGTCCCCCTGTTTATAGAAGGAAATAACTGCATCCTCAGGCAGATCCTGAATCAGCTCTACCTTGTAGGGTTCTTCTCTTTCTTCCATATATTTGATTGCTTCTGCTCTGGGCAGCTCAAATCTTTCAATAGGAATATCTTCCTTCGCAATCTTCTTCATTTCAACTTCCAGTGCTTCCAGTTCTTCCTGTGTGAAGGCCTTTTCTCTGTCGAAGTCATAATAGAAGCCGTCTGCAATGGCAGGTCCGATTGCAATCTTTGCTTCGGGATACAGACGCTTTACCGCCTGTGCCAGAATATGAGATGCTGTGTGGCGGAATGCCATTTTCCCTGCTTCATCCTCAAATGTACAGATAGAAACCTCTGCATCCTTATCCACAACAAAACGTAAATCCTTTACTTCGCCGTCAACGATACCGGCGCAGGCATTTCTTGCCAGACCCTCGCTGATGGATTTTGCAATCTCCAGAACGGAAACCGCATTGTCAAACTCTTTTACTACGCCGTCTTTCAGTGTAATCTTCATTGCTATCTCTCCTTTTTAGAACATTTTTCCTTGAAAGAGAATTTTGGGCAAAAGAAAAAGCCCATCATCCACTTTCCTCTACGAAAAGGGACGAGAGCATCTACTCCCGCGGTTCCACCCTAATTGTTCTGATTAAACCACTCATTTCCGACGATAACGGAGTCACCGGGCTGTATTAAAGCCGCTCAGAGGTGGTTTTCGTTCTCTTTCCAAAGCAGGATGCTCCCAGCAAAATACATCCCTCTCTGTGGCATTCGGAAAGGACTACTGTCCTCATCAACGCATTTACCATATCTTGTGTCTTCCACAAGAATCATTATAGCATACAGAATGATTCTGTCAACAGTTTTTCGCAAATTTATTTACAAATGTCCGCTTTCGGTGTACATCAGAACCATTTCTTGCGTTTGAAAAAGATGATAATGCCTGCAATGCAGGTAAGCGAAAGCAGCCCCACAAAAAGATAGCCGTATTTCCAGCCATATTCGGGCATCTTCAGGTTCATCCCGTACCACCCTACGATTAACGTCAGCGGCAAAAAAATCGTTGTCACAACCGTAAAAATCTTCATTGTTGTGTTCAGGCTGATGTCAACCTCCGCCTCATAGCTTTCTCGTACCTGCGTCACATATTCCCGCAGGTTCAGTACGTTCTGAAACCGCCGCTCCGTTCTTCTGTAAAGCATTTTAAAGGAGCGCAGGGTTTTCCCGTCAAAAATTCCGTTCTCGTTCTCCACCAGAATATCCAGTACATTCAGAAACTGCTCGTAATATTTTTTCAGCACCATCAGCCGTTTGCGCAGGCTGATGATCTCCGAAACACAATCCCGCTTCCCCGTTGCAATGAGTGCCTGCTCCAAGTCCATAATCTCTTTTTCAATGCTGTCAAAAATAATATCATCCTTCTTCGTCTGTAATTCAAAAAACGAATAAATCACGCGGTTCAGCGTCACCCTTTCGCCCAGTCCCTCCAGACATTCCTCCAGCAGTGCCGTCACAATATCCATTTTAGAGGTAAAGAAAAAGGCCTTCCCCTTTTCCAGATACAGAATGACACTGCCGATGCTCAGCAGGATATTCTCAAAATCAAGCATTTCCAGGCTCACGCAGTCAAAATTCTCAAAGGAGTCATATCTGGCATAGCTGAACCGCCTTGCCTCCTCCAGAATTTCCGCAGAAATCCCCCATTTTTTGCCACAGGCAAGCATTTTTTCATAAGGGAAAATGCCAAGCAGACCTTCCTCCTGCCCTGTCGGCTCTGCAATCCTCTGCCATCCGCCGCTTTTGATGCTGTAGTACATCTGCTTAACCTCCCCTCTGCCTTATCTGTTTCCATCCTTCCCTGCATTCCTCTTTGTATGCAGAAAAACCCTGCATCCGTCTTTTTTATGATAATTCGTTTTTCGCCTTTTGTCAATTTTTTAGCCGGACCCTTATCCCAGACGCACGATATCCTCAATCGCAAGCGAGCAGACCGTACCGCGCGCCTCTGTTTTCATGCCATGGTTTCTGTTGATTGCCTCCATGATGTCCTTGCGCTTCGCAGCAGATGAAACAATCGCGATAACCTCCTTCTCCTGCTGTACCGTAATTCCGTAAAATTCCTCAACGCTTTCACTGCCTGCCCAGCGTGCATGAATAATCGTGCCGCCGCGCGCGCCTGCCTTTCTCGCAGTTTCCATCACTTCCTCCGTAAAGCCCTGATTCACCGTCACCAGAATCATGCTGTTTTCCATGCCTTCCTCCGTCATCGTATCCACCCTCCCCACTTCGTTCTGCACATTCATCTGTATCGCTAGCGCCGTTACATGCGCCATAGCCGTCAGCTTCATATCAAATACAATCCCACGGGAACGCGCCGCGCCACGCAGCTCATTATTCAAATCTCGCATCACGCGGTTCACCATCGTTTCCCTGCCAACTGTAAATATAACATCCTTTTCCACGCCGTCCAAGCCGAGTAAATCTCTGATTTCAGAGGTCGCTGTTCCCTTTCCTGCGCACTGCAAATGGTGTGTCAGCCTTTGCCCGTTGAATAATTCAATCATATTTCTGCCCTGCCCACGCTCCACAATGGAAACAATCAGCTTCATCGGCTCTATTTTCAAATCCTTCATTTTTCCACCCCATTTCAGTCAAAATACAGAATATCGTCCTCTAGCTGGTGCATCTGCACCTCGATATACCGCCGTTTTGCCTTCTCCTTCATCTGCGTGATAAAGCCCATCATCTGAATCGTAATCAGCGGTGTCATGGCTACCATCGCAACAATGCCAAACGCATCCGTCATCACATTGCCGCCCAGAGCCTCGCACGCCCCCATTGCAAAGGGCAATAAAAACGTAGCCGTCATCGGGCCGGAGGCAACGCCACCACTGTCGTATGCAATCCCCGTAAAAATCGGAGAAACGTAGCGTGTCAGCACCAGCGCAAACACATACCCCGGAATTAAGAACCAGAGAACCGAAATCCCCGTCAAAATCCGCAGCATCGCAATCCCGACAGAAATACATACCCCGACAGAAAGTGCCGTCTGCATCATTTTTGCCGTCACAAAGCCGTTGGAAATTTCTTCTACCTGCTTGGTCAGCACATGAACCGCAGGCTCTGCCGCAACAATGAAATACCCAATCACCATCCCAATGGGAATCAATAGCCACGCATACCCACAATCCGCAATCCCTGCGCCGATAATCTGCCCAACCGGCATAAAGCCGACATTTACGCCGCAAAGAAACATTGCCAGACCGATATATGTAAACAAAAACCCAAAGCCGACACGCATCAGCTGATGCCTTTTATACCGCCGAAACAGCATCTGAAACAGCGCAAATGCTGCCGCAATGGGAATCAGTGCCACCGCAACCTCCTTGAAATATTCGGGAATCGCATGCGTAAACAGCAGCGCCACATCCCTCGTTGTTTCCACCGCAGGCACCTCTGTCGGGCTGTATAACGCCTGATCAGGTTCATAAAAAATCCCCAACAGCAGCACCGCCAGAATCGGGCCGATGGAACAGAGCGAAATCAGACCAAAGCTGTCCTCTCTCGATTTTTTGTCACTTCGCAGCGTTGCCAGACCAATCCCCAGTGCCATAATAAACGGTACCGTTACAGGCCCCGTTGTCACGCCGCCGCTGTCAAAGGAAACGGGAATAAAGGAATCCGGTGCCAGAAATGCCAGAAGAAATACCAAAGGATAAAAAACCCAAAGCATCTTCGCCAGAGGAATATGAAAAAAGATACGAATCTGCGCGATCATCAGGAATAGCCCAACCCCTGCCGCAACAGAGAGAATCAGAATTTTATTCGGAATCGCAGGCACCTGCTCCGCCAGAACCTGCAAATCCGGTTCTGCAATCGTAATCAGCATCCCCAGAATAAAACAAACCAATAATGGGCAACCTATATTTTTTGTACGGCTCATCTCCATACCAATGCCCTCGCCCATCGGCATCATGGACATATCCGCACCCATCGTAAAAAAGCCCATGCCGATAATCAGCATCACTGCCCCGAATAAAAACAGCACCAATGCCCCTGAGGATAACGGCAAAAGCGTAATACTCAGAATAAAAACGATTGCCGTTAATGGCAGTACGGAAGCCAGCGACTCCATAATTTTTTCTTTCAAACGAATATTTTCTAACAGAAAAATTCCTCCTTTCCGCGTCTTTCAGGAAATACCTGATTTTCCTAGTGTATTACTTTCAATTTTATCATCTCAGACTTTTCCGTGTCAATCCGTGTTAAGACTTCTTAACATAAAACATTCAGTTACTGCACTTTTGTTCATCCTTTGTTCATATTTCATATAAAAAAGCCTTTCCGCAGAAAGGCTCAGACTGTAGACAAAATAATTTTTGAGGTAGCGGAAGGGCTTGGGAAACAAACTGTTCATTACTTTGCTAC